>Ga0209643_1000251_pt1 | contig 124112 bp, 116 predicted proteins | sample AutmiccBRH37_all_FD_187383 | JGI IMG/M metagenome (GOLD analysis project Ga0209643, IMG submission 187383) | Deep subsurface microbial communities from Mt. Terri, Switzerland - Autotrophic microbial communities BRH/37_all (SPAdes) (version 2) | ecosystem: Environmental > Aquatic > Deep...
TGGCCAGCTTGGCCGGATCGGACCCGCCCAGCTGGAGCGCAACCGGCGACAGGCCGGGGGCCTGCCAGAGGAGGCGTTCCTGATTGCCGTGAATGATCGCGTCGGCGGTGACCATTTCGGTATAGAGCAGTGCGCTTTTCGTCAGGCAGCGATGGAAGGCGCGGCAATGCGCGTCGGTCCAGTCCATCATCGGCGCCGTGCTCACGCGGTATCCTAATGAACTGTTTTTAATCATTTTTGTCCAGTCACGCATAGAGTCTACTAACTTTTCCAGTCCCCGTAAGTTTAATTCGTTGTCCTTTTACTCAGCCATAGTGAGGTTCTGAGTCAAAAATCAAACTAAACTCAGGCTGAGCACCTTGGTTTTGGCAAGCCTCCCGACTGCTCGCTCGTGTGCGAGGCGCTCGCCCAGCTTAGATCTGGATCTAACTATCCTTGCGAGCGCCTGCAAATTCGTAGCCCAGGCCGGCGTGTCGCCTCCGGATTGATCGCGCCAGCGTGCTAAACCGTGAGCTGCGCCCGGTGAGTTTGTCACGGTCTGGAAATCACAGTCTGTGATCTCAGCCCGGCTCGTTCGCTATCGAAGTTCCGCACAGAGTGACTTGCATTCCGAATCAGACGCACTCTAATTCCGAATCAGACGGAGCTGCGCTCCGAATTGGACGGCAGGCCATGCAAGTAAAGTCAAAAGCCAAGGCGCGCCATGCCGAGCCGTGCGTGCTGGGCGCCCTCAGCGATACGCGCATCGTTGCACTGGTGGGCCCGCGCCAGTCGGGCAAGACAACGCTGGCGCGCAAAATCGCCGCCGACAGGAAGATGAGTTTCGTAACGCTTGATGACGAACAATTCCGGCAGTTTGCGAATGAGGATCCGGGCGGTTTCATGCGCGGCCTCGACCATGCCGTGATTGATGAAGTGCAGCGCGCGCCCGGGCTTATTCTGGCGCTCAAGCGATCTGTCGATGAAGACCCTCGTCCAGGTCGCTTCCTGATCACGGGCTCGGTCGATCTCTTCAAGGGCACGATCTCGCCGGATTCCCTTGCTGGCCGTGTGGAGACAATCGAACTCCTTCCCTTCAGCCAGTCAGAGATTGCGCAGCAGAATCTCTCGGCCTTTCTCGACAAGGCCTTCGAGGCAGATTTCCCCGCCCTTATGGAAACCGGGCGCACGCCCGACCTCGTCCTGCGCATTCTCGCGGGCGGTTATCCGGAAGCTCTGGCGCGGACCGATCCGCAGCGCCGCCAGACCTGGCTGCGCGCCTATGCCCGCGCCCTCACAACACGCGATGTCTCGGAGATTTCATCGGTGTCAAAGACGGACGAACTTTCAAGACTGCTCGATCATGCCGCTCTGTCTTCGGGAGGACTGCTCAATCTGTCGGCTCTGGCCTCGCCCCTCGGCGTTGACAGCAAGACGATTGATCGCTGGCTGACCTTGCTGGAACAGATGTTCATTCTTCGACGTGTGCGCGCATGGCACCGCAATGACCTCAAGCGCCTTGTCAAAACGCCTAAGCTCCACTTCCTCGACACGGGTCTTCTTGCGGCGCTGCGACGGGTCGGAAAGGGCGACATTCAGTCTGACCGAAACAGGCTCGGAACTCTGCTGGAAGGCTTCGTCTATTCAGAGCTTGAGAAACAGTCAGCGCTTTCGTCCGACCCGGCTCTGATCAGCCACTATAGGGACAAGGACAAGGTCGAGGTTGATTTCGTGCTCGAGCGCGGACGGCGCCTTGTTGGAATCGAGGTCAAGGCAGCAGCCACCGTGAAGACGGAGGACACGCGCGGCCTGAAACGCCTGCAGGAAGCGGCGGGCAAGGCGTTTGCCTGCGGAATCATCCTGCATGATGGCGACCGAATTCAGCGTATCGGAGATCGGCTGTTCGCCATGCCGGTCAGCCAACTCTGGGCGTGAGGCATGGTTAGCGCCTGCTCGACTGCAGCATCTGCTGGCGATCACGCGAAAACCCAGGCGCCTCGAGGCGGTGAAACTGCAGCTTTGGCGGCGCGAGCCGTCGGTGTGACCAAACAGACCTACTACCGCTGGCGCAAAGAGTATGGCGGCCTGCAGGTCGACCAAGCCAAGCGCATGAACGCTGGACAACCAGACCCTTCAGGCAGTCGTACGGGGTGCCGCAGACAGGCGCAGCCAAAGTTCTAAGCTCTTCGCGGCGTCGTGCTGCAGTCGATCACGTGCTGGAAGAGCTGGCGTCTCCGAACGCCGGGCTTGCCGTGTGATCGGCCAGCACCGCTCGACCCACCGCAAGTAACCCATCCGGCGAGATGATGAGGACGCCCTGATGTCGGCGATCATACGTCTGGCAGAACGGTTCGTCCGGTACGGTTATGGGGCCTACTGACACGATGGCAAATGCACTTTCCAAGCAAGCACAGCATACATCCTTTAATAAGCCGCGGGCCTTATTAAAGGATGTCGGATTGAACGTTGGTGACTAAGGAGAGTTCGGCCGCGGATCGAGGCGTTGGCGGTCGTGAAAGATCGGCCAGACTTTCGGCCAAGCTTTCGTTTTATGGATTATTTTCACAATATAATCAAGCCTCTAAATGTTTACAACATCGGCCATTGCGCTGCAGCGCCAACTCAAGTTAAGATCGGCCACGGCATCGGCCAACATCCCCGCGCACCTCACGCAACTTGCTAATTTTTATAGGTTTTCTCTGTTTTGACTTCGGCCAACGACCTCCTTGAAACACCAAGCCGGATCGAACCGGCCAGGCTTGAGGAAACACCTGAAGCCATTGCAGATCTCATCGCAGAAGTCGCCGCCAAGTCAGCTGTTCTGGGTACAAAACTGCATCCTCTGACAGCAGCAAACCTCGCTTCTCTCGTTCGCCTGATGAACACGTATTACAGCAATCTGATTGAGGGTCATGACACACGGCCGCGTGATATCGAACGCGCGCTGGCCGGTGACTTCGACGAAAACGAAGGACGAAGAAACCTCCAGATCGAAGCGGCCGCTCATGTACGCCTCCAAGCGGAAGTTGACCATCTAGCGTCCACCGGCGAGCTGCCTGAACCAGCCTCCAGAGACTTCATTCTCTGGCTGCACCGCGAGTTCTATAAGGACGCACCAGAGGAGATGCTGCGTATAAAGAGCGACAATGTCGAATTCCTCATGACACCGGGTGAATGGCGATCCCAAAAAGAACACGACGTTTCGGTCGGTCGGCACATACCCCCCTCAAGCGAACGCGTAGCTGACTTCATGGCCTATTTCGAAAGCCGCTTTGCTTTCGAACGTATGGGTCAGGCTGCACGCATTCTTTCGATGGCAACCGCTCACCACCGCTTCAACTTTATCCACCCCTTCCCTGACGGGAATGGCCGGGTCAGCCGCCTGGTGAGCCACGCCATGGCCGCAAAGGCGGATATTGGCGCCCATGGTCTTTGGTCGATTTCCCGAGGACTGGCGCGCGGCTTAGAAAGCCGCACCGACTACAAGCGCATGATGGATTATGCCGACAGCCCCAGGCAGGGAGATCTCGACGGCAGAGGTAACCTGTCTCTCAAGGCACTGACCGAATACACAGCCTGGTTCCTGAAGGTCTGCCTCGACCAGATCGATTTCATGGCTGAGCTCTTCGATCTCGACAATCTATCAGGGCGTCTGAAGCGTCTGATCGAGCGCTCTGAAACCCTGAAACCGGAAGCGGCCTTCCTCCTCGAAGTGGCACTGATCCGCGGTGAATTTGAGCGAGGCGCCGCGCCTCGCATCACCGGCCTGCCGGAGCGCACGGCACGGCGTGTCCTGGGAGATGTCGTCGATGCCGGCCTGCTGGCCTCGGAAACACCTAAAGGACCGGTCTCACTCCGCTTCCCTGCCGACGCATTGGAAATCCTCTTCCCGCGCCTCTATCCGGAAACCTGAACACTCAGGGGATCCAGGGCCGTTCAAAGGTCAGATTGTCGGTACCTGAAATATCAAGGGCCGCCGCACCGCCGAAAAGCCATAACCTTCCTGCGGGACGAGCACCGCATCGGCCGCACGGATGGTGCGGTGGACAAGGGGCGCATAAGTCTCACCATCATTCGAGTTGCCGACCGCGTTGATGATAACGTCGAGCCCCTGCATTGCCATGACGAGCGTAGCCTCGTCTTTGAATGACACAGCCTTCACAAGAAGATTTGCTCGATCTGTCTCATGGTCGCTGACGGGGAACAACGAAGGACAACTGAACCCATCACCGCAGCCGAAACGGCGTGCACGAATTACACGATCTGATGGGACATTACCGCCTACTAATCCTTTGGCAGTTCACACGGAGAGCACATGAAGAACCGTAACACATTGTTTTTATGTGTTATTTTGTGATATCCGTCATAGGTGCCGTGCTCACGCGGTATCCCAATGAACTGTTTTTAATCATGTTTTTGTCCAGTCACGCATTGAGTCTACTAACTTTTCAGCCTCCGCAAGTTTAACTTTTGCCCTTCTACTCACCTATAGTGAGGCTCGACAATACAGTAAGACCGCATAGCGCGATCGGAAACAAACCCCCGGCCGCACTGATCAATCATGCAGGCGTAACCAGTCCGCCATCGTGAAAAGGCCGGAAAACTCCAACCGGCAGTGGTCCAGACCTGGGTCTCAGAGCATCAGGCAACTGGAGGTCGGAAAGTACCGGACGACGAACGGGGATCAGTTCATCTCTGAATTTCAAACGGGGTCAAACCATGCCTCGATCTACGATTGCCTTCCGCCTGAACCAAATCATTCAAGTCTATTGGGACAGGGTCCAAAAACAGTTGTATTTAAGAGAATGATCGTTCCATTATAGCCTGCGAAAGCAACGCCGGACATCCGCAGGCATGCAACAAGCTACGGAGGCTTGAATGACACAACCGCACGCGGCGGGAGGCGCCTTTAGACCCATCGCGATTGTTCTGGTTGCCAAAGACGATTGGGCTTCGTCGTCATGACGGGCGGCAGAAGTCTCGGATGCGTCATGGCTGTGTTGTTCTTTTGCGTTCCGGTGATCGCGGAAGCGCAATCTCCGCCCGCCGCCGATTTTACGACGAATTTCCGAACGGACCGCTGGACGGAAGATTGGCGCATAAAAGATGCTCCGGCATGGAAGTCTATTCAACTGCCTGGAGGGATCGCTCACTTATCGTTTGGCGGAGACACCCATATTCGCTTTGAACACAAGGATGCCTTTGCTTTCGGAACAACGCAGGAGGGCGCGCGAACCAATTTAATCGGGCGAGCCCTGGTGCATGCCGATTTTAGATACGGAAGCAACTTTCGTACTTACGTCGAGCTGGGCGTGTGGGACCAGGCTGGCAAGCCGGACGGACTGTTTTTTGATGAGGCTGACCTCGCGCTCCAACGTGCGTTCGTCGACGTCGTGCCAGACGACCACTGGACTATCCGTATTGGACGCCAGGCCGTTTTCGATCGATCGAGCCGGCTTCTCAGAGCCGCTGACGCCCTGAACTACCAGCAAGTCTTCGATGGCGTTCACATTGATTACCGGTCGGATGGATCGGTTGCGGAGGCGTATATTGTTGAGCCGTTCATATCCAAAAACGGCTATTTCAAGAGGTTTGAGGGCTTTGGAGATGGACGGTGGTCAGGCGGGTCCTACCGGCGAACCAGCCGGACGATCAAGGGTTTATCCTACGGAGTCTACGGCGTTTGGATTGACCGGGACGTTGTCGCATTCCTTCGTGTGCCCGGCAGTGAGCATCGCGGGGTTGGCGTGGCCCGGATGACGTATGATGCAGGATCCTGGCGATCCAGTGTCGAATATGGCCGACAATTTGGGCAAGTCGGGGTTAACCCGATAGAAGCTTGGGCCTTTGCGAACGAGCTGTCTGTGAAACTTGACAATGCGGGTCACTGGCATGCGTCGTTGCGGCTGGACGGTGCGTCGGGAGACCGCGCAGAAACGGTTGCCAATGAAAGCTGGGCCCCGGCATTTGGGGGAACATTCAACCTTGGCCGAAACGGTGTCTATGGCGCGACCAATATAATTGGCGCTTACCCCGAACTGTCATGGCAGGCGACGCGGGACCTTCGTTTTGCAATCGGCGGAGAACATGTGTGGCGCGTATCCGATGGAGCAGTCTTTGGCGGGCCAGGCGGAGACGCGCTACTATCTGCAGGTGCCACCGGCGATATGTTCATCCTGAACGGGGCGAATGTCGGACTGAAATGGCGGTTGTCCGGCACCCACGAAGTGCGGGCCAATTTGTTCGCACTCTCACCAAAGGGCGCATTCAGGCAATCGGGCGGCGAGCAGATCCGGGGACTGACACTCAACATGATCTCTCGTTTCTAGGATGGTACAGAACAAATGATTGTCGGAAGATCTGAAGAAGTGAATCTACGCCTCCTGCGTCTCGACTTTTCTCCGTCGATGGTCGGGATATGTACACCGGCTGTTTTGAATCTGATGAACGAGTTAGCCGACTACCAAGTTACGCGCAATCAATTGCGAGCCGGGTTTCCTTTTATATTTGAACACAGAAATGCAGGCCTCGAATGAAAAAAGGGACCGGAGACTATCCGTGATTAAATCGAAAGCGTTCGAACCAAAACTTACGCGAGGCATTATTCGTTCATGCGACCTCACCGTTGTGCTGTTGGACCAGCGCCCTGAAATGCATATCTTGAGAGCGCGCCTCTCATCGTGTGCGATACCTTGTGTAGAGCCTGACACTGATTCAAGACGAAACGACCAAAATGTGCTCTTGGATAAAGTGATCACCGGGCTTCCGGTTGTTTGGGAGAAACAGCATCGACAAAGCGTTGTCGTGGGCGACGTCTGTGCCTCTATGGTCATCCACTTGTGCCTGAGTCTCCAGTGCGAGGGGCTCGAAACCTTCGTTTGCCCATCAAGTTTGAACTCTAACGACGAGTGCTCACTGAGCTTGCTGAGAATGTCGACCTTAGGCGTTGTTCCGATCAGCCCGTCTCAATTGCTGGCCGAAATTGGCGATATTCACCTGTGAGGCATTTTCAGATGACGAAGAAAACGAATGGAAGAGCACCGAACAGGCCGTAGAGTCCCACCAGCGCGCCGGACGAGAATGATCTCCTGCGGGTGAAGATAAAAACGCATAAGACACCAAGTGCGGCTTCGAACGTCAGTGCCGCCGACAGGTTCAGATGATACCAGTCCGTACCAAGCGGTTGGCTGTCGGGGCCGAAAACAAAGTGCCCGTAGCCGGCAACCAGGTCGCCCAGCCAGTGGGCCAAAGACAAGGCCATGGCGATCAGCGCGAAGTCAGAACGGCGCGTTACCGCGAAAGCGATCGCACCGGCAAGCAATGTCCAGCCGATCTGGGGGATCAGGTCATGACTAAACGTCATCTCGACTATTTGAGTCGCTAGGCTCGGCCCGTCCGCGCCTGACGGTGTCATTGTCTCAATGCCGAGTGCGACGAAAGTGAACATCGCGATGTCGATCAGAAAGGCACTGAATAAAAGCAGCCACCAGGGAATTTTCGGTGCGGCGCGTTTGGCAACCAATGTCGTTGCTGCGTGACCCAAGATTATTGGACACCCCCAACGTTCAGTTGCTGTACAAGTTCTGCCGTGGTGACAATAGCATGTGCATAAGCCGGGCCATTGATGTCGTGGGCGGCGTGCATGGACTCGGACGACATGGCGGCCGTTGCATCGCGGACCAGGGTCACATGGTAGCCGAGTTCCGCCGCATGGCGCGCTGACGTTTCGATACAGGTATTGGCAATCAGGCCAATGAAGATGACATGGGTGATCCCGTGCTGGCGCAGCTGCACATCAAGGTCGGTATTGGCGAAGCTGGACGCGCCCCAATGTTCCTTGACGACGATATCGCCGGGCTCGGGGCCAAAGCCCGGATACCATTCACCGCCCCAGCTATCGACAGCGAACAGTTGGTATTGGTGCGCCGCACGCTGTGAGGGTGTCAGGTGCGTCCATCCCTCAAAATCAGCGGGCTTGTGCCGGTGATGGGGCAGAATGAAGATCGGCATGCCGGCCTCGCGCACAGCCCCGCGGGTTCGAGAGATATTGGCATGAAGGTCGACCGATTTGGCAACCTCGCTGAGGGCGGGCCACATCTTGCCATCCTCTGCGAGGAAATCATTATACGGGTCGATGAGAAGAAGCGCAGTGCTGCCCTTGGGATATATCGTCTCGTCCATGGCAGGTTCCTTTCTGGAGGATTGAGCCGGTACTGCCTGGCTTTTTGTTTGTGCAAACATGACGGGCGGGGCTGCGAGGTTGGTTGCATCGTCGGAATGGGCTGGACTGCTCTCAGTCGCGGTTGTGCCCGGCCCGGCCAGAGGCATCCGGTCGCTGCTGGAATTGTCCTGAGCAAAAGCGAAAGTGCCGAGCGCGAAGCTGGCCAGCAGGATCAGATTGAAACGCATAGATGACCTCATGAACATTTACTGGCTGTGTTGAGTGGCGGGCTGCACACGCAGAGCGAAAACGAGAGCCAGAGCAAAAACAGCAACACCCGCGCCCGCAACGCCCGTCGCACTCAATCCTATCGCAGCGATCACACCGCCCCCGAGGGTCGCGCCCATGCCCTGTCCAAAATAAACCATGGAACTGTTAAGGGCGAACGCGATCGTCACTGCCGCGCCAGACGTTGCTGCCAGCCGTGCCTGAACCACGGTGGTCGTTGCAAACAGTGCAGCCGATCCAAGCGCCATCGTCACGATCAGGAACGGCACCGACAAGCCCTCAAAATCAAAATGCATGCCGAGCGCAAAGGCCACCTGCGTCAGGCCGGCCAGCATGAACAGAATGAACAATGCCTTTCGAACAGCCAGACGTGCAAACAACGCCCCGACAGGGACCCCGATCAGGCTGCCGATGCCCGTGGCAATCTGAACACCGCCAATGGCCGCGCCCGTAAGTCCGGTCGTCTGGGTGATGACGGGGCCGATATAGCCAACCGTCACGAAGGTCGCGACGAATCCCAGCATTGTGAGCGCCATGAGTTTCGGGTTTTCCCCGCTGAGCGCGGTTTTGAAATTCGCGCCGGCCAGCTGTGGGGCCTTCACGTTTCGAGGCGCGACAAGTGCGATCAGGAGTGCAGCGAGGACGGCTACTCCGCCTGCAAACCAGAATGCCGCGCGCCAGCCAAAAGCATCACCCAGTATTGTGCCAAGCGGCATTCCCAGCAGGAAGGCCAATGTGTAGCCAGCCATGACTGCGGCGATCGCATCCGCCCGCCTTACTTCAGGCACCATATTTACGCCGATTGTCGTCGCCAGCGGGATTGTCAGCGCAGCAAAGAAGCCGCCCATGAAACGCATGCCTGCCAGCGTTGCGAAATCCGGCGCCAGGGCTGACGCAAAATTCATCGCCACCATGCTGGCAAGCACGCCTACAAGCAGTCTCTTGCGATCGATGCCCGATAACAGCCGCGCCAGGAAAGGACCGCCAAATCCACACGCAATCGCGAACACCATTTGCAGCTGACCGATCAACGGAACGCCAACTCCGAGACCTTCTGCCATCGGATCGATCAGGCCAATAAAGACGAAGGCGCTAGTGCCAAATGCAAATGGCGCGAAAACCAGGCTAAGAATACGCGGGTTCATGCTGGACGGCCGGAACGCATGTTACTCCCGCCAATAAAGTCCATCATTTCAGGAATGACGATCTCGTACGCATCTTCCTGAATGAAGTGGCCGGCATCGTCGACGCGAGTGACTTCGGCATGCGGAAAGGCCTTCAGCCACATGCCATCAAGTGTTTCCGCGCTGAACGCGACATCCTTCATCGGCCAGACGATTTTCACAGGCTTGTTGCCAAATGCAGCCTCCAGCTTCGCGCCTTCGGCCGCCACAAAATCGCTGACAGGGCCGTTCGGGCCAAACGGGATCTGACGTGGAAAGGCGAGGATTCCCGACCGTGACGACCAGTTAGGATGAGGCGCAAGATAGGCCGCCTTGTCAGTTTCAGTCAGGCGTGCTGGATCGTTCAGCCCCGCCTGAAACAGGAACCCTTTCACAAAGGCGTGGGCCCCTTTGACCAGAAGCTCGCCAACGACAGGTGTCCGAAAAGCCCTGAGGATTGTTGGTAGAGGAACCTCGCGAACGGGTCGCTGGAAGAACGTATTCAGGACAAACAAGCCCGACACTCTTTCAGGGCGACGCGCGGCCCAGGTCAACCCAATCGGGCCGCCCCAATCCTGAACGACAAGCGTCGCGTTTTCAAGGTTGAGTGACTCAAGCAATGCTTCGCACCGGTCGGCATGTCGGGCAATGGCATAGACGTCTGTGCGGGTGGGTTTGTCCGATCTTCCGAACCCCAAATGGTCCATTGCAATTGCGCGAAAGCCCCAACCCGTCACGGCTTTTATGAATCGTCTATAGAGATACGACCAGGTCGGATTTCCGTGTACGAACACAATAGGTGGCCCGTCACGCGGGCCCTCGTCAATATAGTGCAGTCGCCCTTCAGGCGTGTCGAACCATTTCGGCGCATAAGGCCAGGCTCCGCCAAAGGTCCAGTCAGCGTCTGAATTGTTCATAGCGGACGCTCCATGAAATACATACCGACCCCGCCAAGGATCGCGATGAGCGTCCAGGGGTATGGCGCGGGTGTTCGCCACAGGGCCGGATTGCCGAAGGTGGCGAGCCCGATACAGAGCGCGGCAAAGCCTGCACTCATTGCCGTGGCGACGGCAGCGAACAGCACGCCCGATGGCTGCCATGCGGCCAGTATAAACAAGCTGATCATCGCCAGCACAGCCACCGATCCGACATGCCATGAGAAATGGTGGAGCCAGATCACGCTGTCAGGAAGGCCAGACGTCTTGAGCGGCCCAAGAACTTTTGGGGATCCGGCGACCTCATGGGCAATAACTCCAAACAGGGAGAGGCCCGCCGCAAAGTAGAACAGGATGTCGGACATATCGATCATGGCGTCACCAAGCCTCCTTGAAGGGACGAAGGTCGAGTTCCTGCGTCCACGCAGAGCGGGGCTGGTTATGAACCATCCAGAAAGCTTCCGCGATCGCAGCCGGATCGAGGGCTCCGTCTTCTCCCAGCTTGTCGAGATAATCGCCAAACCGGGATTTGACCTGATCGCCATTGACGACGCCATCGATAATGATGTGAGCCGCATGCACGCCTTGTGGACCGTACTCGCGTGCCAGCGCTTGGACAAGGTTTCTGAGGGCGCCCTTTGCAGAAGAAAAGTGCGCAAAGTTAGGCTTACCGCGCAGGGAAGCAGACGCGCCTGTAAACAACATTGACCCATGGCCCTGCCGGGCCAGAAGCGGCATCGCACGTTTTGCGGCCAGAAATCCCCCCAGGCAGCAGACACGCCAATAGGTTTCAAACTGTTCCGGCGTCAGAGCCTCAAAAGAAATGGGGGCATTGTTGCCGGCATTATAGATGACCGACGCCACCGGCATTTCTTTAGCCGCCAGCGCGCCGAACACGGCGTCGAGATCCTGCTCCGATGTCACATCACAGGACATGGCGTCAGCGGACCCCTCTTGTGCGGCAATAGCTGCGCGCGTTGCCTCGACCTTTTCGGGCGTCCTGCCGGTTACAAGTACGTGGTAGCCAGCCTTCGCGAACCGAAGTGCTATTGCGCCGCCAACGCCGTCTGGCGTACCGGCACCTAATATCAGCATGGTTTCTGTCATTCAGGTCCCCTCATCCCCCAGACCTAGGGACATAGTTGATTTACGAAGGCAGTTATGGAACATTCGTTCTATAACGTTTGATGCAGCGATCCTGACAGCGAGTCAACCGGCATTGCAAAGCGGCGAGCACTGCCGCACAAACCACGGCACCTGGAGACAAATGGATCGCGTGTGTCATGAAAGGCCCTTAGATCCGGGCCTAAAGAGGAACCCTGAATGCCTAGACCCCGTTCGAAATCGAGGGATGACCTGATCTCCAGCGCGATGGGCGTGTTCTGGGAGAACGGTTTCAATGCCACGTCTATTGAGGACCTGGTTGTTGCCACCAGCGTAAGCCGGGGTGGCATTTATGCTGATTTTGGTGGGAAGGAAGACTTGTTCCTCGCCTGTCTAGAAGCCTACCGCGCACGATTTGCCAATCCAGCCATCCACATCCTGGCATCAGGGTCCAATGGTCTCGAATCAATTGAAGCCTATTTCGACTATTTCATTACCCTCCACGAGAAACGCGGAATGCCGGGACCAGGATGCTTTATTGCGAGCACCATGACCGAACTTGCGCCTCATAATTCAGAAGCGCTGCGGATCGTGAACGAGCACAGCTCAGAGCTGAAATCGGCCTTCGCGAGATCACTTACGCAGGCGGCAAGTACAAGCAGAAAGCAGATCGCCAAAACTGAGATTTCAGAGATTGCGGAATTTCTGGTGACGTCGAGCCAGGGGCTGTGGTCATATGGAAAGAGCGTCTCTGACATACGCGTTTTGAAACGTTTCAAGATGACGCTTCTAGGCCTGCTGCGCTTTCGACTTGGGCTACCTGCTATGGGTCGAAAATGAGACCGGCAGGAAGCGACAGAAGCTTCGTGTCGAAGTCATCGTGATAAACAAAAAAGACGCATCACATGACAATCGAGAAAAAACTTCTGGACCAGTAGGTTTCAGGGTACGACCCGGAGGGATTTTAAGACTTACCTCCCAACTCCCCTTATCGGCCCGCTCTCAAGAGTCCAAGCAACTCCAGCACCCCACCTTCTGACTTCAATTCCGCGTCCAAGATTTTGACCCAACTCCTGGTCTGCCTCCGGCAATGTGGTCCGCTATTTGAGTTAGTGCCGGCTCCTTTTGTGGAGTTGAGACATGGACAAGAGAGCCAAGCCTGAAGAGATTATTGCGAAACTGCGTGAGGTAGGGGTTCGCCTCGCTCGCGGAGAAACTGCAACTTTGGCGGCACGAGCCGTCGGTGTGACCAAACAGACCTACGAACGCTGGTGCAAAAAGTATGGCGGCCTGCAGGTCGACCAAGCCAAGCGCATGAACGCTGGACAACCAGACCCTTCAGGCAGTCGTACGGGGTGCCGCAGAAGGCGCAGCCAAAGTTCTAAGCCCTTCGCGTCGTCGTGCTGCAGTCGATCACGTGCTGGAAGAGCTGGAGTCTCCGAACGCCGGGCTTGCCGTGTGATCGGCCATGCAAAACCGTGAGCTGCGCCCGGCGAGTTTGTCCCGGTCTGGAAATCACAGTCTGTGGTCTCAGCCGGCTCGTTCGCTATCGAAATTGCGCACAGAGTGACTTGCACTCCGAACCAGACGGAGCTGCGCTCCGAATTGGACGGCAGGCCATGCAAGAAAAGTTACAAGCCAAGGCGCGCCATGCCTCGTCGGGCGTGGCTTTGCCAAGCGGCCAGTACGACCGCTCCCGATTGTAGAGGCGCATCCACTCGTCGATGATGCGCAGGGCTGCAAAGCCGTCTGCAATGTCCTGCAGGCAGACCTGCTTCATATTTGAGCGAGCGCCACAAGCGTTCGATGAGCCGCAGGCAGGCGAAGCCAACATGTTCTCCAAGTATCGGCCCCGACCATCCATCGAGACGCGAACGCGTGCACCTGTCAGCGTGGTAAAGCGGTTCGAAGCGTGGAACATGAACAACAAAACTGCGCTGATCTGACGTTGTTCCAAAAGACCTTGAGCAGCAGATCGGAGAGAGATATCTCCCGAGTAATCCCGGATGAATTCACACCCGTCCAAGCAGGCTCTCCGCCCGACCTGACACCAATCCTTCAACCCCGGACATCGCTTTGCGCTCCTCAGTCTCCAGATCAAACCCGGCCGCGACGTTCCTCGCCTGCTCCAGCACCATCCCGCACAATGCCTTCACTCTCCGCCGGATATACGGCTCTGTCAGGCCGGTCTCTTCGGCAAACCTGGCCCAGTCCCGCGCCTGGATATCTTCCAGTGCAGCCCGCTTCGCAATCTTCATTGTGAGCCGTGGGCTGAGCTCGGGATAAGCGACGGTCGAAAGGAGATCATAGAGCGGCGCCAGCGTCGTGCTGCCATCATATAGGAGGCTGTAATTCTTCCCATGCGCGTCCGCATTGCCGATGATCAGATTGAAGATTGCCGCATCGAAGAGCTTGAGGACTTCGATTGCGGGCCGGGTCGCCACGCGCCGCAGGAGCGTGAACAGATCGCGGAACACCGGGCCACCATCGGAGGCGTATTTTCGCGCCGACGTGAACCCGAGCGCCTGACAGAAATCCTCCTGATGCTTACGCGTGACCACGCCGTCCTCGCCCCTAACCCGGTCATAGCGCCGGACGAGCAGGAAGGGCAGGCCTTCAGCTCTGTGGATATCGACCTCGGCGACATCAAGGCCAATCAGGTGCGCAAGCCGCATCCCATAGGCCTCGTTTTCGGTCGTGCCCTCGAACCTAGTGATCGGAGGCTTCAGGATGTGCGTTGTCGGCTGGCCGGGTGCTGGCAGTGCGATACCATCCGGCGTCAGGATGACAGGGAGTTTTGCCTGGGCGCCGGCCAGTGAGAGTCGCAATCCCTCCTCTCCGGCCAGCATGGGGCGCTTTGGCAGAGAGTCGATCAGGACACGCAGCTCTTTGTCAGACAAAGGTTTGGGCGTGAACGGCCCTTCCAGGGCTGGCGGCTCCTCCCCTTCCGGCCAGAGCGCCAGGGCACCTGCAACTTCCCCGCCCAGCATTTCAAGGAGGCGAAATTCATTGTGCTCAGAGACGCCGAGCGCGGCAGCAACATTCACCCGCTGGCTCTCTTCAGGCAGGATGCCTTCGAAAAAGGGCAGGCATTCGCGCCTGGAGTATGGTTCTTCCCGCAATGGCAGGGACACGGAAATGGCCCGGACATCGCTCCGGGCAAGCCAGGCGGGCAGATAAGCAAAGCCCATTTCGCCATGCGCGTCGACTGACAGGGTCCCGACAGAGCGCGCCCCCCACCATAGCGTCAGTGCGCGCGTGGTCATCGGCGATCCTCCGGCGTGGTGATGGTCAGCGAACAGCCAAGGGCCGAAAGAACATCGAGCACCTTGCCAATCTGCGCCGTGGGCTTGCCGCGTTCGAGTTCAACAAGGAAGCGCAGGCCAACGCCCGAAGCGGCAGCCAGTTCAGGCTGGCGAAGGCCTTGGGCCTTGCGTGTCTTTCGGATGAGGTGGCCAATTTCTTCTGGTGTCATGAGCATAATTTCCCGTACGGGAAACATATGCCTGTATCAGGCGAAAAACAAGAGAAATATCCCGGTCAGGAAATTTATTGCCTATCGACGGCCAAATCCATAAAACTTTCCTGAACGGGATATAAATCGAACAAAGCCCGGTCACTTGCCATATAATGCCCCGAACGGGATATTTGGTTAAAAACCTACTTCTTACACTCACTCATGGTGAGTATTCTTGGACGACTTTCAAACCAGCTCTACACGAAATCACCCGACGCGTGGCGCCAGTGAGCCAGGCTGCGCTGAGGAGGCCCGCTCAAGCGGCCTCCTGATACGGCCCCAACTGCCCGCCCAGCAACTCAACCAGATACCCACCATCGCGCAGGCCTTCGGCCTTGTTCACGAGATACCTGATAGCGTCCTTCATGGCGCCCCGGTCATCGGTCCAGTCTGCATTCACGGCGTCCTGGCCGTAGAGCACTATGGCAATCTCGCGCTGGCTCATGCCGAGCTCAAGACAATCAAGCCCGATCAGTCCGTCCCGCAGGACCTGCGTCCACTTGCTCCAGAGCGGGGCCTGGCTGCCAAAGTCATCGCCATAGATCTCGAACGCCTCTCGCTGGGCTTTCATCCTGCGCTCAAAGCCGTCAACGTCGGAGATCGTGAGCTTCACCCGTATCAATCGCAAGGTCCTGAGACACGAAAAGACCACCTGTCTCCGCTTGTAGTCCATAGGCTCCGCCCTCATCATTCGCTGTAACGCGAAAACGTCTCGCTATGCGCCCAACTGCAAAATTCCTCCCCACTCTTCCGTCTACCGACTGTTTCCGACTGCACACGCAGCGCACACGAAGTCCCACAAAGCATTGTTTATAAATGTTTTTTGCGCGATCCATCATCGGTGCGATGGCAAATCTGTGGGTCAGGTTGGATGGCATATCGGCAGGGCACTTCAGCAAACGGTCACCGCCCCGTTTAGCCGCGCCTGGGCAGGATGTCTTGCCCCACGCCTGACATTGAATCCTGCAATCACGCCGTCCGCCTGGCGAGAGGCCCGGTGTGATTTTTTTATGACACCCCGGGCGTAGTTTTCTTTACGCGCTTGAAATTTTTCCTGAGTTGGGATATCCGATGTTTGACACCGGTGTCATAAGAGCGCTGGACATCGACAGGGAGAAAATCAATGAATCGTCAGACAAAATTTGGAATCTGCGCGGGTGTATCGCTAATTGCCCTCGTATCAGGCAGCTTTTCGGCCATTGCGCAGGAAACCCAGGACACGCAACCGGCCACTGGCGAGGACGACCGGGTTCTTGAAAGTGTCGTGGTAACCGGTTTCCGGAATTCGCTCGCAGAGGCCCTCGACGTGAAGCGCAACGCTTCCGGCGTTGTCGATGCGATCGTGGCTGAAGACATCGCCGCCTTCCCGGACCTGAACCTGGCAGAATCGCTTCAGCGCATTTCCGGCGTGTCGATCGACCGCGTCGGCGGCGAAGGCCGCCAGATCACCGTCCGTGGACTGGGCGCCGACTTCACGCGCATTCGCATCAACGGCATGGAAGCGCTTGCCACCACCGGCGCATCGGATTCCTCCGGCGGCTCGAACCGCGGCCGCGGCTTCGACTTCAACACGTTCGCATCGGATCTGTTCAACGAGATCCGCGTCTCGAAAACGACATCCGCCGCACAGGAAGAAGGCTCGCTCGGCGCAACTGTTGACCTGCTGACCGCACAGCCCTTCGATTATGATTCCGGCCTGACGGCCGCCGGTTCGGCCCAGATGGGCTTCAACGACCTCTCCGAAGAGACCAGCCCCCGCCTTGCCGGACTGCTTTCCTACAAGAATCCCGAGGGCAATTTTGGTGCGCTCCTGTCGGTTGCTTACTCCGACAGGACCATACTGGAGGAAGGCTTCTCGACAGTGCGCTGGCAGGACGGCAATTTCCGGTCAGTCAATGGCGCCGCCTGCCCGGCGGGACCGGACTGTGCGTCGATCGACACAAACTCTCTCGTCTATCACCCGCGCATTCCGCGCTATGGCCGCCTGACGCACGAACAGGAGCGCCTCGGCCTGACGGGATCCGTCCAGTTCCGCCCGACCGACCGCACGACCGTGTCGCTTGACGGGCTCTACTCGCAGTTCGACGGCACCCGGCAGGAAGAATATCTCGAAGTGTTCTTCCGAAGCCAGGAAGGCAGAATGGATGTCACCAATCCTGTCATCAATACCAGCAACAACACGCTGGAATCCGGCACGTTCACGATCAGCCCGAACGCCAACGGAACCCATCCGATCCGATCCGAGGCACGGTTTGACAAGCTGACGACTGATTTCACGCAGCTCACGCTGAATGTCGATCATGAGTTCACCGACAGCCTGCGCGGCAACTTCCTCGTCGGAACCGTGGAATCCGAGTTCGACAATCCGGTTCAGACGACCATCTTCTTTGACGCGGTTGGCGACGTAACCGGGTACACCTACGATTTCAGCGGCGATCCGCAAACGCCTTCCATTGATTTCGGTTCGCTCGATGTGACCGACCCGAGCCAGTTTGCCTTCACCGAATTCCGCGATCGCCCGCAATCGGTCACGAACGCTTTCGACACGGTTGCCGGCACACTGGAATACGACCTCAATGATGCGCTGACGCTGTCTGGCGGCCTCAGCTTCAAACAGTTCGAGTTCAGCACGACAGAGGCGCGCCGGGAATCAACCTTCGGCTCATCCGTATGCGCCCTTCCGGGCATAGCCTGCCCGGTCGGCGCGACCGGACTGCCGATCACTGCTGGTATCCTCTCGCCCGTCACGGGATTCGGAAACGGACTGGGCGCAAGCGGCATCGACACCAGCTGGGTATCCCCGAATGTCGGCGCAGCTGCCGCGCTGATCGGTGTGTACGGCATTCCCGGCGCCGTTCAGGCGGGCAATACCCGCAGCGTGAAGGAAGAAGACCTGGGCGGCTTTGCCCAGCTCGATTTCGAGTCACAGCTTGGCACCATTCCGGTTCGCGGCAATGCCGGTGTCCGTTATGTCGAGACGACTGTCACATCCACCGGCAGCGTCAGCGGCACCGCGGTGACCGTGGAGCGGAGTTACGAGGATACGTTACCAGCGCTCAACCTGACATTCGAAATGACGGAAGATTTCTACATTCGCCTGGGCGCGGCGAAAGTGATGGCGCGGCCTTCCCTGGGCAACCTCACACCCGGCGGCGCCCTGGACAGCTTCAACGGCCCGCCATTCCGTTACAACTCCGGCAATCCGGGCCTCGATCCATTCCGTGCGAACGCCTATGATGCATCGTTCGAATGGTACTTCTCGGACGAGGGCCTCCTGGCGCTCAGCGTTTTCTACAAGGACGTCGACAGCTTCTTTACCCGTTCGACAACCACGGAAGTGCCTTACAGCCAGACCGGCCTGCCGGCATCTCTGCCGCCTGCATCAAGCCCGCTATTCGACCTGATCCAGGCCGGTGGTGATCCGCTGGTCGAAATCGCCCAGGTCTCGAATGGTGGCAGTGCCAGCCTGCAAGGGTTCGAACTGGCCTACCAGCAACCCTTCACGTTCCTGCCAGCGCCATTCGACAATTTCGGTTTCCAGGGCAACTATACCTATGTTGACTCCGACGAAATCCTGGGCTTCTCGCCGAATGCCTTTAACGCGACGCTCTATTATGAGGATGATCGTCTTTCGGCCCGAATCTCGGCGGCTTACCGTGATGCCTACCAGACGAATGCTCCGAACAATGCAGGCCGTGACGAGCGCGGTTATGATGCGACCACGAATGTGGACTTTGCATCCTCCTACAAGCTCACCGAAAATTTCGACGTGACGTTTGAAGCGATCAACCTGACCGACGAATTCGAGCAGCAGGTTTTCGACACGGCTGATCTGGTCAACGTGTACCATCACACAGGCCGCGAATTCCTGATCGGCGTGCGTTACAAATACTAGGGGACTTCTTCCTTTCCCTGATCAAGCGCCCCGGCACGAGTTAAGTCGTGCCGGGGCATTTTCATTTGCTGGCAGACATTTCATCACCGCCCGAGTGCGCCCGGTGGATACCATGGCCAGGCCGGCTCAGGCCGTCCTGTCTTCGGTGATGTGAACCGCGTGTGCGGCATCCTTGCTGACCACGATATCGGCTGAATCGCGCAGGGGCTGGATATGCTCGCGCAGGTTCGGCAGGTTGACGCCGTCCCAGACCGTCCGTGCGAAGGCCCTGAGCTCAGGCTCGCTCATGTGCAGCCATTGGGCATAGAAGGAGGCGGGATCGGTGCGCGCAGCATGCCAGAAGCCGGTGAAACGGTCGACATACCAGCGTTCGAGATCGGCCTCCGCCGCATCAAGATAGACCAGCACGTCCGGTTCGCCTGCCGTGCGGTCCGGGCGCGACGGCGGCTGGAAGCCGAGGCCTTCAAGGATCAGGAGATCGGGCAAGCGGATGGTGCGGGCCAGTGCCGGGTCGATGTCGTATGTCTCGTGGCTGTGGGCCGGGAAATCCGCCGCGCCCCGGCGCAGGCTGGCCAGCGCCCCGGCAAAGCCAGCGCGGTCATAGGTTTCCGGAAAGCCCTTGCGCATGAGCAAGCCCTGCGGCTCAAGCACCGCGTTCGGGAAGAGGAAGCCGTCGGTCGATACGGTTTCAACCGTCAGGCCGGGCCTCAGCGCATCTGACACATGCCGCGCCAGTGTCGTCTTGCCGGCCGCCACCGAGCCGGTCAGGCCGATGATCCGGGCCTTGCCGGAGGCGCGCAGCGCGGCAAGGCGCGCCGCCAGTTCGCCAATGCCGGTGCCTTGCCCACCCGTTGCCTGCTGCACCATTGCGACCGGTCCTTCCTGTGCGTCCGTGGCCAGCCTAGCTGCACTCGCGCGCGGTACCAATCGGAATTGGGCGGCGCCCTGCCCTGCGGCTGCCTTGGTGACCGCAGCAGACCCTGTTAGATTAGACAGGTGCAGGCCCCGAAGGAACCCGTACAGTGCTTGGCATGAAGACTTATCTTGGCTGGAAGATCGACTTCCTGAATCCCGAAGGCGAGCCCGCGTTTGCGGGACCGGATTCGGTGTCGTGGCGCGTGTTCAAGAACCCGATTGCGCTGGGCATTGGCGGCATTGCCGCCGTGCTGCTGGAATTTGCCGATGCGCGGATTCGTTCAGGTGTATGGGACCATTCCGTGTTCAAGACCGATCCGGTTGGCCGGTCCCAGCGCACGGGCGTGGCCGCCATGGTCGGCGTCTATGGCCCGCAGGGCGCAGCGCGGCGCGTGATCCAGGGCGTCACCAACATGCATGCGCGTGTGAAGGGCGAAACGCCTTCGGGCGAACCCTACAGCGCGCTGGATGTCGACCTGCTGGACTGGGTGAGCGCAACCGCCAGTTACGGCTTCCTGACGGCCTATGACCGTTTTGTTGCTCCCGTTTCCGAAGCTGACAAGACGCGCTTCTTCACGGAGGGCGAGGCGGTAGCCCGCCTCTATGGCGTGCAGCATCCGCTGACCAGCGAAGCCGATTTCCATGCGATGCTGTGCGGGCTGCTGCCGCGCTTCGAGCCGCACCCGATCAATACTGAATTTCTCGACATCATGAAATCCGGCCGCGCCGCCAAGGGGGTGCCGAAGGGCCTGCAGAGCGCCGTCGTGCATGCGGCCGTATCGATCCTGCCGGTGGCGGTGCGCGAGCGGCTGGAACTGGGATCGGAATATGACCTTACGCCGCGCGGAGCGCGTGTGGTGCGCCTGATGGGTGCCGTAGCGGAACGCATTCCGGTGCCGCAAAGTCCGGCGGGTCAAGCCTGCGCCAGGCTGGGACTTCCGGCGACTTTCTTGTGGAAGAGCCCCGAAAAACAGGCAAGTATGCTGCGCAAGACACAAGAGGGACTGGCCGCTTCACTGGCGCACTGACCCCGGAGGAGCGACAGAGTGAACCTTGACTTCCATCCCGAAGAAGAAGCCTTCCGCGACGAGGTCTGCGCCTTCCTCGATCGCGAACTGACGGCGGACCTGCGCGCCTATGCGGCGCGGATGACCAGCGTCTACAGCGACAAGGAAACGGCGCTGGCCTGGCAGGCCATTCTCGTCAGGCAGGGCTGGGCCGCCCCGTCCTGGCCGGCGGAACATGGCGGCTGCGACTGGAGCGTGGCGCAGCGCTATATCTTCGACGTCGAGATGGCCCGGTCCGGCGCTCCGCCCCTGTCGCCCATGGGCATCGCCATGTGCGGACCGGCCCTGATCGGCTACGGGTCCGAGGCCCAGAAGGCGCATTACCTGCCGCGCATCCTGTCCGGCGAGGATTACTGGTGCCAGGGCTATTCCGAGCCGCATGCCGGGTCCGACCTCGCGCAGCTGACCATGTCGGCCCGGGCGGATGGCGATGATTTCATCTGCAACGGATCGAAGATCTGGACGACGCATGCGCACGAGGCGAACATGATGTTCTGCCTGGTGCGCACCGATGCCAGCGGCAAGCCGCAGCAGGGCATCACCTTCCTGCTGATCGACATGACGGCGCCCGGCGTACGCGTCGACCCGATCACCATGATCTCTTGCGAGCATATCCAGAACGCGGTCTTCTTCGACGATGTGCGGGTGCCGAAGGCGAACGTGGTCGGCAAGGTCAACGAGGGCTGGACGGTGGCGAAATACCTGCTCGAGTTCGAGCGCGGCGGCTCTAGCTACGGCCCGCGCCTGCTGGCGCGCCTGCGGGCGCTGCGCCGCACTGCCGCCGAGGCCGGCATGGGAGCGGACATGGCGACCAGGCTGTCCTGGGCGGAAGCCGATGTCTCGGCGCTCGAAGCGGCCGAACTGATGATGATGTCAGAGCTGGCCGGCGGCGGCTCGCCCGGCCTCAAGGCGTCGATGATGAAGATCCGGGGCACGGAGCTCAGCCAGCACATAACCGAACTCGCGCTCGAGGTGGCTGGCGCGCATGCCGCCCCCTTCCAGCCGCACCATACCCGCCCCGGCGGGCCGGTCGTCAATGCCCCGTCCAATTCGGGCGCGCTGGTCGGCCCGGAGAGCGCCGTCACCGTGGCCGCGAAATACTTCAATGACCGGGCCGGCTCGATCTATGCCGGCTCAAATGAAATCCAGCGCAACATCCTCGCCAAGGCACAGCTGGGCCTTTGATCGCAACACGGAGCAATAATGCCCATACTCGTCCTCTATGAACATCCGCTGTCGCCCTATGCGCAGAAGGTCAAGATTGCGCTGCGGGAAAAGGGCCTGCCTTTCGAGGCGCGCATGCCGGAAGGTATCGGTGCGGGGCACACAAAAGGCGAATTCGCCGATGCCAACCCGCGCCGCGAAGTGCCCGCGCTGATCCACGGCGACACGGCGATCTTCGATTCCACGGTGATCCTCGAGTATATCGAGGACAAGTGGCCGCAGCCGCCGCTGCTGCCCGAGGCACCGGCCGCACGGGCACACGCGCGGCAGATCGAGGACGTGATGGACACGCATTTCGAGGCGATCACATGGGGCCTCGGCGAGCTGCATTTCTTCAGGCGCGGCGACGAGGCGGTCCGCAAGGTGATTGAAGCCAGGGCAGGTCAGCAGATTGCCGGCTTCATGGCCTGGCTGGACGGGAAACTGGATGAGGATGACTGGTTCAGCGGCGATGATTTCGGCCGCGCCGACCTAAGCGTCATTCCCTACCTCAATGCGGCGGACGGGTTCGGCTACACGCCTGTGGCGGGGTCCCGGCTGGATGCCTGGATGGCGCGCGCGAACGGGCGCGACAGCGTCAGCCAGACCGACGCGGAATCGCGCGCTTCGATCACAGGCATGCAGATGGTCAGCGCGGCGGTCGAAGCCGGCCTGTTCAAGCGCCAGTACCGCGACCACCGGCTCGAATGGATGATCAAGTCAGGCGGCATGGACATCGTGCAGGACGGCCTTGCCAAGGGCACGATCCGCTTCACCGATCACTGGGATACCTGAAATCCACAACAATCCGCTCGTGGCGGCAAAGGGAGACACAGAATGCACATCAAGACACGTTTCACGGAAATGTTCGGAATCGAGCACCCGATCGTCCAGGGCGGCATGCAATGGGTCGGCTATGCTGAAATGGTCGCTCCGGTCGCCGAGGCCGGCGCGCTCGGCTTCCTGACGGCGCTCACGCAGCCGACACCGGAAGACCTGGCAAAGGAAATCCAGCGCACCAGGGACATGACCGACAAGCCCTTCGGCGTGAACCTGACCATCCTGCCGGCAATCACGCCGCCGCCCTATGCCGAATACCGCCAGGCCATTATCGAAGGCGGCATCAAGATCGTCGAGACAGCCGGTTACAAGCCGCAGGAGCACGTTGACCATTTCAAGCAGCACGGCATCAAGGTGATCCACAAGTGCACCGCTGTGCGCCATGCGCTTTCGGCGGAACGCATGGGCGTGGATGCGATCTCGATCGATGGGTTCGAATGCGCGGGCCACCCCGGCGAGGATGATATTCCCGCCCTGATCCTGATCCCGGCAGCGGCCAACAAGGTGAAGATCCCGATGCTGGCATCCGGCGGTTTTGCCGATGGCCGCGGCCTGGTTGCCGCCCTCGCGCTTGGCGCTGACGGCATCAACATGGGCACACGCTTCTGCGTGACCAAGGAGGCGCCGATCCATGACAGCTTCAAGGCCCAGATGGTGGCCAATAACGAGCGCGACACGAACCTGATCTTCCGGACGCTGCACAATACGGCGCGCGTGATGAAGAATGCGGTCAGCGACGAAGTGGTCGAGATCGAGCGCAGGGGCGGCGCCAAGTTCGAGGATGTCATCCATCTCGTAGCCGGTGCACGCGGCCGCAAGGCCATGGCCGAGGGCGATGCGGATGGCGGTATCTGGTCGGCCGGCATGGTGCAGGGCCTGATCGACGACATCCCGACCGTCAAGGAGCTGATCGACACGATTATCGCGGACGCCAATGCGATCATCAATGCACGCCTCGCTGCAATGACCAAATAGGAACAGGATGGATATTTGATGGCCTACGAGCAGATCCTTCTGGAAAAGGATGGCCCGGCGGCCATCATCACCCTGAACCGGCCCGAGAAGCTGAACGCGTTCACCGCGCAGCTTGGCCAGGAACTGGCCGATGCGGTAAATGCCTGTGACGCAGACGACGATGTGCGCGGCATCATCCTGACCGGGGCCGGGCGTCACTTCTGCGCAGGCGCCGACATTTCCGACGGCGCCGATGCGTTCGACACAAGGAGCGGCACGGGCGCGAAAAATTTCGGAACGCCGGAACCGGGAAAGCCGCGCGACGGCGCCGGCTTCATCGGCGCGCTCTATAATTGCCGCAAGCCCGTGATCGCCGCCTTTAACGGGGCGGCGGTCGGGGTCGGCCTGACACTGGCGCTGCCAACCGATATCAAGATCGCATCGGACAGGGCGAAGTTCGGCTTTGTGTTTGCCCAGCGCGGCCTTCCGCCGGAAGCGGGAAGCGCCTGGTTCCTGCCGCAGCTGGTCGGCCTGCCGCAGGCGCTGCGCTGGTGCATGACAGGCCGCGTGTTCGGCGCCGAGGAGGCCCTGGCCGGCGGCCTGATCAGCGAGATCCATCCGCCGGAAGACTTGCTGCCCGCAGCCAAGCGCATCGTCGATGAGATTGCCCGCAATTCCGCGCCGGTCTCGGTCGCGCTGGTGCGGCAGTTGCTCTGGCGGTTCGGGCCGACGGCGCATCCGTTTGACCTGCTCAAGGTCGACGGACAATTTGCGCTGACGCTCGGATCCTCGCCGGACGTGAAGGAAGGCGTCACGTCATTCCTCGAGAAACGCGCGCCGCATTTTCCCGGGAAGGTCTCGGCTGACATGCCGGACGGCTATCCCTGGTGGGACGCCGACTAGTCTGGTGCGTGCCCCCCCAAAAAAACGGCCACGATCCCGGAAGGATCGTGGCCGCGATGCCAGGGGAGGAAACGCTTTCCGGTCCTAGAACCGGTACGTGAGAGAGGCACCATAAGTCCGTGGCATGCCTGCGAAACGCAGGACGACGTTGGCGTTCGATGTGATCTGCTGCCAGTAATATTCATCGGTGAGGTTCTGGCCCCACACTGACAGTTCCCAGTTATTGTTTATTGAATAGAGACCGACCGAGCCATTCAGGACGCCGTAGGAGTCGATGTCATAGAGCGGATCATCCGGGTCACCAGCGGTCGAGTCGCTCTGCCAGCGGCCGGATAGCGAGGCACGCAGGCCAAGTTCCGTCGTCATCTGCCGGTCATAGAGCAGCGCGAGGCTGGCCGATGTTTCCGGGCTGTAGAGGAAGGGGTCACCTGCATTGCTGGTTGGCAGGCCGAAGGCATCCGAGGTGTCAAATTCCTTGATTTCGGTCTGCAGCAGCGTCAGGCCGCCCATGGCTGTCAGGTTCTCGCTGATCAGCCAGGTCAGTTCCGCTTCGGCGCCATAGGCCTCCGACTTCGGGACGTTCTGCAGGCGCGAGAGGGCGCGGTAGATCGGGTCCGGGAAGAAGGCCGCGACCTGCTTGTCCTCGTAATCATAGAAGAACAGCGACGCATTGGTCTGGAGGCGCTGGTTGAAGAATTGCGCCTTGATGCCGGTTTCGTAGGCCAGCAGGCTTTCCTGCGTGGCCGGGGCGTTCTGCTCGGATTTCGACGCGGCGTTCACCGGCGTCGAGGCCGACTTGTAGCCCTGGGTCACCGAGGCGAAGAGCAGCATGTTGTCACGTGGTGTCCAGTTGCCGACAACCCGCCAGCTGACATTGTCCTCGTCCGTGTCGGACTCGACCGGCCCGAAGGAGTTGGTGGCAAGGTCATACGTGTTGCAGCCATTCTCGGTGAGCGCAGCCGGCGGAACGGCCAGGCCATACAGCGCCGAGAAGAACACGCGGTTGAAGACGTTGACGTTCGGCTGCATCGACCCATCCACGTCGCCGGAACAGCCCACATATTCCTGGCTGTCCTTGGTGTAGCGAATGCCGGTCGTCAGCGAGAATTCCGGAGTGATTTCCCAGTCGGCATTGGCGAAGATGCTCTGCGTCGTCGACTGGAAATCGCCGGTATCATAATAGGTCTGGAACGAGTTCAGCAGTTCTGCCGCCGTGTAGGGCAGGCCGGTTTCCGGGTCGACGTTCACGGCGGAGACGAGACCGGCGATCTCCGGCGGGAAGCCAAGCGCAGCCGGGTTCACGGTCAGCAGGTAGGCAGCCGTGCTGACGAAGTTGGAGTTGGCGTTGTCACGCAGCAGCGTGCGGTTGCCGTCAGTCGTCTCGTCCTTGCCGTAATAGGCGCCGACCAGCCAGTTGACCCGGCCGGTTTCACCCTCGAGGCGCAGCTCCTGGCTGAAGGATTCGATGTCGCCATCCACGTCCTGCAGCAGGATCTGGTAGGGCACGCCCGACCAGTCGAGAACCGATTCACGCTCCAGCTTGTTGAGGCCGGTGAGCGAGACGAGGCGCATGTCATTTTCGAACGTGTAGTTCACGCCGAGACGGATCGCGCTGAAGCTCGAATCCTCTTCGTGCGGGCCATCAATGCCCTGGCCGGCGCCAATGTCGGCCGAGCGATCCCAATAGGGCGCCCAGTCAGCCTGGGAGGCCTTGGTCGGGGCATTGTTCTGGAGATAGTCGAACAGGCCCGGTGCCAGGAAACCCGATGCCGCCGCGGGACCGGCCGTGCCGGGCACGGTGAAGGTCGGGTCGGTGTTCGGGGTCAGGCCGATGCCCTGCCCGCCGATTGTATCGGATTTGTTGATCCAGCCATTGTAGGAGAGGTTGATGTCCAGATTGTCGGTTGGCTGGAGCGCAAGCGCGGCACGGTAGCCGAGCTTCTCCTTCGTGCCGCGGTCTTCGCCGCGGGTGATTGATTTCTGCCAGCCCTTGTCGCTGTTCTCGCTGCGGATGGCAAAGCGCGCCTGGGCCCGCTCGGAGAGCGGCAGGTTGATCATGCCTTCAAGGTTCCAGGTGTCGTAATTGCCGACATCGGCCGTCACCTGCGCTTCGAATTCGTCGGATGGCTTGTTGGTGACCATGTTGATCAGGCCGGCCGTCGTATTGCGGCCGAACAGCGTGCCCTGCGGGCCCTTGAGGACCTCAACGCGCGAGATGTCGAATACCGGGCCGGAATTCATGAACGGATAGGGATAGGCAACTTCGTCAACATACGTGCCGACGGTCGATGTGGCCGAGAGGTTGATCGTGTTGAAGCCAATACCGCGCAGCGTGTAGGTCGGCACGCCCTGGTAGCTCTGGGACACCGAGAAGCCGGGAACGACGGACTGCAGGTCCTCGACGCTGTCGATCCTGAGCTGTTTCAGCGTGTCTTCGCTGAACGCCTGGATCGCCATGGGCACGTCCTGTGCCGATTCTTCGCGGCGCTGGGCGGTCACGACGATCGACCCGAGCTTGAGCGAGCTATTGTCCGATGCCTGTTCGGCCTCTTCCGTGACGGCGTCCTGTGCCACAGATGGCATCTGGGACGCGAGCGCGAACAGGGACGCGCCCAGCAGGGCATATCGGCGGATTCGTGGCGTCTTGGTCATTAGCATATCTCCTCCCGGCAGTACCCTCTGGATGGGGTCTGTCCAATGGTGGCGACATTCAGAAATCGGCCCTTCCGGGGCAAGCTATCGGAAGTGACAGGGTGGGCCTCACAGGCCGAGCACGAGCTTGGCCATGATATTGCGCTGGACCTCGTTCGAGCCGCCATAGATGGAGCCTGCCCGATTGTTGAGGTAGCGCGGCATCAGGGTGAGCCGGTCCGAAGGGCCGACCGGCGCGATATTGCTGCCCGGCTGGCGTGCCTCGAGCTGGTCGACCCCCGCATAGGCCCCGCCCGCCTCGATGCCGAGCGTGTCGATGCGCTGCATCATTTCGGTGCGCTGGACCTTCAGCATGGACGCCGCAGGCCCCGGATTGGCACCGCTGGAAAGGGCCGCTGACACACGCTGCTCGGTAATCTTGATCGCTTCCAGCCCAATCTCGGCGGCGGCCAGGTCGCGGGCAAAGCCTCCTGCACCGGCCAGCAGGCCATCCCTCGCAGCAAGGGCCCGGATGCGCGCCACCCCGGCTTCGAGACCGGCCGACGAGCCGCCGCCCCGTTCGAATTCGAGCAGGTACTTGGCCACGGTCCAGCCGTCATTTTCGGCACCGAGCCGGCCCGCCTGCGGCACGCGGACATCATCGAAGAAGACCTGGTTGACCTCATGCTCACCGGCCAGCGTGATGATCGGCTCAACCTTGATGCCCGGCAGGTTCATGTCGAGCAGCAGGAACGTGATGCCTTCCTGCGGCTTTCCGTCGAAACGGGTGCGCACGAGGCAGAACATGCGGGTCGCGAAATGCGCATGTGTGGTCCAGATCTTGGTGCCGTTGAGAACATAGGCGTCGCCATCCGCAACGGCCTTGAGGCCGAGACTGGCAAGGTCCGACCCGGAATTCGGTTCGGAATAGCCCTGGCACCAGTAATCCTCGCCCGACAGGATGCGCGGCAGGTAATGCGCCTTCTGTTCCGGCGTGCCATGCCCGATGATGCACGGGCCGACCATGCTGAGCCCCATGGGCGACAGGCCCGGAGCCCCGGCGCGGGCGCATTCGGACGCAAAGATATAGCGCTGCATCTCGCTCCAGCCGGTACCGCCATATTCCACGGGCCAGGCTGGCGCCGCCCAGCCACGCGCATGCAGGATGCGCTGCCAGGGCAGGCTGAATTGCGGCTCGATGAAGACGCTGGTGGTCAGCTTGCCGGCATTTGCCAGTTCCGGCGTCAGGTTGTCGTGGAGGAACGCTCGCACCTCGTCGCGAAAATCGCTATCTTCCTGTGTAAGGTCGAGATTCATCTGGCTCCTCCGGGCGTATGCGGCAATCTTGTCAGTGCTGCCATTCCGACACACTGGCAGTAGCGCGCACACGGATGCAACCTGCTCGATTCGATAGGGTTGATTAAATTGACGAAACCGGCTGATCCAGTGTGCAGGGAAAGTGACATCGCCACGCGGTTGATGGACCTTGCGTACGCCGTGGCGGCCCGGGGCGAAGCGATGGGAATGCCCTATATTGCGGTTAGCGCCGACATTGGCAGCCCCGAACCCATGCAGGATTCGTCCGGCCAGCCGCTCGCGGAAACCCTGTTCAAATGGGTCGACCCTGAACTGGCCTACTGGAAGGACCGCGCCTTTGCGCTGAGGTCAGGATTTGTCCGCGGCGCGCGCACCTGCGCCGAACCCTTCTATTTCGAGAATGGCAAGGTCGGCAGCTGGCGGCATATCGCGGCCCTTGACGGACTTGCAGAGACGATGGACGCCGATGCCTATGGCATCGGGGGAGCCATCATCTCGCCCTGTCACCTGCCGTCGGGCGTCATCGGGGCGATCGTCTGGGCAACGCCTGACCGCTCGCTCGACGTCAGCGCCGTGTTCGCGGCGCATGCGGTGGAACTTCATGTCCTGACGCTGAAACTGATGGCGACCTATCATGACTTCAGGGGCGCCAGCCCGACCGACCTTGCGGTAACGCTCACGCGCCGGGAAACCCAGTGCCTGAAATGGGCGGCAGCAGGCAAGACCGACCATGAGATCGCGACCATTATCGGCATATCGCAGCCGACGGTGCGCTTCCACATTACCAATTCCAGCCGCAAGCTCGGCGTATCGGGGCGCTCGCAGGCCGTGCACCGGGCCACGACGTTGGCTATATTGGCGGCGGGCAGGCCTGAAAGGGGTTTCCTGCGGGCGAATGCGGCCTAACATCAGGCTCAGCCTGCCGAACTGGAGACTGCCATGACCCGACTGCCGAATGACCAGCCCGTGCCGCAAGGCGTGTTCGACCTTTATGATGCCTATTGCCATGGCGCCATGTCGCGCCGGGACTTCTTTGCCGGGCTCGGCAAGTATGCGGTGGGCGGCATGAGCGTCGCCGCGCTCGCTGCCTGCGTCATGCCGGACTACGAGAACGGGCTGCAGACCTCGCCCGATGATTCAGACTTGCGGATCGAGACCCTTGCCTATGACTCGCCGGACGGAGCAGGCACCATGGCCGGCGATCTCGTGCGGCTGAAGTCAGGCCCCGGCAAGCAGCCCGGCGTGATCGTCGTGCACGAAAACCGCGGCCTCAACCCGTACATCAAGGATGTCGCGCGTCGCACGGCGCTTGCCGGATACATTGCGCTTGCACCGGACGCGCTCTATCCGCTCGGCGGCTATCCCGGCAATGATGATGACGGCCGCGAAATGCAGGCGACGCGCGACCGTGACGCCATGCTGCAGGACTTCATGGCCGCGGCAGAGACGCTGCGCGATCATCCTGAATGCAATGGCAAGGTCGCCTGCGTCGGCTTCTGCTTTGGCGGGGCGATCACGAACCTAATGGCGGTGAACCAGCCCTGGCTGTCAGGCGCGGTGCCTTTCTATGGCGGCTGGCCCAGCGAGGAAGATGCCGCGCGGGTCAAGGTGCCGCTGATGATCCATCTCGCCAGCCTCGATGAGCGGGTGAATGCCGGCTGGCCCGCCTATGAGGCGGCGCTGAAGGCAAATGGCGCTGACTACCAGGCCTTCATGTACGAGGGCGTGAACCACGGCTTCCACAATGACACCACGCCGCGCTATGACGCGGCCGCCGCGGAACTCGCCTGGTCACGCACGCTGGATTTCTTCAAGGCGAAAATGGCCTGAATTCGGCGTGATCGGTTGAAGCCTGGGCCCTCGCTGGCGCTTCGGGCATTTCAAGCCTCAATTTGATCCTCGATCAAATTGTGCGCCGCAGGCGCACCCGCGTGAAATGGTGGGCGGTACAAGGTTCGAACTTGTGACCCCTACGATGTCAACGTAGTGCTCTACCACTGAGCTAACCGCCCGATCCATCGGGAAGCGGCGGTAATGGCGAATCCAGCCCGCCACGTCAAGATGGTTTAGGCGGCCATTACCTTGTCGACCTCGTCGACGATCTCGCGCAGGTGGAACGGCTTGGACAGGACTTTCGCACCCGCCGGTGTCGGCGCGCCGGAAGACAGCGCCACGGCGGCAAAACCTGTAATGAAAACAATCTTCATTGCCGGATCGAGCTCGGCGCCGCGGCGCGCCAGTTCAATCCCGTCCAGCCCCGGCATGACAATGTCAGTCAGCAGGAGGTCGAAGACCTCGCGCTCAAGGGCATGCAGGGCGGTTTCGCCGTCCGCATAATCCTGAATCTCGTGACCTGCCCGGCGCAGCGCAGCGGCCAGGAATGTGCGCATCGAGTCGTCATCTTCTGCGAGAAGGATCTTGGTCACGCTCGCCCCCTTGAATACCAATGTTTGATTTAAGACATAAACAGCTGATCCGGTAAATCAGGCGTGAATGGAGACGCGATTTCCCATGTCTTTTTTCAATTGGCCCTGAAAAAGCTTGACCTTCAGACGAACAGACAAACCATGGGTGTCATGAGCAGCGCCTTTCCCCTGACGGACCTCGACGCATGTGGGTCTGCAACATCTGTTGTGTATGAGACGCCCTATACACTGGCCATGCCGATTGGTCCGGCCCAGCCCGTCCTGTTCACCTCGCCCCATTCGGGAAATGTCTACCCTGCGCCCATGCAGGCGGCGCTTTGCGTGCCGCTGATTGACATACGCCGTACCGAGGATGCGTTTGTCGAGGAATTGTTTGCCGAGGCTCCCATCCTTGGCGCAACGCTCATGGCCGCGCGCTATGGCCGGTCGGTGGCCGATCTCAACCGGGATCCGCGAGAGCTCGATGCGACCATGTTCAGCGACGGCCTGCCGCGCGCCAGCGGCGTTCCCACGGCACGCGTCGATGCCGGTCTTGGCGCCCTGCCCCGCGTGGCGGCGCGCGGTGAGCCCATCTATGCCCGCCGGCTGACCCGCGCCGAAGGGGAAGCCCGGCTCTTCCATGTGCACGACGCCTATCATGACCGCCTCGGGCTGGAGCTGGCCGCCCTGCGCGAAACCCATGGCGCTGCCCTGCTGATTGACTGCCATTCCATGCCCTCGGTGCAGCCCGGGCGGCGCCAGCTGGCCGATATTGTGCTGGGAGACCGGTTCGGATCGAGCTGCGATCCGAGGCTGACCGGGCGGGTTGAGCGCGCCTTTCGCGCCCAGGGCCTGAGCGTCGCCCGCAACGCGCCCTATGCCGGGGGCTATACGACACGGCGTTACGGGCGCCCGAAGCGCCAGATCCACGCCTTGCAGATCGAAATCAATCGCGGCCTGTACATGGACGAACATGCCATCACGCGATCGGACAGATTTGCTGAGATAAGAGCCATCATTACAGATGTGACCTCTCATATCGTCGAGATCGCCCGTCTCCTCGGCCGCGGCTGAGCCCTTGATCAAAAAAAAGGGCCGCACCCGAAGGTGCGGCCAAAGTCAAAGGGAGGAAACGCCAGAGGCGTCTGCACCGAAGTGCAAGACCAGAAATATGTTGCGGTGCACAAATAAGCAAGCGCAGGAATGTCGCACGTGTGCGATTAACCTCAACTGCCCGCATTTTGGGCACAGAAACCCCCTCCGGCACAGTGATTGCGTAGGACTTGCTCGAAATTCCTGTTTTGGGACGTGAATCGTCCTGCTGTAGTTTGGAGTAAGAAATGGCTGACGAAACAGATCTGCACGTGGGCAAGCGCCTTCGCCGCCGCCGCCGGCTGCTGGGCATGACCCAGCAGGACCTTGCCAGCCAGGTGGGCGTACGGTTCCAGCAAATCCAGAAGTACGAGTGCGGTGCCAATCGCATTACCTCCTCGCGGCTCTACGAACTGTCGCGCGCGCTGAGCGTATCGGTCCAGTATTTCTTCGACGGGATCCCGGCGGCCGATGCCCCGGACGCGGCCAATGATGCCGAGCACATGGAAGGCGACATCCTTTCGCAGAAGGAAACGCTGGAACTGGTGCGGGCCTATTACCGCCTCGGCGAACGCCCGCGCCGCCGCCTGCTTGAGCTGGCCAAGGCGCTGGAAGGCGACCAGTCGAGCCACGGCGCCGCTTGACGCCCGGCCCCCGGCATGGCTAGCCCTGCCGGATGCCAGACGGAATAATCCTTGAAGATGAGCTCGCCCTTGCCGGGCAGCTCGCAGATGCGGCCTGGACAGCCATCCGGCCGCATTTTCGTGCGCTGAATACGGTCGACAACAAGGCGCAGACGCCCGCGCCCGCCCCGTCCGCGAATCTTCCCAAGCCCGGCGACCGGCCCGCCATCCCGGCACGGCCGGAATTTGATCCCGTCACGGAAGGCGACCGCGCTGCGGAACGCGCAATTCGCGCCATATTGCAGGCCGAACGGCCGCATCATGGGGTGACCGGCGAGGAATATCCTGAAACGCCCTCCAGCAGCGGCTACCGCTGGCTGATCGACCCGATTGACGGCACACGGGCCTTCGTCGCGGGCCTGCCAGTATGGACCACATTGATTTCGCTGGTGGGCCCGGATGACGTCCCGATCATCGGGATCATCGACCAGCCTGTCCTGAGCGAACGCTATGTCGGCTGGCCGGGCGGCGCAGAACTCCAGACACCCGGTGCGCGAACCCCCATCCGCGTATCCGCCTGCAACGATCTTCGCCAGGCAATGATTGCCACAACTGACCCCTTCATCCTGAACCCGGCCGAGCAAGGCGCATGGGCGCACCTGCGCGCAACCGCCCGCATCAGCCGCTATGGCCTAGATGCATACGCCTATGCGCGCCTCGCGGCCGGCACGATCGACCTTGTCGCGGAAACCGGCCTGAAAGCCTGGGACGTCGCCGCCCTCATCCCGGTCGTGCGCGGCGCAGGCGGCCTCACGACGGACTGGCGCGGGAATGCGCCCAAACTTGGCGGCCAGATTGTCTGCGCCTCCAGTGAGGGCGTGCTGGAACAGGCCCTGCTGGCCCTGCGCCGCTCGGCCACGCTGGCCTGACAGGCGCATGCAAAAAGACCGGCCCCGAAGGACCGGCCCATTTGCGCAGGTAGCCAAATTGATCAGCCGTAATGCGTGGTCATCGACGTGCGGAACTGCGGGTCGGCAAAATCCGGCCATTTGTCCTTGTCGAAGCCGGGCGCGTTTTTCAGCCGGTCCTTCTCGACATTGAGGACCATGTGCTTGTTCTCGCGGTCAACGCTGAGGCGATTGAAGGGAACGGCGAAATACTTGTCGCCCATGCCGAGAAAGCCGCCAAAGCTAAGTACGGCATATTCGATCTGGCCGCTGCCGGTATCGACCATGAGGTCCTCAATCTTGCCGAGATCCTCGCCTTGCGCGTTGTGAACCGAGTCTCCGTTGATCGAAGAAGCGGACAATAGGGAATGTGTCATGGCGTTTCCTTTCCTTGTAACCGTCATGAAAAGGAAATGCGCGGCACCGCGACAATGTTCCACGCGCGCGAGCTAAAATTACGGAGAGGTGATGAGCCCCTCCCGGTAGCGCCGGCTGCCCATGATCACACGGCCATCGTCAAGGGTGATGTCCAGGTCGCCCGAGGCGCGCGGCTTCAAGGCGGCGATGTGCGCCCTGTTGACCAGCCGCGAGCGGTGCACCCGCACGAAACCGTGCTCGCTGAGGTGCGCCTCCCAGGCCGCCAGCGTGCCGCGTACCAGGTGCACCCGGTCTGCCGTCTGGAACTGGACATAATTGCCAGCGGATTCGACGAGGAAAATCGCTGCCGGCGGCAGGAAGACGGCCGTGCTGCCATCCCGGATCGCGATGCGTGACGGGTCGCTGGAAGCAGGCTGCGACGTGCCCCCGAATCGCTCGAATGCCCAGAATACGGCGGCGATAATGGCATAGGAAATGACGTCCTTGCGCCATTCATAGAGCAGCGGCATCAGCACGCCGTCATCGAAAAAGCCGTAGCGCCGGCCCAACAGGCTGAACACCATGGTACGCAGCAGCGCCATGCCGCCAACATGGATGAGGGAAATCAGGATTGTCATGCCGGCATGGAAAAGCGCGAAGCGGACCCAGGCGCCATTCCTGGGCGGCACCCTGCGGATGCCAAGGCCGATCAATGGCGCCAGCGCCACCCAGAGGACATAGCTCGTCGCCTCCAGCGTGAAGGCCCCGCCGATATCCGGCGTACCGCCGCCGCGCGAGTCGTCGATGATGTTGCTCGTCGCATTGACGAAGAGATTGACGAGGCCGAGGGCGATCACCGACAGCCAGGGCCAGAGCCATATGGCCCGGTCACCGCTCGTCACGCCTGGCCTACCGCTCGTCACACGTCTGTCCCCGCTTGTCCCGCCCAGCCACCGCCAGCGTCGCCACGATAGCGTGGTCCGCCGGTTCGGCAAAGAAAAGGAAATACGCGAAGGAGATACACCATGACCGAACGGCGATACGACCTCGACTGGCTGCGCATCGGCGCATTCGTCCTGCTGATATTCTACCATATCGGCATGTTCTATGTGACCTGGGACTTCCATGTGAAGTCGAGCCGGGCGAGTGACCTGATCGAACCGCTGATGAGGCTCTCAAACCCGTGGCGCCTGACCCTGCTATTCCTGATCTCGGGTGTCGCGACGCGGTTCATGGCCGACAAGATGAGCGCAGGCAGCCTGTTTCGCACGCGCATGGGGCGGCTCTGGCCGCCGCTCCTGCTGGCCGTGTTCGTGATCGTGCCGCCGCAGACCTATTATGAAGTCGTCGAGGCGATGCAGGCGCACACGCTGCCGCCGGGCCCCTGGCTGGACGATTTCTACCGCAAATACGTCACCGCCTCAGGCCACTGGTGCGACGCGGACGGCTGCATCTTCACGCCGACCTACAATCACATGTGGTTCGTGGTGTACCTGATCCTCTACACGATCGCGCTTCTGCCCCTGATCCCGCTGATCCGGCGCCTGCCCGCGCGGATGAGCCAGCTGATTGCCGGACCCGGCCTGATCCTGACGCCGTTCCTGTTCCTGTCTGTCACACGGGTGACCCTGTTCCCGGTCTTCGGCGAAACGCACGACTTCCGGGCCGACTGGTATGCGCATCTCCTCTATTTCTCGACCTTCCTGTTCGGCTTTGCGATTGCCCGGCATGCGCCGTTTTTTGCGGCCTGCGTCAGATGGCGCTGGGCCGCAGCGGCCATGATGCTGCTCTCCTGGGCCGCGCTGATGGTCTATTACCGCGCCTGGTCCGGCGAAACCGCGCCGCCGGAAGCCCTGCGCAATCTGTTTCGCTGCGTGCGGGAACTGCAGGCCTGGACGGCCATCGTGGCGGCGGTCGGCTTTGCCCACCATCACCTGCGTGAACGAGACGGCCCGGTGCGGCGCGCCCTGACGGCGGCGGTGTTTCCCTTCTATCTGGTTCACCAGACAATCATCGTGGCGGCAGGGCATCATCTCGACGCGCTGCGACTGCCGCTGGCGCTGGAAGCCACGCTGCTGATCGGGGCGACCTTTGCCGGTTGCTGGCTGTTCTACGATATCGGGCGGCGGATCCCGTTGCTGCGGATATGGATTGGCTTGCCTTCACGCCCCAGGACAGGTGACGCGCCTATGGCCCCGTCACTTCAAGTCCCTGTTCGCGAAGGATCGCAATGACGCTGTCGTCGCCCGCCAGGTGGCCCGCGCCTACGGCAATGAGGCGCGTTCCGGGCGCGTCCAGCATGGCCGCGATCTTGGGCGCCCAGATCTCGTTGCGATCCTTCAGGAGGGCGTCATAGATCGCGTCTGAGCCCATCATTTCGGGATTGGCCAGCAGCACGCCGAGCCCGTTCACATCGCCATCGGCCCACTCATCGACAAGGGTGTCCAGCATGTCTGCGCCCTCGTCGATGGATTCGGCCGAACTGATCAGGAAATCGACCTGCACATCGTCCGGCAGGCTGGCGAGCCGTCCGAGCTGTTCATCCACGGTCTCGAGATAGGCGAAGGCCTTGCCGTCGGCCCGGCCCTCAGCCATCAGCACCTGCTCGACACCGGAATTGGGATCGAAACCATCCTTCTGCATCTGCATGACGGACAGGTTGATGGCCGCAAACCAGGGCCGCATGTTCTGCACCGCGCCCAGCGGCAGACCGACATAATCAAGCGCCGCCTGAAGCTCGAGCTTCTCGGATTCATCCAGCAGGTTGGTCAACTGGCCGCCATTGGCAAACAGGCCCTTCTCGCGGACAAATTTCATCATTTCCGCGCCAGCCTCCGGGCTCGACACATCGGCCTCGAACACCAGCGTGTCGGCCGCCTCGATCGCAGCGTCGATCTCATCGCTCCGCCACGCAAGGCCCGGCCGCAGGAGGTGAACCGTGCCCATGATGTAAAGCGTCGTGTCCTCGTCCGAAACGGCCCAGACAGCAGGCGTTCCGGGACCGCGAGAGGCCTTGGCCGCTGCCAGCGCCGCCTCGGCGGCCGCGTCCTGCTCGGCCTTTGCGGCAGCAGCCTCTGCGGCAATCGAAGCGGCATCGGGCGCCTTCTCCTTGCAGGCGGCCGGGCCGATCAGCGCGAGGCCGATGACCAGGGACAGGGCAAAGCCGGATATGCGCATCTGGACGTTCCTTATTCGAGCCTGACCTAGCTACCGCAATTTCCCGCAGGCGCAAACGACACGGGCGCCTTTCACCGTTGCGCCCCTGCCCGGCTTGTCCTAAAGACGGCCTCACCTCCGCACCCATAGCTCAGCTGGATAGAGCGCTGCCCTCCGAAGGACGCAACCTTTATCTGTTTGAGATGAAATTATGAAAGAATTACAAGGAGTTATCTAAGGCCGCACTTTTCGACCCGCTTTTGAGTCAGCACCATGTCAGCACGGATTTCCGCAAGGTCTCGCAAGCTGTGTGATTACGAACTGGCCGCAAACCGGATTTGGCCTTAAATCGAGAGTCAAAGGTTCCATAGCTCAGCTGGATAGAGCGCTACCCTCCGAAGGTAGAGGTCACAGGTTCGAATCCTGTTGGGACCGCCATCTCGTTCGATTCTTCAAAATCGTTTTCAGCCCCGTCCGCGCTCATCGCGCGGAGCACTTCGCCCGGCGGATTCCTGCCGCCAAAGAGCATCTTGGCGGTCCGGCCGGATCGCCGACCTTGCGCCCGGCGCTCTGACCGGAGCCGCGGAAGTCGTCTTGCGCCGACCGGCCCGGCGAGGCTCAGTTCAGGGACGTCCCCAGTCTTTTCAGGCAGGTCGCTGGGACTCGCCGGCGGGGCCGACGCTGCGCTTCCCACTGGCTGGCGCCAGAGGGGTCGCAGCTTTGATCTCAGGCTTTCACCAGCGACAGACTCTTTGCGCGGGGATGCAAAGACCCAAGCAACACGATAAGCGGAAAGACGTCATGGAGTCGCCCCTCCACAAAGGCGGTGCCGCAATCGTCGCAGATCATCTGAGCATCAAACTCAACATCAGGATCGTGAGGCGGCATACGCTTCACCCGCGACCGTTCCGCATCTCTCAGCGCTCGGACACGCGAACTCATGCACACTTCATTCGGACAACACATGATCTGGCTCCTTTCCCCGGCTCGTCGTCGGCTCAACTGAAGCGCGAGCAAGTTTCGGGCCACTCGCCCGATTGGATCAGTGTTCAGACCCGGCCACCCCAGCCTCCCTCCGCCTCAATATCTGTTCCCATCAGTCAGGTGGGCGGACGGTGCGTCTGCCAGAGCGCGGTCGCCGCGCAAGGGGGCGGGGCTTTGTGATCTCTGATCGTCTTCAGGCGTCATACCTACAGCTTCCCCTTGCGCGCCGCCCTATCACGCTCTGGCTGAGCACCTCCTCGCCGCCCACCCGACTGTCGGGAAAAGAACGCGGGCGGGGAAGGAGACTGACATGACTGACCAACTCGCAACCGCTGCACCTCTTGCAGCCACCGCCGCACCCGCGCAGCCCGATAGACCGCGCATCTACGTGGCTTGCCTTGCAGCCTACAATAATGGCTGCCTGCACGGACGGTGGATCGACGCGACCACCCCTGACGAGATTTGGGAACAGGTTCGCGCCATGCTGGCGGCCTCGCCAGAACCGGACGCCGAGGAATGGGCGATCCACGATTATGAGGGCTTCGAGGGCGCGAGCCTTTCCGAATACGCCTCATTCGAAACCGTGTGCGAACTGGCCGACTTCATTGAGGAGCATGGCGAGCTTGGCGCGAAATTGCTCAGCCATTTCGGCGACGACCTCGCCGAGGCGCGCGCCGCCTTCGAGGACTATGCGGGCGAATATCGCAGCGCCGCAGACTTCGCCGAGAGCCTGCACGAGGACACCGGAACCCAGATTCCCGAAAGCCTTCGCTACTATATCGACTGGCAGGCCCTTGCCCGCGACATGGCGCTGAATGGCGAGATCATGGTGTTTCAGACGGGCTTTGATGAAGTCCACATTTTCTGGTCGCGATAGGCGGAGGGCAGACACATGTTTCTTGTCACCGCCCTTTATGGCGATGGATCAGCCAAGAGCCATCTGGCGGCAAATGCCGCCGATGCGCTCAAATGGCATGCCGCCCTTCGCGCCGATGCTTGGCAGGTTTTCATCAATCCGCTGGCACAGCCGCTGGACCGTGAAGACGGGGAGGATTTCGCATGACTCCCGAAACCACCCGCTATCGTTTCACCGTCGAAGAATTGCAGCAGGCCGACGACTGGTCAGAAGGCTTTTGCCTTGCCTGCCGCGCCCCGCGCGAGTGCTGCGAACCCGATGCGAGCGCCTATCCATGCGATGAATGCGGCGAGCATGCCGTCTACGGCCCGCACTGGATCGCGATTGCCGGACTCTTCAAGGAGGGCGCGGCATGACGTTCACGGAACGCTTCCAGACCTTCGTTTGCGAGGGCGACAGCATCACCTGCGAGGCCCAAGGCTTCGAGATCATCGCACGTATTGTGCGCGATGATTGCGGCGACGCACCCGACGAGCGCCAGGACGGATTCTGGCCTTCACTCTACAAGGACGCGCCGGGGTTCATCGGCCCCGGTCCGAACCACCGGCAACGCTTTGCCGAAGCGCAGGCTAAAGCCGAGGCCGTCATGGAAGCATGGCGCAAGGATGAATGGTTCTTTTGCGGGATCGTTCTTTCCGTCGCGCTGGAAGGCGTCACTTTGGACGCCCATGCGGCGAGCCTTTGGGGCATTGAGGCCAACTATCCCGATAGTGACAACGCCTATCTGACCGAGGTCGCACGGGAGCTTCTGCCCGAAGCCTTGGACGCAGGCCGCGCCGCCGCCCGCCGCATTTGCGCGGCGCTGGAGACCAGCGGGGCGCGCGCCTGATGGCGCGCCCCCAATCCACAAGCCAATCAATCAACAAGGAGCCAGATCATGGCCCAGCCCATTCTCAAAACCATCCCCCTGTCCGAGCTTCGGATTTCAAAACTCAACATGCGCCACAGCCGCAAGAAGCCGGACGTGTCCGACATCCTGCCGTCCATCCGCGAGAGCGGAATCCGGCAGACGCTCTTGGTCCGCAAAGAGGGCGATCATTATGGCGTCGTCGCCGGACGGCGGCGCTATTTCGCTCTCAAAGAGATCGAGAAAGAGACGGGCGATACCCCGCTTGTGCCTTGCGCGATCATGGCCGAGAACGACGCCGCGAGCGCCATCGCCGCCTCTGTCATCGAGAATGTCGGACGCCTGCCAGCCTCCGAAATGGAGCAATACACCGCCTTCAAGCGCCTGCACGATGAAGGGCGAGGCGTGGACGAAATTGCCGCCTTTTTTGGCGTCACAGACCTTCTGGTGCGCCGCGTTCTGGCGCTCGCCTCGCTCGCAGACCCGATCCGAAAACTCTACGCCGAGGACGAGATCGACCGCGAGACGATCCGCGCCCTGACGCTCGCCACGCCAGACCAGCAGGCCGAATGGCTGCGGCTCTACGAGAGCGAGGACGAACGCGCACCGCGAGGCCGCAACTGCAAGGCTTGGATCACCGGCGGGGCGGTCATCACCACCGACAAGGCGCTGTTCGACATCGCCGACTATGACGGCCAGATCACCGCCGACCTGTTCGGCGAGCATGGCGTGTTTGCCGATCCCGACGCCTTCTGGAAGGCGCAGTCAGCCGCCGTGGCGCAGCGCATCGAGACTTACATTGCAGACGGCTGGAAGGATGTCATTTGCCTTGAGCGCGGGGCGTTCTTCCATCGCTGGGACCACCAGACGCGTACGAAGAAGCAAGGTGGCAAGGTCTACGTCGAGCTACGCCATGACGGCACCGTGACCTTCCATGAGGGCTATGTCTCACAGGCCGAGGCGCGACGGATGGAGACGGCGAAGAAGGGCGATGACGATGCGCCTGCCGCGCCCGTCAAACCGGAAATGTCCGGCCCGCTGGCGGAATACATTCTCCTGCATCGTCATGGCGCAGCGTCGGCAAGCCTTGCGGGCCAGCCTGCCATCGCGCTGCGCCTGATGGTTGCCCACGCCATGACCGGCAGCGCGCTCTGGCAAGTCCGCACCCATGAATGCACAAGCCGCAAGGAGGAGACACGCGCGAGCCTTCAAGGCTCGAAAGCCGCCGCAGAGATGGAAGAAAAGCGTGCTCGCATCGCGGCCCTGTTCGAGGCGTTTGGCGTGCGCGGCGAGGCGCGGCGCAACACAGACGCCTACCGCCTTAGCGAAATCTTCGCCGCCTTGCTGGCCATGTCAGACGAGGAAGTCATGGAGGTGCTGGCCTTTACGATGGCGCAGACGCTGGAAGCAGGCGGGCCGGTTGTCGAGGCCGTACTGCATGTCTGCGAGACGGACTTATCCGAACATTGGAAGCCGGACGCGGCCTTCTTCGACCTGTTGCGCGACAAGCGCGCAATCAATGCCATGGTCGCTGACATCGGCTCGAGATCGCTGGCGGAAAGCTGCGCCAGCGACACCGCCAAGGTCCAGAAAGCCATCATCGGCAACCGGATCATGGGCCATGGATGCGAGCCCAATCGCGACTGGCGGCCCGCATGGATGCAGGTGCCGCCAGCCCGCCTTGTCGAGGGGGCAGGCTCACCGCCCGCAGACGCATGGGCACGGATTGCGGGCCTGTTCGAGCGCGGAGAACACATTGATGGAGCCGGGACGCAAGCCTTCGATCAGCCACACGCCGCCTGACCTTTCAGTCTCCTCGTCAGGCGGCTCTTCAATTTTGTCCTGAGACAGCAATCGGCTGACAGTTGGACGTGCTACTGAACGCGCGCCAATCCCAAAGTCACTTAATGAAGAGAAAGCCAAATCATCCAACGTAGTCGCCGCGTTGAATTGTTTTGTTTTTGATTAGGTATTCGTAGGCGTCTTTCGTCACTCCACGGCATTCTGAACTCAATCCCGTGGAGCCATAGTCGGCAGTGAGCAATGCGTCGTGCATACGATAGAGGATGTATTCGCGAAGCTGACACATTCGCTTTTGGTCGTACGAACAGAGGAAGCCGTGCAGCATTAACTCAGCCTTTTTGTAAGCATCGTCATCTATCGGCACACTGATCTTCTGCTGAATGAAATCAGCCGGATAGAGTTGCAAATACTCTCTTGCAGTCGGGTAGTTTTCGAGTTCATCGAAGAGCCTAATATTATCAAGTTCATTGAAAAAATGGAACTCAAACAGCGGATTGGCACCAAGCGCAAAGCCCCAACTGCCTTCTGGAAGACCAAATGAAACCTCCACAATTCGCATAGCGATATCATGCTCATCGCTTCTCCGGTCGAAGTCAGCTATGAGCTTTTCTCGGATGCCATTTCGATAGTTCCCAGTCATAGCTTCAGCGAAGACAATCTCTTGATCGATCTCGTCCCGAATGAATAGGCGGTCTTTTTCCAAGTCCAAGTCTCTCGCCACCAGAAGGTCTTGGAGTCCCTCCCAGTAGCGGATCCTTTTGAACAATATGCGGGCGCGATTCAGATAAGGTGAAGGATCGCCACGCTCCGCGATGGATTGGGTGTAGAACGTAAATGCTGTTTTGAAATCGCCGTTGTTTGCAGCATGAACCCCTTGCTCAAACAATTCTTTTCCCTTGTGGTAGTCACGAACCTTGCGCTTGATGAACTTATCCAACCACATCATTTCCCCCTAAATCCACCGGCACACTGCCATAAACTAGCCTACTTATTTCTCGACTATTTTTCCATCTGTGGTAATCCACATTCCGTCACTTAAATATACCGCCTCATCATTCTCACTAACCGAAAATTCGTCGTATAGCGCAAGCATTTCCGCCAGAGCCAAGACTTGAACATCGGTTATGCCCAGGGTGAGCAGAACGGTTGATGCCAGATGAACCAGTTCTTCGCGGTCAACGCGATCAAGTGGAATGGGTGTTTCGATGTAGGATCGTTGGGCGTGATCCTCTTTAAGTGTGGGATGGAGCCCCGCATCTTCTAGAACTCTAGCTGTCGCGGCGGTCAGTGTTTTTTGGTCCTCGAACGCCCTGTAACCGCCGCAGTTTTCAGACGCCGTCGCGGTCATAAGCCTTGCTCCGTGCTTATCGAAGATCAAGCGAAAGAAGACATAAGGCTTTGAGCAAATCCGGTATTCTTCCTGATCTGCTGAGAGCTTTCGAGAAGGCTCAATATCTGGCATGTGCATTCCATTGAATTACTTTAGGTCCCAATCAAGCTACATCGCCTTTTGTGTTACGTCGAGCTATCCAGAACGTCGGCCAGCGCCGCTTCATCCGTTTCCACCTGATGCACTCCGAACCCCTTGTTCCCGTCTCATGCCGTGTGACCTGGACGACGCCTGTCGGGCCTTGAAACCGGCCATTCAAGAAAACTTCCCCGCCGCTGCGCGGCTCCTCGCGGACCAAGTTTTCTTGCCTGTCCGGTGCTCCACTACGTTTCGCCCGCGAGCGGTTCAGGCCCGCCCTGCGCCGTCCTTTCGGTCCGGCGTCGACGGGGACAAGGGGTCCTCTCAGACACATGGAAACGAAAGGAACCACACCATGGCCAACGCACTCGGATATGTCTCTGAGACCAAGACCGGCTTCGAAGGCGCTCTTGCAATGATGAACCTCTCGGCTGCCATCCGCATCGAGAAGAATGCGGAGAAAGCCGCCGACGGACAGCCCGACTACCGCATCTTCGCCGGCGAAACCTCGACCGAAATCGGCGGCGGGTGGCTTCGCAAAGCCAAGGCTTCAGGCCGCGAATATGTCTCGATCACGCTCGCAGACCCGCAGATCGGCCCGCGCAAGATTTACGCGAACCTCGCCCCCGTGAAAGGCAAAAAGGGCCGTCACGTGATCCTCTGGAACCCGCGGGATTAGGGGTCCGATCCATCGCCAATGAGCCGCTCCGGAGATCACCTTCGGGGCGGTTTTTGTGTTTGCTTTCATGCCAACAGCTCCTCGCCTAGCCCGCGTGTTGGCACGCATTTTGCTCTTGAAGATTGAAGAAGGCCCAAGGATTTTCAGCGTTTGAATGCAGACGACTACGCCTATCTCAAGAACGTGACGCTGGGCAGCTGGGCCTGGGAATTCGCCCGCCGCTGGCCCGATTATGCAAACGCGCATGCCGATCATTGCGACGGCGCTTTGACGCGAACGAGCCGACCCTGCGGCATGGAAATCCTTGAGCTCTCGAGGCCCGAACCGGATGCGGCGCGTTTTGGTCTTTCCTTCTTCGTCAGCCCCCGACGCAGCTGTCTCGATGCCCCGATCTTCTGGACCGAAGAGGCCAATCATCGGGTGACCACTGTGGATGTCCGCGCGGTTGAACCGAGCCTTCGGGATCGCTGCCTTGAGGGCCTGTTCAACCTTTCGCGGCTGACCTGTCGCCGGTCGCTCTTCATCGATCATGACGGCACGCAGCACCTTCGGATCGTCTATTGCAAGCGCACAATCCAGCTGCGCTGCGAGGGCGACAGCTTGCTTCTGGGCGATGTTGATTTGCGTTTCATGCTGCGATTTTTCGGGCCCGTTGACGCGAAGGTGGAGACGCTTCGCAGGCTGAAAATGGTCTATGAAGGCTTCCTTCCCGAGCCGCCTGCAGGCCCGCAATGGACCAGCACCGCCCTTGGCTTGCGTGATGCCTTGATCGCCCTCGATGTTCACCTTGAAGGCGGCTCCCATCGTGACGCGGCGATGGTGATTTACGGCGAAGAGGATGGGAGCGAGCGTTATAAATCGCCTGATGAGAGCGTGCGAAACCGCATGCGCAGGCTCCGCAAGAAAGGCCTCTCCCTGATGCAGGGCGGCTATCTCGATCTGATGACTCCAGCCCGGTCTGAAGGGGGATCGCTGGCCGCCACCGGCTGAACGATCCCCCTGAAATCTTGCAAGCTGTGCTGATCTTTCCCCGGTCCCGAAGCGACCGGAAAGGACAGATCACAATGACAGACACACATGAAAATGGCGGGCGCAAGAGCCCGTTCTTACGCGCTCAGGAAGCCGCAGATTATCTCGGGCTGACCCGTTCAACTCTTGAGCATTATCGCTGGATCGGAGGCGGGCCGAGCTACCGCAAACATGGTGGACTCGTCTTCTATCACATCGATGATCTCATCGAATGGTCCGAGCGCAGAAAGTTCAAGGATAGCGCGACACGGGTGCGGCCGTGAGGCGAAGATCGGCTCTTATCCTCACGGGCCTCGCCATCGCGATGATGGGTGCAGCAAGCGTTCTGGTCGATCAGAACCGGCTCATCTGGAACCGCACGGAAAGCGCGCCTATTGGCCTCTACTGGCGGAGCGACGGCCCGCTCACCCTGAACGGGTGGGCCGTCGTCTCTGCCAGCTCAGAGGCCGCAAGATGGACTTCTGAAAACGGATTTACAGGCACGGACTGGCCATTGGTGAAGCGGATTGCAGCGCTTCCCGGCGATGAAATCTGCCGCGAAAACGAGACCATCCTGATCAATCAGACGCAAGTTGCCGAAGTGATTTTGCACGCGCCCGGCGGCCTCAGTTTACCGCGCTGGCAGGGCTGTCATGTGCTCCAGGACGGCGAGGTTTTTCTCCTTAATGAGCATCCCCGATCCCTCGATGGGCGCTATTTCGGGATCATGCAGGACAGCGATCTCGAGGGTGTGGCGACCCTGCTGTGGAAACAGCGATGACCGGCGATCTCGCAAGCGCTTGCAAGGATTGGCAAGGAATGGATGTGCGGACCCGGAGGGCAAGATTAAAGGGTTGGCGCCCTCGGCCCCTTAACCCCTTGTCTGCACATCATTTTTTTGGCGCCTCTTGCAAAACCTTGTGGCGCCCTCTTTTTAGAAAAACCTATATATCACAAGGGGTTGAGAGGGCGCCAGAGGCGTTTTCGCCATGAGCGGGGAGGATGAATTCACCCCGCGCCTTGGGCGCCTGCGCGATGCTGGAGCCACAGGCGGCAGGCGGTTCAGGGCCGAGCTCAAACGCGCCGCGCGGCGACTGTCTTCAAGGCCCGGCAAGTCCGCTTTCAGCGGGGCTCAGATGGCCCGTGGCAGCGGCGCGGGACGGGCAAGCCAGTTTCGCCAGACGCCGCACCCGAAATTTCGCATGCGGCGCGTCGTGGTGAAACTCCACATAGCACGCGCTGGGCAAGGCCTCGGCCAGGCCGCCTTCAGAGCCCATCTTCGATACATCCAGCGCGACGGTGTCGACCGGGACGGCGAAGGCGGTGAACTCTATGGCCGGGACGCAAACAGAATGGACGGGTCCCTGTTCGAAGAGCGCAGCGCCGCTGACCGCCATCAGTTTCGCTTCATCGTGTCGCCCGAGGACGCCTCAGAACTCGGCGACATGAAAGAGACCGTGCGCGCCCTGATGGCGCAGGCCGAAAAGGATCTCGGCACAAGGCTCGACTGGGTCGCCGTCGATCACCACAATACCGGCCATCCCCACACCCATATCGTCGTGCGCGGCAAGGATCAGATGGGACGCGATCTGGTCATCGCCCGCGATTATCTGACCGAGGGCCTTCGCGAGCGCGCCAGCGCGATCGTGTCAGATGAACTCGGCCCCCGCCGCGATCTCGAGATTGCCCGCGCTCAGGAACGCGACGTCACAGCGGGCCGGCTGACACGGCTCGATAGGAAGATCGAACGGCTTGCGCGAAACGGCGACATGACACGGCCTGAGGCCTTTAAGAAACTGAGCCGGTTTGAGCGTGCGCTGATCCAGCGAAGGCTGAAGCATTTGCGAGGGCTGGGACTTGCGTCCGCGCGCGGCGATGGAGCCTTCGCGCTTGAAGAGGGCTGGAAGGACCGGCTTCAGGCCATTGGCCGCGACGGTGACCGCATCCGTGAAATCGCCGCCGCCTTCAATACAGGCGACGGCCTCTCTGGCAGGGTCTATGATCCGGGCCATGAACATACCCGCGCGGTTGTCGGACGGGTCGTCACCGACGGCCCCGAGGACGAACCTCGCAATCGCCGCTATCTCATCCTCGAAGCCCTCGATGGCGAGCGCTGGCATGTCAGCCTCGGTGAGACCCTGCCGGGCGCCGTGCCGCCGAAAGATGCTGTGGTGGAGATTTCGCCCGCAGCCGGGGCCGCGCGCGCCTCCGACAGGACCATTGCCCGCATCGCCGCGTTGAATGGAGGGATGTATTCTGAAGCGTCGCACGAGGCTTTCGATCCCGCATCACGGCCAGACTATCGCCTTGCCCATATCCGCCGCCTCGAAGCTATGCGGCGGGCAGGCCTCGTGACCCGTGATCCAGACGGTCGTTTTGCGATTGGTGCCGATTATCTGGCCAAGGCCGCAAGCTTCGAAACCGCACGCACCGGCGGCGTGCGGCTGGAGGTGAAATCCTGGCTGTCTGTTGAAGCGCAGATCGAGCGGCACGCACCTGTCTGGCTGGACGGCGTGGATCACGGAAGTCTGACGGGCAAAGGGTTTGGCCAGGAAACCGCATCAGCGCTCAGCGCGAGGCGCGCCTTTCTGGAGCGTGAAGGCTGGCTCGGAGAGGATGGTCAATTGAAGCCCGGCATGAGGGACCGTCTCGCCGCCGAAGAACTGAAATCCGCCGCTAATGGAATTGAAGGCAAAGGCGCATTCCTGAAACTCGAAGACGGCATGGCTATCAGCGGTGTCTATGAGCGTCCCGTGGACCTTGCCCAGGGCCGGTTCGCTCTGGTGGTGCGCGCGAAGGAATTTACCCTCGTCCCCTGGCGACCTGAACTGGAGCGCTATCGCGGCGCGGAAATCAGCGTGAAAGCCCGCGCAGGCGGCCTCGACTGGAGCGTGGGCCGTGCGAGGGGGATTGGGCGGTGAGGCCCGCCAATCTACCCAGCATCATTCAGCCGGTAACGAAGACATTGCTCCTATGCCATGCCAGCCGGACAGTGTGGCTTTGGGTCAACGCAATCGGCGTTGTCCAATTGAGATTTTCCCGCGCAGACCATCCAAGGATCGAAGAGTATTGAGGCTCTCCACCGTCATCGAAGGTCACCAGACCTCTGTCGAAGGCTGCGTCCCAAAGCGCCGAAAGCAGAAGACCGTTGTGCACATCGAGGCGCTCAGCATCTGACGCACAGTCTTTCCAGGGAATGATGTGAGAGGCGCGCAGCAAGGCAGCATCATCGATCCCAGTGAGAGGGCATTTCCCATCCCAGTATTCCAGCAAGCTCTCGCGGAACACACCCTGTCCGATCCGCTGAACGACGAGTCGCTCGGCTTCCGTCGATCTGGGAAGGCCTTCAATCTCCTTCTCGAAAACCCGAAGCGGCGCATCCGGAAGGCTTGCGGCGAGCGCATAGATACGAGGTAGCACGGCATAGAGTTCCCGGAGCGACTCGAACCTGAAACGCGCTTTGCCCGGGCCATTCACAGCCGCCGTTGCAAGACCTGCTTCAGCGATCACACCGGAATGATCCAGCGCCAAGTACCATGGCCCCGGTGCCCCTTCGGCGGCGAGCCAGATTGTCCCTTGCGCCGTTGTCGACTGGAACGCCGCCCACCCGTCTGTTTCGCCAAGTCGACGACGAAAACCGTTCTGTTCGGCAGCCTTGCTGCACTCGGTTGAAACGACGAAGGATTGGGGCGCGACGATACTCATTATGCCGACGGTCTTGCCCAGATACTTTTCGCATAATCAAAAAGGGTTTTGGCCCGATCGGATATCTGGGTCTCTGTCCACGTTTCTTCTTCACAAAGCTCCCGGTTGAGCGCGAGGGTTGTGTGCTTTTTTAGGTTCTCTCTTTTTCCAACACTTTGCGGAGCTGACAGGTCTTCGCCTACGCAGTCCCATGGTCGATTAGACTGGTATGTGTTGAACTTACCATTCAACAACGTCAGATTTCCAATCGTGTGAATTCTCACATCGCGTTCGTCTGCGCGAACGTTTGATAACACTGCCCAGTTTTCGCGCCAGCCTTGCGGCATGACGTGCTCGACCGTCAGATTCCTCGGAGCCCTATCTGTTTCCGCAAATCCAGTACGGGCGGCCTCCTCCATCGCCTCAAGAAGCATTCTGATCCTTGGGCGCGTCAAGTTTTGATAAAGAGGGTTGGAAGTCCACGCTCGTTCGAACTCTTCGTCTGTCGGGAAGCGATCAACTTCAGCTGTACCATCAAGCAACTCCGCACGAATAGCTGCTTGAATATCGGCATCTGCACTTTTGACGATGCCCGCCAGTTTTGAAAATGCGCTGCCGTAGCCTCTGGTGCTCAAACGACATACCATTCGACGGACCAGATAGCTCTCCAGATCGATGAGTACATTTTTGACGGTGGCTGGCCTGTCCTCGTACTTCTCGTACAGAGCCAAAATAAACGGCCAAGCAGTCACGACGTCTAGGACGCCAAGGCGGTAGAAGAAGTCCGATAGACGGCGATCATATTGAGGTTGTTGAAGTTTGTAAAAGATGTCGCCCAGACGTTTGAACCTGGCCAACATATCCTTGGCGCTTCCTGCTTCTTCAGTGGCAGCGAAATCACGATATGCGTTGTACAAGTGACCAGCACTTACCGCTTCGCCCGTCATCAGCGTCAATGCGTTTTGCAGAAAGGTCTCTATTCGTGCTCTCTGTGCGTGGCCACGGCCGATGAGTTTGCGCCAGAAAGCACCGTTCGCATCAAAGCTCTGCCAGTACATCCGATAGGCGTCCTCCGCCTCGGAAGGCGACAAGTCGCTCAGCAGAGAGTTCTTCACAAGGTCCGCTGACAATAAGGGAGCTCCTCGCGCATTCAGCGTTTCGAAGATCGCCTGGGCGTCGTCCTTATCGTCCAAATCTATCACGACGAGCCTCAGACGGTCGCGGATCGCGCCATATAGTCCCTTCAGACGTTCCTCGATGTTCCCCTCGGAGGCTTCGACCCAGGAAACGATCTCACGGTAAAAGAACAGGTAAGCGTTAGCGATCGCGTGATTTTCCAGAGGATAGGACTGTTCCGGCTTCCCAAGTGCTAGCAACAACCCTGAAGGAGAATGCGCGTCCATCACTTGCTGATAGTCTGACTGATCGGCGCGAGTTGGCCAAAGTTTTTGCTTCTTGGCGTTGTCAACGATCAGTGGGTCCCGGTTTCTAACGAGAGGTAATACGGCATCGCCATAGTTTGGATGGCCCAAGGCAACGGCAACGTCGCGAAATGCTTTTAGAAGTATCTGAAGCGTTGTCATCCGCTGTTGGCCGTCAATAACGCGGCGGACTTCAGTGGTGCCAGCCGGAACCGGGATCACTTCCTGTACCGACGCGCCCAGGAAGTGAGCGCGCCCCTCTTTTCCTTGCGCGACCATATCGGCGAGAGGGCACAAATCATCCCATAGTGGCCGCCACTGTTCTTCTTCGTTCCAGACATAAGGGCGCTGATAGAGCGGGACGGCGTAGTGTACCTCGCGATCAAACAATCTCTGTACTGACAATATTCCAGTTTGCATGGGTTGAGTTCCGTTTTTTACAAATTGCGCCGGAGCAAGCGTTGATCGCCCGGCTCGCCTCGCAATACCTCGCGACGCCACGGCAGTTGATTGAGCGATACTGGGGGCTTCGTTGTGGTCGTGATCACATATTGAAATACTGCACCGGCAAGTCGCTCTTCGATATCGAGCAGTATCTGGAAATATCTTTCGTAGATGGTCTGACCGAGATCTGCTTCGCGTGGGCTGTCATGGATGAAGAATGCGGGGATCCGCGTTCGGCCCTCAATACTTAGACAGAGACAAGCGAGGTCGAACGCAAGAACCTTGAGCGATTGAATAGCAGCCGTCCGGCGGTCTCCTCCGACGTCAACCGTTAAGTCGATACCCTTGCCAGTGAGACGAACGGTGCCTTTCGCCTCTTCCCCGAGTAGCAATCGGATTATCGCAGAGAATTTCTCAGATATCGCATGAATTGCTTTGGCCTGCTTACCTTCGAAGCCCCGAAGCTGTTCGCGCGCGCGCTGCAGGTCGCCATCAAGAGCGCTGATACCGACTTTTGCTTTCTCCAGTTCGTCGACCAGGTCAGCGGAACGCTGGACGTCATCGACGTATCTTGTCGCAGAGCGCCAAGTTGAGTTTCGGGCATCAGCCGCCTGCTCGAGCCGACGAACCCTATCTTCCGCCTGTTGCCTCGCCTGCTGCGCTATAGCGATTTGAGGCTTGCTAGCCTCGATCTCTGATCTCAGGCCATCGATCTTGGCTTGCTGATCACTTGCCTCTCGACGTTGCGCTTCCCAGCGCGCTCGACATTCAGCTTCGTCATGCAGTTTGTGAGACAGTTTACAGCCGTCAGCGAGAACCTTATCGATAGGCACCTCACAGATTGGGCAGACAGGGGTCGCGGCGGTTTGAGCGGCAGCTGAAAGGCCTGGTAGCGCGCTGTTGATTTGTGCCAGGAGTTTCTCTTCGACTGGCTTTTGTGCATTCAGACGTTCGAGTTTCAGTTCGAGTTCTCGCAGCTGGGTGCTTGCGTTCTGAAGATCACGGCGGGCCGCAGCCAACTCACCCTTATCACCCGCGGGCAACTTCGCAGCAGCTGCAAGGCGTTCTTCTGCAACCGACTTTAAGGAGTCTATGAGCAACGGCATCTCTGGAAGGGACTCTCCGTCCAATCCCAGATCACGAATGAGTCGCTCAATCCGGCGTTGTTGATCCCATTCCAGGAAGGACTTCTGCCGCTTCGAATTCTCAAGCTCACTGGCAGTCTGTTGTTCGCGGCTTCGTGCGGCCTGCTCGTCTTCAGTAATCGCGTTAACAAATGCGCGTAGCGCGAGCAGTCGGGGGCCTTTGGCTTCGCCGCTTGCGGGTTGTGGCGCGTCCGACTCCGACGAAGGCGACCGCCATTCGAGTACATTGTTGAACCGGCACTCCTGATCCCGTGAGGCCCAGGCCAGAGCCACTGGCCAAGCTTTTTGCCCTGATGGTAGCCGCGCGAGCTGGGCCGTTTGGTTCCCAAGGATGTTGTTCTCAATGGCGTCCAGTAAAGGTTCGATACCAGATGCGGTACCTTCCATCGAGGCAACGGTATCCAGGTCACCCCCCTCGATCGCAAAGTGTTTTCTGTTAACGCCGAGAGGTCGGGCGACGGCCCAGCAGATACCGTCCAGCATGACTTCAGCGCCGACAACGCCATTCAGGAACGCCGTGGAGATTGCGTCGCGTTGCACCTCATCGGCAAATCGGGTCTCCCCGAGGCAGTAGCGGAGCAGCCGACAGAGCAGTGTCTTGCCGCTGCCGTGGCCAATACCGGCTTGGGACCCAACGGGATCATCACCTCCGTCCGGAGACCAGATGATATTTAATCCGGGCCGAAGCTCGATATCACGGATGACTTCGCCGCCAGGTTCGGCCCAGATCTTCAGACGCCGCACCCAAAGCCTCGGTTGCGTGAGGCCAGCTGGAACCTCAACGCTCAATGGCGGCTCTGGGAAGAGGTCATCCGGCTGCGGCATTGGCGATCCAGTCCCGCACTTCATCAGGTGCTGAGCTTACTGTGACGTCGATATCGAGTGCGCTGAGAGCTGTGAGAACAAATTCCGCGCGACCGTCTGGCCAACCTGCTGTATCGAAACCTTCAAGCCCCGCTCCAGCCGCCCAGGTCCCTGCCGCGCGATCCTCAATCAGTCTTCCATTGCCGCGATGGTTTGTAAGCGCGGTATTCCAACCCGGTGTGGTCCGCGCAGCAAAGCCAATGACATTTCCGGAATGGGGTTCGGCTTCCGGGCCAACGAGGCGGCGCCATTGCGCTTGCTGATCGGTGGCGAGCAGCGGGGTGAGAAGATGAGGCTCCAGCATCATAACTGCAACCAATCTCACCGTCCTAATGGGCGTCGGCTCGTCAAGCGACTTCAGGATTGCAGCCAGTGCGGCTGTCGGATCATGCTGGGGAGACGGCGCGGCACGCGCCCATGCGCCATCCGGCAAGGTAACGAGTGGCGGGAGTTGGATGGGTTGTTGGGCAGGCGTTGCGACCCCGTCGGCAAGGCCGAGTTCGGCGAAGGTGCCGTTCGCTTCCATCCGGTCCCAGGCTTCGAGGACGAGGCGGCGGGTGCGGTATTCGCCGTGGAGGCGGATTTCCTTTTCCATCAGGACACGGAAGGTTTCGGACGGGTAGTCCTCGCCCATGACGTCTGCGGGATCGAGAATGTAGCGCAGCTCGTCGCGGGTCAGGCCGTAGGCGCGGGCGTAGAAGGCGTCGAGATCGGCGCGTAAGGCCGCGCGGCGGTCCTCATCCCAGCCAAAGGGCGGGCCGTCATGGCCCAGATCGCGGGCGAAGGGGGCGAGGCTGTGAGAGGTGTAGGTGAGTTCCAGCACGCGCGGGGTGATGAAGGCGAGGCGGGGGTCGGTGTAGAAGTTCGGAGGGAATACAGGCAGTTGAAATAAGTATTGGAAAGTCAGATTCGTGCCGCCGAGCTTTCTTCGCTCTGCATAGTCCAATGGCAAAGAAGAAAGGTTCGCGATTAGCCCCGGAACCAGTTCGGTTCTTTCGGCTGACAATGCGAGCGGCAGGGAATCGCCAGCCGCGGAACGTGGAAAGACGGCTGAGATAAGGGTTCGCTCATTCGTGGTGTTCGTAATTTTTCGCCATCCATATAGCCACTCACGTCGCCAGCCCTGACGTTCAAGGCGTGTAGCAACTTCTGAGTGTGGAACCCAATATCGTGGAATTGGATCAGTCTCAGGGTCTGCCTTCTGTTCCTTCGTCAACTCCGTCGCTGCATCGTCGGTCATGCCATAACTCGACCATCGATGATCGTAGATGTGCATCATCTTGGCCTCGTAGAGCGGCACATAACGGTTTCCGATGTCGGCTGGATCAATCCAGTCAGCCCCATCTTTGACAAGGCCAAGATTAGCTAAATCATGAGCGGTTCGAAACCACTCAGAGTCTTCGGCCATATGCCATATTCGAGTATAGAATGCAGCTTCCCATGGGTTTCCATCCGGGCCGCTTGACTCATTCAAAAACACATCTGTTGCGGAGTAGAATTTTGATATCAATTCGGCGTCCGCCCGGGACCTCACAACCGGCGCAGTTTTTGTATTCGGATTCAATTTTCCGATGGTTTCCGCAGAGAGTGAGAAGTTTCTCGCCTCATCAATTATTTGGCTTGGATCGGTCAGGAAAAATGCGAAGACCGCTTCTTTTTCCTTTCGCCCCAAGGTCAGAAGCGTGAACTTGAAGCTTCTGTGGACGCCTGAAAAAATCGGCGCTGAGTTCTCGAAATCTATCAACCGCGCAAGTCGCTGAGCCTCAACCAGATGTGCAAAGAATGGCGCGGTCGTCGCATCCGTGGCGATTCCAGTTGGTACAATCACCCCGGCGCGCTTCCGCGAAAGGTTGGCGAACAGTTCCGCGAATAGCGCGTAGGTATTCACGTCGCCCCGTCCGGTCAGGGCGAAACGCCCTCCATCCTCACCCGGCACGCGAGCGAACTCGCTGCTCGCCTCAGCCTCACGCTTGGCCATGGTGAAGGCATCGAACAGCGTGCGATCGGGGGTGCCCGGCTCGGCCTTCTCCAACGCCTTGATCAGCTTTTCCCGCGCGGCTTTGTTCGCTGCGCTTGCAATCTCGGGCGACAGTGTCGCAAAGAACTCCTGCTCCTGTAGCTTGATCCGCTCCCACGGTGGATTCCCCAGCACGACATCAAAACCGCCGCCCGCCATGACATCCGGAAACTCAAGCGGCCAGTGGAAGGCGCGGGCCTTGCGGGCGGCGTCGATGCTGCTGCCGAAAAGCGGGCCGAACAGTTGCACCCCGCGCAGCCATTCCCAGATCGCGCCGGAGGTCGGCACAGTTTCAGTGCCCCGGCGCGGCAGGCCGTCCGGTCCAGCATGGGGGTCTTCTTTTGTTTTGGGCAGGAGGAAGGCCGAGACATAGAGATCGCAGGCGGTCTCCAGCGTCCAGGCTGTCGCGCCTTCCGCCGTCAGTCCACGCAGCTTTTCGGCCTTTGCCTCGATCTGCCGCACCGTGTCTTCCGGCATGGCGCGCAGGCGCGCAAACTCGCGCATGAAATCCTGCTGGCGATTGAAGCCGAAGCCGGTTGCGATCCGGTCCCGCTCCGCCACCTCGCGCTTGTTCTTCTCGCGGTAGTATTTGGCGACGTCCTTATCATCGCCGGTCAGCGGCTTGTAGGCCGCATCCGGAATACCCTCTTCCAGAACGGCCAGATCAAACACGCCGAGCAGCGCATCGCCGCAGCGGATCTGCGCATCGAAGAAGCCCAGCGGCAGGCCGGGATCGACGGTCTCGATCCAGAGCGCGACCTTGGTCAGCTCCACCGCCATCGGGTTGCGATCCACCCCGTGGATGCAGGACCGCGCGACATCGCGGAGGGCATGACGGAAATCCTCCTGCGCCGGTGTGCCATCCGCACGGATACGGGCGACGCGCGTCGCAATCCGTCTTGCCGCCGCGAGCAGGAAGTGACCCGAGCCGCAGGCAGGGTCGATGACGGACAGACTGAGGAGCGCGGCTTCCGGGTCGTCCGCTTCGGCTTCTGTCTTGTCGAGGACGGGATCGAGGGCGGTATCGAGCAGCGCCTGCACGAGGCTGTCGGGCGTGTAGTAGGAGCCGGTGGTCTTGCGCTGATTGCCCTTCTGCTCGGCCGCATCGGAGGCAAAGACGAGCGACTTGCCGTCATCGCCGAGCTGGGGCTGGAGTTCGAGCAGCGATTCATAGACCGACCCCAGTTCCTCGGTCTCCATGGCGCGCCAGTTGACCGGCGCCATGCCGGTTTTGCCCTGCAGCCATGACAGGCGATAGAGCGCCTCCATGAAGGCGCGGTTACGCAGCTTCGCCGTTTCAAGGCTTGGCAGCATGTTTGGCGCAAAGAGCCCGCCAAGCGCGGGCAGCGCCAGGGCTTCCTGTCCGCCCGCCAGTGAGCGGAAGACGATCTTGACCCCTTCATAGCGGTCATGGTGGCGATCCCAGGTCGCCCCGCGAAAACACTGGGCGCGAAGATGGGCGAGGCTGTAGCCATCGGCGTAGAGCTTGCGGGCCTCGGCGCGGGAAACCTCCGGGTGCAGAAGGTTTCGGTCTTCGGCCACCATCAGGAAGATCAGCCGGTAGACGAGACGCAGCAACTCGTTGAACCACTCGGTGAGGTTTTGCTCGCCTGACTTAAGCTTGGCCGCAAGCGCCGGATTGGCCTCAAGGAAGCCCGAACCCAGAATGTTGAGGGCGAGTTTGACCTGCGCCGCGAGCCGGTCACGCGCAACCTCGCCTTCCTTCGTGCCCGTTTCCCGCCAGCGCTCCAGCGCACAGTCTGTCGCGGGGGCACCTGTATTTCCGAAGCGGCTGCGATGAATGAGCAGCCAGAGCAGACCGAACGACGCAGCGTCTTCGTTGGTGAATATCTGGGCAAGGTCGGCTTCTATGAATGCGGGGCGCGTCAGAGAGGCGTTGTCCCGCATCAGGCGGATGACAGTGCCATTGGTCGCGAGGCCCCAGAGCGCGTCATCCTCGTCGTTGAGATAGTCCTGCAACGCAAAGGCAGGCGAGCGGGAGCGCTCGACCGAGAGCGTCGCGCTGCGCCGGTCGAGCCGGTCTTCATCCGGCGGCACGACGATGACAGGAATGCGATGACCACCAGCAGAGAGCGCGATCAGCCCTCCGCCATCCTCGATATCATCAAACCCAAACGTCTCTTTCAGGAAGGCCTTCATGAAGCGGCGCGTTGCGTCGGCAGACGGATTGCTCAGCTTGCTGAAGGCATCGAAATGCGACTGGCCGACCCGGAAGGCGGTGGAGATTTCCTCGCGAAGCGTCAGACCCTTGCGGACGCTATAGTCTTCCGGGCTCTGTTCAGGCGCGGCGCGTTCATCGATCCGCGCCAGCATGGCGGGCGCAATCAGATTGCCTTCGAGGCTGATCGATGGCCAGGCGGAAAGGTCGGTGACAGGACGACGGGCCATGATTAAACCCCGTCCGGGATGAGAACAAAGAGCCCGATCACATCCGGCGGCAGCACGGCTTCGACGCTAACTCTGGACGCTGACCCTGCAGCGGCGCGCAGACGGGCATGATCTTCCACGAGTTCCTCCGCTCGTTGCCTGATAAAGTCCGCAAGCGGACCTTCAAGCATCGCAGGAAGCTCAGCCTTGGCAGCGTCAGACAGGCGTTTACGCGCAATGTCTGCGAGGTCAGCAGTCGCCGGCGTGCCGAGCCAATCGCGCACCGTGTTGCCGGACGCAACGAGGGTCTGGCCTTGTAGCGCGACAAGCGCAGCTTCCTCCGCAAGAAGAAGCCTTTCCTTCCGCGCATGAATAGTCAGCTTGTACCGGATCCGCAGCAAAGCAATGCGCGTTATGACCGACACCGCTGGCGTCGGCCAGGCGCCGACGCGGCCGATCCCAAGATCGGGCAATGATTCAGGTTCGAGAGAGGCTTCGAGCAGGCTTTCCGCCAGCGAAGATGTCAAGGGATGGGTCCGCGTCAGAAGACTGGTTCCCGAAGGCGCCGGTTCGGCAGTGGCAAGCCTCACTGATCCCTTGAGTCCGCGCTGATCCAGTTTCTCTTTCAGGCTCGGCTGCAATGCGTGGACATGGGCGAGATGGACCGCGCCCTTCTTCTCGAGCGGTACGCCGAATTTCCTCATGGTCAGATCAACAAATACCCTGGCATCATCCGGCGAGCCGAGCAGGTCTTTCACCTTATTCCATTCCGGTGCGACTTCACTCGGCTTCATGGCGTTCTGGGCAAACCGTGCGCGTGATTTCTTTTCATTTTCACTGGCATCGCGCCACCGCGCCTCGATGGCGCGCGTGCCGTCATCGAGGCGCAAATCCAGAGCAAGCTGTTGCTGTCCGCCGCGACGCAGCATCATCGACGCCATTAGGGCGTCTGTGACCGCTCCGCGTTCTTCCGGTAGCGGAACAGTGACGCCGGTTGCTTTCCTGATCTCTTCTGCCTTTCGCAAGATGACGTCCAAAACCGCGCCGTCGATTGCGCTGTCAGGCGAGAACATCATGATTGACCGAACCAGTTCAGCAGGCTGCCCAAAGCGGTCAACGCGACCCTCTCGCTGCTGGTGGCGTGTCGGGTTCCACGAAAGATCGTAGTGAACCACGGTGTCGAAGAGTTGCTGGAGGTTGATGCCCTCAGACAGGCAATCGGTGGCCACAAGAATGCGCTGGGTTTGCTTTTGTGAATCTTCGGACGCCATTTCGGCAACCCGATCACGGCGCTCATCGGGTGTCAGTTCACCGGTGACCGCTTCCACAGTGACCTTGTTGAACGCCTTGCGGAGCCGTTCCTTCACATATTCCGCAGTTGCCAGATAGCGGCAAAACACGACCGGGTTTGCCCCGTCTTTGATAAGAGGTTTCAAGGCACTGACGAGCGCGTCAATTTTCGGGTCTGTCTCGGTTGTGAGCCCTGATGCTTTATCAAGCAGCGCTAGCAGTTCAGGGTCCGACGTGAAGACCGTGCCCGGCTCGAGGTCCACTGCATCTTCGTCATCGCCGTCTTCATCGTATATCTGGGGTTCGAGGCGCTCAGTCTCATTGCTGGCGCGGTTCCTCAGGGCACTGAGCGCCGCGGCCGGTGACGACCCAACGCAGCGCATAAGCGCGAGCGTTCCCCAGAACGCCAACCTTTGATCGCGCCGCTGACTTCCCGCGCGTGACACCACGCCAAGGCAGTAGTCGATAACCGCCTCCTGAAAGTCCAGGTGCGGTCCCGTCAGCCGGTAGGAAAACTCCGTGGTCTCATGTTTTGGAAAGGACCGCGTCTCATCCCAGTCACCTTCAATCAGGTCCACGCGTCGGCGCTGAACAAAATGCCGCGCGAGGCGCTCCCGATAGCGCACATTGTCAAAGTCTGCGCTGGCGAATTCACCATCGATGAGTGATAGGAGCCGCGCGAAAGCCTCTTCATCGCCCGAATGCGGCGTTGCAGTCAGCATGATCAGGCGACGACTGACGTCTTTTGCAAGCCCCTGAAGGAGATCAAAGCGCTGCTGTTTGCCCTTGTGAGTGCCGACGCAGGCGTGAGCCTCATCCACAATAACGAAATCGGGGCAAGCTCTTGCAAACCCATCCCGGCGCTTCTCAGCTTTGATGTAGTCAAGACTGACAACGGTAAAGGGAAATGCGTCAAACAGCGTCTGGGCCAGGGGCAGATTGCGTTCAAGACGGGCTGCTGTTCCCGAGGTCACCGGAACCGCATCAATCCCGAACCGGTCCTTGAGCTCAATGATCCATTGATCCACGAGGTGCGGCGGGCAGAGTACAGAAAACGAGTCTACCTCGCCCCGGTCCATGAACTCTCGGAGGATTAGTCCGGCTTCGATGGTTTTCCCAATCCCCACATCGTCAGCAATGAGAAGTCTCGGAACCTGAAGCCTCAGAGCCATTAGCAAGGGCACAAGTTGATAAGTACGAGGCTCGAAGGCCAGATGAGCCGCCGACCTGAACGGGCCGGCGCCGCGACGCAGTGTAAGTCTCAGCGCGTCGCTGAGCAGGGCCGCCTTCGATTGAACAGTTGGCACCGCATCGGTTGGCAGATCGAAACGAGCAGGCTCCACTGTCGTCAGTTCGAGTTCGGGGTTGAGCAGAACGATGTCGTTTTCGTTCCCAGAAAGCGGACGTAGTGCCAGAACGTCACTATCAGGTGCAGGGAGTGCGACCCACTCCCGTCCTCTTGCCCGGACAAGATCTCCCGGTGATACGTTGAAACTCATGCGTCGCCCCCCAACAGTGTCACCAGCTGAGATGGGAGGCCATCGTCAGGACTAGAGGGCAGAGAGACGATCTCCCAACCCTTTTCCAGGGCCTCGCCTGCCAGCTCATTTGTCACCGCTTGCAGAGTTGCCGCGACACGATGTGTTTTCCAGCCAAACTCGATCGTCGAGTCACCGAGTTCAAGATGCAACGCATCTGGTTCAGGCAGATTGGCTGCGGCAAAGGCATTGAGCCATAAATGCGCCCCCGCATCCGGCTTTATCCTTTGCAGAACAATTGTTTCGCCACGGGCAAGGTCAATCAGAAACTGCTTCACTTCATCGCTCGCCCGATCAATCTGCTCGTGATCGGGCTGGTTGAAATATGAGAGCAGGCACCGATAGCAGCCTCTGACGCAGGCCTCATGGTCTGCGTCAGCGAGCAACGCGGCATCACCTGCGCCAATCGCCTTGTCGATATTTTGAAAGTGCATCAGCTCAAGCGCCGTCTTGGCCACCAGCGCGATTGCCTTTGGGTCATCGATAAGGCGCGTCAGAACGCCCGCGCCGCCTTCGGTCGCTTCATAAGCAAGGATTGCCCGGCGATTGTCCCGTGCGGGCAAGGGCTCGCCCAATACTTCACCTTCCTCCAGCTGGTAGACGACCTCAATGCCCCTGAGCAGGGCATGCTGCAGGGTGGTGATTGTTTCAGGAGTATAGGCTTGCGGATCTGTGATCCGGAGCAAAAGCGCATTCTTGTGGTCCCTGACGATCGGCACAATCCGCACGGGCCTCACAACGTCCGGCGCCGCGTCAGTCTCTGCGTCTTCATCCTCGGATTTGGCCCAATACCCTGTTCTTGGATCAATATAAAAGCCGAAGACGGTTTGATCCCGTCGGCGCTTGAGACCCTTGTTCAAACGACTGATCTCGGCACTGTTGGCATACTGCAGCGCCAACAGACTTTTCTCACCACACCGGAAATCAGCATCGGTGACCTGAATCTGTCCTTCCTTGCGAGGCCAGGAGAAGACCGTCTGAATGTCAAAACCCTGACGCACCCGCTCTTCATCATTTGCCGAAATGCGCTCGGTGGGCATGGCCTCGACATTGTCGATCCGCAGTGTCTTCTTGATCGGCACTTCACCTGCCATGTGCGCGTTGCAGCCATGACAACGTTCCACCTCATTTTCATGGCAAGCGCCACAATCCTGGCAGATAAAGATATCCTTAGTTGCAAGCTCCGAACCGTCACCACTTCGTGCTTCCGGGGGCAGCTTCGCTTTCATGACACGATAGGCGCGGCCCTCATGATAAATCAGACTCCGTGGGCCGAACTCGGAAATCGCCAGGAACCGAGCTCGTGATAAAAACGATCCGGTTTTGTCTTCACCCGGAATAAAAGCGTAAAGTGGCAGTCGTGGAAAATTATATCCCGGCAAAAAGCCCTCAGTTGCCAGATACCGATATGAGTAGAAATCCGAACCATTCGATGCCTTGCCTTGCTCAAGGATGGCGATCTGATCACTCGCCTGAATTTGCGCCGACTTGATCTTCCGTCGATCAGCTCCTGAGAGTCCCGTTATCTCTGATCGAGCATTGGCCTCTGACAGTTGGCTGCGCGCTGACTTATAGAGGTCCCGCCATCGACCAAACGCCTGGTCAAACGACCTCGGCGCTTCCATGGCCACGCTGAGGACGAAGTCATCGGCATCATCCATCCATGTTGGGAGCGCTCCGCCATCAGCCGCCAGAATGGCATGAAATACGCGCTTCATGGGGACCATTGCGGAGGAAACCAGCGATGGTTTGCTAATGGCGCTCAGGATGTCGTCTTTGAGCGGGAATTTCTCCGCTTGCAAATCGAGTATTTCTGGGATGTCCGGAGACAGGGCCAGCTTGGATTCTGCAAGCCAGACAGCATGAAGATGGGAGCGAACGAGTTCTTCATTTGTGATGTCGAGAGCTGGCGGCCTCACAACACCGGCAACCATATCGTTGCGGCGATCAAAGAAATACTGATCGTGTGGCGACCCTGAAGCACAATACGCGACCACCACCGCAGCCTGACCAGAGCGCCCGGCACGTCCAGCGCGTTGCGCATAGTTGGCCGGCGTTGGCGGCACGTTGCGTAGGTAAACGGCGTTCAGTGCTGAGATATCAACACCGAGTTCCATTGTCGGTGAACAAAAGAGCGCCGGAAGGAACTGGTCTGACTCACCTGTCGCCTTTATCTCGGTCCTGTATTCAGAACCCTGCAGATTGCTCTGGTCGTCGCTTTCGAACCGGAAGCGCCATTCGCGCCACTCGCGCTGTTTTTGAGATACCTGTGCGGTGTGCTCCCGGCCTTCCAACCCCCAATATGCGCTCCGCCCCAAGGCGAGATCATTCGCAATGGAGAGATACAGGTTATGGAAATACTCATTTCCCCGCGCAGCCACGTCCCGTAGCGCTGCCCCTGGCACGAGCCTGACAGCCGACGGCGTAAGCCGCCAGCCCATGACATTTGTGTCGATCTCGACGGGGACAACGAGACCTTCATCGGAAAGAAGTTCGAGAAGGCGCCCGAGAAAATCCAGGTAGTCATTTTTGCCCAGTTTTGTTCCGATGACGCTATTCTTGTTGATCAGTCTGGCGATACGAGAATTATGACCCGCGCGGAGTAGCGTTTGTTCTTCGCGTAGGCTGACCACGCCCTTGCCGGGTGCGCGCTGAACCAGCGCAGACCTCCCGCGAGGCTTTTCCTTACTGTCGATGGCCCAGGGCGAACGGAGCAGCGATCTGGATTTCTGCGCCACGCCGTCGAGCACCGCGAGGTCGAGAGACTCTGTGTTGACCGCAAGACCAGCGAGCATTGCGCTCAGCAGTTCCTTGATGAGTTGTTGACGTTGGTCGGCGGAGACTTCTCCCAACTCCGGCAGCACAGCCATCATTCGTTCGCGGTCGTTGGCAATTTCCTCAAGACCAACAAATCGCACATCAATCAGATTGAGAACTGACAGGCTGGGATTCGTGTAACGCCACCCGCGACGGAGATCTGTCCAGACTCGATGGGCAAGCACTTTGGCGAGGGCGCGCTGCGCATCCTCACGAATGACGGCGCCCGCAGATGGATCCAGCATCCAATGAACCCGCGCGCCAGCATTGGATGAGACGAAGCCAAGCGCCTTGACGACTCTGAGGCCGAATTCATCCTCACTCAGGCCGTCATGGCCATCGTCAAGTATTGCCCGCAATATGGCGCCGCGCAAAAGACTGACGAAAAGAAAATCATTGAAATGACCGGACTGAAGCGCCGCGTCCTGGCGGTTATCCGTAAATCCGAGAAGCTTTCGCTTCGTATCCGGAACGCCACTCTCGGCCGAATTCATCCATTCAAGGGTGCTCGACACCAATAGCGTTGTCGCCGAACTCCGGCCTTCGCCCGATAAGCCAGCAAGTTTGCTGCGTTCCCGCATGCCCTGATTAGGTTCATCCTGACAGCAAAGGCAGAACGCGAATTTGCCCGGCACAAAGAAGAACTCCCGGCCGCCTGAACTGTGACGTCCATCGGGTTCAACAAAAAACGAAACAGGTGCACGCGCTCTGCGATAGGACCGCAACCGCTCCATGCCATTGCGTTCCTCAAGCCAGCTCTCGGGAAACGTGCTCAGGTCTCCGTTGAATACAAAATCGGCGTCGCCTTCTGGCACGGGGCAGAGATAACCAGCGACCTCAGAACCGTCTTCGGACTCAAGTGGTGTATCGTCGATTCCTCGCGGCAGAAATCTGGTATGGCCGTCATCGTCAGTCTTCGTAACGACATGATATTCGTGACCGCAGTTTCTGCAGAAGCGTGTTGGATACAGTCGGTTTCCGGGCGCGTTTGGATCCTCCAGCTGCCCTTCGAACAGGACGGTTCGCGGATGTTTTGTCAGCGTCGTGAAGACCTCACCAGCGCCGGAGATGAAGCGGTGAAGTTTGAACGCAAGAAATGCCCGTTCTCCGCTTCCGCCTCTGTCACTCTCCGGGAGGCTGACCTTGGTCAGGAAATCCTGAAGAACCCGTTTGCAAACTTCAGAGCTTGAACCGCTGTCTGCAACGAGCCGATCGACAGCACTTTGGAAAGGAACCGGCTTTTGCCGTTTGAGCTCGAGCCCATCGTCAAGGCCAAGAGCAAGCTCCGTCCAGACCGCTAATGGATGCGTTCTGAGTGTCTGATCGTCCAAAACATTCGGAACGCCGTCGGCAAGAGCGGATGGCAAGGCAGAAATAGCTTCTGCCAAACTGATATTGTCATCCGTAGCTCGCTGAAGAGACTCATCAATGACGGCATCGGGACCGATATCCGCGCCGAACAGACGGGAGGCGACTTTTGCCACGGCAACAGCTCTGCTTTCATCTGATCCCTCGGATGCCATCGTGGCCGAAGTACCGATGCATACAGGCGCCCCGTCGGGCGCGCATCTGTCCCGAAGTCGCCGGACAAGAACGGCCACGTCTGCGCCTTGTCGCCCCCGGTAGGTATGCAGCTCATCCAGAATAATGAATTCCAAGCTGCTCGCATTCTCGACCACCTGCGCGTCCAGCTTATCCTGACGCGTCAGAAGGAGCTCAGCCATCATATAGTTTGTCAGAAGTATATCCGGTGGATTCGCTGCGATCTTCTGGCGCTCTTCCTGACTTTCCTGTCCGGTATATCGCTTGATCACTGGGCGCATCTTGTCCGGAAGGTCCGACTGGCTGATGAATTTATCAATCTCCTTCAACTGGCTATTAGCCAGCGCGTTCATTGGATAAACGATGATCGCCCTGGTTTTTCTTGGTTTTCCTGCGCGTAAGGCCCGGATAATCGCGTCCACCACCGGCACAAAAAAGCACATGGATTTTCCTGATCCCGTGCCGGTCGTAACGACGAAACTCTTACCCGCTTTCGCCTTGGCGATGGCTTCGGCTTGGTGCCGATAAAACGTCATCGGGACGTCACCAAAGCGGAAAACCTTGCCAGTGGCGCTATCCAGATCGCCCGACGCTACAAGTTCATCGATATTCTTGTCCGACCGATAGCGGGGATTCAGTGACAACAATGCCTCAGGCCAAAAACGCCCTTCGTCATACTGGCGATCAATTTCAGATCGCAGGTCATTTGACCGAATGGAGGTGAAGGAACGCGAGAACCGTTCATAGGCCGTGATCAAATGCTGGTCGAATTCAAAAGCTTTCATTGCATTTCACTCACGACAGATTGGTGTTTGCCGAATCAAGGACCCGACTGCGGTTTTGCAAAATTATGTGCTGATCCTGGGGTTTGCGGGCGTCGGGATCAGTGTCCAGTCCCAGGCGGCGGAGTGTGTAGTAAAGCATAGCGCCTCTGACCAAGAGACTGGCGCTGCCATTGGTCATGCCATAGTCGAGCGCGATTGCGGCCCGCTGGGCTTCGGACAGGGCCGGATGCGGGACGACCTCCAACTCGACTTTCCTGTGCCAGTCGAGGTCAGCCTGCGGATCTATTTCTGAAGGTTTGCGCCTTCGTTCCTTGAGCATGCGCGAAAGCACAAAGTCCTTGAACACCTCGTCCTTCAGGCACCAGGCCCGGGCATGCCAGCGGAACCCGTCAAAACCGAGCGCATGTGGCGCGATCCAGCGCCAGACGGGATCCGGGTTTGACATGGACCGATATCGCACCTCGATCGCTTCGCTGTTTTCGATGGCCTTGAGAATTGAACGAAGGATCGGGGCCTCGACCCCGCGGGCTGGTGTTGGCGACGCTTCAAATTCCGGGAGATGGCCCAGCCAGGCATCGGACCGCTCCACGATCCCCTGATCAAGCAAATGAAGCTGTGAAAGATAACGACCCGCATCCGGTTGTAGAAATTTCGGCGAGAAGTGATCGCCGCGCACATAAGTGCGTTCGCTCTTATCGTAGAGCATGTTGCCCGGCGCGAGCTCCAGATAACGGTTGAGATCGGTCGAAGCCTGATTCACCGAGACGCCAAAAACTTCCATCAGATCGCCGCGGTTCACATGCCCCTCCCAGTACAGCCGGAACTCGATAAACTCGAGACGCCGCTCGACGCCCCAGCGAAGCTCCGACTTGTTCATTGCGCCCATGTCCTCCTGCCGACATGATTGATCCAGTAACTTTGCTCACACAGAAACTGGTTGCACGCAGACCGTAGTCGGGTTGTTCGATTCCCGCAATCCGGAAAATGACGTTCCGGAGTTGAAAAGGTCCAATCTCGGATTTGCGAATTCTTGCGCCTTTCCCGTCTGGGCGAGGGCTTCGCTTTGGCTGATGCTTGAGCGCTCCCCTTGTCTGTTCGGACCGCATGATGACCGGCACAAAAGTTCTTATCGGCACCTTCTGTCTGGTCTGCCTGATCATCCTGTTCTCGATGTGGGGCGCGACCCAGTGGACCGCAGAGGCGCTTGGCTTCCAGCCGGGGCTTGGGCGACCCTGGTTCATGCTTGGCGATACGCCGGTCTATCGGCCCTGGCGTTTGTTCCAGTGGTGGTACGCTTACGAAGCCTATGCGCCGGGCGTGTTTGCGCGCGGCGGACTGATTGCCGCTGGTGGCGGGTTTTTGGGGGCGGTGGTCGCCGTGATCGGCTCGCTCTTGCGGGCGCGATCGAAGAAGCATCTGACAACTTATGGGTCGGCGCGCTGGGCCAGTGCGCATGATGTCCGCAAGGCCGGACTTCTGGTCGAGGATGGTGTCTTTCTCGGGCGCTGGAAATCCGCCTATCTGCGCCATGACGGCCCGGAACATGTCATGGCCTTCGCGCCGACCCGCTCCGGCAAGGGCGTGGGGCTCGTTGTGCCAACCCTTCTCGGCTGGACCGGCAGCGCGGTCATTCATGACATCAAGGGCGAGAACTGGGACCTGACCTCAGGCTGGCGGTCACGCTTTTCCCATTGCCTGCGCTTTGAGCCGACGGATACAGGTTCGGTTCGGTTCAATCCGCTCATGGAGGTGAGGCGCGGCGACAATGAAGTGCGCGACGTGCAGAACATCGCCGACATCCTGGTCGATCCCGAGGGCTCGCTGGAACGCCGCAATCACTGGGAGAAGACCGGGCATGCGCTCCTGGTCGGTGTCATCCTGCACGTGCTCTATGCCGAAACAGACAAGACGCTGGCCGGTTGTGCGCGGTTTCTGTCTGACCCGGACCGCAGCTTCGAGGCGACCCTGTCCGCCATGATGAATACCCCACATCTGGGCAGCGCGGTGCACCCGATCGTCGCGCAGGCTGCCCGCGAACTCCTGAACAAGTCCGAGAATGAGCGATCCGGCGTACTTTCCACCGCCATGAGTTTTCTGGGGCTGTACCGCGACCCGGTCATTGCCAGCGCCACCAGCGCCAGTGACTGGCGGATCGCCGATCTGATCGAGGGCAAGCGGCCATGCTCGCTCTATCTGGTCATCCCGCCATCAGACATTTCACGGACAAAACCGCTGGTGCGGCTGATCCTCAATCAGATCGGACGCAGGCTGACCGAGGACCTGCCACGCAAGGGAGAGCGGCGTCGCAAAGTGTTGCTGATGCTGGACGAGTTTCCGGCGCTCGGGCGGCTCGATTTCTTCGAGAGCGCGCTCGCCTTCATGGCGGGCTATGGCATGCGCGCCTATCTGATCGCCCAGTCCCTGAACCAGATCGAAAAGGCCTATGGGCCAAACAATGCCATTCTCGACAATTGCCATGTGCGCATCGCCTTTGCGACCAATGATGAGCGCACAGCGAAACGAATTTCCGACGCCCTCGGAACAACCACCCAGCAACGCGCCCAGCGCAACTATGCCGGCCACCGCCTCGCGCCCTGGCTCTCCCACGTCATGGTCTCGGCCCAGGAAACCCAGCGGCCCCTTCTGACGCCGGGCGAGGTGATGCAGCTGCCCTCTGACGAAGAACTCGTCATGGTCTCCGGCGCGCGGCCCTTGAAGGCGAAGAAACTCCGCTATTTCGAAGACCGGAATTTCACCGCGCGGGTTCTGCCGCCGCCAACCAATCCGTTTCTTCCGGAGAGGCGGGGTCATGACTGGGATGGCGTATTGGCCAGCGTGGAGCCTGTGCCGCCAACTGTCAGCCCGACCGGGTCAGACGAGGGCGGACTGCAACACAGCCAGACGCCGAGCCTCGATCCGCCAGAAAAAGAAACGCCCGCACGCGAGGAGGTGCCTGACCTGCCGAAAGAGGATGGGGAACTTGATGCGGCAGCTGTGAAATCCCTCAAGCCAGCCCAGCGCGCCCTTGGCATGGACCGCGCGGACGGCGACTTCTTTCCGAAATTCTGATCATGAAGCCACGCGTCAATATCCGCCTCTCCCATGAGTTGCATCGCAAGCTGGACGAGATGGTCCTTGCGCCCGGCGCAACAAAATCCGCGATCATGGAAGATGCGCTACGGGCCTATCTCGATCCGCAGCGGACCGCGGCGCGCGATGACATTCTGTTGCAGCGCCTCGACCGGATCGAGGCGCGCCAGAACGCCATGGAGCGAGACCTCGCCCTATGCCTAGAAACCCTCGGCCAGTTCGTCCTTTACTGGCTCACTCGGACAGACCCGATCCCAGAAGCCGAACGTGACGCCGCCCAGCTCCTCGGCCAGCGCCGTTTTGAATTCTTCATCGATCAGGTCGCCAGGCGCGTGGCCTCGGATGAACCGCTATCGAAGCGGGCTTTGTCTGCCTCGGCTGCCGACGACCTTAATGATTGAGTTTTGACGCATACAGCGCATTTTCCAGGGCTATTGAGTGATATCCGACGCATTAGTGCTGCATCTTTTATGCAGCCCTTAGACGGCCCGATCTTGCAAGACCTCTCGATCCGTTCCGACCGTTTGCGACTTTCCCAGCTATCAGAAACTGGCGTTAAATCAGAGGATTGGACCTGTCAGCAACTACAGGAGCCTTTCCCCCGATGTCCGCACCCGCCCGAACGCTTGAGACCGACCAACGACGCGTATCCATGCTGCGGTCTGCCTGCGAAGGCGCGGTGCGGGCAGCGCTGGAAGCTGACGACGTCATCGAAATCCTCGCCAACCCTGACGGCTCGATCTGGATCGAGCGGGCGGGGCGAGGGGTCGAGGTCAGTCCCGAAATCATTTCAGCCACCGCGCGCGAACGGATCATCCGCCTTGTCGCGAGCAGCATAGGCGAGGCCTTTGATCGGTCCGCCCCGATTGTTTCTGCCGAACTCCCAGGTAGCGGCGAGCGGTTTGAGGGGCTTCTCCCACCTGTCTCGACCAGCCCATGCTTTTCGATCCGCAAGCCTGCGACAACGCCGTTTGAACTCGGTGACTATGTCACCCAGGGCGTGCTCGCGCCTGCGCTGGCTACGGCGCTGAAAGACGCGATTGCGAGTCATGCGAACATATTGATCGCGGGCGGCACGTCCTCCGGCAAGACGACCTTCACCAACGCGCTGCTCGCCGAACCCTCCCTGCGTGGTGACCGCATCGTCATCCTCGAAGACACGCGCGAGCTTCGCTGCGCCGCGCCCAATGTGGTGCAGCTTCGCACCCATCGCGGCAGCACCAGCCTGCAGGACCTTGTGCGCTCGACGCTGCGGCTGCGGCCAGACCGGATCATTGTCGGCGAGGTGCGCGGGGCTGAAGCACTCGACCTGCTAAAAGCCTGGAACACCGGCCATCCGGGCGGGATCACGACGCTGCACGCCAACTCGGCACACGGCGCGCTGGCGCGGCTTGAACAGTTGACACTGGAAGCCACACCGCGCGCGCCCTTCGACCTCATCGCTGAAGCGATTGACGTGGTCGTGTTCATGAGCCGCGCAGGCGGCCAGCGCCGCGTTGAAGAGGCGCTACGCGTCACAGGTTTTGACGGCGAGGGGTATCAGACCGCCCCGCTCGTCTCCCGTTCCCTGTCCCTCGTCCAACATGGAGAAACCCAATGACGCTCTATAATCACCTCCAGACGGTGAACCGAACGGTCCAGGTCGCGGCCTGTATCGGTATCGGCCTCATGATCGCCGGTCCGGCCCATGCAGCAGGCTCCGGCATGCCCTGGGAAGGCCCGCTCGATCAGATCCTGACCTCGATTGAGGGTCCGGTCGCGCGCATCGTTGCGGTGATCATCATCACGATTACCGGCCTGACGCTGGCCTTTGGCGAGACCTCCGGCGGCATGCGCAAGCTGATCCAGATCGTATTCGGGCTGTCCATCGCCTTTGCCGCGACAAGCTTCTTCCTGACCTTCTTCAGCTTCGGCGGCGGAGCGCTCATCTGATGTCTGCCGAAGGCTATGAGATCCCGCTCCACCGGTCCCTGACCGAGCCGATCCTGATGGCGGGCGCGCCGCGCACGGCCGCCATCGCCATCGGGACGCTCGCTGCCGCGGTGGGCCTTGGCCTGCAGCTCTGGATACCGGGCCTCGTGCTCTGGGCCGTCGGGCATTCGGCAGCGGTGTTCATGGCCAGAAGCGATCCGGATTTCATGGCCGTCGCGGGCCGCTCGACGCGCCACAAGGAGCATCTGACATGCTGAACCTCAAAGAATACGCAGAAACCCCGGTCCTCCTCGCGGATTACCTGCCCTGGGCCTGTCTCGTCGCGCCGGGCGTGGTGCTCAACAAGGATGGCAGTTTCCAGACGACATTCAAATATCGCGGCCCTGACCTCGAAAGCTCCACCGAGGAAGAACTCGTTTCGATCAATGCCCGTGTGAACAATGTGCTTCGCCGGTTCGGCTCGGGCTGGGCGCTCTTCTTCGAAGCGCAGCGCCATGACGTGCATGACTATCCGGAGGCGGAGTTCCCCGATGCGCTGTCCTGGCTTGTCGATCAGGAACGGGCATTACAAGCCGAAGAATCCGGAACCCGCTTTGAGAGTGCTTACTTCCTGACCCTGCTCTGGCTGCCGCCCGCCGACGCCACAGGCCGTGCCGAAAAGGCCCTGATCCAGCGTGCCGAAACGGAAGACGCCGCGACCTGGCGTCACCGGCTGGAGACCTTCCAGCAGCATGCGTCTCGCGTTTTCGATCTCCTCTCCACCTGCCTCGCCGAGATCGCAAAGCTCACTGACGACGAGACGCTGACCTATCTGCATTCGACGATATCGACCAAGCGCCATCCTGTGGTGACGCCGGAACTGCCCGTCTTCCTCGACGCCATACTTGCCGATGAACCCTTCGCCGGCGGGCTCGAACCCATGATCGGCGAGGCTCACCTTCGCACACTGACCATTCTCGGCTTCCCGGCCTCGACCCTGCCGGGCATTCTTGATGAGCTCAATCGCCAAGGGTTTGCCTATCGCTGGGCGACCCGGTTCATCGCCATGGACAAGGCGCAGGCCGAGAAGGTGCTCGGCAAAAAGCGCCGCCACTGGTTCGCCAAGCGCAAATCCATCGGCGCGGTGCTGCGCGAGACAATGTTCAACGAGCCCGCCGCGCTCGTTGACAATGACGCCGACAACAAGGCCGCCGATGCCGATGCGGCGCTGCAGGAGCTTGGCAGTGATCTTGTTTCCTATGGCTATGTCACCACGACCATCACGGTTGCCGATCCCGACCGGCGGGCGGTTGACGAGCACATCCGCGTGGCCGAGCGCATCGTCAATGGCCGCGGCTTTACAGCGATCCGCGACACCCTCAATGCCGTGGATGCCTGGCTCGGCTCATTGCCCGGTCACCCCTATGCCAATGTCCGCCAGCCGATCCTGCACACGCTGAACCTTGCCCATATGGTGCCGCTCTCGGCGGTCTGGGCGGGCGAGGAGACGAACCGGCACCTGGGCGCCCCCGCGCTCATTCAGGCGCAGACTGATGGCACGACACCGTTCCGCCTGAACCTCCACATTGGCGATGTCGGCCATACGCTGGTCGTCGGTCCGACCGGCGCGGGCAAGTCGGTGCTCCTGTCGCTGCTCGCCCTGCAATGGAAGCGCTATGAGTCAGGCCAAGTCTTCATCTTCGACAAGGGGCGTTCGGCCCGCGCGGCAACGCTTTGCATGGGCGGCGCGCATATTGATCTCGGCAGCAGCAATTCCCCAAGCCTCCAGCCGCTGAAGAATATCGACACCGAACATGGTGCGAGCTTTGCCGCCGACTGGCTCGCAGGCCTCTGCACAAATGAAGGCGTTGCCATGACCCCGGACCTGAAAGCCCGGCTCTGGGATGGGGTCCAGTCTCTCAGCTCAGCGCCTGAAAAAGAACGTACGCTGACAGGCCTCAGCCTGATGCTGCAGGACGACACGCTCAAATCGGCCCTGCACCCGTTCACGCTGGAAGGCCCGCATGGACGGCTTCTCGACGCCGATCATGAAAGCCTCAGTCTCGCAGACACGGTGTGTTTCGAGATGGAAGAGCTGATGCACGCAAAGGGCGCCGTGGCGCCCGTGATCACCTATCTCTTCCACCGGCTGGAAGCTCGGTTCGACGGCAAGCCGACGCTGCTCATCCTCGATGAGGCGTGGCTCTTCCTTGACGATCCAATGTTCGCCGCGCGCATTCGCGAATGGCTCAAGACATTGCGCAAGAAAAACGTGTCGGTCGTGTTTGCGACGCAAAGCCTTGCCGACATTGCAAACAGCACCATCGCGCCCGCCCTCGTCGAATCCTGCCCCACACGCATCTTCCTGCCCAATGAACGCGCACAGGAACCCCAGTCCCGCGAGACCTATCAGCGGTTCGGCCTCAATGCCCGCCAGATCGAACTGATCAGCCGGGCCGCGCCTAAGCGCGATTATTATTACCAGTCGCCGCTGGCCGCGCGCGTCTTCGATCTTGGCCTCGGCCCCATCGCCCTCTCAGTTTGCGGCGCGTCATCGCCGGAAGACCAGGCCCGCATGGATCGCATCTGGGCCGAGACGGAAGGCGACGGCTTTGCCGCCTGCTGGCTCATCGAGAAAGGCCTGCCCTGGGCGGCGGAATTGCTCGCCCGCTGGCCCGGCGATGCGCCGGAACCCGAGGCGAAAACTTCCTTCCATCCCGCCCAATTCCTCGCCGCCGAATAGGAGCCCCCGATGAAACGCATACTTGCCTCCGCTTTGATCTGCGCCGCGCCGCTCTCCATCCTCATCGCGCCGCCCGCTTCGGCCCAATGGACGGTGTATGACCCGGCCAATCACATCCAGAACATCTACCAGGCCATCCGCTCGCTTCAGGAGGTCAACCAGCAGATCCAGCAGCTCACCCATGAAATCGAAATGCTGGAAAACATGGCGCGCGATCTGGAAGCACTGCCGGATTCTATCGCTGACGACATCCTGCGCCGTATGCGCCGCATCGAGGAGCTGATGCGCGAGGCCGAAGGCATCGGCTACCGCGTCGAGGAAATCGAGCGCGAGTATGAAGAGGTGTACCCGGAAGACTATGGCGCCGAGCCGCCGCGTCAGGCCGTGCTCGTCGAAGAGGCCCGCGCCCGCTGGCGGCAATCGCGCACAGCTTACAGGGACAGCCTGACCGTCACGGCGCAGGTCGTCTCCACAGCGCGGGCTGACAGTGACAGCCTCGACCGGCTGATCGCGGACAGCCAGTCCGCCGTCGGCAATCTCCAGGTCGCCCAGGCCGGCAACCAGATCGAAGCCCTGCAGACCGAGCAGCTCATGCAAATGGAAGCCATGATGGCGGCCCATTACCGCGCCGAGGCGCTGGAGCGGGCGCGCCAACTCGCCGAAGCCGAACGTGGTCGCGCACGCACCCGGGCCTTCCTCGGAGAATAGCGCGCCATGGACGTGATCGACACCTTCCTTGCGACCTTCATAGCTTACATTGACAGCGGGTTCGGCCTGCTGGCGGGCGATGTCGCTTACCTGTCGACCACGCTCATCGCCATCGACATCACGCTGGCGGGCCTGTTCTGGGCGCTAAGCCAGAACACGGACGTCATCGCCGGGCTCCTGAAGAAGGTGCTCTATGTCGGCTTCTTCGCCTTCATCATCGGCAACTTCTCTCTCCTCGCCGGTATCGTCTTTGACAGTTTCGCCGAGCTTGGCGTGACCGCTGGCGGCGGGACGATGACTGCCGATGATCTCCTGCGCCCCGGCTTCATCGCCAGTGTCGGCCTCGATGCCGGTCAGCCGCTTCTGGAAGAGATCGGCGACATGCTGGGGCCAATCTCTTTCTTCCATAACTTCATCATGATCGCGGTGATGTTCATCGCCTGGGCCATCATCATGGTCGCCTTCTTCGTGCTCGCCGTGCAGCTCTTCATCACGATCCTGGAGTTCAAGCTGACGACGCTGGCCGGGTTCGTGCTCGTGCCGTTCGCGCTCTGGAACAAGACGACGTTTCTGGCTGAACGCGTGCTCGGCAATGTCATCACCTCCGGCATCAAGCTCATGGTGCTCGCCGTCATCATCGGTATCGGCTCGACGCTCTTCTCGTCTGTCACCGACGCATTCCGCACCGGCGATGATGTCACGCTCGCTCAGGTCATGGGCACGGTGCTGGCCGCGATTGTCTTCTTCTGGATGGGCATCTTTGCGCCCGGCATTGCCTCCGGCCTCATTACCGGCGCGCCGCAGCTTGGCGCAGGCTCCGCTGCAGGCGCGGCGGCCGGTGTCGCTGCCGGGACGTATGTCGCCGGGATGGGCGGGCGCGCCGCCGTCGGCGCTGTGGCAGGCGGTGCTTCAAGCGCCGTCAAGGCCGGTGCGAGCATGGCGGGCGCGGCGCGCACCTCCTATACGCTGGGCTCTGTCGCCTCCGGCGCATCCGGCGCGGCGGGTGTCGCCGCAGGCCTTGCCGGTGTCGCCCGCGCTGGCGGGGACGCCATGCGCCGCGCAGCAAGCCGTCCCGCCCAGTCCATGCGTGAGGCCTACCAGCGCGGCAGTCAAGGCGCCTGGCGCGCCACCGGCGGTTCGCCGACCGCATCCATGCAAAACCCTGCCTCCGCATCATCCTCTGCCCAAAGCCCCGGCTGGGCGCGGCGCATGCAGACCAGCCAGCGCATGGGACAGGCAGGGCAGATGGCCGCGCACTCGATCCGCGACGGTGATCGCGGCGCTTCGGGCGCGAACCCCACCCTCAAAGACAAGGACGATTAGACAATGGCTTTCAGGCGATCTTCCTCCAGCTATGGGCCAAGCCCGTTCCCCGAAACGCCTTATCAGAAGGCCGGACAGGTATGGGACGAAAGAATTGGTTCCGCCCGCGTGCAGGCGAAAAACTGGCGGCTCATGGCGATCGGCTGTCTCGGGCTTTGCTTCGTCACCTCCGGCGCGCTGGTCTGGCGCTCGATGCAGTCCACCGTCACGCCCTATGTCGTGGAAGTCGATGAGACCGGCGCGGCCCGCGCCGTTGCTCCGGCGACGGAACGCTATACGCCGACCGATGCCCAGATCGCCCATCACCTTGCCAACTTCATTGAACATGTCCGGGGCCTTTCCGTCGATCCTGTCGTCGTGCGCGAGAACTGGCTGCGTGCCTATGACTTCGTGACTGACCGCGCCGCGACCACGCTCAACGAATACGCCTCGGCCAATGATCCCTTCGCCGATGTCGGCCGCAAGTCCCGCACCGTGGATGTGGTCAGCGTGGTGCGCGTCTCGGACGACAGCTTCCAGGCCCGCTGGATCGAGAAGACCTATGAGAATGGCGCGCTGGTCCGTGCCCAAAGGTTCACCGGCAATTTCACTCTCATCACCCAGCCGCCGACGGACGCAGAGACCCTGCGCGCCAATCCGCTCGGCCTTTATGTCCATGCCCTGAACTGGGGTCAGGACCTTGTCACAGGAGAATGATCCCCATGCTTCGTATTCTGCTTGCCACTTCGGCCCTCGCACTCACCACGGCCTGCGCCACGACGGAACTCGAACCGATTGATCCGGCGGCCTTTGTCGCGGCCACGCCCGTCGAGGACCGCGCCGACTATCCCGTCGAAATCGTCGAAACCGCCGTGGCACTTCCGCTGCCCGGCCAGATGATGCCAATCGGCGCGCGGGTCACCACCAATCCCGATGGCAGCGTCACGCGGACCTATACAAGGACCGTCAGCGCGCCCTCGGTTTCACCGGCAGAAGCGATAAGACAAGGCCGCACCAGCGCGCTGATCGAACCTTCGGTCGATGGATACGTCAACGCGATCCAAGTCTATCCTTATACCGAGGGCGCGCTCTACCGCCTCTATGCCAGTCCCGGTCAGGTCAGCGACATCGCGCTTCAGCCGGGCGAAGAGTTGGTGTCGGTCTCAGCGGGTGACACGGTCCGCTGGGTGGTCGGCGACACGATCTCAGGATCGGGCGCAACGGCCCGCGCCCATGTGCTGGTCAAGCCGATCTCATCCGGCATCCGCACAAACCTGATGATCGCCACCGACCGGCGCACCTATCACCTCGAACTGGAAAGTACCGAAGGCGGCTACATGGCCGCGCTCTCCTGGCGCTATCCGGCTGATGAACTCGCGGGCCTGACCGCCCGCAATGAACGCGCCATCGCACGCGACGCTGGCAGCATTGAACGCGGCCTTACCCTTGAAGGCCTCAACTTCGATTACCGGCTCTCCGGCGACAGCCCCGACTGGAAGCCGGTGCGGGTCTTCGATGATGGCCGTCAGGTGTTCATCCAGATGCCGGAGGACATTGCCACCACGGACATGCCGCCGCTCTTTGTTCTGGGCGCGGATGGCGACGCGGAACTCGTCAACTATCGCGTGCGCGGCAATTATTATGTCGTCGACCGGCTGTTCCGCGCGGCCGAGCTGCGCCTTGGCGAGCGCAATCAGACCGTTGTCCGCATCTCGCGCAATGAGCGCCGTCCGCCGCTGGCCGCGATCTTCGGGGGCTAGGAAGATGTCCGAGCCCATTCCCTTCGACGAGCATGCCGAGCGGCTGAAGATCCGCTCCAGCCCGAAGCCGGTTACACGGATCAATCGCAAGGTCCTGATGGTCGGCGCAGGCATTGGCGTGCTCGCCCTGTTCGCCGCCATGAGCATTGCCCTGAAGCCGCCAACTGCGGTCGACCCCGATGCCCGCCGCGAGCTTTACAACACGACCAACACACGCAAGCCCGAAGGCCTCTCCACACTCCCGACAAGCTATAGCGACATCGCGCCGGTCGAAGACCGCATAGCACGCCTTGGCCCGCCGCTGTCGGGCGATCTCGGCGCGACCATGCTGCGCGCTGAACGCGAGCTTGGCATCGAGCCTGAATACGTGACCCGCTTCGAAGACGATTTCCGCCCGAACCCGGCTGACGAGGCCGAACGCGCCCGGCGCATGCGCGAGGCAGCGCTCGCCGATGAAGCCGCCCGCGCGCCGGTCTTCTTCCGGCTCGACTCTCAGAGCGGCATGGCAAGCACCACCGGGGCTCGCCCCGCTTATCGCGACCCAGCACTTGATCTCGGCTCGGAGCTTCTTGCACTCGCGGCCCTGCCGCAAGGCGCACCGTCAGCGTTCGGTCAGCCCGCCGATACCAATCTCCAAAGCCGCAAGCTCGCCTTTGCGAGCGAGGGTTCTGCCAGCGACATCTACAATCCGCATGGGCTGCAGGACCCGGCCTCGCCTTATCAGGTGATGGCGGGCACGCTGATCCCGGCCTCGCTGGTCACCGGCATCAACTCGGACCTGCCCGGCACAATCGTCGCGCAGGTGACGCAGCCCGTTTATGACACCGTGACCGGGCAGTATCTCCTGATCCCGCAAGGCTCACGCCTCATCGGACGCTACCAGTCCGAAGTCTCATTCGGGCAGGACCGGGCTCTGGTGACCTGGGACAGGATCATCTTCCCTGACGGGTCCTCCATCCTCATCTCTGCGCCCGGCGCGGACGCGCAGGGCTTTGCAGGCCTCTCAGACAGAACCGATCATCACTGGGATCGCGTGTTTGTCGCGGCCGGTCTTGCGACCATCCTCGGCGTCGGGGCCGAACTCGGCGCAGACGGCGACGGCGATCTCGAACGCGCCATCCGCCGCGGCACGACGGACACCATCAACCAAGCCGGTCAGCGCGTGGTTGAGCGCAACCTTGGCATCCAGCCGACCATCCGCGTGCGCCCCGGCTGGCCGGTGCGTGTGGTCGTCACCCGCGATCTCATCCTCAGACCCCATCCCCAAGGAGCCACACGATGACCCTTCGTCTCGACAAATTACCCGACCGCACGCCGGTGCGCATGAGCCTCTCGGTTGATCCCGACCTCGCCAGCGCGCTCAGCGACTATGCCGAAATCTACCGCCAGACCTATGGCGCGGAGGAAAAGCCCGAAGCGCTGATCCCCGCCATGATCGAAAGCTTCCTGGCTTCAGATGCCGGGTTCAAGCGGGCGCGCCGCGCCCTTCATTCCAATGCCAGCAAGGAGACCTAAACCAATGGCACAGATCGGCACGTTCACCCTGAAGGATGGCAGCTATACCGGCACCATCCGCACCATGACCATCAACGTCAAAGCCCAGCTTGTCCCCAACAGTGACAAGACCTCAGAGGGCGCGCCCGACTTCCGGCTCTATGCCGGCGGGGCAGAACTCGGCGCGGCCTGGCGTCAGGAAAGCAAGGACGGCGAGACGCCCTACCTCGCCGTCAAACTTGATGATCCGAGCTTCGCCAGCCCGATGCGCGCGGCCTTCTTCGAGAATGAGAAGGACGGCACCGGCGTCATGATCTGGAACCGGGCGAAAGCTAGCTGAGCAGCCGTGCGCTGGCGGCGTTAGCCATCAAATGAAACCGAAGCCATAAACACCTCAAAACAAATCAATATTTTTTTGGTTTCATCTGCGGCCTCGCTGCCTCGGCGGACTTGCTTGCAGCCTGGAGGTCTGCGACGAGCTTCTCCAGTGCTGCGATGTCAGCCGTAAAATCATCCGGTTGAGGAATGCCTACAGTATCTGAGGCTGGATTATCATGGCTGTAGGTGTTGGCGCGCGTCATGCCTTCATGGAACCGGATCGCGAGCGCGTCCGACAAGGTGACATAGCGGAGTTCCTGCGCCTTGATAACGTCGGTGCCTCGGCGCACGATATCCCTGAAAATTACCTCTTCGACAACACGCTCATAAGTATCCCGCAAGCGGCCATAAAGGTTCTTCACTTGGTACTCGTAATCGGCCGGACTCGTGGTGAGCAATTTGGGTAGTGGTGCAAAGTCGTTCTTGAGTTTGCCGATACGCTTTGAAACGTTGAGGCCTTTCCAAATCATGCCGGCGGGATCAATCTTTCCTGCAGCCTCTTTATCCCCGAAAAGCGCAATCGTTACTGGCTCAATACCCTTGTTCTCGGCAGCACCGCACAATTCGTTGAAAAAGATAATATCATGGGTGAACACGATCACCTGCCGTTGACATGCTTCTTCGGCGAGGCGTTCTGCAACGCGCGCGCTCCGGTCGCGGTCGAGCGATGATACTGGGTCGTCGACGATTATCGGTCCAGACCCCTCGGTCAAAGCTACTTCCGTGAGAAAGCCAGCTAGCGCGAGTGCCCGCTGCTCTCCTTCGCTGAGAATTTCCGAAGTAACCTTGGTAAGTTTTGTCTGTGGATCGACTTCGAATTCGGCTTTGGTCTGACCGCTCTTGCGCGAAAGTCCGACTTTGAGGTGCATGATGTCGAACCGCCCGCGCTCGTCGTCGAAACGCGTCACCACCGCATTTGTGAGATGCGAATCGACCAACTCGTTTGCGCGCCGCGTGATCCCCGTAGTCTGTAGTTCGGCCGACGCTTTTTCGAAAGCTGCGTCAGTTTCAAGGAGATCCCGCCGCGTGACCAACTTTTCCCGGTTGGCCGCAAGTATCTTCTTGTCTTCAAGTTCGGCCTTTTCGCTGGCGAGCCTCTCGCGCTCCTGCGCCTCGCCAGCCTTGACACGCTTGTCCTTTTCGTCGCCGAGGTTTCGAGCTAATTCTTTCAACTCGGCATGCGGCGAGACAAGCGCCGAAACGGGCGCACTGTCGTCGCCTGTCAACCGCGCAGCGGCCTCTTCGCGCCGCTGGGTCGCTGACACCTGAAAACATGATAGGGCATCGGCGAGTTTCGGGTCGCGCTGACGAATCTGCTCGACCCGTTCCGAAAATCCGTCCGCGCTCAGATGCGTCAGAGCCGGCAGTGTGTCGGCAGCATCGGAGACGGCCTTCTCTGCCTTTGCGGCAGCCACATCGAGGGTATCGTCGATGTAATTCTTAAATCTCTGCATTCGCTCGGTGCCAGCGGGAAGCAGCGGCTGCTGGCAAAGCACGCAACTTGCCGCTTCAGTGACCGGGAAGTCTGCGCCGACATACGCCTCTTTGACAGAATAATCGCGCGCTGCGGCCCATAGAGCGCGCCAACTCTCGCTTCCTACGCCGGGAAGTGGTTCATCTGTAAACAGAGCGCTTGCCGAGAGCTGCGCTGTCTGGCGTGCAGTGACGGCGCTTTTCCACAAGGTTGTGAATCCGGTCAGGGCCGAGTCTGAGAAAGCAGTCGCAGCGATTTCGCACTCGCTTGCGACCGCCTGTACCCAGCCGATGAGAGAGGTCAGGTCGGCGACCGCCGCTGCACTTGCCGATAGGATCGCGATGACCTCGTCGAGCCGCTCTTGATCTGCAGTCGAAAATGTTGCCGCCACTTCAATCGCATTGTCGGATGAGTCTTTATTGAGTGCTTTGTCAAACAGCTGGCTCTTTGTTTCTCGCTGGATGGGGAACATGATCGTCGTTAGACTGACCTTGTTTCCGACCGTTGTCTCTCGCTCTGCGTCGAAGTTTTCTTTGAGCTTAAGGCAAGCTCCGTTGAGTCGATGAGGTAAGGCGAGACCGAAGGGCAGATATCGAATCTGGTTGCCGCTATCGACATAAATCTGCGCGGAAAGTGTGTCGAACACAGAAATTTGCGAGAGTTCGGGTGCTGCCGTCATCCCTGTCGTCCAAGGGATCGGCGTTTCCCCATTGCCCGTATCAATGATTATATTGGCTGACTGCGGATCAGTGCCGCCGCCGTAAACATCAGAAAGAACCTTGAGTTTGGCGGGATTTTCCACCCGCGTGCGGCACGCCGTGCGCAATATGCGAACGAACCCGCTTTTGCCGCTGCCGTTTCGACCGTAGACCACTGTCAATGCGTTTGGACAAAACTCAAGCTCAGCATTCGCTGCCAGTCGATTGACATTCTGAACATTGCTAATTTTTTTGAGGGTGACAGGAGTTCTATTTGCACCGCCAAAATGAGATTTGTTAAAGGGGACCGCCGAAGGTGCAGGCGTTTCCAACTTGAAACCAGCTTCATCTTTGATCATTGCCATCAGATCGGCGAAATCATTGTCAGTAAGTTGATCACTTATAGCCAAGCGTCGTAAAGCGTCTTGTCTCCATGGGGACAGCTTCTGTGACCAAGCTTCGATGTCGTCAATTGGCTCCTTCAATTTCTACCCCTTGCAGTTTCAACATTATATGGAAGTTCGACCTGTCTCAGGTTCAGAATGATTCGCTGCATATCAATCGTATTCAGCTTATCCCGGACCCTAATCTGTCTTTGGGTTGAGTTGATTTCCGCCGTCATTAACTAATGCTTCTCTCTTCAATGGCGCTGCCTGTGAGACCTTTGCGAACATAGAATCCGTTCGGAATAGCTTCCTGGACAAGCGGGACGTGCGAAATCAGGCCGACGGCCCGCGAGTTTTTCACCAGACTGTTTAGGACGTTCAGGACCTGATCGAGGGTGCCTGAACCGTTCTCGGTGTCGAGGCTTCCGAATCCCTCATCGATGAAGATCGTATCGAGGCGGACTTTGCCGCTTGCAGATTCGACAACATCAGCAAGCCCCAGCGCGAGGGCGAGCGCCGCGATGAACGTCTCGCCGCCGGATAGGGTGTCCGTTCCTCTCGACTTTCCCGTGTGCACATCAAAGGCCTGGATGCCGAGGCCGCGGCTACCACGACCACCCTCGGTGTCACGTTCGAGCTGGTAACGAGAAGATGTCATCGGACCAAGCCGGAGATTGGCGGCTTCGAGCACGCGGTCGAACATGGCCCCGATCGCATAGGTTTCCAGCTTAAGGCTTAGCGGATTATCGCCATTCGTGAGCGCCGCGATCTTGCGGAGGGGGCCAGATTCAGCTTCGGCCTTGTCCAGTTTGCGCATCGTGTCTTCGAGACTTTGCCTCAGCTTCTCCAGCTGACCGACACGGTTGCTGGCAGCGATCCGATCTTCCGTTGCTTTGGTCAGGGCGGCTAGGGCGGTTTCATGAGCTTCCTTTACCACGGGAAGATCCGGGCGCGTCAGATCGCCAATCGCCGAGGCCGCAGCGTTTGCGGCACCCTGCGCCTCGTTCAACTCAGTCTCGTACCTTCTGACAGCTTCACTGTCTGAATCGATCGTCGCGATAGCGGGTTTGAGAGACTGGTATACTTCCTCCGTGAGCCCTTGCTCAGACAGACGCGTGCGGAACGTCGCTTCCGCTTTTTCGAGCCGGAGTTTGCAAGTGGCTACCGATTCCTCAGCGCCCTTACGCGCGGCATCGGCGGAGAGGACGGCCTCGCGGGCCGCCTTGAGCACGGCTTCGGCCTTGTCTTTCGCTTCGACCAGTGCGGTCAGTATACGCGACGTCTCATCCATGGCGGACGTGACAGCGCTCTGCGTGCGGAGCGCTTCGGGGACAGCCTCGAGTTTTCCATCGCGGGCGGCTCTGGCTTCGGTCGCAGCGTTGCGGCATTTATCCGCTTCACTGCGGAGGCGTTCGGTCTCGGTTTCTTGGGTTTCAATCTGCTCGTCGAGCGCTTCGATAGCCGCCTCGACTTCCTCAAGATTGACGGCGGGGCCCAGTGCTCCGAGGTCAGCCTCAATCTGTCTGACGTTCTCGAGAATCGCCGCGAGCGTGTCTGTCGGCTGTTCCAGTGATGAGAGAGTTTCCTCACGGGCCTCGAGCGTGGCTTTCAGCCCGGCTAGCTTTTCACTGGCCTCGCGGGCAGCGCGTGCAGCCGTTTCAAACCGGTCGCGGGCTTCGCGGAAGGCCTGATCACGCCCCGCATTCTCGATATCGCCCGTGGCGGGTTTCGGATGGTCGGTCGATCCGCACACAGGACAGGGCGCATCTTTTTCCAGCTTGGTTGCGAGATGCAGGGCTTGCGCGGCGGCCAGGGCTTGCTCCGCTGCTGCATAGGCGGCGCGCGCCTCGGTTTCATGTTCTAGCGCCTTGGCTGAGGCTGCGCTTTCTTTTTCAAACGCCGCTTTCGCCGACCGGGCCGCCGCTTCTGCTTTCCCGTAGTCTTCGGCGGCTTTCTTCTGGGTCAGGAGATACGTTTGCGCTTTCATAAGCTCACCGCGTGCGCTCTCAGCGCTCCGGGCTGACTTGAGTGCGGTGGCGCGCTCTGCGCGAGTACTGCGCAATTGGTCGAGCCGATCTTTGCTCTTCCCGAACGCCGCTTGGGCTATCCGCTGCGCCTCGAGCGCCGCCTGCACGGCTTCGGCGCTGGCTGACGCTGCCTCAAGAACCCTGGCAAATCGCTCAAGATCATCCTTGCGTTTGCGCGCGGTTTCGATCTCGGGGGCTCTGGCCTCTTCTCTTGCCACAGCCTCGATGGCGTCTTTGACTTTTTGTTGGGCCTCGCTCTGCGCTTGTGTGGCTTCGGCGAGCTTTGTTTCGGCGTCCTTTACGTCTTCCCGCGCGGTGACGAGTTGCTCTTCCACATCCACAATCAGCCGGGCGCGCGCCGCCTGTTTCATCCGGTCAGCGATGGCGGCGAATTCCGCCTTGCGACCCATCAGGATGGTGAGCTTCGCCTGCGCCTGTGCCGATGCCACGAACTTGGCCTCAACCGCTTCGGCAGTCCGAAACGCGGTCTCCGCTGCCTGAGCCTGTTGCTTTGCTCCCGCTTCGACGACCGATCGCTCCTCAACCGCAGTTTGGGCTACGTTTATGCCGTCGAGCAGGGCGTCCGTGCTTTCGAACCCTTCGGCATTGAGCCGCGCGGCGCAGACCGCCCGTTCTTCGCGCACCTGCCGTTCGGCCTCAGCGGCCTTGTCCTTCAGGTCAGCCATCAGGGCCTGATAGAGCGAGACGTCGAACAGGTCCCGCAGGATCGTCACGCGTTCATTGGTTTTGGCGGACAAGAACTTCTCGAACCGGCCTTGCGGCAGCAGCACGATTTGCCGGAACTGTTCAGCGCCGTAACCGAGAAGCTCCGAAACGGCAGCATCGACATCGCGGACCTTCTTTTCCGCAATGATTTTGCCGCGTTTGTTAGCTGTGATCTCATCGAGGGCGAGCCCGGTTGCGTCGAACAGATGGGCTTCATGCGCGCTCTTGGTTTCACCTTCGCCGCGCTGTTTCGGGCGCATCTGGTCCGGCTGGCGAACCACCACGAAGCGCCGCTCGCCCACGTCGAAGACGAACTCGACTTCGGTCGCGACGTCAGCGGCGGCATGGTCTGAACGAAGGGAGGTGCGATCCTGTTCCGACTTCGACGCCTCGCCGAACAACGCGAAGGTCATTCCACTGAAGATTGTCGATTTGCCCGAACCGGTCTGTCCGTAGATGCCGAACAGACCTGCTTCAACGGCGTTGCGGAAATCGATGACTTCCCTGTTCGCATAGGGACCAAAGGCCTGGAGTGTGAGTCGGACCGGTCTCATTCCGCATCCTCCCTCTGCCGCAAGCGCGTGAGGGAAGCTTCAACAACGTCCTGTTCGGCATCCGTGATGTTTTCGAGACCGACTTCGCCGAGGAAGTTTCTGACCACGTCCGCTGGCTCAGCAGCGGTGACAGCCGGGCCGTCCACGGACTTCGTCTCAAGCGGGCGCTCATTGCGAACATAAACCAGCTCGCAGGCGTTCGGAAACACGTCCCTCAGGCGCTTCATGCCGTCGATGACGGGTACATCATCTGTCAGCTCCGCCTTGATGAAATCACTCGACGGATCGGAGAGTAGGAGTTCTGCATGTTTGCCGCGCAGAACCCGGGTACGCCTGATCGGCTTGAACGCCACGACCTCGACCGAAACCTGACCGGCCGCATCCATCTCGATCAGGCCCATCGATTTTTCCGAGTCGGCCTCGTCGAAGCCGAAGGCGAGAGGCGAGCCGGAATAACGAATGTGTTCCGCGCCTACCGACTGGGGTCGATGAAGATGCCCGAGGGCGACATAGTGCGCCCCGTCAAAAGCGGAGGTCCTGACCGTCTCTATGCCGCCAACCCGCGTCAGAGACCGCTCGCTTTCGCTGACCGAACCCCCGGTGACGAAGGCGTGCGCGACGATGATCCACCGCGCGCCTTCAGGAATCCGGGCGCGGGCGGCTGCGACTTGCGCCACCAGCACATCCTCGGGCGTATCAATGGTCTCGCTCTCAAAGCACTCGCGCGCCGCATACTCGTATGCGAACGGCAGCGCCGAGATTGCGACCGGGCCATGCTTGTCTGAGAGCAGAAGCGGTGCTTCCTCAGCACTGATCGCACCGCGGATGAGCCAGCGCGAGCGATCCGCCGCGATGGCGGAAAGGTCGATACGGTCCCCTGAGTCGTGATTGCCAGCGATCATGGCGACCGCGGCGGTGGTCTCGGATTTGATTCGTTGGAGAAACCCGTTGAACTGCCGCACCGCACTTTGCGGCGGCGACGCCCTGTCGAAGACATCGCCGGCGATGATCAGCGCATCGACGCCATTCGCCTTCACCGCCTCGACGATCTGGTCGAGCACCGCTGCGTGATCCTCCTCCAGGGAGATCCCGTTGAACTGACGACCGAGATGCAGGTCGGAGGTGTGCAGCAGCTTCATGACTTGTTCCGTATATTTTTTATACGTATACTTTTTTGATGTATAGGTTAACAGGAGTCAAGAGAGGACATTGGATGACGCTCGACGAGCTCAAACATGCCCAGAGACAGCGCCTATTGTTTCTCGACCGGTGCTTCACCTGGCGCGGCGTTGCGCGGCGGCGTGATCTCACTGAGCGATTCGGAATCTCGACGGCACAGGCCGCAAACGATTTTCGGGCCTACCTCGCTCTGATCACTCAGAACGCGCCGGAATATGACGCCCGCCTGAAAGCCTATGTTGCAGCGCGAGATCATCAGCCGATTGCGCCTTCTTCGATGCTGGACGTATTCGGCGTTCTCGACACGACCTCGGATGATGAGTTGCCCGCTGCGCTGCCCCGCGCAAAGCGGTGGCTGGACCCATACGTCGCGACCGTGCTTCACGACGCCATCTCGAACCATCGAAAAGTCAGAATCGCCTACACGTCGATGAGCTCTGGTGAAACGGCTCCGCAATGGGTCGCGCCAACACGGTTTATTTTCGATGGCGAGAGCATTCATTTCCGGGCCTACAGCTATAAACGCGGCGAGTACCGGAACTTTCATCCCGCCAGGATCGAACCTGAGAATGCGTTCCAAGCAGGAGAGATCGAGGCGCCTTTGCCTTTGGATTCCGAATGGCACACGCTGAGCATCATCTGGCTCAGGCCAAGCGCGCGGCTCAGCGCTGCGCAGGCCGCTGTGGTCAGGAGAGAGTATGGCTTCAGCGACGATCTCCTGAAAGTCGAAGTGCGCAAGGCACTCGAGTTCTATCTGGACCGGCGCTGGGGCCTGAATGAAGCGGGTGCGAGACTGGAACGCGTGCGTACGGAGCATCTTCCAATCGAAGCAGGTTGACTAGAATATTCCCGATCGGGAATTTTGTTCGAATGTCACGCGTTCTCGAAAGAAATCTTCCCGAACGGGAATGCAGATTCAAGCTCTATCGAGCTGTATGGGAACATCCATTAACGCAGCAGAGTGTCCAGGCTTGTCCGCTGCCCAGCGTGCTTTTCCGGATTCGTGTCTCGCAGTTTCAGGATGTTCTGCAGCTTCCACTGGACGGCGGGTAGGTCTGCCGCTGACGCTAAATCAATGGCGTCGAAGTCCGGTTCGCCTTCGACCAGCGTTCGCAGAAATTGCGCGGCATTGCCGGTCAGACGGGACTGGACGTCTTCAATTAGCCTGACCCGCTCGTGTTCCAGTTCAGCGACGCTGACCGCATCGACGGTCATGCCGGAAAACTCAACCTCGAAGACGTTTGTTAACGGTGCGAGGTTCGGATTCAACAATTCATGTGGCGGTCGGCTGGAGCTCGCGACATAGACGAGGAAGGCCCTGAAAAGATCATCCGTGATGCCCTCATTCTCGTAAAGCAGCTTCACGTCGAACAGATCGCGCGGGTGCTGACGGTCAAGCGCGGCATGGAGTTTTCCGGCATAGAGATCCTCGAACGCGACCAGTTTTGTCTCTGCGAACCCGAATTCGTCCTCGACCGTTGGTGTGACGCGTTTGGTTTCGGGCTCGAAGACCACGCCGCGTGTCACAGGGGAGGTTTCGACCTTCACGGTCGCAGACCCCCGCCGGAACAGGACGCGGGTTGCGCCGCCGCCACCGCCCGCGATCCGGGTTGCCGTCACGCCTCGCACCTTTGAACCCGCCTTGGCGATGCGGTCCATCGCGACGTCGATGTCCGCTAGCGACTGCACGCGGTCCTTGATCGGCAGGAAGGTGAGATCGACATCGACCGACAGGCGCGGCAGATCACGATAAAACAGGTTGATCGCCGTGCCGCCTTTCAGGGCGAAGTCTTCCTCTGTCGCCACCGCTGGCAGAAGATCGACCAGCAGCCGGACCTGATCCACATATCGCTCACGCGCCATGGCGCGCCTCACTTTGCGGCATCAGCTCCGGCGGCACGGAGATCGCGTAACGCGGATGAAACTGTCCCTTGTCAAAGAGGGCACGAGGTCCCGAGCCGAGGTCGAACCGCTCGGGCGAGAGATGTCGGCGCCAGGCATGGCCATGCTTGTCGGCAAAGACGAAGAAGAGCCGCTTGACCTTGATGCTGGTGCAGCACGCCAGCAGCTTCTCCAGACGGCGGGGGCGCGCGGAGGCGAGGCCTTCGAAGACCGTATCGACGATATGAACGCTCTCATGCTTGGGCAGCTCGTCCAGCAGTTCGAGGATGGCGCGTTCCGGCGTTGAACATTTCAGTGGGCCAACCGGGGAGTCGACATCCGTCGTTTCCTCATCAGCGTGCATGTCGAACAGTTTGGTGCTGTGCAGCCGGTAGCGGCCAGCCTCATCCAGCCGCTTGAGCCAGGTCGGATGCGCTTCGCCATAGAGGTGGACATCCTGATCGCCGCGCAGCGGCAGATAATGGGCGAACCCCTGCAGCTCCAGCGCGGTCCGTCCGCCGACGACCGATGAATAGTCCATGACGTGCTGCAGCGAGCGTACGACGAGTTGCCAGTCTGCGCTGCGAGCGTCAGCCTTCGGGCGTCGGTAGAGGCCGCGCACGACCGGTTCGAGCCAGCCGCTGTCTATGTATTTGTGGGCGAGCATGCGCGTGATGCCATGACGCTGCAGTGTCTGCGTATCGACCAGCCGACCTGGCAGGACGGTCTCCAGCAGCCATTTTAGCTTTGTCTCGTTTTGTCGCCTCATGGGATACAAAATAGACAATTTTCGAAACTTGGCAAGCAGATAGTTTTGAGCGCAGCTTACTTGGTATACCTTGGGGATACGAAATTCATTGAACTCGAAACACGCCGGGTCGAACAAACATGCCAGCACACCCGCCATCACTCACGGCCTTCGAGCGCGTTCATGACGGCGAGGCCGACGCTCTTGGCGGCCTCCATCGCATGACGATCCGACAAATGGGCATAGCGCTGCGTGGTCTCAGGACGGCTATGCCCGAGCAGTGTACCGATGATCGGAAGCGACAGGCCGTTGGCCAGAGCAAAACTCGCAAAGCTGTGCCGAAGATCGTGCTTCCGGACATCCGGCAGGCCCGCTTCCTCGCGCACCAGTCTCCAGACCGCCTGCGTCCCGCAATAAGGACCTGTGCCCGCATTATTGAGAAAGACCCAGGTCGGGTGCAGTCGCGGCAAAGCCTTGAGAATATCCAGGACTTGCGGCGAGATCGGCCGGATCGACCGGCCTGACTTGGTCTCTTCAAACCGGAAGAAGGAGCGGTCGAAATCGATCTCAGACCATTTCAGCTCTTCGATCTCTTTGGTCCGCGCGCCCGTCATCAGCAGCAGGCGGATAATTGTGATGCCAGTCACACGACGATCCATATGTTCCCACTCATCAAGGCATTTACCGAGACGGTGGGCCTCAGCCACAGAGAGGTAGCGTTCCTTCTTGCCATCCGGCGCGAGCCTGAGATTGGCCGCAACATTCTGATCCACGAAGCCGATATCTTTCATATAGGCGAGGACGCTCTTGAAGCTGACCATTGTCCGCTTCGCTGTCCCGGTCCCGCCCGTGGCGCGGCGCACCCCATGCTTCTTCGTCTTCTGAACCACAGCTGTCCGGCCAGCGGTGATATCGTCACGCAGCAACTCGACATCCCGGCGTGTCAGTTCACGAAGCTTCTTGTTGCCGATTGCAGGGATGAGGTGAGCATCCATCCGGCTCATCTCATTCCGGATGTTACGCGGGTCTCTGGCTTTGCCTGTTCGCCGGTTGCGGTGCGCCGCTTCGGCGTGCCAGATCTCGATGGCTTTTGCGACGGTGATGTCTGCTTTGGCCTTGGCGGCAGCGTCAATCTCTTCCCGGCGATCCTCACCGAGGCGGGCATTGGCAAGATAGACCTGAGCCTCCTTGCGCGCCATCTCGCACGTCATCGTATTGGAGGCGGCAATGCTCACCCGTCTCTGTTTTGCGCCGCGCCCGACACCAACCCGATAGGACACGATGTAGGCCTTGCGTCCATTCGCTGCGACCCTGAGACCAAAGCCGGGAAGCTCCAGGTCCCAGATAATGTAGGGCGACGTTTTCGGCGCGGCCAAATCGACGACACGCTTCGTAATCTTGACCTTTTTTCCTGTTTTTGACATCCAATCCTCCGGTTTGTCCGGTGGCGACTGGGTTTCCTGACTTTTGAGTCAGCACGGAGTCGGACAAATAAATCCAAAAACTCCAGCAACTGCGGGCCATTGAGCCCGAATTTGAGTCAGCACCATGTCAGCACCGCGAGCCGTAAACGGCTCCAATTTCTCGCAAGGTCTCGCAAAACCGCGACCCTCAAAAGTCATCATAAACCGCGCTAAGTGCTTGTCGTAGAACGTTTTTTCGCAAGAACTTGCAAGGTGCCGCTGACTCTCGCAAACATGGTAGGGTCAAACTCCGAAGGCAGAGGTCACAGGTTCAAATCCTGTTGGGTGCACCAGAGGTATTCATGCGTTGATGCGCAATTGCGCCGCATAGCTCCACCGGCAACGCTCCGTGGATTTTTGGAACGGCGGAATTCAATCTCCTGGTGTTTCCTTCGCGTTTCAGTGTGCTGCGCCTGTGGGGCCATGGCAGCCCGATTGGGCGCCCGTGATTCCAGTTGGCGGAACCGACTGATGCCTCATTCGTTTCGGCATTGTAATGTTTCAAGGAAACCGGTCTCATGATGCCGTGCAGTACACAGTTCGAATATAGAGCCTGGCCTTCAGAAGGCATGCCTCACGTTGAAGCCCTGCACCACATGTTCGGTATTGGCGTTGCAGAAATCAGGACCGACACGTACGTCCTTTCAGCGAACCGTCCGGAATGGTTCATGATCATGCGCGGCGGAACGCGAGTCGAAATCAAGGTGAAAATCGGAGAACAGGATCCCGTATCGGCGTGGAAGATTCTGCTGAAATCGGATTTTCCTTTACGGCGCAGCCTTGTCCGTACGCTCCAGGAGACTTTTCCGGCTGCGGAACTTCCTGACCGTATTTCCGCCCCCGGCGATCTTTTATCCTGGGTTGGACAGGATGCGTCCATCTGCGCGGTCAGCAAACGCATGGTGCATTTTCAACGCGGAAACTGCACAGCGGTATTGGCGCAGGTGGAAGCGGACGGGTGCTGCGCCGAAACCTTCTGTTTGACGGCGAAGCGATATGAACCTCTCGTCGCCGCGCTGGAAATGATTCCCGGGCCTCGCCTGCCGAACCTGCATTATGGATCATGGCTTCAACGCAGCGTCCTCGGAATCCCACCCGCTCCCGTCGCGGAGGACGCGCAGAAAGCAGAACGTGCATCGTCATGGCGCGCGGCGTTCCTGGCTTTACCCGTCGGGTCAAGAAGGCCGGATGCCGCCCTCCGCTGGTAGGGCCCGGATGGGTGCGACAGGCGGCGTTTTCGGAAAGCTGCAAAAGCATTCGCCCGGCGTCAGGACTTCACAGCCAAAACAATCATATGCCCGTTCCCATATTCACCCGCTCCGGTGCACCAAGGTTCTCATGGCCCGCCCGGACATAGACTTAACAGTGTGTGCCAGAGAGATGGGTTACACATTTGCTCCGAACAGGTTGTCGATTGCCTGCAGAGTTCCCTGCTCAAGGTCATCGTGTATGGGTGTGACGAGCCCTATGCCGTCGTCGGCTTATCTTATGCCGACACGCTGACCCGCACGCAGCCTTGGAGCCATCTGGTTTGGAGCCCGCGCCATGCCGCATGATAGTCCCGGTTATCGGCCGATGGAAAGGCCCGAGCCGTGCAGGCATAGTATCCTGAAACCGCAAAATACCTGCATGCATGCACCTTGATCGTCGAAACGAATGCGCTGGCAGGACGGACAATTCATCAGGGCCTTTGAAATAGTCCTAATCCAGAGTATAAAGAAAGAAAACAGGGTGGGACCTGAGGAAGTCGCAAAACTGGGTTTGGCGCCATCAATCCGGCGGCCAAAGCGATCAAGCGTTGCCACCACAATCCATTGGGCCATTCGGCCTGGTTGCTCCGTCTGCACAATGACGGAATTGAATTGCTGTGGAGAAAACAATGACAAAGATACTTGGAAACGCCGGACGATTGGTTGCCTTCGGATTGGCATCCGGACTGTTTTGCGCAGGCGCCTTCGCGCAAACCTTCACTTTCTCATCCACGTCTGAAACGCCGACAACTGTTGGCGCCACAACCCCGCAAGGAAGTGTCGCTGGCGCGTACTGGACAGGCACCACGACGACGACCTATGCCGATGGAACCAAGGGAGAAAGCTCTTTCAAATGCGTTTCGACAAGCCAACCGCCGCGCGATTCCATATTCATGGTCCACGGCGTATGCGACGGCGCAAGTGAAGACGGAAACTATACCGTGTACACCGGCTGCAACTTCATGGATGCCGAAATGACAACCATGAGCTGTGTCGGCGGCCTGATCGGCAAGTCGGGCGATTTGGCCGGGCGCACCGGAACCCTGACGCTCTATTCAAAAGACAGCACATCCACCGGAACCGGCCAATGGCACGAATAAGCCGTTAAGCCGCCGCCCTGCGCACATATGCCCTCTGCGCAGGGCGCCCCTTAAGATCCGCCCCGCTCCTTCAGACAGCTCGCCTGTAACAGACATCGATCAGGTCTGGAGGGCATGACGCATGGGGTTGTTCCCCACTTTTTCGCCCACACACCTCCCCGCTGACACAGTGCCACAAACGCCTGTTTGGCAGAGCGTCCTGCGGCGAAGGTCGGACTGCTGCAAAAAACTAAATGCAGCCTGGATGGAACCCTTCCGCTGCGAGCGCATCTCCTTGACAGGCCGCACATCGGTGCATTGGCCTACAGGGAGTCCATAATGAACAAGATATTTGCTGCGGTATTGCTCGGAGGCGCGCTTCTGGCGGCTCCGGCCGCGTTTGCAGACGAGGCGCGTGACACGCTGCTGAAAGCAGAAGCACAGATCGAGGCGCTCGATTCGGCGGACGCTGCGATGGCCGCCTCCGTTGATTATCAGGAGACCCAGCTGCGCCTCCAGGAAGCGCGCGACGCAGAAGCCAAGGGCCACGATGAAGAATCGGTCTGGCGCTCCCAGGAAGCCGCTCTTCACGGCGAAATCGTCCAGGAAAAAATCAAGCTCCACGCCCTCGAACGTACCGTGACGGAAATCAAGACCGGCATCGAAACGCTTCGCCGCGAACTCGTCTCATAAGGCAGACCCACATCATGGCACATTATCTCAAAACCACGGCCGCCATTGCGGCGCTCACCATGGCTCTTGCCGGGTGCGCCTCGGCGCCGGAACCCAGCTCCCGCCTGCTCACCGCCGAACAGTCGCTAATGGCGGCCCGCGCCGACCCTGCCACCGTGCAGATGGGGCGGACATCGCTGGAAAAAGCCGGCGTCGCCCTCGCTGACGCGCGGGAACACTATATGGACCGCGACGAGGACGACTATATCCACGCGATCCGCATGGGCGAAGGCTATGTCGCGCTGGCAAAGGCCCGCGGCGGCCAGATGAAAGCCGAAGCCGAGATTGCCGCACTCAATGCGGAACGGGCCGAAATCGTCTCGGAAACCCGCAAGCTGGAGGTTGCACGCGCCGAAGCCGCCACGCTTGATGCGCAGTCTGAAACCGCGTCAGCAGAAGCTCGCGCCGACCAGTCTGATGCCAGCGCCGCCACGTCCCGGGCCCTGACCGCCCAGGCGGAAGCGCGTGAGAAGGCCCTGCGCGAAGAGCTGGCTGACTATGAGCTCAAGCAATCCGCGCTCGGCATGACGATGATCCTTCAGGACCTGCAGTACGCAACGAACTCGGCTGTCCTGACCGCCGGCGCGCAAGGCCGGCTGGCGCCGCTGGCAAACTTCCTGCGCAAGCAGCCGGAGGCCCGTATCCAGGTTGTCGGCCACACCGATGCGCAGGGCGATGACGCGTTCAACCAGGACCTGTCACAGCGCCGGGCCGCCTCAGTGGGCGCCTATCTCGTGACCACCGGCATTGATGCAAGCCGCATCGAGGCCATTGGTAAGGGCGAATCGAGCCCGGTTGCCTCGAATGATACCGTGGCTGGCCGCACGGCCAACCGCCGCGTTGAAGTCACCATCCTGGACTGATCCCGGACCTGATTTTCAAGCAGTGATCAAGGCGGCGCGCGAGTGCCGCCTTTTTCTTTGCCTGTTCCCACCAGAGGTGCTCGCCCAGGCCTAGGTACATCTGCGTATTCTTTCAGGATGCACCGACCGGTAAAAACCAACTAGCTCGGGATGTGTGAATGCGCGCGTGTGGGGGACGGAAGATGCTTGTAAACCGGAAAATTCCAATCGTGCCGGATCCTGTCACTTTTGACGCCTTCGCTGATGGGCTCGAAAAGTCCATCGTGCACCTCAGGGCGATCACTTGGACTGCCACGGGCGATGAAGAGGTTGCCGAACGCATTGTCGCCGGTTTCCTGCTGCAGATTCTCGAGCAGGAAATTCCGCGCCCCGCCGAACTGCTGCCCGACACGATTGAAACCCTCTACCTTGCCTATCTCGCGGATGTTCTTGAGACGGATATCGTCAAGGTTCCCGCCGTTGAAGGCGCGTCGGTTTACCTCTCGCTGGAACAGCTCAGCGAGCTCTTGCGCTAGTCCCCGCGCGCAGCACCCTCTGGACCAACCCTGAACGCCCCACGCTGCGGCGGGCCAAGAAAGCATCCCCCTTGACGCAAGACGACGAAGACGGCCGCGCTCCCGCCCTTCCCAAGGCCCATCTCAATGGTGGCAGCTCCGGCAAGATACCGCCAACGGTTCGCGACGCCATCCGGTCAGCCGCGCAGGACAAGGCAGATACGCCGCTGTCAGACCAGCTGAAGGGCCTTCTCCAGCGTATCCGGAAGCTGACATCCAGGGACTGAACAAGAATCGGCCACCGCCCGCGCCTCAAGGCTGAACCGCCGCGCTCTCTCATGTTTTATTAGCGTGTCGCTGCCAGACTGGCCCCGCGGCCTGAAGCTTGCAGGATGCAGGCCGGGAACGGGCCGTCGGACGATGGCCCGTGAAGGGCGTATCGTCGGGAGCGAGCGGCAGTCATGAACCTTTTTTTCAGGTTCCTCAGGATATTTCTTCCCGCATATTTTACGGGAAAGCGGACGGCGCCGCTGGACGTGCATGTCATCAAGTCAGCGGTCTGGATCGGTGATCATGACCCGATGGGCCACATGACCAATTCGCGTTACGCCTCGTTCACAGATCTCGGCATGCTCAACTACATCGCGCGGACAGGGTTCCTGAAAGTCTTCCGCAAGCATGGCTGGACCCCGATCATCCAGAGCGAGGCGATCAGCTTTCACCGCATGATGCGCTTCCCGCAGAAATTCGAGCTGCACACCCGTCCCGTCGGCTGGGAGGGCAGCTATATCCTGTTCGAACACGTGTTTCATTCGAAGGGCAAAATCGTCGCCGAAAGCCGGATGGTCGCCCGCCTTGTCGGCCGCAAGAAGGAACGCGTCACCATCGACATGGTCTTTGACGGCTACGGCATCCACATGGACAGCCCGGAGATTCCCCCGGCCTTCCGCACCATGCTTGATGACCTGAAAGCCCGCCCCTAGAACGTAAAGCCATTCGGCAGTAGCGCGTCCGGCGTTGTCATTTCAAGCGCGTCACCCGCGTCGGCGGCGCAATAGACCACCGTTCCGGCGACAGCGAGTTCGGTGATGCGCTGGCGGCAGCCGCCGCATGGCGTGATCAGCCTGTCTCCGCCTGCCACGATTACGATGGCCCGGCATGTCTTGCCGCCAGATGCCACCATGGCGCCCAATGCGACGGCTTCCGCGCATGTGCCGAGCGGGTAAGCGGCATTCTCCATGTTGCAGCCCACCGAGACCACGCCGCGCTCGTCGAGCACCGCAGCACCGACCTGGAACCCTGAATATGGCGCATGGGCATTCAGGCGTGCCTGTCGCGCCGCTTCAATCAGGGAAGAAACATCCGTTTCTGGCAGCTTTGTCATAAAATATCCCAAGCTTTCCGGGGGTTGAAAGCAGTTCGCCGCCTGATCTTGCTTGCCCGGGCGGGCCTGTTGGTTAGCATGCCCGCCAACCGGCCTACAAGGCCAGCGAAAGGGAAGTCGAGAAGCGCATGGTGCCACGTCCGATCATCATAGACTGCGACCCGGGGGTCGATGACGCCGTCATGCTGATGATGGCGCTGGCCAGCCCGGCGCTGGACGTGCGCGCCATCACCACGGTGGCTGGCAATGTGCCGCTGAACCTGACCAGCCGGAATGCGCGCATGATGTGCCAGATCATGGACCGGACCGACATTCCGGTGTTCGCCGGATGCCCCCGCCCGATCCTGCGCGAGCCCGTGACGGCCGAACACTTCCACGGCGATAGCGGGATTGCGGGCCTCGATCCGTTCGAACCCGATGCGCCGCTCGCGGCCGGCCACGCTGTCCAGCACCTGATCGACACGCTGCGCGCGGCCCGGCCCGGCCAATACACGATCGTCGTGACCGGACCACTGACCAATATCGCCACCGCCATCATCATGGCGCCGGACATCGCACGCGGCATTGACCGTCTGGTCATCATGGGCGGCGCCGATACCGAGGGGGGCAACATCACGCCCTTCGCCGAGTTCAATATCTTTGCTGATCCGCACGCCGCCGCGATCGTATTCGACAGCGCCATCCCGTGCACGGTGCTCAGTCTCGACGTCACCCACCAGGTGCGCGCCGAACCTGAACGCCTCACCCTCCTGCGCGCACTGCCTGGCCCGCGCGCCGCGATCATGGTGCAACTGCTTGAGGCCGCCAATGTGCTGGAAGCGCGCTGGAAGGAAGGCCGGATGACCCCCATGCACGACCCGGCCACCATCGCCTGGCTGCTGGCGCCCGGCCTGTTCGAAAGCCATCAGGCAACCGTCTCCGTCGATACCGCCCCGGGAGACCGGTTCGGGCAAACCCGCGTCGCCCTGTCTGAACCCGGCCCGCATGAATGGGTGACCATGGCTGATGCCGATGGCTTCTTCGCCCTGATCGAACGTCTGGTAAACAACACATGATCACCGTCACCGGCTCCATCAATCTCGACATCGTCGCCACTGGCCCCACCCTGCCCCGGCCCGGCGAGACGGTCACCAATGCCCGCCTTGCGCGCCATCCCGGCGGCAAAGGGGCCAACCAGGCCCTGGCGGCACGCCGCCTCGGTGCAGACGTTCGTCTCATCGGCGCCGTCGGCGCCGACGACATGGCCGAGGAAGCCCTGAAACTGCTGCAGGCCGGCGGCGTCGACCTTTCCGGTGTGCAGCACATCAATGGCGAGACCACCGGCGTCGCGCTGATCGCCGTCGCGGCCGATGGCGAGAACCTGATCGTGGTCTGTCCCGGCGCCAACAAGGCTCTGCGGCCTGCAGATGTCACGAAACAGTCCATCACGCACATGATGGGCGTCCTGGAAATCAGCGCCGACACATTGCTGGCAGCCGCCGAGGTGGCAACCGGCTTTGTCAGCCTCAACCTCGCCCCCGCCATGGCCGTGCCCGACGCACTCCTCGCCCGCGCCAGCCTGCTCAGCGTCAACGAAACCGAAGCGGCCTTCTATGGTGACGCCTTGCATGCGCAGGGCGCGCTGGTGGCCATCTCGCTCGGCGGCGAAGGCGCGGCGCTCTACCGTGATGGCAGGGAGATCGCCCGTGAGGCCCCTCCGCAGGTCCAGGTCGTCGATACGGTCGGCGCAGGCGACACGTTCACGGCGGCCCTGACCGTCGCCCTGATCGAAGGCATGCCCGAGCGCGACGCCCTGCGTTTTGCGGTGACGGCCGGTGCACTCGCCTGCACCCGCCCCGGCGCCCAGCCAAGCCTGCCGCAGCGTGCAGAAGTTGACCGTCTCATGCGGGAGACGTGGCGATAGGACCCGCCCGGGCGGCATTGACCGCGCGCCGCAAATCCTCTTGAGGTCGCCTTACCGTTCCAGACCCGGAGACTGCCCCATGACCCGCCTCCTGCTCCCCCTTCTGCTCACCCTTGCCGCCGCCCTTCCCGCCCATGCCTGGGGCAAGACCGGCCACCGCGTCGTCGGCGCCGTTGCGCAGACCTATCTCAGCCAGACAGCCGACGCGGCCGTGAAGGACATCCTCGGCCCCGAAGGCATCGCCGAAGCATCCGACTGGCCGGACTACATGCGTTCCAGCCCGGACGATTTCTGGCGGTCAGAGGCTAACCCCTACCATTATGTGACCATCCCGAAGGGCACGACCTATGCCGAAGGCACGGCCCCGCCGGAGGGCGATGCCATTACCGCGCTCGCAAAATTCCGCGCCGTGGCGCTCGACCCGGATGCCGCGATTGAAGACCGCCAGCTGGCCCTGCGCTTCATCGTCCATCTCGTCGGCGACCTGCACCAGCCATTGCATGCCGGCAATGGCACAGACCGCGGCGGCAACCTTTTCATCTGCACCTTCTTCGAGGAAATGACCAACCTGCACGAGGTCTGGGACGCGCGCCTGATCAATTACGAGGAATTGTCCTATACCGAATGGACGCAATGGCTGGTCCAGAAGATCACGCCGGACCAGCTTGGCGACTGGGCCAAGGCGCGCCCGGCTGACTGGGCCGACGAAAGCGCGGCCATCCGCGACACGATTTACCCGGATACGCAGATCCTGTCCTGGGATTATGTCTATCAGAGCCGCCCCGTCCTGAAACAGCGCCTGTCCATGGGCGGTGTGCGCCTTGCCGCTTATCTCAACGAAATGTTCGAAACGGCAGCCCCCGCCGCCGAATAGGGGGGATCAGGCGCTGGCGCGGTTGATGCGGCGGCGCTGGACGCTGGATGGAATGTTCAGGCTCTCGCGGTACTTGGCCACGGTGCGCCGGGCGATATCGATGCCGTAGCCGGTCAGGATTTCGACGATCTGGTCATCGGACAGGACGCCATCGTCCGTCTCGCCGTCGATCAGGATCTTGATCCGGTGACGGACAGCCTCGGCCGAATGCGCCTCGCCGCCGCCGGTTGCCGGGATCGAGGCGGAGAAGAAGTATTTCAGCTCGAACAGGCCCCGCGGTGTTGACATGTATTTGTTCGACGTCACCCGGCTGACCGTGGATTCGTGCATCTCGATCACATCGGCCACTTGCTTCAGGTTGAGCGGACGCAGGTGCGCAACGCCGTGCGCAAAGAAGGCATCCTGCTGGCGCACGATCTCGCTGGCGACTTTCAGGATCGTCCGGGCACGCTGGTCCAGCGACTTGATCAGCCATGTCGCGCTCGAGGCGCATTCGGAGATGAATTCCTTCTCCTTGTCGCGCATCGGCAGGGCCGTGACCTCGGCATAATAGGCCTTGTCCATCAGCACGCGCGGCAATGTCTCGGCATTCAGTTCAACGGCGAACATGCCATTGGGAAGCTCACGCACGAAAACATCCGGCGCCACAGCAATCGTCGTATCGCTGGAAAAGCCGCTGCCCGGTTTGGGTGACAGCTGGCGCAGCTCGGTCAGCATGTCCGCAAGGTCAGCCTTGTCCACACCGCATACATCAGCGAGCGCCTTCAGGTCGTGCTTCGCCACCAGGTCGAGATTGGCCAGCATGGCCTCCATCGCCGGATCAAACCGGCCGCGATCCTTCAGCTGCAGCGTCAGGCATTCGGAAATCGAGCGCGCCATTACGCCGGTCGGCTCGAAACCCTGGCAAACCGCCAGCACGGCGGCCACATTGGCAACGTCCGCGCCCAGCGCCTTGGCAACATCCTCCAGCGGCGCACGCAGGTAGCCGGCCTCGTCCGTCTCGTCGATCAGCCGCGCGCCGATCAGGCGGTCAGCCGCCGACAGGCCGGCAATGTTCAACTGGTTGTGCAGGTGTTCATGCAGGGTGACGTCAGAGCTGAGGTTCGCCGTGAAATCATATTCTTCGCTGTTGAAGCTGCCGCCCGATGTGGCGCTTGACCAGTCGGTCTGGGCCGAGGGGCCGGAGCCTTCCGCCGGCATGGCCGCATCCGATCCCGTGCCCGGCTCGAACACATCTTCGCCCGGCGCATCCAGCTGGTCGCGGGCCGCGCCCATGCCGGAATTGTCATCCAGGGCGAGCTGTTCGCGGCGCGCAGGCGCCTCGCCTTGCTCGGCCGGTTCGCCGGCATTATCGTCAGCCTTGTTGAGCAGCGGGTTGCGCTCGATCTCGGCCTCGACAAACTCGGCGAGTTCCTGATTGGAAAGCTGCAACAGCTTGATCGCCTGCTGGAGCTGCGGCGTCATTACCAGGGACTGGCCCTGGCGCATGTCGAGTGACTGTTTCATTCCTTAAGCCCGCGCCCTCAAAATCAAGCGGCGAACTGTTCACCCAGATAGACCCTGCGCACGTCGTCATTCTTCAGCACTTCTTCAGGCGTGCCGTTGAACAGGACGTCACCATCATACATGACATAGGCCCGGTCCACGATCTGCAGCGTTTCGCGCACCTGGTGGTCCGTAATCAGGACGCCCAAGCCACGCTGCTTCAGGTAGCGGACAAGTTCGGAAATATCGGAGATGGCGAGCGGGTCGATACCGGTGAACGGTTCATCCAGTAGCATGAAGCTCGGACGGGATGCCAGTGCACGTGCAATCTCGACCCGGCGGCGTTCACCTCCCGAAAGGGACGTGGCCGCCTGGCCGCGAAGATGTTCCACATGCAGCTCGCTCAGCAGGCTGTCGACCTGTGCCATGCGCGCAGACCGGTCTTTTTCGACCAGTTCTGCCACTGCCATGACGTTTTCTTCTACTGTCATTCCCCGGAAGATGGAGGCTTCTTGGGGAAGGTAGCCCACGCCGAGGCGTGCGCGCTGGTACATTGGCAGGCGCGTCACATCTTCCCCATCGATCGAAATCGATCCGGAATCTGCGCCGATCAGGCCCATGATCATGTAAAAGCAGGTCGTCTTGCCGGCCCCATTGGGTCCAAGCAGGCCGACAACTTCCCCGCGTTGCAGGGACAGAGACACATCGCGCACCACCTGTCGCTTGCCAAAGGATTTGGCAATATTCTTAACGACAAGGCCTTCGGCCGCTTCAGTCATCTCGTGGTGTGTCCCTGTTCACGGGCAGTATTGTCGCCCCGTTACCGGCATAGCCTGACATACTTAAGATCGGCTTCACGCTATTGCTCGAATTTTTCAGTTGCCCGCTGTATCCTGATCGGATTCGATCACCATCCGGGTGCGCCCGGTGCCGCCATCCAGCGTTGTGCGGCGCTTCCCGACTTCCAGTTTCAGCGTCTGGCCCTCGGCCACATCGCGTTCGCGCATCAGGGCCACATTGCCCGTCATCGTGATCGTATCCACTGCTGCGTCATACACGCCGCGGTCGCCCTTGGCCTTCATTTCCGGTGTCACGTAGAAGACATTGCCCTCGGCGACCAGGGTCTGGATCTGGCCAAAGCCGGAGGCGACACCCCCTGCTTCGCTGCTCGGTTTTCCGGCGAAAATGATCGTCACCGTGTCCGCGCGAAGGCGGGCCGTGCCCTGCTGGATGTCGACATTGCCGATCAACAGGACCTTGCGCTCGCGCTCTAGACTCTCCGTGCGCTCGGAGTCGATATAGATCGGGCCGCCTTCGGACGAGATTTGCGCCATGGCAGGGCTTGCGAGGGCCGAAACGGCCAGGGCCGCGCCGAGAAACTTATGGATTGCCATCTGCACCACTTTCGTCGGTTACCGGCGCGTCAGGCTCGGCCGGATAAATCACTGTTTTTACATTACCCTGAAAGACGACCCGGTTGCCACCGTCAAGGATTTCATACGAATCCGAGCGAATATCGCCGAGCGGGCCCTTGCCCTCCAGCGGCGACATGCCCTCTACCCAGTCCTTGCCGACATGCACGCGGGCCGCTGCCGTCTTGAAGGAATAGCCCGAGGCATCGGTAATGACGACGTCATCATACAATTCCAGAATGCCGGCATCCCGGTCATACATGCCCGATGGCGCCCGCACTTCGCTGCCTGCCGCATCGCGCAGGATCGGTCCGACCAGGTCAACGGCATTGGCCGTCAGTTCCTTGCGCCGCGCCGCCTCGGCCGTGATCGTGAAGCTCTGGCCGGTCGAATCGCGCCCGGTAAACCGCGGATTCAGCATCGTGACGACTTCCTCGCCCGAGATTCTTACCGGGACCGCATCCCGGGTCAGCGCGCTCTTGATGATATATCCCACAAACAGGCCGATGGAGACGGCCGCGCAGGCCATGAACAGCACACGCAGGCCCCGGACCAGATCGGAACGCTTGCGCGCCTCGGCCAGCGTCATCTGCCGGCGGGGCACCCACAGCGAGGCTGGATCGTGATGCTTGACTGCGTCCATGAAAGCGCCTGCGGCCTGTTACAAAGTCCTGTCGGCCGTGTTTACAGTCGATACGGGCGAAACGAAAGCGCCCTGCACATGACGGTTGCGTCACGTATGCGCGAAAATGTCCTGTTCGCCCCAGCCGGCCAGGTCGAGTGCGGCCCGCGTGGGCAGGAAATTGAAGCAGGCCTGCGCCAGTTCCAGCCGCCCCTCGCGGATCAGCATGGCTTCCAGTCCGTCCTTGATGACATGGAGGTGGAACACGTCAGACGCAGCATATTGCAACTGGGCATCGGACAAGTCTGATGCGCCCCAGTCGGAACTTTGCTGCGCCTTGGACAGGTCAATTCCCGCAATTTCGCGGGCGACATCCTTCAGGCCATGCCGGTCGGTATAGGTCCGCGCCAGTTTGGAGGCGATTTTCGTGCACCAGATCGGCGCGCAGTCCACGCCCAGCCAGTGCTTGATCATGGCCACGTCGAACCGGGCGAAGTGGAACAGTTTGATGACCTTCGGATCGCTCAGCAGGGCCTTCAGGTTCGGGCAGTTGAAATCGCGCCCCAGCTGCACGAGATGCGCCGTGCCGTCGCCCGATGACAGCTGCACCAGTGTCAGGTGATCGCGCAGCGGGTTGAGGCCCATGGCTTCGGTATCGATGGCCACCACCGGCCCGAAGTCGAGGTTCCTGGGCAGGTCGCCCTTGTGCAGTGTGATTCCGTTCATGGGCAGCGCTTTAGCATGGCTGGCGTTAAGGGCAAATGACCGGATCAGGCCAGAATGCCGGGCCAAATCCGGTTTGACCTCACGCCATGCCTGAAGATAGCCTGAGGTATCGAAGGAGGGACAATGATGAAGACACGCATGATAGGCGCCTGCGCCCTTGCCGCAGCCATGACCGGCTGCACATCGGCTGATCTGGCCGCCTTCTCGGAGGGACTGGCCGAAGCCTCTTATCAATCCTCCTACCAGGCTGCCTACTACCCCCCTTCCGGCACCATCTACTCACCCTATGCGCCCCATGCCTTCTCCACCTATTCCGGCTGGCCATCCGCCTATTCGTACGGACAATACCTTGGTCCCCGGGGGTGTTCGAATACCGGCAGTTTCTACGTCTGCGACAGTGATGGTGACGGTTATGCCGACATGTACGGCAACACTGATGACGGCTCGTATGCCAGCTCACACCTGCGCGTAAACGGGCGCGGCGAGGCCTATGCCTGGAATAGCGACTGCGCCTGCTGGGAACGCGAACGATCGCTTGATGGGGCCCGGCGCGATTATCACGACCACTACGATGACTATGACGATCACGATCATCGCGACCGCCACCACGACTGAACCTCTAAAGCCCCCTGCGCATCTCTGACCACGACACCGCAAGGCCATCGCGGTGGCCCGGATCGGCAATCGAGATCAGGCGGTCGGCCCGCGTATCAATATCCGCGCCGCGCAGGTTCACCGCGCCATGCTCGGTTACAACCCAGGAGAGGTCGGATCGCGGCACGCTGACGGCCTCGGGCCCGAGACGCGCAACGATGCGGCTGACCGTTCCCCGGGCGGCGGTGGACGGCAGGGCGACAATCGGCATCCCGCCATTCGACGCGGCCGCCCCGCGCAGGAAATTCGCAAGCCCGCCAATGCCGGAAACCTGCCGCCCGTTCATGAATTCCGCATTGGCCTGCCCGAACAGGTCGACCTCCAGCACCGAATTGATCGCCACGAAGCGGTCGATGGCCGCCAGGACGTCAATGCCATGGGTCACATCGACCGCACGGAACCGGAAGCGCCTGTCCCTGCCCGCCCGCTCGTACAGCGCGCCTGTCCCCATCGCGACCCCTGTCAGGATCGCCCCCGGCGCATCCATCACCCGCCCCGCATCGATCAGGCCGAGAACCGGATCCGTCACCAGTCCGGAATGAATGCGCAGGTTCGCCGGGCCGCCCGCCTCCGACAGCGCCTTCAGCACCGCCTGCTGCACATTGCCGATCCCGAACTGCAGGCAGGCAGGCTGCGAGCCGACAAGGCCTGCAATCGTTTCCCCGATTGCCGCAAACATGGGCGGCAAGGCAGATTCCGTCAGCTCCACCAGTGGCGTGTCATCCTCCGCCACGACGGCAAACCGGCTCAGCGGCACGCGCGGCGTATCGGCGGGCGCCGGCATGTTTCGGTTGATGATGGCCATGGCGGGAATATCCGCCCGCGCCAGAACGGCCCCGGAGAAATCCGCCGACACGCCAAGGCTCACCCTTCCATCGGCTTCCGGCGGCGACACCATCACCACGGCCAGGTCAATCGGCCCGCTCACCATTTCGCGATAGCTGTCGCTGTAATGCATCGGCCGCAGCCGGATCCGGCCCGCGTCAAACCCGGCACGCATGTCGCCATACAGGAAAGGCATCTCCGCGCGCGCCGACTGGTGCAGCGCGGTCCAGTCCGTCCGGTTCAGCCCCGGCACGGGCACGCCGATGAATGTGAGGTCCCGCGCCAGTTCGGGCGCGCCCTTCAGCGCATCTGCCAGCGCAACCGGCTCGCCGCTGCACCCGGCAATATAGATACGGGCCGGGCCCGGCCTGAGCGCGCGCAGCCGGGCAAAGGCGTCAGCGATCATTTGAACGTGAACCGGGCCGGGCGCTTTTCAAGGAAGGAGGAATAGCCTTCGACGAAATCCTCGCTGGAAAAGCCGTCAAGGAACAGCGTAGACGCCTCGGGCCCATTATCGGCCCATCCGGCCTCCACACCGGCCACCATGTGCTTGATCGCCCGCACCGACCATTGCGAATTTGCCGCGACAGCCTCCCCCAGCGCGCGGGCGCCTTCCAGCGCCTCGCCTTTCGCCACCACGCGATTGAGCAGGCCGAGCGCCTCTGCCTCGGCGACATCAAAGATGCGCGCCGTGAACAGGATATCCTTCGCCCGCGCAGCGCCGATAGCCGTCACCAGACGCCGCATATCGCCCGCAGGATAGACGATCCCGAGTTTCGCAGGCGTGATGCCGAACCGTGCGCCTTCGCCTGCCACGCGCAGGTCGGCCGCCATGGCGAGGCTCATGCCGCCGCCGACGCAGGCGCCATCAATCGCGGCGATGACCGGTTTCGGGCAATGCTCGACAGCGCTCAGCGCCGCAGCAATCGTTTCGCCGGACTGCGCGGCCGCCTCCGGGGTCGAGTAAATCGTCGCAAATTCGGAAATGTCGGCGCCAGCGGCAAACGCGCCCGCCTCTCCGCCATGCAGGATCACAACCTTGACGGCTTCTGCCGCCGTGACACGCGCCATCAGCTCCGGTATCGCCGCCCACATGTCGACCGACAAGGCGTTGCGCTTTTCCGGCTTGTTGAGAATGATCTCGCCAAACGGCGCATTGATCTCAAGACGTATGGAAGACTGGCTCAAACGGCATCCCCGGCATGGGCGCCAAGGCGGCGCGGACTGGCCCTGTCATGGCAAGAACACAGGAGGCGCGCAAGGGATGGCGCCTAACCGGCCTTCTTCAGCGCGACCAGGGCCTCGTCCAGCGCCGACAGGAACCGCGACCGGTCAGCCTTGGTGAAGGGCGCAGGCCCCCCGGCACGCGGCGTGCCCGCCTCGCTGATGCCAACCCGCAGATCGGCAAGAATGGCGCGCGTTGCAACAGCCGCCCCGATTGAATCGTCCGTAAACGGCTTTCCTGTCGGTCCGATAACGCGCGCCCCCGCCTTGAGGCACCTGTCGGCAAGCAAGATGTCGGCGGTCACGACGACGCTCCTGGCATTCGCCCGTTCGGCAATCCAGTCATCGGCCGCATCGAAGCCATCGCTGACAATCTGGCGGGAGATCAGCCTGTGTTCCGGAATGCGCAGATAGGCGTTCGCCACGACGATAACGGGCACGTCATGGCGCACCGCCACGCGATAGACCTCGTCCTTCACCGGGCAGGCATCGCCATCGACCCATATCTGCAATGTGTCTGTCATGGCGCTCCTTTATCAGGGCCCGCCTCTGTGTCCATGCTGGCAATCCATGCGCGCACCAGCGCGGCGCCGTCTTCGTCGATCACGCTGCGCCCCAGTTCCGGCATGGCCACGCCCGCCTCCGACGATTGCATCCGGTAGGTCAGGATCGACTGGTCCGGGTCACCCGGCGCAATGACGAACGTAATGCCGCCAGACCCCCGCCCCGCCGCCGTCGGATGCTTGCCGATGCCGAGCTTCACGTCGGATACTTCCCCGGCCTCAAGCCAGAGGCCGGAATTCGACGCCGAGCCGCTGGCCTTGTGGCAATGCGCGCAATTGATATCGAGATAGGCGCGCGCCCGGTCAGATACCGGCAGGCGGGCATCAAGCACAGAGGGTACTGCAGGCACGTCGCCGGTCACGCCCGCCAGCATGCCGCGCGCCTGCCAGTCGGCCACCTGGTTCACGCCGGCCGGGCCGTCATGATTCAGATTGCGGGCCTTCGGACCGATCGGCAGCACGGCGTCGCCATTCTGATGGCAGGTCTTGCACTGGTTCTTGTTGGGAATGGCATAATCGATCGACAGCGCATCGCCGGATGTGCCCACCACCGATATGGCCTGCCGCCCGCCCGCAGGCGCATAGGTCGCCTCGGTCCCTTCCGCATTCCAGATATAGGGAAACGCCGCCCAGCCATCGGCCTTGCGGATCAGCAGGCGGGTCTCGACCTTGTATTCGCGCACGCCCGGTGCCCGCATGTCCGGCACAAAGGCAAACGTCTTGATCAGCGCGCTGCCGACGGGAAAGTCGAACACGTCATCGGCCGAATAGGCCGCCGCCTTGCCCTTCGGCACATAGGCGAACCGGTGCTTGATCGCATGATCTGAGAAAAGCGGATTGATCAGGTCATAGGGCACGACCCCATCAACCGGCCTGTCCGCCCCCGCGTCTTCGAAAAAGCCATAATCGGCCAGCTTCGGCGCGGGCGCGTCGGCCATCAGCACGTCCGTATCCGGGCCGCCGGACACGCTGCCCTGCGCGCTGCACGCAGCCAGCAGGACCAGTGCGGAGACAAGATAGGCCAGTTGCTTCATCGCGCTGGCGCCCTATTCGGCATCCTGCGGCAGCGTCACAGCCGCTGGTTCCGGTACAGGTATTCCCTGCGGACGCTCCATGCTGGGCGACACGGCAGGCGGATCAATCGGATAGGCGCCAATCCCCAGATTCACGAAACCGATCTCCGGTGCCTCGTCGATGACCAGGTTGGCCGCCTGCGCCTCGGCGCCGGGCCACCGCGTGACACCATCGGACACGATCGCCGGCAAAGTGCCGCCAAGCGCCTCGGCGAGGGGCGCGAGCATGCCCTGCGGATCAGTGCCGCCACCCGACCAGCGATTATTGCGCACCACCACGTCGCGCGGCAGCGGATTGTAGCGTTCATCGGTGAACGGCTCGGTATAGGCGATCAGCAGGACATGCGCCGAGCGGTTCTCGGCAAAATCATTGTCGAACACGTGTACATTGCGATTGGCCAGGATGATGACCCCCGTGCCGGACGGCACACCTGCCACGATGTTGCCGGGCGGGGCGAAATTGCGCGTATTGTTGTGGACGATCTGATTGTTGAAAATGCGGGTCGAATGCCCGCCGATCACCGGCAGGTCAGGCAGGTCGAACACCAGGATGCCGCCCGTATTGTCGCGGGTGATATTGCCGTAGACGTCGGCATTGCTGGAATTCTCGATCTCGATTCCCGCCACGTTGAATTCGGCCAGCGAATTGCGCACGATGATATTGTGCGACTGGCCGACATAGATCCCGGCATCGGACGCGCCGCGCACGGTCACGTTCTCGACCAGAACGTCACGCGACTCCACCGGATAGACGCCATAGGCGCCATTGTCTTCGTCCGGCTCGCCCGACCAGTCGACCGTCAAGTCGCGATAGACGATGCGGTCGGCGCCCTTGGACTTGATCCCGTCGCCCTTGGTGTCGCGTATGCCGAAACCCGTCAGCGTGACATCATCGGACGTGACAAGCAGGCCTTCGCCCGCACCGGTCTGGCCAGAAAAGTCGAGTATGGTCTTGTCCTGCCCCGCGCCCAGCACGGTCACTCCGTCGACATCCAGTGACAGGCCCGTTGAGAGCTTAAACGTCCCCTCGGGCAAGCGCACGGTATCGCCGGGCCGGGCTTCGATCAGGGCTGTCTGGAGATTGGCTGCGAAGTCGCCTTCAGCCGACACGGCCGCCGGCAGCGCGGCTGCATCGCTCGCAGGCACGTCAGCAGGCTTCGGGCTACAGGCTGCCAGAGCCAGTGCGGCCGCCGCGACGGTCCATCCTTTATATGTCATCCTGTGTCCTCCCCGGTTTATTGTGACACGAGTGTCATCTTCAAACCGGGGAAAAGCAAGGGGTGGTTAAGGCCGTATCAGTGTACGCTGAGCGGCTTCAGGTCGTTTGCAAGTGCAGCCGCAATAGCCGCTTCGCGTCCTTCGACAACAGCGAGGCGTATGCCGTCTGCTGACAGGACAACAAACAATTCGTCCGGATCCTTGATCTGGCTCATTGCATTGGCGGGCATCAGCGTCTGCAATTCGTCTTCATCCAGGTGGCGGATGTAGACAAAGGCGTCGCTTTCAAACGGGTTCGTTTTCAGTTCAGTCGTCATCGTTCCAATCCTTTCCGTCACGAGACAGATACCGAACGCCAGAGCCGGTGGCTGTGCCTCAGGGGCAGACCCTTCGTTCCCTATCAAGGTGGGGGATCAATGTGGCCGCTTCAAGCGCCGTGATGCGGCAGGAATGAGACTTTGTTCACTTTTTGGTTACGCTGATCGGCGGCGCTGCGCCGGGCCGTGGTCCTGCTGTCTTGCGTGAAATCAGCCCTGAGCCCGGTTCATGTGAGGCCCGAAGAGCCGATACGGAACCCGCTTAAAACAGGAAAGAATGGTGGAGCCAGACGGAATCGAACCGACGACCTCTTGCATGCCATGCAAGCGCTCTCCCAACTGAGCTATGGCCCCATTCTGGGAAGGGCGAGAAGTAGACGCGCCGGGCGCGCCTTTCAAGCCCTAATCTTCATCCTCATCGTCAAGAACGAGCGGATCATCATCGTCATCATCCGCATCGATGTCGAACGCATCATCGTCATCGTCATCAAGGATGACATCGTCCTCGTCATCATCGTCGTCGACGCCTTCTTCGGAGAAGCCGGCCGGAACCTTGGCGCCGGTTGCCTCTTCCTCGTCGTCTTCCGCTGCGCCTTCAAGGATCACTTCAGCTTCTTCGCCGCCGAGTTCCTTGGCATCGTCCTCGTCTTCGATGTCGTCTTCGTCGTCATCGGCCTCGTCATCATCGCCCTTGCCCTTGGCGATGACGTGATCGTCATCCTCCTCGTCGTCATCGTCGTCATCATCGTCGGACTTGACGGCGGCGCGCGCGGCCTTTGCCTTCACCTTGGTGATCGTGGTCTTGATGACCTCGTCCTCGGGATCGAATTCGTTTCCGCATTTGGGGCAAACAGCGGGGCGTTTGTGGAGGTCGTAAAAGCGGGCTTCGCAGTCAGGGCAGACTTGCTTGGTTCCGAGTTTGTCTTTCGACACGGGGCGGCTCCCTCCGGTGTTTCAATGTTTTTGGTCTGGCGGGCGCTTGCCATGAACGCTGCGCGCTGTCAAAGCCCGAATCTCCTGAGAACTGCGCAAACGGAATATCCCCATGGTCTGGACCAGCCGCCCTGTCAGCCGCCTGAAAGGCATTATCCGCGCGCCGGGAGACAAGTCGTGCAGCCACCGTGCACTCATCATGGGCGGCATCGCTGACGGCACCAGCCATTTCACCGGCCTTCTGGAGGGCGATGACGTCCTGCGCACCGGCGCCGCCATGGCTGCGCTCGGTGCCGTCGTGACACGCACAGGCGCGGGCGAATGGACAGTGGCCGGCACCGGCCCACGCGGGCTTGCATCACCTGCCGCCCCGCTCGATTTTGGCAATTCCGGCACCGGCTCGCGCCTGATGATGGGCCTGATGGCGGGCTATGACCTGACGGCAGAGCTTTGCGGGGATGCCAGCCTCAGTGCCCGTCCGATGAACCGGATCCTTAATCCCCTGCGCAGCATGGGCCTGACGGACACGGCCGAACCCCATGGCCGCCTGCCCTTCCGCCTCACCGGCACCAGTGCCCTCAAGGCCATCACCTATGCGCCGCCGCAGGCCTCCGCACAGGTCAAGTCCGCCGTCCTGCTGGCGGGCCTCAATGCCCATGGCACGACCCGCGTCGAGGAGGCAAAGCCCACTCGCGACCATACCGAGCGCATGCTGCGCGGCTTCGGCGCCGATGTCGGAGTCACCCGCGGCGACGGCCAGGCCCGCACGATCTCGCTGCGCGGCGGCCAGAAACTCTTGGCCATCGAGGCGGCCATTCCCGGCGACCCGTCCTCGGCGGCTTTCCTGATCGCCGCAGGCCTGATCTCGCCGGACGGGGATGTCATGGTCGAAGGCGTCATGTCGAACCCGACACGCTCCGGCTTCTTCGACCTCGCCGAACTCATGGGCGCCCGGCTCGGCGCGGAAGACACGGGCGAGGCCGCGGGCGAACGGCTGATCGACATCCAGTCAGGTAGCGCCGCCCTGATCGGCCGCCATGTGCCCCAGCGCCTCGTGCCCTCCATGATCGACGAATTCCCGATCCTCGCCGTGCTCGCGGTCTTCGCCACCGGCGAGACCGTGGTCACCGGCGCGGAAGAACTGCGCGTGAAGGAGACCGACCGGGTGAAAGCCGTGGTCGACATGCTGCGCGCCAACGGTGTCGAGGCCGAAGAGCGCGACGACGGCTTCGTGGTCCAGGGCTGCGGCGGCCCGCCCCCCGGCGGCGGCCTGGTCGAAACCCGTCACGACCACCGTATCGCCATGAGCGCCCTCATCCTGGGCACCGCCGCGCAGAAACCTGTCAGCGTGGATGACATATCCATGATCGCCACCAGCTATCCGGACTTTTTGGGGCACATGGCCACGCTGGGCGCCGATATTTCGGAGGGGCAAGTGACCTGAGACCCGCGCCGCCCCTGCCCTAGCGGAAGAAATTGACGCGCGGGGCCTGTGAGGCTTCATGGGCAGATGACCTTCCTCCATTCCCCCCTGACCCTTCGCCGCGGCCCGGCCCTGAAGAACCGCTTCATGCTGGCGCCCCTCACAAACCTCCAGAGCCATCCTGACGGCGTGCTCAGCGATGACGAGTTTCGCTGGCTGACCCTCCGGGCCGAGGGCGGCTTTGGCCTGACCATGACCTGCGCGGCGCATGTGCAGGCTAAGGGACAGGGCTTTCCCGGCCAGCTCGGCATTTTTGATGACAGACACCTGCCCGGCCTCTCGCGGCTGGCGGCAGCACTGAACGCCGAAGGCACGCATTCGGTGGTGCAGCTGCACCATGCCGGGATGCGCTCGCCCAGGGAGCTGATCGGCGAGGCACCGCATTGCCCGTCGGTCAACGACGAATTCAGCGCACGGGCCCTGAGCCTCGATGAAGTCAAGGAATCCCGCGACGCCTTCATCGCGGCGGCGCGGCGGGCGGAGGCGGCGGGTTTCCACGGCGTGGAACTGCACGGCGCGCATGGCTACCTGATCTGCCAGTTTCTCTCCGCCGAGGTGAACCTGCGGACGGATGAATATGGCGGCAGTTTCGAGAACCGCCGGCGCTTCCTCGACGAGATACTCGACGGCGTGCGCGCGGCCTGCGGGAAAGATTTTTCCGTGGGCGTGCGCCTGTCGCCGGAACGGTTCGGCATGGACATCGGCGAGATCCTGCACCTTGCGGGTGACCTGATGCAGGGCGGCAAGCTCGACTATATCGACATGTCCCTCTGGGATGTTTTCAAGGAGCCGGAAGACACCGCGTTCAAGGGCAAGTCGCTGCTGCAATGGTTCAGCGCACTGCCGCGCGGCACCTGCCGCCTCGGCGCGGCGGGCAAGATCACGACCGGCGCGCACTCCCAGCGCGCAATGGACGAGGGCCTCGACTTCGTGGTTATCGGCCGGGCAGCGATCGTGCACCATGACTTCCCGAAAAAGGTGGAGGCCGACCCGGCGTTCGTGCCCATTGCCCTGCCCGTTCCGGAAGACCATCTCAAGGCCGAGGGACTTGGGACCGCATTCCTTACCTACATGAAGAGCTGGAAAGGCTTCGTCGCGGAGCCGGCGCAAACCACCTGAACGCACATGCTTGACTTGGCGCCTGTGCTCCCCCAATCCCCGCCGTCATGATCATCGCCATTGACGGAACCACCGCCTCGGGAAAGGGCACAATCGCCAAGCGCCTCGCGGCGAAGTATGGCCTGCCCCACATGGATACCGGCTGCCTTTACCGGGCGACCGCCGTTGCCGCGATTCGGCAGGGCGTCGCCCTTGACGATGCCGAAGGCCTTCAGCGCATCGCGGCCACGCTTGATCCGGCCGCCTTTTCGGATGCCGAACTGCGCACGGGCGAAGCTGGCAAGGCCGCCAGCCAGGTCGCCGTGGTACCGGAAGTCCGCCGCGCCCTATTCGACCTGCAGCGCAGCTTCGCAACCCAGCCCGGCGGCGCCCTTCTGGACGGGCGTGATATTGGCACCGTGATCGCTCCGGACGCCGATGTGAAACTCTGGGTCGATGCCAATGTCGAACAGCGCGGCTACCGGCGCTGGCGGGAATATCTCGGCTACGGGCAGATTATCAGCCTCGAGGAAGTCATCCGGCAGATGCGGATCCGCGATGAACGCGACCAGTCCCGCAAGGATGCCCCCGCCACGATCGCAACAGATGCCATCTTGATAGATACGACTGATCTGACTATAGACGCGGCAGTGGAGAAGGCGATTGCAGCCGTTGAGGCCGTTCTCGCCCGTGGAAAGACCGTTTGAAGGGCCTCAAAAGGGCTCAAATCCAAACAGGCGGTACCGCTCTGAAGATGACAGACCACTCTAACGGGTCGTTCCGACGCGGGCTGCAATGGTGCAGGCCCGCCTTGAACCGTTCGCCCCGTACCCCGGAGACACAATGACTGACAAGATGAACCCATCAACCGACGATTTCGCGGCAATGTTCGAATCGTCCGCTGCCGCGGGCGCAATGCAGGAAGGCCAGGTTATTCCGGCCACCGTCATTCGCATCGAGAACGAAAACGTTCTCGTCGATATCGGCCTCAAGACCGAAGGCCGCATCCCGACCAAGGAATTCGCACTCGAAGATGACCAGCCCAAGCCCGGCGACATCATCGACGTGTATCTCGACCGGATCGAGAACGCCCTCGGCGACGCTGTCCTCTCGCGCGACAAGGCCCGCCGCGAAGAGCGCTGGATCAAGCTCGAGCGCAGCTTCGCCAAGGAAGAGCCCGTCAAGGGCGCCATTTCCGGACGCGTCAAGGGCGGCTTCACCGTCGACCTCGGCGGCGTCAACGCCTTCCTTCCCGGCAGCCAGGTGGACATCCGCCCGGTACGCGACGTTGGCCCGCTTATGGGCGAGATCCAGCCGTTCGCCATCCTCAAGCTCGACCGCACACGCGGCAACATCGTTGTCTCGCGCCGCGCCATCCTTGAAGAGAGCCGCGCCGAACAGCGCGCCGAAATCGTGTCCGACATGAAAGAAGGCGATGTCCGCAAAGGTATCGTCAAGAACATCACCGATTACGGTGCGTTCGTTGACCTCGGCGGCATCGACGGCCTGCTGCACGTCACCGACATGAGCTGGAAGCGCATCAACCACCCGTCGCAGGTTGTTGAAGTCGGCCAGGAAGTCGAAGTGCAGATCGTCAAGATCAACCCCGACACCCAGCGCATTTCGCTCGGCATGAAGCAACTCGGTTCCGACCCGTGGGACGGCATCGACTCGCGTTATCCGGTTGGCGCCCGTCTCAAGGGCCAGGTCACGAACATCACCGATTACGGCGCGTTCGTGGAACTGGAAGACGGCGTCGAAGGCTTGATCCACGTCTCCGAAATGAGCTGGACAAAGAAGAACGTGCATCCCGGCAAGATCCTGTCCACGACACAGGAAGTTGACGTGGAAGTGCTGGACGTCGACAGCGACAAGCGCCGCATCTCGCTCGGCCTCAAGCAGACCATGGACAATCCATGGACCGCATTCGTGGCTGAACACCCGGTCGGCACGGAAATCGAAGGCGAAGTCCGCGGCATCACCGAGTTCGGCCTGTTCGTGGGCCTCGGCCCAGACCTCGACGGCATGGTGCACATCAATGACATCGCCTGGGACAAGTCCGGCGAGCAAGCTATTGAAGGCTTCAACAAGGGCGACATGGTCAAGGCGCGCGTTCTCGATGTCGACATCGAGAAAGAGCGTATCTCGCTTGGCATCAAGCAGCTGAGCGGCGACCCGATCGAAGCCCCTGCAGACGGCGGCTCGGGCATCAAGCGCGGCGCCATCGTCACCTGCACCGTCACCGAGATCACCTCGGGCGGCATCGAAGTCGAGTTCGGCTCACCGGCGATGAAATCCTTCATCCGCCGCTCCGATCTCAGCCGCGACCGGGCAGACCAGCGCCCTGAGCGTTTCGCTGTCGGCGACAAGGTTGACGCCAAGGTCCTCACCGTGGATCGCGGCTCGCGCCGTGTCACGCTGTCGATCAAGGCCCTCGAGATCGCGGAAGAAGCAGATGCTGTTGCACAGTACGGTTCGGCAGATGCCGGCGCCTCGCTGGGTGACATCCTCGGCGCGGCCCTGGCCTCGTCTTCGGCCAGCAAGGCTGAACCGAAAGCCGAGCCAAAGGCGAAAGCGCCTGCAGCTGCAGGCGATGCATCATCGCTTGACGCGCGTGGCCGCCTCACCGGTGCGCAAGGCGATGCTGACGACCTGAAGCAGATCAAGGGCGTCGGTCCGGCGTTCGAGAAGAAGCTTCACGAAGCCGGCATTTTCCACTTCTGGCAGATTGCTGCGCTTGATGATGCCCAGATTGCCGAGCTCGAGGAAGAGCTCAGCTTCCAGGGCCGCATGGAACGCGACGACTGGAAGGGCCAGGCCGAAGGCCTGATGTCCTAAGCGATTCAGGGGCGGGAAACCGCTTCCTAAATTCGATGAAATGTTTGCGGCGGGGGCCTAGGCTCCCGCCGCAAATGCGTTTAATAACAACAACATGCTAAAGTCTGAACTCATCACGAAACTCGCTTCTGAATACAGCCACCTGCGCCAGGAAGACCTGGAGCGTGTGGTGAATGTGATTCTGGACGAGATCGGCGAAGCGCTTGCCCGGGGCGACCGGGTCGAGCTACGGGGATTTGGTGCCTTCTCGGTGCGCAAGCGTGATGCCCGCAAGGGTCGCAATCCGCGCACGGGCGAGCCCGTCAAGGTTCCCGCCAAGGCGGTCCCCTTCTTCAAGGCCGGCAAGGAATTGCGCGCCCGCGTCAATGGCGGAGAGGACCCGGAGGCGCGCTAGGTACCTGCTGCCGAACAGGCTTGACCCCCTGTTCGAACGGACTGAATTATTCCGACTGGCGTATCGTATATCAAATCCTGGGAGGGGCAGATCATGTTTAAGGAATTCAAGGAATTTGCGATGAAGGGCAACCTCATCGACATGGCCGTCGGCTTTGTCATGGGCGGCGCCTTCGCAACCGTTGTCACGGCGTTCATCCAGGGCGTGTTCCTGCCGCTCCTGGCGCCCATCATGGGCGGCATGGACCTGTCATCCCTGACCTTCACAATATCCCCGGAAGTCGTCAACGCAGCGGGCGAGGTCACCCAGCCTGCCGCGATCATTGAACTCGGCTTGTTCATCAGCGCGCTGATTTCGTTCATCATCGTCGCCTTCGTGATGTTCCTCATCATCAAGGGCATGAATGCGATGAAGAAAAAGGAAGAAGCCGCACCTTCCGAACCGCCACGCCAGGAAGTCCTCCTCGAGGAAATCCGCAACCTGCTGGCCAAAGGGGCCAAATAGGCTCCCGCACAGGAGTTCGTAAAGCGTTAGGACTTTTTCCTTAAGGCTTTCGATCAGTAGAGTACCAGGTAGAGTATGAGAGGGGCAGCCGATTGGCTGCCCTTCTTTTTTACAGCTTCAGTGCGGCCGTCAGCGCCTCATGTGCGCCTTCGGTGAAGTGGAAGGCTTGCCAGCCAAGCTGACGCGCCGCCTTCACATTCTCTTCCATGTCATCGACGAGCAGGACTTCTTCTCCGGCGACTCCCAGCGACTGTTCGATATGGCGGAAATAGCCCGGGTCGGGCTTTGCCACCCTCATGCGTCCTGCGGCGAATATCCGGTCCATGTGATCGGCAAAGCCCATTGTCGACTCGATAAATGCCGTGCGATGGACCTCATTATTCGTCGCCATGACATTGGACACACCGCGCTGCCGCAATGTCTCCACCATCAGCAGGACGGCCGGATCATGCAGGGCATCGCGTGTGAACCAGTAGTCGAGAATTTCGTTTTCGCGGCCAGCCGCGCCGTTTGATCCAGCCCACTCCCCGACCATTTCCACAAGGCAGGCTTCGCCAACCATCGCCTGCTGGAATCGTCCCTGAAACAGGAAACCACTGAACGACTCCAGAGACAGGCCAAGGTCAGCCTCGAAATTGCGCGACCACGCAAAGATACCATCCTCGATATTCCGGTTGAGTACGCCGTCAAAATCCCAGGCGACAACCTTGATGGCTTCGGGCCGGATCATGCGGTCAGTACTCGTATTTTGCGATGCTGGTCATCTCGATCGTATAGGCCGCGTCGGCCAGATCGGATCGCTTTGTACTCGTCAGCATCGTGCCTTCGATCCAGACAGCCTGGGCCAGGTCTTTCAATTTGATCGGCGTATCCGTCTTCACGAAAATGGTCTGGTTCGGCGGCGGCGGCGGCGAGTGGATGCAGGCGCCAAAATACGGCACCAGCAGGAACTCGGTAATCTCCGCCTTGGAGCCGTATTCGAACGGCACAGTATAGCCCGGAATGCGCACGCTCACGCCATTCAGCTCCGCAACCGTATTGAACGTGCCGATCTGCACCGATGTGTCAGCGGCCGAACCTTCAGCAATTCCCGCGCCGCCATACAGCATTGACATCTGCGCCTGGTACATCTGGGCGAGGCGCTCCTCCTCGCCTTCCGGCATCAGCTCTTCCCATGAGACATCGCGCACACCGCGCGCTTCCAGATCAGCCTTGATCCGGGCGGCTTCGGCTGCCTTGGCCAGCGCGGCGGCGTCCTTTTCCGCTTTCCGCGCAGCCTTCTCGGCGTCACTTTCGCCAATCTTGTCGCCAACTTTTGGTCCGGTCTCGGCTGCTGCTGCAGGCACGGCAGGCGTTTCCGGCTCTGCGGGCTGGCCACAGGCAACAACAAGCGCAAGCAGCGCGGCGAAGGGCGGGAAAAGGATTGATCTCATGCGCATCTACATAGGCTCCGCTTATGGGTCTCACTAGGGGGTTTCATCGGTTGGAACAGTCACACTTTCACTGACAGGCCGTCGGCCAGCGACCGCCGGAAGGCGGCCCATGCCGGCGCCATGCCAATCAGCAAGGCTGCCGAAGTCACCGCCAGCAGCGTATAGAGGTCCGTCAGTCCCGGCCCCGTCCCGGCCAGCGACACGCCATATCGCGCCGCCACGACCGGGCCTGCAAACAGCAGGATGGCATGGATAAGGGCAATCCCCGCAACAGCGCCAAGAAAGCCGACAAGGCCCGCCTCAAGTACCAGAAGGCTGAATATGTGCCCGGGCCGCGCGCCCACCGCGCGCAGGATCGACATTTCGCGCCGCCGCTCGTTCAGGCTTGTCAGGATGGATGTCAGGATCGATACCAGGCCCACGGCAATCACGAAAACCGACACGGCCATCAGCGCGCGCTCGGCCAGGGCCGTCACGGTCCACAATTCTGCCAGCGCCTCGCCGGGAATGATCGCCATCAGCGGCTCGCCCTTGTTGGTATTGATCGCCCGGCGCGTCGTCAGGATCGTACCCTTGCGCTCCAGCCCCAGGAAGATCGCCGTGACACTCTTCGGCGTCAGGTCGAAACTGCGGATCATCTGCTCGTCAATCGTATCGGCCAGCGGGTTCTTCGCCCCGGTTTCCCAGCCGACATGGATCGCCGTGATGGCCTCCAGCGAAACATGTACCGTCCGGTCGACCGGCGTCCCTGTCGGCGCCAGTATGCCGGTGACGCGGAACGGCCGGTTGCCATGGCCGCCGTCAAGGTTTGCTGCGCCCAGCCCGTGGCTCAGAACCAGCGGCGAGCCGATATCATAGCCAAGGTCACGCGCGACATCGGCGCCGATGACCGCATCGAACAAGTCGTCAAAGCGTTCGCCTTTCGCCAGTTCCAGCGCCTGACCGCGGCCATGCTTGTAGTGATCGAAATAGGCGGCCTGCGTGCCCATCACCCGGAACCCGCGATGACTGTCGCCCAGAGAGATCGGCACGGCCCAGTCGACGTCCGGGCGCGCGGCAATCTGCTGGTAGGTCGGCCACGATATTTCCGCCGTCGCATTCCCCATGCGAAACACCGAGTACAGCAGCAGGTTCACACTGCCCGTCGGCGCGCCAACGATCAGGTCTGTGCCCGAGATCGTGCTGCCGAAGCCTTCGCGCGCACCTGTCCGCGCCTTTTCCACACCCAGGAACAGCCCCACCGAAAGCGCCACGGCCACCAGAGTCAGGATCACCGATCCCTTCCGGTTCATCAGGCTTTTCCATGCAAGGGACAGGATCGCCGTCATGCGCTCGCCCCCTGCCGGTTGATCTCAGCCATGTCCACGGCGCGATCAAACAGGCTCGCCAATGACGCATCATGGCTGACAAAGAGGAGCGCCGCTCCGGTCCGGGCCGTCTCTTCGGAGAGGAGCGTGATGAAACGGTCGCGGGCATCGGAATCGAGGGCCGATGTTGGCTCATCCGCAATGACGATCTCCGGCCCGCCGATCACGGCGCGCGCGGCGGCGACACGCTGTTGCTGGCCGACAGACAGGTCAGACACGCGCCGCTCCAGCAAACTTGCGTCGGTCAGGCCGAGGCGGCCCAGCAGGCGCCGCGCCTCATCCTCGGGCGGGCCCGCCACAGCCTGCCGGCGCCGGGCCGAGAATTTCAATGGCAGCGTCACATTCCCGATGACCGACAGGTAAGGCACCAGGTTGAACATCTGGAAGATAACGCCGAGATGATCGGCCCGCATCCTGTCGCGCGCCGCACCGGACAAGGCCGTGAGGTCCTCACCCAGAACGCGGACGCGGCCTGCTTCGGCCTGAAGCACGCCGGCAATCACCCCCAGCAGCGTCGACTTGCCGGACCCTGACGCACCGCGCAGGAACAGGCGCTCCCCCCGCGCAAGCGTAAATGACGGGACATCAAGCACCGGCGCGCCGCCTTTCCAGGCAAAGCGAAGCCCTTCAATCTGGATTGCCGGATCAGTCATTCAGCCGTTCAGTCTATCGCGTGGACAATTCGGGATTGCCCGGCGTCAGCACACTGGCCACCTGCGCATCGGGGCCGATGAACACCGCGTCAACCGTCTCGAAATGCGGGAATGTGGTGAAGGCATTCAGACGCACGCCTTCCAGCTTTGATATGTCGGTGCAGGTAAAGCCAAGCTCCAGTGTCAGGCTGCTATGGCCACCGACCGTGCGTGTTGTGACGTTCCTGTCTCCTGGCTGGCAATCGGCATCGCCTGCGAAGCTCACCAGCCCGTCACTGATGTCCGTGCTGACATCCATGGCGTCCGCATCGCCTTCGCCGAGGCCGAAATTGGCCAGCGGGGCGTCAAGCGTCACCGTTAACCGGTTTCCGTCCACCGCCACGGCAAATTCACCCGCGCCGTGGACATGCGCCTCTCCGCCACCGGAGGCCTCGTCCCCAGCCGCTTGTGGCGTATCCGGCGCATCCGGAACCGCCGCGTCTGCGGCAGGCATGTCCTCTGCGGCTGGCGCAAGCGGGGCCTCAGGCGCGGCGGGCGCCGGATCGCGGCCACAACCCGCAAGCACCAGGGCAGCAGCGCCAATCAGAAGGCATAAACGGGCACGCGGTGAAGTAAGCATCGACGATAAGCCTCCTAGGGGCACACTGCAGGAAATTGCGCGAACCGCAAATTTGCTCTCGCGATTTGTATAATGCGACTATATAACATTTTGAAGACCGCTGGCGTCAACGCATTTCGCCACACTGACATCCTGAGCCCCTTCCCGGCCCCCTGCGGCCCCACGCGAGACCGCATCCGCCCCCATGCTCCAGTCCATGCAGGCCCCTCTCTTTTTCGGCTTGATCGCTGCCTTTGTGACAACGGTCGCCCTGATCGCGGTTGCCGCGCGGGGTGACTGGAGCGAGCGCCATTCCGGCCTGTTCGCACTTGCGGCAGGCGGCATGCTCGTCACGCTCAGCCTGCTGCACATCACGCCGGAAGCCTTCGCCCTCAGCCGCCATGCCCCTGCCCTCATCCTGACGGGCTTCCTTGGCGGCCTTATGATCAGCTTTCTCATCCGGGTGTTTTTCCCCGAGAGCGGTGAAGCTGGCCAGGCGGCCGCCGTCACGCCGGTCATGGCGGTCGCACTGCACTCCTTCATCGACGGCATCATCTATTCCGTCACGTTCGCCGCCAGCTTCAGTTCCGGCGTCTATGCCGCCATGTCCCTGCTTCTGCACAAGTTCCCGGAAGGCATCATCGCCTTCGCCATCCTGCGCCGTCACGGCTTCAGCAATCGCCGGGCCTTCCTGCTGGCTTTCCTGGCCGCTGCCGCAACGACGCCGCTCGGCGTCATCGCCTCGGCACCGTTCATGTACGGTCTGGGCCCGGAAATGGTTGGCAACCTGTTTGCCATCTCGGCCGGGCTGCTGCTCTACGTGGCGACCGGTCCGCTGATGGAGCCGCTGAAGGAAGAACCGCCGCTGCGCAGCTTCCTCGCGCTTGGCGCAGGTGTTACGATCGCCGTCCTGATCGCCAGCCTGCCGGTGCACGGCCCGGATCATTCCCCGCATGATGGACCATGGGACGCCGGGGACCACATAGACGAGCGCCCATGAGGACGCTCTGGCGCCTCGTCGCCGCGATGGCCTGCCTCATGGTTATCGGCACGGCTGCCCCGCTTCAGGCCAGTGCCCATCCCGAAGACGAACTTTGCACCCCGAATGGCGGCATGGATCCGGCGCTTTGCCGCGAACTGGCGCGGATCGACCAAAAAAATGCGCCGCCGGAAAAATCCGCAGCAGACGCGCAATCTCGGGCAGACACGGTTAATCTCGGCCGGTCCGGATTTGCGACATTTGCCTTCTATATCCGCATCGGATTCGCGCACATCCTGCCCATGGGCGCCGACCATATCCTGTTCGTTCTGGCGCTCTTCCTGTCCAGCCTTCGCCTCCGGCCGCTGCTGGTCCAGATATCGGCGTTCACCATTGCCCATACCGCCACCCTTGGGCTTGCGGCGTCCGGTGTCCTCACGCCGCTACCGTCGATCATCGAGCCCCTGATCGCGCTGACCATTGCCTGGGCGGCGCTCGAGAATATCCTGTTTGAGGAATCGCAATCCTGGCGGCCGCTGCTGGTTTTCGGCTTTGGCCTCATTCACGGCATGGGGTTCGCCGGTGCATTCGGCGATCTTGGCCTGCCGGAGAATGTGTTTCTTCCCGCCCTGCTCGGCTTCAATGTGGGCGTAGAATTCGGACAGCTGGCCGTGATCGGCATGGCCTTTGCAGCCTCGCTCTACTTCAAGCGTGTCCTCAGCCGGGCCGGTCAGATGCAACTCTACCGTCCGGTCCTGGTGTGGCCCGTCTCTGCCCTGATCGGCGCCGTCGGGCTCTGGTGGGCATTCGAACGGGTTTTCCTCCTGGGGTGAGGTCATCGCCTGGCGGCAATGCAAGGATGACCGACATGACCCAAGACCGCTTTGCCCTGAAACTCGCCTCGGCAATCATCGCCTCCGGTGTCTGCGCCTTGATCGGCTTTGCCCAGTATGCCCATGGTGAGTCGCGCTGCGGATTGTCCGATGCCGGACGGTTTCACGAGGCCGTTACCCGCCCTGTTGAAGAGGCCAGCCCGGCCTATTTCCTGCGCATAGCCGAAACCTTCATCGATGACTGCCCGGACCGTTTGGAAATCCGCGAGGCTCACCTTGTCGCCGCCCGCGCCGCGCTTGATCTCGGGAATGCCGAGCGCGCCGCCGCGCATTATGACGCCGCGCTCAAGGCCGGCGCCCGGCTCAAGCCGTCACAACGCATGGACCAGTCGGTCACCCTGATGGTCGCCGGCAAGGCGCGCCGCGCCCGGGAGGCCCGCAATATTGCGGTTTCAGACTGGCTGTCAGGCCTCGATGCCACCGACGCGGCCAGACTTTCAGCGCACAAATTCGCCTCGGGAACGATCTATTCAGTGCGTTACACTACACCGCTCAAGCGCGCCGATGTCACGGCGCTCTGGCTGGCCGTTCCTGCCGGTGATGGCCTGCCTGCCGCCATCCTGATCCGCAGCGCGCCGCAAAAGGCCGCCTGGCGCGCCATCCGCACCGGCGGCGCCGCAGAGCCGCTCATCGTGGCCGAACAGCTTTCCTGCCGCCAGTCCACATGGCTCGGCGATGTCACCGATGACCTCACGCTCGACGAACTGGAGCGCGGTGCGGTGGGCGACCTGCTGACCTATCTGAAGCATCCCGACAACGTGGAAGAGACACCGAAAGGCGAACCGCTGGCCGCCTGCCTCGGCCTCGGCCGCATGCTTCACGTCCCTGCCCGGACTGAAACGGCGATGCTGCGCTAGACCGGCAGTTCGGTCGTGTTCTTCAGGCACTCCATCGCAAAGGTCGCACTGACATCAGCAATATCGACCCGCGCGATCAGCGCCTTGTAGACCCTGTCATAGTCCTGCACGCTGCGCGCCTGCACTTTGAGCAAATAGTCGACATCCCCGGCCATGCGGTAGAATTCCACCACTTCCGGAATGGTGCGCACGGCGTCGGCAAACCGTTTCAGCCAGTCTGCCGAATGGTCACGCGTGCGGATCGCCACAAAGATCGTCTGGCCAAGGCCCAGCTTGTCCGGATCGATCAGCGCCACCCGGCGCGCGATCAGGCCGCTCTCTTCCAGCCGCTTGACCCGCCGCCAGCACGTGTTGGTCGAAATGTCGGCGCGCCCGGCCAGCGATTCGAGCGACTGGGTGGCATCGGCCTGCAAGGCGCGCAGCAGGATACGGTCCACATCATCAATCTTTTCTTCCATACAGTCATATGTCCGAAAATTCTTATCGTATTCAAGCAAAATACTTGGGTAATGGCGATGAATTTTGACTGATCATCTGAAATTATACGTAATTCACTCAGATGGAGACCCTGCCATGCCGTCGCCCGCACTCGCCTCCGTCAATACCGCCGCCCGCCACCGCCCGATGCCCGCCACCCCCCACCCCCGCCTGCGCGCGCTCGCCAACCTGATCGGCCGCACGCCTCTCCTCTCGATCCACCTGCGCTATCGCGGTGTGGAGCGCGTGATTCATGCCAAGGCCGAGCATTACAACCTCACCGGCTCAATCAAGGACCGTATGGCCCTGTCCATCCTTGGCTGCGCCTTGCGCTCCGGCGCGCTGCAGCCGGGTGACCGGATCGCAGAGGCCACCAGCGGCAATGCCGGCATCGCCATCACATCGCTTGGCCGCGCCCTCGGCCACAAGGTAGACATCTACATGCCCGACTGGATGAGCGATGAGCGCAAGGCCCTCATGCGCAGTCTTGGCGCAGACCTTCATCTCGTTTCGCGCGAGGGTGGTGGCTTCATCGGCGCCATTGAAGCCACGCAGCAGCTCGCCGCCGCCAATAGCGCCGTCTTCCTGCCCTGCCAGTTTTCCAATTGCGACAATGCCATTGCCCATTGCGATACGACCGGTCCGGAACTGCTGAAGCAACTGGCGCTGCTGGGCCTTGTGCCCGACGCCTTCATTGCCGGGGTCGGCACCGGCGGAACGGTTATGGGTGTCGGCCGCGCCCTGCGCGCAGCCGTGCCCGGCGTGAAGATTCACCCGCTGGAACCGCTGGAATCGCCCACCCTCTCCACCGGTCACAAAATTGGCAGCCACCGCATCCAGGGCATTTCCGATGATTTCATCCCGGCCATCGTGGATTTTGCCGAACTTGATGACGTGATCGCCGTGTCCGATGGCGATGCCATCCTGATGGCGCAGGCCCTCGCCCGTGATCTGGGCCTCGGCGTCGGGATTTCATCCGGGGCCAATCTCATCGGCGCTTTGAAAGCGGCTGACCGGCTCGGCCCGGACGCCGTCGTCGCGACCGTCTTCTGCGATGACAACAAGAAATACCTGTCCACTGCGCTCTCGCGCACTGAACCGGTCAAAGCGGGCTATCTCAGCCCTGAGATCGAATTGCTCGGTTTTGAAGCAACGAGCTGCCCGGCCTAGGTTCTGTACTCATAAACAGGATTCCCAATTGAGTGGGTTCATGATTCCCTTCTCGTGAGAGGAGATGGATCATGGCCCGTTTTGATTTGAGCGATGCCGAGTGGCAGATCGTTGAGCCGCTTC
>Ga0209643_1000254_pt1 | contig 123102 bp, 113 predicted proteins | sample AutmiccBRH37_all_FD_187383 | JGI IMG/M metagenome (GOLD analysis project Ga0209643, IMG submission 187383) | Deep subsurface microbial communities from Mt. Terri, Switzerland - Autotrophic microbial communities BRH/37_all (SPAdes) (version 2) | ecosystem: Environmental > Aquatic > Deep...
CTTATTAACATCACTGATTCCCAGACCATTCAAAATGTTAATAATGCACTTCATTGATGTTGTGACCTGCTGCTATAACCGAATGCTATTACAGGGCACATTATGTAATGGATTTAGTGCGAAACATATAGCTATTAATTTTAACAAAATTGAGAAAAACCGGATAAATTTTTGCTATTGTGGTATAATAATATTAGGTATAGAGTTATTCAGCCATTTAGCATGCAGATATACACCACCTCTGACGGGTGGTTTTGTCTTTTGATTATCCTTCTATACAGCTTTATGACAAGCCTAGGGCTTGTAGGGTTAAAGGATTGAAGGAAGTGCTTGTTAACACTATGAAAGATAAGGAATTTGTTCTGTTAATAAGGCACTAGTACAGGGAAAAGGAGAATGCCGGATTTGAAAAGAATTTATAGAATGAAAAAAACAGTATCAATGAAACAGTTTCTTACCGAGTTTGGAGGAGAATTCTCCAAGCATATGAAACAAAGATTGCTTGAGCTTGGAGCAAGGTGTGTTCTGACCAGAAAGGACGAAAGCTTCATACTTGACATAAAACATGTTGAACACACAAAGTACAAATGCGGTCCTCAGGATAGTGCTGCTGTAAATCAAAAGGAGTACGCTTTTGGACAGTTTATTGTTCACGAGGGAATATTATATTTTTCAAAATGCTGTCTGGAAAATGACGATATAATGCAAGCACCTGTTGTATACAGCATCTACGATTATTTAAACAGTGAAGAATTAGAACTCGAGGGAGATATCAGAGGGAAAAAGGTAACTGACGAGAATATTGACTATATAATAGATAACATATTGACAGTGTGCCCTGAGGTATCAGCAGAGCATATGGCTATTGTGTCCAGGTATTAAGAGGAATATGATGACCAAAAAGGATTTTGAATATTACGGCTTAAGCAAGGAGACCCTGAAGGCTTTGAAAAAGCTAGGATATGACAGCCCGACAGAGGTCCAGGAAAAGGTCATACCTATGGTATTCAAGGGTATGGATATAATAGTAAAGTCACAGACGGGAAGCGGCAAGACAGCTGCTTTTGCTATACCCATATGTGAGAGACTGGAGCTGGAGAAAAGAAATCCCCAGGTTCTTGTGCTCACTCCCACAAGGGAACTGGCTGTGCAGATAAAAGAGGATTTTTCTCACCTGGGCAGGTTCCGGAGGATAAGATGCACAGCTGTATATGGCAAGCAGCCGATGGAAATACAAAAGCGGGAGCTGAGACAGCGGGTGCATGTGGTTGTGGGCACCCCGGGAAGAACCTTTGACCATATTGAGCGGCAGAATCTGAACCTTGAGGAAATAAGATACCTGGTTATCGATGAAGCGGACAAGATGCTGGATATGGGCTTCATAGACCAGGTGGAAGCAATAATAAAGCTTCTCCCTGATAATAGAACAACCATGTTGTTTTCTGCAACCATGCCGGAGATGATTGAGGAAATTTGCAATAAATATATGAAGAGACCCCAAAAAGTAGAGGTGGTTTCTAAGGTTTCCACTACAGAAAAAATACAGCAATATTGTTATGAAGTTGAGGAACCCGATAAGTTCTATCTCCTCAAGAAAATAATTTATACGGAAAAACCGGAAAGCTGCATCGTATTCTGCAATACAAGAGAAAAGGTAGAAAGCCTGCTCGGTAAAATGAAGTCAGAGAGATTCTTTTGCGAAGGCTTGCACGGCGGAATGGAGCAAGGCCAAAGATTAAGCGTTGTGCAGAGCTTCAAGAGGGGTGAATTTCATTTTCTGGTTGCAACTGACGTAGCGGCAAGAGGAATTCATATAGATGATGTTACCCACGTTGTCAATTATGAGGTACCTATGGAAAATGAAAGCTACATCCATAGGATAGGCAGAACGGGACGTGTGGAAAACAGGGGGATAGCAATTACGCTGGCCTCTCCCAGGGAGCTGAGATTTCTGCAGGATATAGAAGAATATGTACAGTATAAGATACAAAGAAGAGAGCTGCCTTCGGAGGCCGAGGTTCAAAAGGGCAAGGGAGCTTTTGAGGATAAGATAAAGTCCAAGCCGAAAGCCAAGAAAAACAAGGCGGAGGCACTGAATAGAGATATTACAAAAATACGCATTAATGCAGGCAAAACCAAGAGAATGAGACCGGGGGACATACTGGGAGCGATATCGAATATTAAGGGAGTTAATCCGGATGATATTGGAATAATAGATGTGCAGGATACCTGCTCCTATGTAGAAGTATTTGGCAGAGATGCCGACTATATAGTCAGGGAGCTTCAGGATACAAGCATAAAAGGAAAAGTGCATACAGTCAGGAAGGTAAGGTTCCGAAATACATAAAAAGGCAACTCCGGGAGCGGCTGTATATACATTTCTGTATATACGGCCGAAATATTTTTTGAAAAACTATTGACATATACTGAATTACGTAATATATTACCTATATAGGTAATATATTACGTAATTCAGTAAGGCATGTTTGGAGGTGTAAAAGTATGGATGCAATTGATAAGCAAAAGTATATATTCGGCAGTATTTTTCTGCTGGCAAACAGGCTGCAGGTCGTAGGGGACCAGTATCTTGGGAGAGACGACATTACTACAAAACAGTGGTTTCTGAATGTAATGATATCACAGTTCGGTGATAATCCCCCGACATTGAGCGAGGTAGCAGAGCTCATGGGCAACTCCCGCCAGAATGTGAAGCAGCTTGCACTGAAGCTTGTGGAAAAAGGCTTCCTGACTATTGAGAAGGATGGGCATGATGCCAGGGCCTTAAGGCTTGTGCTGACAGATAAAAGCCGGAGGTTCTGGGGAAAAAGGCAGAAGCAGGATGACGAATATTTGGAGGATCTTTTTAGGAGTTTCAGCCTGGAGGAAATAGATGTGATGTGTAAGGGCTTCGGTAAACTGTTTGAGAAGATAAAGAAATTGGAGAAGTTATCAAATGGAAGGATGTATTAAATGAATAGGTTAGGAGGATTATTATGTCATTAGTTATATTGGACGCAATGGAAGCAGGGAACGGGATTTCAAATAAGCTGAAAGAGGAGCTGCTGCAGGCAGGCAAAGAGTTTTCATACTTTGAGCTTAGGGATATGAACATTCTGCCTTGCAGGTCCTGTGGGGCATGTGGATTTAAATCTCCCGGCAAATGTGTGCTAAAGGATGATTCCCATGAAATATTACGGGCCATAGCAAGGGGCAATACCCTTGTAATGCTTACAAACATAAGGTTTGGAGGATATAATTACACACTTAAGAAAGCTGTGGATAAATTTATGAATCTATGTCTTCCTTCATATACGGTAGAACATGAGCATCTTCTGCATCCTAACCGTTATGGCAGCAAATTCATCGTTGGCATCGGAGTGCACGGAGGGGATTCAAAGGATCAGGAAAACTGCTTCAAGAGGTTGGTAGAGAATAATGCATTCAATCTGCAATCGGAATATAGGACACTTATATTGAAGCCTTCTGAAGATATGGAGAATGTGAAACAGGAAATAAACAGTATGATCAGGGAGGTGTGCTGATTATGGGTAATAAAAGACTACTCTTGCTCAATGGAAGCTCAAGGAAAAAAGGGACCTCCTACAGCTTTTCCAGGACGATAAAGCTACTTGCAGAGGCTTCGGGAAATAAAGCTGAAATCATTCATATAATTGACTACTTTGACGGCAAGGAGAATTTCGATTCCTTGAGGGAGCTTATATCTCAAAACGATATCATAGCTATGATAGCCCCTTTATATTCAGATACACTGCCCTGCTTTGATATCTGGCTCTTGGAGAAGCTGGCGGATGAGTGCGGCAATGATCTGAAAGGCAAGAGCTTCTTCGCAGTCGGTCAGTGCGGATTCCCGGATATAACCAGGATAGAGCCGCTGCTTGACAGCTGCAGGTTATTTGCCGGGGAGACAGGGATGAACTGGCTGGGAGGATTGGCTTACGGCGGAGGTGCCATGCTGAATGGAGCCTTGCTGGAGGAGTTGGGTAAAAAGGGGGAGAACATCACCTTGGGCTTTAAGCTTGCACTTCAGGAAATACTTCAGGATAAAAAAATACCCTCCAAATCCCAGGAGCTGATAACAATAAAAATCCCAAAGCTTTTATACCGGCCATTGGCAGCGTACCTGAACAATAACGCCAGAAAGCAGGCCCGTGAGGCCGGGAATGTAGACTATGCAAGGAAGATCTATTTGGAATAGACCTTCTTAACTATACGTCAAGCTTCATATCTCCAAGCTTGATCCAGCCTTTTTTACGCATGTATTCCGAGACGAACAGGGTTATCACTGCCGGTGCAAGGAAATGAAGTCCAAGAATCAAAGGCAGAGAAGCGGCTCCCATAGTTTCTACAGTGGCGAATTGTCCTACCAGACCGCTGGTACCCATACCTGCACCTACAGAGCTATTCCGCATCCTGAATACTGCGGAGGCCACAGGTCCAAGAACAGCACTGGCTATGGTAGGCGGTACCCAAATAAGGGGATTTTTCACGATATTAGGAACCTGCAGCATGGAGGTTCCAAGCCCTTGGGCAACCAATCCCCCAAGCTTGTTTTCCCTGTAGCCGGCAACCGCAAAGCCTATCATCTGAGCACAGCAGCCTACAGTTGCAGCTCCTGCGGCAAGCCCGTCCAGCTTCAAGGAAATTGCCAAAGCGGCACTGCTTATTGGAAGGGTCAATACCATACCCATTATGGTAGAAACCAATATTCCCATAGGGATAGGCTGCAACTCGGTTGTATAGTTGACCATTTGCCCCAGAGCTGTCATCAGAGATGACATGAAGGGGCTTACAAAGATGCTGGTGAGTCCTCCTGCGATAATTGTAGCAGCAGGAACCAGAATGATATTGAGCTTGGTTTTCCCATGTACCAGCTTTCCTACTTCTGCACCAATCAGAGCTGCAAATAAAGCTCCAACAGGCTCTCCTATTTTTATAGCATATGTACCTGTGGAAGCCAGCAGCAAGGTCTGTGCTCCAAGTGCCCCGGTGACTAGCGAAGAGAATACGGATAATACAGGAGCTTTAACACCATATGCCACTGCTGCTCCTATAGCAGGTCCCATCATAAGCTGAGCAATATTTCCGAAGCCTACGAGTATAGGAATTCCCAGCTTTTCTCCAATCTGCTTTAGAATCAGACCTATTATAAGGGAGGAGAAAAGACCTTGGGCCATGAAGTTCAGTACATTTATCAAGTATTCCTGAAAATTGAATTTCTTTTTTTCCATAGTATCGCCCCGTTTAATAAGGTATTAATTAAAGAATACCCATATTTTATACAAAAATGTATATGAATATATTATGAATCAAAGTTATTATCAAGTAAAGCTATAAAATGGAAAAAGAGGTTGAAGCAACCTCTTCTAATTCTACTTTGTATAATTATCGAAGTAACTCTGGATGTATATGATAGGTGTGCCTTTATCTCCGCTGCCGGAGGTCAGATCACAAAGAGAACCTATAAGATCTGTAAGCCTTCTGGGGGTGGTTCCCTGTGCTTCCATGCTGCCTACAAGGTCTGACTCCTTATTCCTTATATACTCAGAGACAGCCTTCTTAAGCTCTTCCCCTTTTAAACCGGCAAAGTTGTTATCCGCAATATATTTTAACTTGATTTCATTAGGTGTACCTTCGAGACCTGAGGTGTAAGCCGGGGATACAACAGGATCTGCAAGCTCCCATATCTTGCCCACGGGGTCCTTGAATGCCCCATCACCGTAGATCATAACTTCAACCGTCTTGCCGGTCTTTTCTTTAAGCATGCTTTGAATGTTGTCAACAATAGGCTGGCAATTGCGTGGAAAAAGCTTGACACTTTCTTCTGTTGCCTTGTTGGAGCCCAACAGACCATAGGTTTCGTTGCAGCCGCTGCCGTCAATAGATGCCGTCATAATATCATCGAGACTATACACCTTTTCCCCTCCATTTGCTTTCAGGATTCTCTTTGTTCTGGCCCTTGTGTGAATATCGCAAGCAAGCACATTCTTTGTATATTTCAGAATTGTAGCGGGATTGTTTGAAAACACTATCTCACATTCAGCTCCACATTCTACAATCAAGGATTTATAGTAATCGATATAATCAACACCGGTAAAAGGATGTTTGCTATAACCGAAATAGCTCCGGAAATCCTTTTCGGTCAGGACATCTGTCCAAGGGTTCACACCTTTTGCGTCAAGATCATCGATATCCACTAATTGATTTCCTACTTCGTCAGCGGGATAGCTGAACATCAGAACGATTTTTCCAGCTCCTTTTGCAATGCCTCCAAGACACACAGCAAAGCGGTTGCGGCTTAGGATAGGGAATATCACGCCGATGGTGTCCTCTCCGAATTTGACTTTAACATCTTTTGCAATTGCTTCAGTTGTTGCATAGTTTCCTTGAGCGCGGGCAACCACTGATTCGGTTACAGCAACAATATCCTTGTCATTAATATGCAAGCCCTCTATTTCGCAGGCTTTCAATACAGTATCCACAGCAATTTCCGCTATATTATCCCCTTGCCTTATAATAGGAGCACGAAGACCTCTTGAAACGGTACCTGTTATTCTCTCCATTCAAATCTCCCCCTTAAGTGATTTTGATATTATATATTATTCTACTCTTGTACTATACATCAGCATGTGATATAAGTAAAATAAATATGTGCTATGGTAGCTATAAGGAGTAATTATACGATGGTAAAACTGGATTTGTACAGGGTATTCTGTGAAGTAGCAAAATCTCAGAGCTTTTCAAAAGCCGCAGTAGCACTTTATATGACACAGCCGGCCGTAAGTCAGGCAATAATGCAGCTTGAAAGAGAACTTGAGATGCGTCTTTTTACACGGACGCCCAAGGGCGTAGTGCTTACAAATGAGGGGAAGCTATTGTTTGAATATATCAGTTCAGCTATGAACCTGATCAATACAGGAGAAAAAAAGCTTGCGGAAATTAAGAATCTAATGGCAGGGGAACTGAGAATAGGTGTAGGAGATACGATTTCGCGTTATTTTTTGCTGCCGTATTTGGAAAAATTTCATAATCTCCATTCGAATATTAAGTTGAAAATCTTTAATGGTACGACAATAGAGCTTTGTGCCATGTTAAAATCAGGAGAAATTGATATTGAAATATGCAATTTGCCTATAGAGGACACGGCTTTGGAAATAGTAAAATGTATGGAGGTTCATGATATTTTTGTTTGTGGGGAAATGTATAAGGATAGGACTTCAATACCTATGAGTTTTGAGGATATAGCGGGGTTTCCACTGATATTCCTTGAAACCAGATCGAATTCAAGACAGTACGTAGAAAGATATATGCTGTCAAAAGGGGTCAGCATTAAGCCGGAGATTGAACTTGGATCCCATGAACTGCTTTTGGAATTTGCAAAGATCAATCTGGGCATATCCTGTGTAATCAAAGAATTTTCCCTTGAGTATCTTAAGAATGGGGTATTGCATGAAATAGAGCTGATCGATGAAATTCCTGCAAGAAGTATTGGAATATGTTCTTTAAAGAGTATACCCCTTTCACCTGCTTCATCAAGCTTTGTTGCTGCTTTGGAATTGGAGTATACTTAGTAATGATAAAAACCACCATATGAGAGTTTTACATGCTATAAAGATATAAGTATCATACCAGGTATTGAGCTCGAGTTTGTCCGATACCTGGTTTTCGATTTTTTGGAATGGTTATAATAGCATAACAAGCCTATTGACAAATAATAATATAAAAACTATAATATAGTTCGTATACGAAATATATATATACGAATATTTTCGAAACGAAATAATATTAAAGAAGGTGTAACACCGATGGATGAAACAAGTAATGGCCTTAAAGTATTAAGAGTATTGAAACGTGTGAAGCATTCCATAAAGCAGAATGTGATGCAGCATTTCAAGGAAATGCAGCTGACAGCACCTCAGGGTATGGTGATAGGAATCCTGGGCCACTATGGGAGAATGAAGGTCAGTGATCTGAGTGAAAAGCTGGGATTGTCCAACAGCACTGTGTCAGGTATTGTTGATAGATTGGAAAAGCAAGGTCTGGTTGAAAGAATCAGAAGTGGAGAAGATAGAAGAGTGGTTTATGTCAGTATGACTGCAAATTTCAGCAAAACCGCACAGGAGCATTTCGGTGAAGTCGAAAGAATGCTTGAGAATATAATGAGTAAGGCCACTCCGGAGGAACTTGATATAATACTTAGCGGATTGGAAACACTGGAAAAACTAATGGACAACCAGAAGGAACAATTATAATACGAGAGGTAGATATAGATATGGTAAAACTAGCAAAATATTTGAAGCCTTATACTGCAATTATCCTTGCTGCCATACTCCTGCTCTTTGTGCAGGCTATAAGCGACCTGTCACTGCCTGACTATATGTCCAATATAGTAAACAAGGGCATCCAGCAGGGGGGTATTGAGAATGCGGTGCCAATGGCTGTACGGCAAAGTACTATGGAAAAGCTGGTACCATTCATTGATAAAGAGGATAGGGAAAAGGTTGCTGCCAGTTATACATTGATTGATAAAACAAGTCAGGATTATGGAATGTATCTGGATAAATATCCGAAATTGGAAGAAGAACCTGTTTATGTTCTTAAGAATATTGACAACTCACAACTTGACAAGCTTAATCCTATAATGGGCAAGGCATTACTGGCTGTTTCGGGTATGGAAAAAATAAAAGCAGGAGCGAAGAATACGCTAATACCATCTAATAACATAAAAATCCCGTTTGCAGTATTGGATGACAAAATGATAATCCAGTCGGCAGCAGGTCTGGTCAAGGCCGAATATATTGCCCTCGGTATGGATACCGGCAAAATCCAGAGCAGTTATATAACCGGAACGGGAATAATTATGCTTCTGATATCCCTGCTTGGCGGAATAAGCTCCGTATTGGTAGGACTACTGGCGGCCAGGGCAGCGGCAGGCTTGTCACGGGATTTGCGCAGAGATGTATTTGCAAAAGTAGAAGGCTTCTCAAATACAGAGTTTGATAAATTCTCTACTGCTTCACTTATAACAAGGACAACAAATGATGTTACCCAGATTCAGATGCTTGTTATTATTATGATCAGAATGGTGATATATGCGCCGATAATGGGAGTAGGAGGGGTTCTCAAAGCTATAGCGAAAAGTGCCTCCATGTCATGGATTATTGCATTGGCAGTTCTGGTGCTTTTAGGCTTGATTCTGGTTGTATTTGCAATTGCACTGCCAAAGTTCAAGCTGATTCAGAAGCTCGTAGACAGGCTAAATCTGGTTACCCGTGAAAACCTTTCGGGTATGATGGTTATAAGGGCTTTTAACACACAGGACTTCGAAGAAAAAAGGTTTGACAAGGCGAACAGGGATCTTACGAGTACCAACCTGTTCGTAAACCGTGTAATGGTGTTCATGATGCCTGCTATGATGCTTATAATGAACGGCATTACCTTGCTCATTGTATGGGTAGGGGCACAGCGGATTGAAAGCTCAGGTATGCAGGTAGGTGACATGATGGCGTTCATGCAGTATGGAATGCAGATTATGTTTGCATTCCTTATGATGTCCATGATGTTTATCATGATACCAAGGGCATCTGTATCTGCACAGAGGATTGCCGAAGTGCTGGAAACAAAGCTTGAAATTTTAGATCCGAAGGAGCCTGAGCATTTTGCCAGGAGTATAAAAGGTGTTGTAGAATTCAGAGATGTTACCTTCAGATATCCCGGTGCAGAGGCAGATGTGCTTAAGAATATAAGCTTTAAAGCCTTTCCCGGGCAGACCACTGCTGTTATAGGCTCTACAGGCTCAGGGAAAACAACTCTTGTCAACTTGATCCCCCGCTTCTATGATGTGACAGGAGGCGCTGTTCTTATTGATGATATTGATGTAAAGGCTGCAGAGCAGAAGGAGCTTCGTGAGAAAATCGGCTACGTGCCTCAGAAAGCTTTTTTGTTCAGCGGGACAATTGAATCAAACTTGAAATATGCCAATGAAGGAGCATCAGAGGAGGACTTGAAAAAAGCCATAGAAATTGCTCAAGTTGAGGATTTTATAAATGAAAAGCAGGAGGGTATGGGAAGGGAAATTTCCCAGGGAGGAGCAAATGTATCCGGAGGACAGAAGCAGAGGCTGTCAATTGCCCGTGCTCTGGTGAAGAAACCCGAAATATATATCTTTGACGACAGCTTCTCAGCTCTTGACTTTAGGACTGATGCCGCCCTCAGAAGGGAGCTTAAGGCTCAGACCGGTTCAAGTACAATGCTGATAGTTGCACAGCGTATTTCAACCATTATAAACGCTGAACAGATAATAGTCCTGGATAATGGAAGGGTTGTAGGCATAGGCACCCATAAGGAGCTCATGGAAAACTGCAGTACCTACCAGGAAATCGCTTTATCGCAGCTTTCAAGGGAGGAATTGGCATGAGTGAGAGAAGCAACAGGGATATACGCCCCAACCAGATGAGAGGGCGCGGCGGTATGGGTCACGGACCCGGTGGAGGTATGATGCAGGGTGGAGAAAAAGCTCGTGATTTCAAGAGCACAATGAGAAAGCTGCTTAAGCACTTAAGTATTTACAAAGTATCAATAATCATTGTTTTCATATTTGCAGCGGCAAGTGCGGTGTTTACCATAGTAGGCCCAAAAATCCTGGGTAAAGCTACTACGAAGCTGTTTGAAGGTGTTATGGACAAAATTTCCGGTACCGGCGCTGGGATAGACTTTGTTTATATAGGAAGAATAATCATAATTTTAGCTGGCTTGTATCTTATCAGCACTGTATTTGGTTATATACAAGGCTGGGTGATGTCCGGTATTTCCATGAAGGTAAGCTACGGCTTCAGAAAGGACATTTCTGAAAAAATCAACCGTATGCCGCTGAGATACTTTGACGGCACAAATCATGGAGAGATACTGTCCCGTGTCACCAATGACGTTGATACACTAAGTCAGACACTTAATCAGAGCCTGACACAGATTATCACATCCCTTACTACGGTAATAGGAGTACTCGTCATGATGCTGAGCATAAGCTGGCTTATGACTATTGCAGCAGTTTTCATAATTCCAGTCTCCTTAGTGTTCATAATGTTCATTGTAAAGCGCTCTCAGAAATATTTCAAGGAGCAGCAGGATTATCTGGGAAATTTAAACGGGCACATCGAGGAAATGTATGGCGGCCACACTGTAATGAAAGCTTTTAACGGAGAGGGAAAAAGTGTTCAAAAGTTTGATGGATTAAACGGCAAATTATATGGGGTTGCCTGGAAGTCACAATTTTTATCCGGTATGATGATGCCTATAATGAATTTCGTGGGGAACCTCGGCTATGTGGCAGTATGCATATTGGGCGGATGGCTTACCATCAGAAATGCCATCGAAATCGGGGATATCCAGGCCTTCATCCAGTATGTACGTTCATTCACACATCCGATTACTCAGATTGCCAATATTTCAAATGTTCTTCAACAGACTGCTGCTTCTGCCGAGCGTGTATTTGAGTTCATGGCAGAAGAGGAAGAGGTTCCTGAGACCTCAAACCCCGTCAAGCTTGAAAAAGTACAGGGCAGTGTGGAATTCAGAGATGTGCACTTTGGATATGACCCGGAGAAAATTATTATAAATGATTTTTCTGCAGCTGTTAAGCCGGGGCAGAAAGTCGCTATTGTAGGTCCTACCGGTGCGGGCAAAACAACCATGGTTAAGCTTCTGATGCGTTTTTATGATGTAAGTGAAGGTGCAATACTGGTTGATGGCCATGATATAAGGGAATTTAACCGTAACGAGCTGCGTTCAGTTTTCGGTATGGTATTACAGGATACCTGGCTTTATAACGGAAGCATTATTGAGAACATCCGATATGGCCGCCTTGATGCAACTGATGAAGAAGCTATTGCCGCTGCAAAGGCAGCCCATGTTGACAGCTTCGTCCATAACCTGCCGGAAGGCTATAATATGGTATTGAATGAAGAGGCCTCGAATGTATCACAAGGGCAGAAGCAGCTTATTACAATTGCAAGGGCGATACTTGCAGACCCGAGGATACTGATACTTGACGAAGCTACAAGCTCTGTAGATACACGTACCGAGGTGCAGATACAAAAGGCAATGTCAAACCTGATGAAGAACCGTACCAGCTTTATCATTGCCCACAGGTTGTCAACAATCAGGGATGCAGACTTGATTCTGGTAATGGATCACGGAGATATCGTTGAACAGGGTGTCCACAAGGAGCTGCTTGAAAAGGGAGGCTTCTATGCAAGTCTTTACAACAGCCAGTTTGAAAGCACTAGAGTAAGTTGAGTATAGCTTTATAAAGATTAACAGTTGTGATACAATTAATTGCATAAACAAGTAGAATAGGAGGGACCAAAAACTATGGAAGAAAGAAGAAAGTCCAAAAGACTCCCCCTAAAGCTGGAATTGAAGATTTCTTCACTGTTTAAACAGAATTATGAGCTTATACCGGATATTAATGAGAGTATTGCAGTGAAGGACATATCCAAGACTGGAATGGGCTTCATATGCAGGCATGAGCTGCCTTTGAATTATTATTTTGATGCAAAGATACAATTGACTCCAAACAAGTACTTCTATGCCGTATTAAAAATCGTACGCATTAGTAAGACCGAGGAGGGATACTCTGTGGGCTGTGAATTCGTAGGCTTGGCGGATATACTGAGCATGAGAGTGGATCTGTATGGCGAAGAGCTGGAAGAAATCACAGAGTAGCGTTAATCAGGTACGATAATCTTTGACTACAGTCTATCATCCGGATTGTAGTCTTCTATTGTATGGGAAAGAATATTTTCCATACATTTGTCTATATAATAACTATTTTACTTCTTATAAAGAATTATTATTTGAAAACGATAATAATTATGATATAATAAATAATATTATAATTACAGGAAATATTTTGCTATTATGCATGAAATATAAGGAGGATGGAGCATGTTTGGGAAATCAGCAGGAAAGCCTTGTAATGAGGCAATATGTATTCTGAACTATGTGGAAAAGAGATTGAATGGTGAAGAGGTGCAAGAACCGGGAGTGGAGTATCCTATTCATATGACTGTTTTAGAGTATTTTAACAAGCTGCTTGCCAATGAAAAGCAAATGTCGGCAGCAGCCAAGCAAATGCTTATAATTACAGCAGCTTTAAGCAGCTTTGATGTCAATATGTCTCACAGTGCCTATAAGCTTATTGATTTTGCAAAGGAAATGTCCATGCTGAGTGAATCCAACCTGGCAATAGTGGAGCAAACAACTGCAAGCATGAATCAGGTGAATGATACGGTCAGCAATACCGCTGATACACTGGAGCAGTTAGCGGCAGCGTCAGAGGTGCTTGTCACAAGGAATAATCAAAGCCTGTCGCAGATTGAAGAAGTAAATGATCTGAAAAATAATGTAATGGCTGATGCAAATATAATGAGTCAACAGATTCAACAATTGGTTGAAATGGCAAACAAAGTAAACGATATAGTCAATGATGTAAAGAAAATTGCTGATCAGACAAACCTGCTGGCACTTAATGCTTCTATTGAAGCGGCAAGAGCCGGGGAGCACGGAAGAGGCTTCTCTGTAGTAGCTCAGGAAATCAGAAAGCTTGCAGATGATACAAAGATAAGTCTGGGAGGTATGAACACCTTTGTTAATAATATACAGAGTGCAGCTTTGTCCGGAAAGGAAAGCATGGACAGTACTATAAATGCTACTGTTGAAATGAGCGAAAAGCTGGAGGCTATCACCGGAACTATCAGGGAAAATGTTGATATGCTTCATAGCACAATAGATGATATACAGATAATAAATGAGTCTATGGACGGGATAGAGGGTGCAACTAATGAAATCAATCAAGCAATGGAAGCCTCCAGCCGTGATGCTGAAAAGCTTAGTCAAATGACACAGATAATAACAAAGGATGCAACACAAAGCGCGGAATATGCAAAGCAGATATCCGATATAGATGATTCATTATCAGGGATTGTAAGGGAAATGATGCAAGCCCTGCTCGGAAGTAAAAATGCGATGAGCAACCAGGAGCTTATACAGAACCTGAAGAGTGCAAAAGAAGCACATGGTAAGTGGGTAATCAATCTCAAAAATATTGTAGATGAAATGAGATCATACCCAATACAGATCAACAGTTCAAAATGTGCTTTCGGACATTTTTACAATTCCATAAATATTAATCATCCGTCTATTGAGGCGGATTGGAAGGAAATTGACAGTATACATGGCGAATTACACAACTACGGACATAAAGTTCTTGATGCTGTAAAGGAAAGAGATGCCTCCAAAGCACAGGAATACTTCTACAAGGCAGAGGAGCTGTCAAGGTCGGTTTTGTCCCGTTTGGACAAAGTAATATCAGAGGTAGAGGAGCAAGAGGGAAAAGGAGTGCGGGTATTATAAAGTCTGACTACAGTCGTGTAATTCCGGCTGTAGTCTTTTTGTTGTACGTATACACTCCATTGGAATTATGAATATAAAATGTTTTTCGTGAAATGTATATATGATAAAATAGTTAGGAAGGATGGCAATTGCTTCTGCCTTAACAATACATGAAACAGAGAAGGAGTATCCGATGAACCTTATAAGTATGGAGAACATAACCAAAAGCTATAGTGAGAGAATTCTTCTTGATGATATAAGTCTCGGGATAAATGATGGGGATAAAATAGGCATTGTAGGATTAAACGGAGTAGGAAAGAGTACTCTTCTCAAAATAATTGCCGGAATTGAAAATCCGGATGGGGGAAGGATTATCAGAGGCAATTCTGTTTCTATCGAATATTTATCACAGAGCCCATATTTTGATCCTGAGGCATCAGTGCTGGAACAGGTTTTCAAGGGTGATTCTCCGATAATGAAGCTGGTCAGGGAATATGAAGCAGCTTTATGGGAACCGGGTGAGAACAACGAGAAGCTTTTAAAGCTAAGCAGTGAGATGGACAGGATGAATGGCTGGAGTCTGGAGATTGAGGCAAAAGGGGTGTTGACCAAGCTTGGCATTACTGATTTTCATGAGAAAATTGCAGTTTTGTCCGGAGGCCAGAAAAAGAGGGTTGCCTTGGCATCAGCTTTGATCAATCCTTCAGAGCTGCTTATATTGGATGAGCCTACCAATCACCTTGACAACAAGACAATAGATTGGCTTGAGGAATATTTGAGCAAGCGGAAGGGTGCTTTGCTGATGATCACCCATGACAGGTACTTCCTGGACAGGGTTGTGAATGAAATCGCTGAACTGGATACAGGAAAGCTTTATCTGTATAAGGGAAATTACAACAACTTCATAGAGAAGAAAATAGAAAGAGTAGAGCGTGAGTCTGCCAGTGAGCGGAAAAGACAGACTCTGCTGAAAAAGGAGCTGGCCTGGATAAGCCGGGGTGCCAAAGCCCGTACAACAAAACAGAAATCAAGAATAGAGCGGTTTGAGAAATTAAATGAGCAAACAGTTGATTTGACCGGAGAAAAGCTTGACATATCTGTGGGCAGCAGCAGACTGGGGAAAAAGATAATTGAGCTGTCTCACATAAGCAAGAGCTTTGGTGAAAATAAAGTGATTGAGGACTTCAGCTACATTGTTCTCCGGAATGACAGGGTAGGTATCATAGGGGCTAATGGAACCGGAAAAACAACATTGATGAATATAATAGCAGGAATAATAGAACCGGACTCCGGAACTGTGGAGATCGGGGAGACTGTCAAAATAGGCATGTTCTCTCAGGATTCCTGTCATATTGAGGACGGAAGAAGGGTTATTGAGTATATAAGAGAAGGGGCGGAGTATCTGGAAACGGCGGAAGGAGAAAAAATATCCGCATCACAGATGTTGGAGAGGTTCCTATTTCCCTCTTCTTCACAGTGGACACCCTTATCGAAGCTTTCCGGCGGGGAGAAGAGAAGGCTGCAGCTGCTGAGAGTATTGATGGAAGCGCCTAATGTGCTTCTTCTGGATGAGCCAACCAATGATCTTGATATAGAAACGCTGACTATATTGGAGGATTATATTGAAAGCTTTCAAGGGGCAGTTATCGCAGTATCCCATGACCGGTACTTTCTGGATAAGACGGCAGACAGGATTTTTGTCTTTGAAGGCAAGGGAAATATAATGAAATACACCGGCAATTATACAGATATCAAAGAAAGCGGTATTTTAGAAGCTATAGACGATACTCTTGGACAAAAAGCAAAGGAAAGAGATAAGTGTTATGAGGCTAAGACTACCGCTGTGAGGGATAAAGAACGGCCTGTAAAATTTACCTTCAAGGAACAGAGGGAATACGAGGAGATTGACACTGTAATTGCCCTTTCGGAGGAAAAGGTTAAAGAGCTGACTGATAAGCTTGCTGCTGCAGCCAGTGATTATGTATTGCTCCAGAAGCTGATGAAGGAGAAGGAAGAAGCGGAGCATCAGCTGGAGGAAAAAATGGAAAGATGGGTTTATCTTAACGAACTGGCGGAAAAAATAGAAAGAAGAGGCTCTTAACTTGAGCCTCTTCTTTCTATTTTTGTGCTCTTAAGCTATCGAGGACATTTTTAGCGTCGGGAGCCATTTTGAAGAAGTCGGTTATTTTGTCGCAGTTGTAATTATCACATTTGCTGCAATTTTCCTGGGCTTTTTCATTATTGCATTTTCTTATGTTGCACTCAAGACAGTAGGAGAAAAGCACCTCTGAGCCGCAGCCGAGACAATTTACATCCTTTGCTTGAATTTCGGCATTGAACATCTTGCTCCAGTTCTCGGCAGTCTTTTTCCTGAGATCATCATCGTTGTTTCTGGTTGCGGTGTACGCGTCACAATTGTGGCATTCTATTCCGCAGCAGGCTATAATTTTATCCATATTATACCTCCGTTTTTAATTTATGACTTTATTGTATACGAACATATGTTCTAAGTCAATACTTTAATAAAATAAATAAGGAGAGGCTTTAAAAGCTTCTCCTTGATTTAGTCTTTATAATTTGAAAGTGCGGTACTTGTTGTATTAATTGCATTTTCTACAGCATTCAGGGTGTTTTGAATTTGCTGCTTGTTTTCCGGTTTTTCAACTGTGCTGAGAGCCTGATTCAATGAAATTTTTGCATCGCTTAGCTGGCTGAAGACTTTCTGTACCTGCTGTTTCGCATTTTTCCCCGGCATATCATCATACCTCCATGAATTTATGATTTAACTTATAATACTATTATCTTTATTTTGACTTAAATAATGCTTGAAAAAAATGTAAAAAAAATCTTCTACAGATACGAGATACGAGATTCGAGATACGGGGATGTCTGGGTATTGCTTAAGGGTCAAAGATCCTTCGCTTTGCTCAGGATGACATATGTGATTGTATATAGCAATAATATCGATATAATTTTTGCTGTGTCCTTCCGTGTAACAGATCTGTGTGACTTGTTACACGCACCTGGACCCATAAGGAATACCGAGCCTTCCTCGCATCTCGAATCTCGTATCTCGCATCTTTTATATATTTATGCTAAAATAAGCTAAAGTATATAGAATAAAAGGCCTGGAGGAATATATATGAAGCTGATTTCATGGAATGTAAACGGTCTTAGGGCTTGCGCACAAAAAGGATTTATGGAGTACTTCAAAGAGGCGGATGCGGATGTCTTCTGTATTCAGGAGAGCAAGCTCCAGGAGGGGCAGATAGATCTGAAGCCGGAGGGCTATCACCAGTATTGGAATTATGCAGAGAAGAAAGGTTATTCAGGTGTTGCCGTTTTCAGCAAAGCCGAGCCTTTAAGCTGCACTTACGGGATAAACAGGGAGGAGCATGACAAGGAAGGCAGGGTTATTACTCTTGAGTATGAAGACTTCTATCTTGTTACGGTTTATACTCCGAACTCTCAGCAGGAGCTTTTGAGGCTGGATTACAGGATGAGGTGGGAGGATGATTTCAGGAGCTACCTCAAGGCTTTGGATGAATTGAAGCCGGTTGCGGTTTGCGGGGATTTAAACGTAGCACATAAGGAGATAGATTTGAAGAACCCCAACAGCAACAGGAGGAATGCAGGATTTACAGATGAGGAAAGGAATAAATTCACTGAGCTGCTGGAGTCAGGCTTTATAGATACCTATCGATATTTCAATCCTGACAAGGAAGGGGCCTACTCTTGGTGGTCCTACCGCTTCAATGCCAGAGCCAATAACGCAGGCTGGCGTATAGACTATTTTTGTGTTTCTGAAAGATTGGCCGTCAGGCTGGTCAGCGCAGACATTCATACGGGAGTGACAGGATCGGACCATTGTCCTGTAGAACTGGTTATAAAATAGGAGCTTTCCGGATTTCGGGGAGGGTTCATGATGAGCAATATGCACAGACTTATCTGGTTTGACAAGCAGATGAGGGCTTTGGTATATCCCAACCGTGGAAATTTGGCTGAAAAGTTTGAAATATCAGTAAGGCAGGCTCAAAGGGATATAGATTACCTGAAAAATTCTCTTGAGGCTCCAATAAAATATAGTGCGAAGCGGAGAGGTTATTATTACGAGGACGAAAGCTACATATTGCCCAGTGTTTATATAAATGACCTGCAGAAAAGGATGCTTAAGTTCCTCGCATACAGATACGGCAACTACACCCAGACCCCTAAGGTGGCTCAGCTGTCCGAGCTGTTTAAAAAGCTTGCGGAGGAGGATGAGATTGAAGATGAAATTCCCATCTTTGACCTGGGAAAGCCTGTGGTGCAGCATTATTACGTCATATACAATGCCATCTGCTCCAAAAACAAGTTAAAGCTTACTTACAGAGATCCTTACAAAGGGAATGTTGCACTCAAGCTTGATCCCTATAAGCTGTTTTACAAATATAATGCAGACCACCTGGCAGGTTATGACAATGAACTCCGGGAATTTACCGTTCTGAGGCTGGACCGTATTGCTGCATTGGAGGTGCTGTCTGAGAGCTTTGTAGTCTCTTCTGAGTTTGAAACAAAAAAATATAGTGGTTTTGTGAAGAAGGAGCCTTACGTGGCTAAAGTACGTTTTACCTGTGAGCAGAATATTAAGGTAGACAGGGGTATCAGGGCAAAGCATTTGGAGGGCTTCACCTACGAAATTGAGTTTTTTGATGTGGAAGAATTGATAAACCTTCTTATATGCAACAGCAGATTTGATAAGGTTCTTTTCCCTAAATGGCTTAGTCAGAAGATAATTGAACGTTGTGAGGGGATTATAGGAAGGCTGAGGTGAGAGAATGGCTGTAGTTCTGAAGGGTGTTGAGCTTGTAAAGGAATCGAGAGGATATGTTGACTGTCTGTATTCGGTCCTGACCGGCGCCGGTAAATTCCGGGGGCCTAAATACATGCTTTCTGGTATGACCGGATTTGCATTTATATTCTCCGCCCATAAGGAATTGATTATTGCCTCTACCGAGATGTACGGTTTAAGGACTGCTGCATTGAAAGCATTGGATATGCTGGGTTACTATTCGGAGGTTTATAGCGGCCTCAAAGGCAATCTAACCTTTCCACTGCATCAAAAGAAGGCTATACTAAGGGTCAAGGAATCAATTGATGCCGGGACGGGTGTGATTGTCTGGTCCCCGGGGAGAACGGATTTTGGAGTGATATCAGGTTATGATGATGAAGACGGTGTGTTTTTTTATAAGGACCGCCATAATAGAGGTATTCAGATACTTCTATATGAGAATCTGGGACGGGTGGAGGCAAATTTCTGGATGTGCCAGATAATAGGTGAAAATATCGAAAAGGATATCAGGGATATCTATTATGATTCTTTGGAAGCAGCGATAGATATCTGGGAAACCAGGTACATTGAGGAGAATATCCACAGCAGGGAATTGGCTTCTGGTAGAAAGGCTTATGAATACCTGATTGACGGTATGAAAGGCGGCAGCTTTTATGATCCGGGGGTAGGAAGGCTGATCTACTTCAACATAGTTGCCAGGGAAGAGGCATACCGCTATATGGAGGCTGTGAAGGAAGAGCTTCCCGAATGCCATACAGCCTATTTGAAATATAAGGGATTATATGAGATATATCAAAACATTAAGAGTATTCTCCCACCCTGTATTCCGGGGCAGGAGTACAGAATAGACAGGAAGGAAAGCCTCCCGCAGCTTATTGAGTACTGCAGTCTGGCCCGGCAGGCCGAGGAGGAAGTTGTCGGCGAGCTTAAGCAGCTGCTTAAGGAGCGGCTGAATAACAGGTATGTGGATATACTGGATGTTAAAAAATTCAAATAGGCAGGGTGTTTCGAAATATAACCCTGCCTATCGTTCTACTCTTTTACAGTACCGTTTGTGTCTGTTGTGACGGCTCTGTTCAACACCTGCATCATCTTTGCATTCAGTTTGCTCCCATTAAAGCGGAACTCCTGCCTGTAAGTATTGCAGTCTTCAAGTGGAACCAGATCAACTGCAAAGGTGTCTGCATCGGTCCAGGCGCCTCTGAAGGCGGCTTTTGTGGTCATACCCTTCCAGTAGAACGCATCCATAGCGTTTTCACGATATATACCATCCAGGCCAATCTTTACATCATACATCACCCCGTCACAGAACCAGTGCATGATGCATTCGTTACCATCATTAAATTCGAAGGAATATGTTTCTTTATTGTCCATAACATAAGTATTGCCTGATATCTGCCCGGCAATTTCCGGAAGCGCGGCTGCCGGTGCAGGGGCAGGAGCTTTGTTCAGAGACGCCAGTGTATTTGTCAGCTCGTCATAAGCTGCTTTGTTTTCGTTCAATGCCTGGGTTGCTTTTGTCGCGCGGATTATGTAGTCTTCCATAAGCTCTTCAGGTGCATAGAATTTGTCAGATGCCAGGCCGCTTGTAAAAACGGCAACTAAATTGTGCTCGGGTACCACAAACAGGTACTGGCCGGCAAAGCCTCTTGCGGAATACCCGCCGAACCTGTTCTGCCACCATTGATATCCATAGCCGTGCCTTCCTGCAAGACCGTTGGGCGTATCGATTTGTTTCCGTGTGGATTCCTCGACCCATTTTTCGGGGATCAACTGCTTATCTTCCCATTTTCCTTTGTTCAAATACAGGAGGCCGTATTTGGCCAGGTCCTCGGGCTTCATGAATATCCTGCTGCTTCCGGAATTTATGCCTTGCTTGTCTGTTCCCCAGGATATACCCGATATGCCCAGAGGTTTGAATATTCTTTCTGTGGCATATTCCAGTGAAGCCCTTCCCGTGGTTTTCTGCACTATAGCCGACAGAGCATGTGAAGCGCCGGAATTATAGTAGAAGCTCTTCCCGGGTTCCTCTTTCATGGGCTTATCCAGAAGATACTGCAGCTGGTTTTCTCCTGCCCACATTTGGGTGTTGGAATCATAGGGTGCTCCATAGGCTCCGGTTTCACTCCACTCCAGTCCTGCAGTCATTGTAAGAAGGTGCCTTATTGTCATGTTTTTCTTTCTGTCATCCAGATTTTTTATTTCCATACCGGGAAATATGTCTACCACCTTCTGGTCAATGCTTTTGATGAAGCCATTTTCAAGTGCAAGGACTACAAGAGCTGAGGTTATGCTTTTGGTTGCTGAATTGAGGATATGGCGATACTCTTTCCTGTAAGGGTAGAAGTAGCCTTCAGTAACCAGATAACCGTTCCGTACGATAAGGATGCTGTGAATATCAAGCTTGGACAATTTTATATAGTTGAACATTTCATTGATCTTTGCCGAGTCCATGCCTTGAGCTTCAGGTGTGGAGGTCTTCCACCCTTCAGTAGGCCAGTATCCGTCAGTTGATGATACATCTGCTGAACATCCGGCTGTTAAAGGGATTAAAAGAATCAGAACGAGTGACAGTACAAATAAGGCTTTGTAATATTTCATCACAATAGTTCCCCTCTCATATAAATATATAAGTTATTATAAAACAGGTGGTGTGACATATTATGTCACACCACCTGTTTTATAATAAAAGTGTGGGTTTAATATTGTTTTTTATGGGGGTGGGAAATATAGCTGCTTCTTACAATATTGAGTATCTAGCATATCTTGTAATAGTTCAGCTTAGGCATATACTGCCTTTCTGGGTATTGGGGCTGCTTGCGGGAGCATATATTTCTACTTATGGAAGGGGAGTAATCGTACGATTGACTTCTGAAGCATCAAGGGGGCGCAGCCTTTTTGGAGGATTGCTTCTGGCGGCGGTTTTAGGCGCAATCTCACCGGTAACCATGTATGGAATGATCCCGGTCCTGGCAGCTTTTCTACATTACAGTGTAAAGCAGTCGGTAGTAACAAGCTTTATAGTTACTTCAATCCTCATAAACCCGAATGTTTTCATATACAGCTTTGCACTGGGGGCAGATATCGCTGTTCTAAGGCTGCTTTTATGCATAACGGCGGGAGTGCTCAGCGGGTTTTTTGCAGAAATAATGTTTAAAGGCAGGCGTCTATACAAGTTTGATGGGCTTGCACCAGCAGAAGCTGCGGCAGTTTATGGCAGGGCAAGAGGGGGAATGCTGGGCAGGAGCTTTAGAAAAGCTGCAGTCAGAACAGCTCCCAATCTTGCATTGGGTATATTTCTGGCAGCTTTGTTTCAGGTATACTTCCCCTCAAAGGGATTTGATTACATATTCAGTAAAAACAACGGATTGAGCGTATTGTTTGCAGCATCACTGGGAGTTCCCACATATTACTGCGGAGGAGGAACAATACCGCTGATTAAGGCCTGGATGACGGAAGGCATGTCGGTGGGCTCCGCGCTGGCTTTCATGATAACCGGCCCGGCTACAAAATTCACCAACATGGCAGCTTTAAGAATAATAATGCCGGCTAAAAGCTTTGTGTATTATTTAATATATAATATTGCATTAGGTATAGGGGCAGGAATGATTATTGATCTGGTATACAGTGTAATATTATGAGGAGGGGTAGAATGAAAAGGATAATTGTTTCATTGTTAATTTTCCTGTTTACGGTTTCCATGATATCATGTTCAAAAGATACGGAAGCTGTTGATGCTCAACCGGAGCCGCAGGTAAAACGGGATCAGGAAACCCAGGCAAAAAAGGAGCAGGATAATAAGGTTGATTTGAAGCTTCAAAATATGACCGGAAAGGAAAAGGACAGCTCGGAAGTATTTGCCGTAAAAGGCACAAACGGAGCTGACAAAGGCTTCGAAAAGCTGATGGAGCTGATGGACAGCCGGGGTCTGAGCTTTTACAAGACCAGCTCCAGGCCGGCAGGTTTAATCAGTAAGGATGACGTGGTGCTCCTGAAGTTTAACTGCCAATGGTCTGAAAGGGGAGGTACCAACACAGACCTTATCAGGTCGGTGGTTGGGGCAATAACAAAGCACCCTGAAGAATTCGAAGGAGAGATAATTATTGCCGACAATGGGCAGAGCCAGTACGGACCCTTCAGAAAGGGAGGAAGTGTTGAGTGGAAGGACAACAATGCCGTTGATACCGCCCAATCGGTGAAAAAGGTTGCAGAGGCCTTTGCCAAGGATTACAGGGTATCTGCCCTGACCTGGGACGGCATGACAACAAAGGAAGTCGGGGATTATTCCAAGGGGGATTATGAAGACGGTTTTATCCTTATTCCAGAAGAAACCTCAGCAGGGCTTCAAATATCCTACCCCAAGTTCAAGACACAGTATGGAACCTATGTAAGCTTCAAAGACGGTATATGGAATGAAGAAAAGAAGGAATATGAAAGGGATAGATTAAAGGTCATCAATATGCCTGTGCTCAAATCACATGTCACGTATCAGGTGACGGCAAGTATAAAGAGCTACATGGGAACAACCTCAGACAAGCTGACCCACCATGGAGCGCACAACAGCGTTGCTGCAGGGGGCATGGGCACTCAGATGGCGGGTACCAGAATGCCTGTATTGAATATAATTGATGCTATCTGGATAAACCCTTATCCCAGGAGGGGGCCCTCCACAAGCTATGAAAGTGCAGTAGAGGCAAATATCATAGCGGCGGGTACTGATCCGGGGGCTCTGGATTACTGGGCTGCCAGGTACATACTTATGGAAGCGGCAAAGAAGCTGGAACTGATAAATTATGAAGCTATGGATCCGGCGGCCCGGGAACCCGGAACCTTCGGGTACTGGCTGGGGAAGTCGGTAGAAGAGCTCCGAAAGGCAGGAATAAAATCCACGGCAGAAGAGAAAAAAATTACAGTATATGTGGATACCCTGGGCAAATAATAAACAACAGCCATAAAAGCCGAAAAGAAGGGGAAATATATATCCATAAGGAATATATAACACAAATGATAATATAAAAGGGGATATATATGAATAATACATTTGACAAGCTGGGACTGGATCCCCGGCTGGTGGAGGGCCTGAAAAAGCAGGGGATCACAGAGCCTACGGGAATACAGGCAGGAGTAATCTGTCCGGCCCTGGAGAACAGGGATATTATCGGGCAGTCACCCACGGGAAGTGGAAAGACACTGGCATTCCTGCTGCCTATTTTTCAAAGGATAGATGCAGGAAAAAAGGAGATGCAGGCGATAATACTGGCACCTACCCATGAGCTGGTAATGCAGATAGAAAAAGAGACAAGGCTTCTGTCCGAAAGCTCCGGAATTGCTGTCACTTCAACTGCAATAATCGGAGAAGTGAACATCACCAGGCAGATAGAAAAGCTCCGGGAAAAGCCAAATATAATTGTAGGCTCTGCAGGCAGGGTGCTGGAGCTTATAAAGAGAAAGAAAATTAATGCACAGACGGTAAAGACCATAGTTATAGACGAGGGAGACCGGATGCTTGATGAGCATAACCTGAGCACCGTCAAGGATGTAATAAAAACTACACTGAGGGATAGGCAGCTGATGCTTTTTTCAGCCACAATAACAGAAAAGACCATGAATACTGCAAGGGAGCTTATGAAGGACCCGCAAGTAGTCCGCATAGAGGAAGAAGGGAAAATAAGCCCTAATATAGAGCATATATATCTGGTTGCGGAGCAAAGGGATAAGATAGAAGTACTGAGAAAGCTAGTAGCTTCAGTCAAGCCTGAAAGGGCAATAGTGTTCATCAATAAAAGCGAGGAACTGCAGCTGGCGACTGCAAAGCTGCAGTATCATCACCTTAGTGCTTATGATATATCCGGCAGTGCATCCAAGGAAGAGCGGAAGAAGGCACTGGAAGGCTTCAGAAAAGGAGATATAAAGCTTCTGGTTGCTTCTGACATAGCAGCCAGAGGGCTGGATATAAAGGGTGTCACCCATATATTCAATCTGGACCTGCCGGGGGACCCCAAGGGATACCTGCACCGGGTCGGACGTACAGGCAGGATGGGGCAAGCAGGCACGGCAATATCCATTGTCGCAGAAAAAGAAGTTCCCTTTATTAAAAGATGTGAAAAAGCTTTGAATATAGAGATTACACAAAAGGACATATACAAAGGAGCAATAGTAGATCCGGTCAAAGACAGGAAATAACAAAAAAGGCATCTGGCCGGAAGTCAGGTGCCTTCAGTATATATAGCCCTGATTAAAGGTCTAGCTAAAGCTTTCAATTCTGATGATGTTTTCCAGCCCGTTTACCTTAGCAAGCTTTTTAATCTCTTCAATTGATGCGGCAACATCTCTTTCCAGAGCTTCATGAGTTATAAATATCAAAGATACATTTTCGTCGTCTACTACATCCTGATTAACAGTGAAAATACTCACATTGTGTTTTCCGAATACTGTGGCTATACCCCCCAGTACTCCCGGTTTATCCTTGACATTGAGTCTGATATAGTAAGCTGAGTAGTTTTCGCCGGAGCTCTGAACTATTTTTGTGGTCTGGCGGTTTTTCAGCATAAATAGTGTCGGCAGGTCGACGTTATTTCTCAAAATGGAAATTATATCTCCTACTACGGCACTGCCGGTAGGCAAATCCCCGGCTCCTCTTCCGTAAAGCATCAGGTCCCCTACAGCATTACCCTTTATGAATATGGCATTAAAGGAGTCATTTACATTGGCAACAGGATGATCCTTTGGGACCATTGTCGGATGCACTCTTAGCTCCAACTTGTTGTCTGCTTCCTTTCCGATTGCCAGGAGCTTTATAACGTAGCCCAGCTTATCTGCATAAGCAATATCAACAGCCTTTATATTGCTTATCCCCTCTCTGTATATGGAAGCAAAATCAACCTTTGTGCTAAAGGACAGGGATGCCATTATTGCCAGTTTATAAGCTGCGTCAAAGCCCTCAATATCCGATGTGGGGTCTGCTTCGGCGTATCCCTTTTCCTGTGCCTCCTTCAGAGCATCATCAAAATCCATACCCTCATGAGTCATTTTGGTTAGTATGTAATTCGTAGTTCCGTTAACTATTCCTACAAGCTTCTCAATTTTGTTTGCGGTAAGGCTTTCGTTAATTTCACGTATTATGGGTATACCGCCGCCAACGCTTGCTTCGTAATAAAAAAGCACTTTTTCTTTATCTGCGGTTCTGAAAAGCTCCTCTCCCTGGGTAGCCAGGACAAGCTTATTTGCAGTTACTACATGCTTCCCGCACTTCATGGCTTTCAGCATGTATTCCATTGCCGGCTCAGTACCCCCCATCAGTTCAACTACAATCTTGATGCTGTCATCATTGAAAATATCATTAGCGTCAGTTGTTATTATTTTCTCCGGTATCTCAACGCATCTGGGTTTGCCGGCATCTCTTACAAGTATTTTTGCAACCTCTATATCATAGCCGCATCTCAGCATAATTTCACTTTTGTTGGTATTTAATATTTTCCATACCCCTTGTCCCACGTTTCCAAGTCCTAATATTGCTATTCTAATCTTTTTCATTTCAGTTTCATTCCTTTCAAATATACATTACGAGGCACTTGCACAGAAAAATGCGTTATGCAGCTCGTTCAGGGCCTTTTTATTATCAGCTTCCTCTATCAGACACCAAATGGCCGTATGAGAGTTCGAGGTCTGCAATATATTTACATTACTACATTCCAGTGTTCTCAGCAGCTTTGACATCACTTCGGGCATACCCCTTAATGCATTTCCTATGAGGGAGACCTTGCTGCAATTATTGATAACCCGGTACTCTTTGCATAGCTGCTTTAAAATGCTTTCTACTTCACTTGCATCTACACTGTCTACAGTAAAAATCTCCTGGCCGGGGAATATATTTACCAAATCAATATTGATATTTTTTTTGGCCAGCAGCTCGAAAATATCATTTCCCATATTTCTGCAATTATCAGGAAAATTGATAATAATCTGAGTCTTGTTTGCCATGCTTGTAATACCTGTTACAGAATTATATGCATATCCCCTTGAGTTGGTAATAATCGTACCGGGGGCATCAGAGACAGTATTTTTTATAATCAAAGGTATATTGCCTGCCAGTGCGTATTCCACAGCGCGGGGATGGACAACCTTTGCCCCCTGGTCTGCCAATTGAAAAACCTCGCTATAGCTTATCTCATTAATTATTTTTGCACCAGGTACAATATTTGGATCTGCCGTCATAATACCATCCACATCAGTGTATATTTCAACGCATTCTGCTTTTAATGCTTTTCCAAGAAGTGTCCCTGTTATATCGCTGCCCCCTCTTCCAAGGGTAGTATGGTCTCCTTCTTCTGTAATGCCCTGGAACCCTGTAACTATGGGTATCAACCCCTGCTCAAGCACATTCAGTATTTTTTCGGCTTCTACATTAATAATACCGGCATTGCCAAAGTTAGCGTCTGTTATTATACCCGCATTTCCGCCTGTCAGAACTTTTGCCTTATATCCTCTTTTTGCAAAGGCTTCTGCCATAACAACTGCAGAAATGATTTCTCCGCAGCACATCAGAAGGTCAATCTCCCTTTTATCCACATTACTGTCACTGCCGTCTATCAATGATAAAAGAGTATCGGTAGCATAGGGATCCCCTTTTCTGCCCATTGCCGATACTACGACAACAGGGCTGTATCCTCGCTCCGATGCAGATATAACCTTATCTATTGCCATATTTCTTTTTTCATTAGTAGTAACCGAGGTGCCTCCGAATTTCTGCACTATGATTTTCATAATATCCCTCCTAATTGAATATGAACGACAAAAAACTCCCGTCCCTGAAAGGGACGGGAGCATATTTCTCCCGCGGTTCCACCCGAATTGGTATAAACCCACTTAAAGCTTTAACGCAGCGAACGCCGATTCTTACTGATGTTTCAGAATGAAACTCCCGGGTGGTTTTCAACCCTTCAAGTCAAGGAAATCTTTCAGCCGGTGGATTTCCATCTCTAATAACCGAATTTGGTCTACTCGTCCCGATCATGGTATTTAAAATATATAATTTTCTTTAATAAATACAAAAAACTCCCGTCCCTAAAAGGGACGGGAGCATATTTCTCCCGCGGTTCCACCCAAATTGGTATAAACCCACTCAAAGCTTTAACGCAGCGAACGTCGATTCTTACTGATATTTCAGAATGAAACTCCTGGGTGGTTTTCAACCCTTCAAGTCAAGGAAATCTTTCAGCCGGTGGATTCCCATCTCTAATAACCGAATCTGGTCTACTCGTCCCGATCATCATCTTATTTTCAACTTATTATAAATATTACTAATTTCTATATACTATACTGCAAAATTTCTTATAAGTCAAGAGTAATTTTTGGAAGGCTTTAATTATATAAATTGCAGGAGAGATAAAAAAAGTAAAGTTTTGTATTGACAAAGCATAGAATAAACTTATATAATTGTTTTTAAATATATATAAGCCAAAATCAAGGAGCAGGAATAGTAGTTGCTGGAATTTGGTTCAAGCGAATCCGGAGCAGTGGGAGCCGGGTACCGTAGCCGGTTATGAATGGGCCTGTGAGATGACATGCGAAATCAAGTAGCAGAATCCGGGAGTCTGCCGTTAAAAAGACAAGGTATCGAGCAATCCGTACCTGCAAGAGATAGTATTGTACTTAGGTGGCATAGCGAAATAGAGCATTTCGTCCTGAAAGGGATGAAATGCTTTTTTGATTGTATGAAGTACAGGACTAAAAATGGGTGGCAACACGAGTCACTTCGTCCCATTATAGGATGAAGTGGCTCTTTTTTTGTTGAATTATACTTAATCCCATCTACTGGCAGGATTCAGAATGCAAAATGCAACATATTTAGGAGGTGAAGCAATGGTAAATATCTCAGAAGAAAACTATCTCAAATACAAAAGTCAGGGAGCTGCTTTCCCGGTAATCCTGGAGGCCAACGCCGATGAGCTGACACCTATCGGTATTTATTACAGCCTGGAGGGTAAAAACAAATTCCTGTTGGAAAGTGCTTTAGGAAGCAGTGAATCGGGGAGATATTCCTTTATCGGAGCAGATCCTTATATGACAGTGAGAAGCAGCGGAGATGAGCTGGAGGTAGTGAAAAGCGGAAGTACAGAAATAATCAAGGGTAAGGTTCTTGATTATGTCAGGGAGCACATGGGGGCCGGTTATATACCGGAAGGGGCCGGCCTTCCTTTTACCGGAGGGGCAGTGGGTTATGTGGGATATGACATCATCAGGCAGTATGAGAAGCTGCCTGATGATAATGCTGATGAAATGAAACTGCCGGAAGCATGGCTGATGTTTTATAAAAGCTGTATCTGCTATGACAGATACAGGCATACGCTATCTGTCATATATAATGTATTTCCTGATGAGGACAAGGATTACAGAAGAATAGTCAATGAGATCAAAGCTTTGTATGAGAAGGTCAGATATAACGGCAGAATACACAAGCTTCCTGAAAGCAGTGGAAACAAGGAGATACAATCGAATTTCAGCTGTGAGGAGTTCTGCATGGCAGTAAATAAAGCAAAGGGATACATTGTGGAGGGGGATATTTTCCAGGTGGTATTGTCGCAGCGGCTGATGGCAGATACTGAGTCAGAACCCTTTGACATTTACAGGAGGCTCAGATCCGGGAACCCGTCTCCATATCTTTTCCACATAGACTTTACAGATTTCCAGCTTATCGGTTCATCTCCGGAAAGTCTTGTAAGTGTACAAGGGGACAAGGTGACTACAAACCCCATTGCCGGTACCAAGCCCAGGGGCAGGAATGAAAAAGAGGATAAGGTACTAAGGGAGGAGCTTATAGCTGATGAAAAAGAGCGGGCGGAGCATGTAATGCTTGTGGATCTTGGCAGGAATGATGTGGGCAGGATAAGTAAATTCGGCAGCGTTACTGTTGAAAGGTTTATGGAGGTAGATGTTTATTCCCACGTCATGCATATGGTGTCGAAGGTATCCGGAAGGCTCAAAGAGGGTATAACCTGCTTCGATGCGCTTACTTCATGCCTTCCTGCGGGTACTCTGTCAGGAGCACCCAAGGTAAGGGCTATGGAAATAATCGATGAGCTTGAGAGTGTGAGAAGAGGCATCTACGGGGGGGCCGTCGGGTACTTCTCATACAATGGCAACATGGATACATGCATTGCGATACGTACTATAGTGTACAAGGATAAAAAGGCATATATACAGGCAGGTGCAGGTATCGTATACGACTCGGATCCGGTGTCGGAATACAAGGAAACCATGAATAAGGCAATGGCATTGCGGGAGGTGCTTTAAATGCTCTTGATTATCGATAATTATGATTCATTCACATATAATCTTTACCAATACATTGGTGAAATATATGAGGAAATTGAGGTTGTAAGAAATGACAGGATATCTCTTGAGGATATCGAAAAGACAGGAGCCAGGGGCATCGTGCTGTCACCGGGACCGGGAAGACCGGAGAATGCAGGAATATGCGTGGAAGTAATAAGGAATTTTGGGGGAAAGGTACCCATCCTGGGCATTTGCCTTGGACATCAGGCCATCGGCTATGCCTATGGGGGAAATATAATAAAAGCTGAAGTCATAAAGCATGGCAAGACCTCTCTTGCATATCACGATGGCTATCATCTTTTCAAAGACATAAAAACCCCTATAGAGGTCATGCGGTATCATTCACTGGTAGTGGAGAGGCGCACGCTTCCAAAGGAGCTTGTGGTTACTGCAGAGACCTCAGATGGAATGATAATGGGGCTCAGGCATAAGGAGTATCAGGTATACGGCTTGCAGTTTCACCCTGAGTCAATACTTACAGAGCAGGGAAAAGAAATAATAAGGAATTTTGTGGAGGTGACAAGTAATGCTTCAGGAAGCAATTAAGAGAATTGTAACAGGAGAGAATCTTGCAGAGTATGAGGCTGAAGCGGCAATGAATGAGATAATGAGTGGAAATTCAAGCCCATCACAGATTGGAGGCTTTCTTATAGGGCTCAGGATGAAGGGTGAAACAGCGGAGGAAATAACCGGATGTGCCCGGTCCATGAGAAGCAATGCAGTGCCTCTGAAGCCGGATTCGGATTATGTGATCGACACCTGCGGCACCGGAGGAGACGGTGGAAAGACCTTCAATATATCCACTGCAGTTGCGATAGTTGCAGCCTCTGCAGGGGTAAAGGTAGCAAAGCACGGCAACCGGGCGGTATCCAGCAAAAGCGGCAGTGCGGATGTGCTCAGCCAATTGGGCTTCAATATAGACATAAGCCCCAATGATGCGAAAATGAGCATTGATGAAGCGGGTATGGGGTTTCTGTTTGCACCTAAATATCATACAGCTATGAAAAATGTTGCTCCAACAAGAAAGGAACTGGGAACGCGCACAATATTCAATATATTGGGCCCTTTAACCAATCCTGCTTTTGCAAAGGGTCAAATACTGGGGGTATATGAAAAGGGGCTGACACGTACAATGGCTGAGGTGCTATATAAGCTGGGTTGTGAAAGGGCAATGGTGGTTCACGGTGAAGACGGGTTGGATGAGCTTTCCACAACCGGTGTGACTTTTGTAAGTGAGCTTGGGAATGGCAAGGTGGAGGATTATGTGATAACTCCGGAGGAATTCGGAATACCAAAAGCAGCACTTGAGGATATTTCAGGGGGAGATGCGGCCTGCAATGCACAGATAATATTGAATATACTTAAAGGCAAAAAAGGACCCAGGCGGGATATAGTATTGCTGAACAGCGCAGCAGCACTCTATATCGGTAAAGCCGCAAAGGATATGAAGGAAGGACTAAAGCTTGCATCGGGACTCATTGACTCGGGGGCGGTCTTTGATAAGCTGGAACAACTTCTTGTATATAACAGGAGGATATGCCAGTGATATTGGATGATATTATAGCAAATAAAAGGCTGCAGCTACAGCAGGAGAAGGAGTTGAAGCCATTGCAGGCTCTGTATGGGGATATCCGGAACACTCCTGTAAGAGACTTTAAAGGTGCATTAAACAAAAAGAATATTTCAATTATTGCGGAAGTGAAAAAGGCATCTCCCTCCAAAGGAGTCATCCGGGGGGCTTTTGACCCGGCGAATATCGCCCAAGTATACCGGGAGGCAGGCATGGACGCTGTATCCGTCCTTACTGAAAGAAAATTCTTCCAGGGACAGGATGAGTACATTGAAGAGGTAAAAAATGTGAATACAAAGCCTGTGCTCAGAAAGGACTTCATAATAGATGAGTATCAGCTCTATCAGTCCAGGGCCATAGGTGCTGATGCAGTACTCCTGATTGCTGCAGTTCTGGGAGGGGAATTGAAGAGCTATTATGAAAAAGCCGGTGAGCTTGGACTTTTTTGCCTGGTGGAGGTTCACACCCGGGAAGAGCTTTATATAGCACTTGACAGCGGCTGTGACATCATAGGAATCAATAATAGGAATCTTAAAACCTTTAATGTTGATTTAAGGACTACTGAGGAATTGATCCGCGGTATCCCCGGGGGAATCACCGTAGTATCTGAAAGCGGTATTAAATCTCCTCAGGATGTAAGATACCTGAGAGAGTTGGGAGTAAATGCGGTGCTGATAGGAGAAACCTTCATGAGGAAAATAGATGATGTCAAAACCATCCTTGATTTTGCGGCTGAGGCAAAGGGGGCTTTTTGATGGTAAAAGTGAAGATATGCGGACTGCGGCGGATGGCTGATATTTATTATGTAAATGAACTTAAACCTGATTTCGGAGGCTTCGTATTTGCTAAGAGCAAAAGGCAGGTATCGGCGGAGTATGCAAGACAGCTTGTTGAAAAGCTGGATAGAGATATTCAGGCAGTTGGTATTTTCGTCAATGAGGATATGGCAGTTGTCAAGGAGATTGCTGCCTATGTTGGACTGGAGGTACTTCAATTCCACGGCAGTGAGACACCGGAGTATATAAAAGCCTTTAGGGGAGTTACAGTATGGAAGGCCGCAGGTATAAAAAGTCCGGAGAATCTGGAACCGTTAAGCCGCTATAAGGTGGATGCGCTGCTTCTTGACAGCAACTCCGCCGGATCGGGACAGTGCTTCAACTGGAATATTATAAAGGGCTATAAGCCGGAGAAGCCGGTAATACTTGCCGGGGGGTTGAACCCTTCAAATATAGCATCAGCCGTAGCTGAAGTAAGACCCTACGGTGTGGATGTGTCAAGCGGGGTTGAGACGGATGGGTTGAAGGATTATGAAAAAATCAGGAAATTTATAGATAAAGCGAGGGGATTGAGTTGAAAGGAAGATTTGGAAAGTTTGGAGGCCAATATGTGCCGGAGACTATAATGAATGCACTGATAGAGCTTGAGGAGGAGTTTTATAAGGCGGCAGAGGATGAAGAATTCATAAAGGAATACCGCTATTATCTTAAGGAATACTGTGGCAGGCCGACACCGCTGTACTATGCCGAAAACCTTACAAAAAAACTGGGCGGAGCAAAGCTGTACCTTAAAAGGGAAGACTTGAACCATACAGGCGCACACAAGATAAATAATGTGATGGGACAGATCCTTCTGGCTAAAAGGATGGGCAAAAAGAAGGTAATCGCAGAGACAGGAGCAGGCCAGCACGGGGTGGCAACTGCCACGGGAGCTGCCATGTTTGGTATGGAATGTGAAATATACATGGGTGAAGAGGACATAAGAAGGCAGTCTCTTAATGTATTCAAGATGAAAGTGCTGGGAGCAAAGGTTATATCAGTGACCTCCGGCACAGCTACCTTGAAGGATGCGGTGAACGAGGCCATGAGAAGCTGGGTCGCAAGTATTGAGGATACTTTTTATGTAATGGGCTCAGTAGTGGGTCCCCATCCATATCCTACAATGGTAAGGGACTTTCAGAGGGTCATCGGAGACGAGACAAGAGAGCAGATATTGGAGAAAGAGGGAAGGCTGCCCGGTTATGTCATTGCATGTGTAGGCGGCGGCAGCAACTCCATGGGAATATTTTATCCTTTTATTGAGGATAAGGCTGTAAAGCTTATAGGGGTAGAAGCAGCAGGTCTTGGGCTGGACACAGGCAAGCATGCGGCCTCCATGGCAAAGGGCTCTGCCGGTGTACTGCACGGGATGATGACCTACCTGCTTCAGGATGAAGAAGGTCAGATAATGGATGTATACTCAATATCGGCAGGGCTTGATTATCCGGGAGTAGGACCTGAGCATGCACAGCTTAAGGACAGCAAAAGGGCTGAGTATCTCTCCATTACCGACATTGAAGCCCTTGAGGCTTTCGGAGAACTGTGCCGGACTGAAGGTATCATTCCTGCCCTTGAAAGCTCCCACGGGCTGGCTTATGCAATGAAGCTGGCACCGGACCTGGCAAAGGATGAGTTGGTGGTGGTCAATCTGTCGGGCAGGGGTGACAAGGATATAGATACTATTGCAAAAATAATGGGGGTGGGGATATGAACCGCATAGATGCAGCCTTTGACAGACTAAGGAAAGAGAACAGAAAGGCTATGATTTCATTTATAACAGCCGGGGACCCTGACCTTGATGCTACAGTTGAACTGGTCCTGGCTATGGAACAAGGTGGAGCGGATATAATCGAGCTTGGGGTACCTTATTCCGATCCACTGGCAGATGGAGCTGTTATTCAGGCTTCCTCCGCAAGGGCTTTAAAAGCCGGGGCAAGGATAACAGGAATAATGGATACAGTCAGGACAATAAGAAAACAAAGCAAAGTGCCACTCGTATTCCTGGTATATTACAATTCTGTTTTCAAATATGGTGTGGAAAGCTTTATAAGCGAAGCGGGCAGCGCAGGAATAGACGGGCTTATAATACCGGATCTGCCTATAGAAGAGAGAAAGGACATTATTGAAATAGGGGATAAATACGGGGTCTATCTGATACCCCTTGTGGCACCTACCTCGAAAGACCGTATTCAAAAAATCACGGAAAACGGCAGGGGGTTTGTGTACTGTGTGTCAACAGCAGGCGTCACAGGGGTAAGGCAGAGCTTAAATACAGATATCAAGGAGTATATGAATATTGTATCGGGTTACACAAAGCTGCCGAAGGCTCTGGGCTTCGGAATATCCGGTCCTGAAATGGCACAAAGCTATAAAGCTTACTGCGAAGGAATAATAGTAGGAAGTGCTATCGTAAGAACGGCTGCAGAAGCAGAAACCAGGGAGACTATGATAGAAGGCGTGAGGAGCTTTGTCTCACGGATAAAAGAGGTATTATGAAGAAGGGCAGTGAACTCGTTTCAGCTTGCTGAAACGAGTTCACTAAACCGCTATAGATACATTTTTTCCAGTTGGCTCTGCAAATCTTCATTCTCCAGATATTCATCATAGCTCATCTGTCTGTCAACAAGCCCATTGGGAGTAATTTCCATTATCCTGTTGGCAATGGTCTGAATAAACTGATGGTCATGAGATACGAAAAGTATCGTACCCGGGAAATTGGTAAGACCTTCGTTGACTGCTGTTATTGATTCAAGGTCAAGATGGTTGGTCGGCTCATCCAGAAGCAATACATTGGCGCCGGAGAGCATCATTCTGGAAAGCATGCAGCGGACCTTTTCGCCTCCTGAAAGTACCTGTGCACTCTTAAGTGCTTCCTCTCCGGAGAACAGCATTCTTCCAAGGAAGCCTCTAATAAAGGTTTCCGTTTTCTGTTCGGCATTATCTTCAGAATACTGCCTCATCCAATCCACAAGGTTCATATCCACACCATTGAAGAATTTGGAGTTATCCTTTGGAAAATATGATTGTGAAGTAGTTACTCCCCATTTATACTCTCCGCTGTCCGCTTCAAGCTCACCCATCAGTATTTTAAAAAGCGTTGTTTTTGCTATACCGTCGGGACCGACAAAAGCAAGCTTATCACCCTTGTTGATTCTGAAGCTTATATTATCAAGGACCTTTTTACCGTCAATTGTTTTGCAAAGATTTTCAACAGTCAGAAGCTCGTTTCCGGCCTCTCTGTCCGGCTTGAACCCGACAAAGGGATACTTTCTGGAGGAGGGCTGTATGTCTTCCAGGGTGAGCTTTTCCAGCTGCTTCTTACGGGAGGTTGCCTGCTTTGACTTGGAAGCATTGGCACTGAAGCGCATTATAAACTCTTGCAGGTCCTTCATTTTCTCTTCTGTCTTTTTATTCTTGTCCCTGGACATCTGAAGCGCCAACTGGCTGGACTGGTACCAGAAGTCGTAGTTGCCCACATAGATTTTGATTTTGCCGTAATCTATATCAGCCATATGTGTGCACACCTTGTTCAGGAAGTGCCTGTCATGGGATACTACAATGACGGTATTCTCAAAATCAAGGAGGAAGCTCTCAAGCCATTTTATGGACTTAATATCCAAGTGGTTGGTCGGCTCATCCAGAAGCAGAATATGCGGATGACCGAATAAAGCTTGGGCCAGAAGCACCTTGACTTTGTCGGAACCGTTCAGCTCCTTCATTTTTATACTGTGGGATTCTTCCATTATGCCCAGGCCTGTAAGCAGTGTTGCAGCTTCAGACTCAGCTTCCCAGCCGTTAAGCTCTGCAAACTCACCTTCCAGCTCGGAGGCTCTGATTCCATCCTCGTCGGAAAAGTCCACCTTTGCATAGAGATCTTCCTTTTCTTTCATTATCTCATAAAGCCTGCTGTGGCCCATTATTACTGTTTCCAGCACTTGAGATTCATCGAACTGGAAGTGGTCCTGCTTCAGAACCGCAAGCCGTTCTCCGGGAGTTACCGACACATCTCCTGTGTTTGGCTCAAGTTCACCGGAAAGGATTTTGAGAAATGTGGATTTTCCTGCACCGTTGGCACCAATGAGACCATAGCAGTTGCCGGGAGTGAACTTTATATTAACATCATCAAATAATTTTCGTCCGCCATACCTTAGGCTAACATTGTTTGTACTGATCAAAACCTATACCACCCTTTAAAATTTAAATTTTTAAACACCTATATGTTTTGCAATAAACATTTTACATTGAAGTTCAAATATTGCAAAATCATATTCCTTTATTTAGTGCCTCGCCTGCTTTAGAAGAGATATACTATACGAGGCACCTAGCAATTATATCACATATAGCTTCAAGGGGCTACTTTATAATGGATATAGTTGAATAATATCGAAAAACACTTGAAGCAGATAGAGAAATGTATTACAATGAACCTATAATATTGAAAAGAGATAAAAAAATGACAAAAGTGAGTTCCGGCATAATTGAATATCTGGCTTATGCCCATGCTGTTACAGGAGATTTTGGAGCACAAGGGAGAAGTGTGTCCAAAATCGAATATTATGTGAACTAAAAGCCGGAACTTTACTAATAAAATTAGATAGCTATATTGAACGCACAAGAGTATTCACATTGGGTATAGTGCGAATTCAATAACTACTATGGAAACATTTACGCGAAATTTGAATAAATAATAAAAATGTTTTTCGCGAAATATATAAGCCCCTAAGTAAGGTTTACTTAGGGGTTTTTTGTGTTCAAATTCATCTTATAGGAGGAGACCAACTATGAATAATAACGTTCAATTAAAGAAAAACATTAATAGAAATTATATATATACACTGCTTCAGAATATTGACCTGACCAGGGGGGTATGGATGATATACCTTGCCGGCAAAGGCATGAGCCTCACACAATTGGGACTGTTGGAGACAGTATTTCACATAACCTCGTTTTTGATGGAGGTTCCTACCGGGGCCATAGCCGATATTTTCGGCAGGAAGATAAGCAGAATATTGGGGCGGGCGCTTTCGCTTATAAGCGTCATAATACTGCTTGCAGCGGATGATTTCTTATGGTTCGCAATTTCATTTGTTTTTACGGCACTATCTTATAATCTGGAGTCAGGAGCCGGTGACGCGCTTATATATGATTCCTTAAAGGAGATCGGTGAAGAAGACAAATACATGAAAATATCCGGCAAAAAGGAGGTTTTCTATCAGGTTGCCGGCATTGTATCCTTCCTGGCAGGGGGCTATATGGCAACAAGGAGCTATGGCATCGCCTTCACTATTACAATCATAGTTGGAGCAGTTGCCTTGCTGCAGTCCTTCGGCTTCAAGGAACCGTCCATTGGCAGGAGGCATGAGGCTGAGGAGAGGGGAAATGTATTTGTGAATCAGCTGAAGGAGAGTGTGGCGGTTGTCAGGGGGAATCCGAGGATAGGGTCTCTTATAGTATTTACAGAAATAATACTCACCTTTTGTACCTGCATATTCTTTTATTTGCAGAACTTCCTTAAGGGCAATGGTTACAATGAGGCAGTAATAGGCATTATTTATGCAGGCACATTCCTGGTCTCAGCTTTGACAGCGCCTCAGGTTCATAGAATTGAAAAAGTAATAAAGGAGCAGGGGATTCTGCTTTTGATACCCTTCATTACAGTGGCATGCTTATGGGGAATAGCACTTAGTGCTTATCATTTTATATTTTTTATAGTTCTGATGATTACAGAAGAGATTGTTTATGTTGCCATGAGCGATTATATCAACAAGATGATACCCAGTGAGAACCGTGCTACCATACTCTCTTTTTCAAGCATGGTATTCAGTTTCTTCATGATCACGGTCTTTCCGCTTGTGGGGATGCTTGGGGACAGGTACTCACTGAGCTTTGCAATAAAGTGCCTGGGAGGGCTGGGAATTGTATTTGTATTGATCAACAGCATTATACTGCTTACAATCCGCTGCCAAAAGAGAACATAGCCAGTTGTTACAAGATAAACTGGATTTATTGTTAAAAATTGATTTAGATATAGAAAGGCAATGTGTAAATAATAAAAGGGTGCAACTAAAGCCAAGGAGAAGAGCTTATGTGTAAAGAAGCAAGGATTCTGCTGGTTATAAGTGCCTTATTCACTTTTGCCATAGGATTATCGAATATTTTTGTAAATGTGTTCTTTTGGAAGCAAACAAACGAGTATGTGGCAATTGCGACATATCATCTGATCCACTATGTAACTATACCTATAGCCTTTGTCATTGCGGGAATGCTGGCAAAAAAGAAGAATGGCATATGGTCCTTGAGGATTGGACTGCTGACATACGCACTTTTCTTCATCCTGATATTGTTATTGGGCAGCAAAGGTAAAGCCTATATGTATCTGATGGGTATTATTTACGGTATGGCAACAGGGTTCTACTGGCTTGCCTTCAATACTCTCAGCTTTGATTTCACGCATATGAACAACAGAGATACCTTCAACGGCTTCAATGGATGCTGTGCGGGAATAACCGCCGCAATCTCACCCATGGCCGCTGCTTATACAATCAGCAGCTTAAAAGGGATGAAGGGGTACAATGCAGTTTTCGCCATGACACTGTCCATCTTTGTGATCCTGACTCTGATAAGCTTGCTGCTAAGGTGTAAAAATTATGGAAACAGACTGAATTTTAAAAAGGCTTTCTCCCGCAATTGTGGAGAATGGGGCATTTTAAGGACATCTGCCACCCTTTGGGGCTTCAGAGATGTGATAATAGTTTTTCTGATAAATATACTTACCATTGAGGCAACCAAAAGTGAGCTTACCTTAGGAAAACTCACACTTATAAGCGCAATGATATCTTCTGCAGCATATGTCCTTGTACAAAAGGTGATAAAGCCTCCTCATAGAAGGCTATCAATACTCATTGGTGCTTCGGGCTCATTTGCAGCGGTGCTGGGACTGGTATTCAAGCTGGGATATGCGACTCTGGTGTTTTATATTATGATGGATGCATTCTTCCTCCCGTTTTTTCTGATACAGCTGAATTCCGCCACGTTTAATATAATAGACCGGAATCATGAGAAGGATATGAGAATAGAATATATGATCAACAAGGACCTGGTGCTGAACAGCGGCAGGATCATAAGTGCTTTGATACTAATTACTTTATTATCTTTGTTTAATGCTTCTTCAACATTGAAGTTTTATTTACTGTTCTTAGGTATTGTACCCATCGCTTCAGGCTATGTCCTCGGGAAGCTCAGGGGAGTGTTCGAGGGCAAGGATTCTAAAAAATTTTCCGCCCATAAGAGGATTATAAGATGACAATAGCGTATAAAAGGATTTATACGCTATTGTCTATTGGGAAGGTGATTATGAATTGAAGCTGGACAGGTTGGTCTCCATATTGGTGCTGCTGCTGAGGAAAGAAAAGGTACAAGCCAAGGAAATGGCAGAAATATTCGATGTTTCTGTCAGAACCATTCTTAGGGATGTGGAAGCTATAAACCTTGCAGGCATACCTATTGTGACATATCAGGGGGCAAATGGGGGTATAGGGATCGCTGAGGGCTACCGCCTTGATAAGAGCGTGCTTACAGAGGATGATATGTCTACTATCATATCCACATTAAGCGGAATTGCAGGAACAATACCCGACAGCAGGCACGGGATTCTGATGGAGAAGCTCAGGAACACTTTGCCGTCATCACAGCTTGTGGCTCTGGATGAAAAAGTAAAGCAGCTTGTAATAGATTTATCTCCCTGGGGAGCTAATGAGCTGTTGAAGGATAGTGCTGCATGCATCAGGAAAGCAATAGAAAATCATAAGGAAATAGAATTTGCATATATAGATTCCGATGGTAAGAGGACAAGCCGCAGAGTTGAACCTTATTCCCTGGTGCTTAAGGGACAGAAGTGGTATTTATATGCCTGGTGTCATATCAGGCAGGATTTCCGTCTCTTCAAGCTCTCCAGAATGAGGGAGCTGACAGCCACGGCCATTGCCTACCAGCCGAGGAAGATATCCATGGATAAGCTTGACTGGGGGGATCCCTGGAGCTCTTATGAAAATATGATTACTCTGGAGCTTGTTTTTGAAGAAGTGATGGAAAGCATTGTAGTGGATTGGTTTGGCGAAGATATAGAGAAGCAGGAAGATGGAAGGCTTCTGGCAAAAGCCATGCTTCCGGAAAATAATTGGCTGTATGGCTTCATCTTGAGCTTCGGCATGGGTGTGGAGGTTATAAATCCACCCCATATCCGAAAAATACTTGCAGAAATATCGAAGGGAATATATGAAAAATATTCTTCAGTAACATGACATACAGATGTCATGTATGCAATGTTATAATCAAGAAAAAGCTTAAGGAGGCCATAATAATGGATTATAAAATTGAGTTGAAAGAGCAGGGAGTGCAGTCTGTACTATCTATCAGAAAGATTATTTCAGTTGAGAAGCTTCCCCAGGAGATTGGAAAAGCATACGGGAGTATCATCCAGTATCTGAATGAATTGAGGGAGCAGCCGGCGGAGGCGCCATTTACAGCGTATTATAACCTGGACATGGAGCATCTTGATGTTGAGATGGGTTTTCCTGTTTCAAAACAGCTTGTAGGTAAGGAAGAAATCAAAGCAGGGGAGATTCCTGCAGGAAAGTATGCAGAGTGCACTTATAAAGGGCCTTATGCAGGGATGGCGCCGGTATATGATGCAATCAATCAATGGATAGGTGAAAAGGGGTATGCAGCGACGGGGACAGCCTATGAAGTCTATTACAACTCACCGGAGGAAGTGCCTGAAAGTGAGCTTTTGACAAAGATAATGCTTCCTTTGAAATAGGGAGATATATATATCAGATGCAAGGAAGACTCCGGCAGAAAAGCTGCAGACGGTTCTTCGTTTTAGAGTGGAAAAAATTTGAAACATCAGATAATCTAAACTATAAAGAAGGAGGCGTTTATATGGTTGAAAAAGACATCATTCTTGATGGCAGCCATATGCCGGACTATGATGAAATCGATGACTATATTAAACTGCCTGCACGGGAGCTGTGGAGGCAGTTTAACCATTTCGTACAGCATAGATACAAGGCTTCACCAAGAATAATGTACAGCAAATGCTCAGCTAAGCCTGGTTGGAATGTGAAGTACCAGAAATCCGGGAAGTCCCTTTGTACACTGTATCCTGAGAAGGACTGCTTTATTGCTTTGATAGTAATCACCCTGGATTTGCTGCCTGTAATCGAAGCTTTATCTGAAGAGCTTACTGAAGATGTTGTTAGTACAATCAGAGGAGCAAAGCCCTTCAATGGGACCAAATGGCTGATGCTTAAAGTGAATAGTGATTCAACGCTAAATGATGTCAAGCAGCTGCTGCTTTTGAAGCATGAAACGCAAAGAACCCCGGTATCCAAGTCCAAAGCTTATATTGTGTGAGTCGATATATAAGGCTATTGCGTAATGCAAACTTCTTTATTTTACATCTTATCTTGCCTCCAGCATCTCAGCTGCATTGTAGGAGCTTCTTACAAGAGGAGCTGAGGCTACAAAGGAAAAGCCCATCTTCAGAGCCCGCTCCTTATACATTTTGAAAACCTCCGGTGATATGTACTCAACAACCGGATAGTGCTTTGCACTTGGAGCAAGATACTGCCCAACGGTAAGAAAATCACAGCCAACGGAGCGAAGGTCTTTGAATACCTCAAGGACTTCCTCTTCCTTTTCTCCAAGGCCTACCATAACCCCTGACTTGGTCAATACACTGCTGTCTATTGACTTTACGCGCTTTAAGAGCTCCAAAGAGCGCTCATACAAAGCTGCAGGACGTACTTCCGAATACAACCGTGGTACTGTTTCAACATTATGGTTCAATATTTCAGGTTTTGCTTTCACTACTGTTTCCAATGCGTCATAGCTCCCAAGAAAATCAGGAATCAGCACCTCTACTACAATGTCGCTTTTTAGAGCTTTTATTGCTTTAATCACTTCGGAAAAGTGCTTTGCTCCTCCATCGGGCAAATCATCCCGAGTCACAGAGGTTATGACTACATGCTTTAGTCCAAGCTCAAGGGCAGCATTGGCAACATTCTGCGGTTCCTCCGGGTCAACAGGCTGTGCTTCCGCATGGGTAACATTACAGAAGCTGCAGTTTCTGGTGCATTGGCTGCCCAGTATCATGAAGGTTGCAGTCTTTTTGCTGAAGCATTCCATCCTGTTTGGACAGTTTGCCTCTTCACATACTGTATTTAAGGAGAAGCGCTGAAGGATTTCCTTTACATAATCCAAGCTGCGCCCCTTGTTCAAATCTATTCTCAGCCACTCAGGCTTTCTTTTCACTTCCATTGGGTTCACCTCCTGAAACATAATTAAAGGGACAGCTCTTCCGAACCATCATAATTAAAGATTTTACAAAAGTAATCAAGCACAAGCTTGTTGACATAATCAAATTCTATAATTTTTCCTGTAAGCTTCTGAATGGAGGTGACACTTTTGCCGGATATTCCGCAGGGTACAATAAGCTTGAAATGTTCAAGATTTGTGTTTACATTGAAAGCGAAGCCGTGCATTGTAACCCCGCGCTTCACTGCCAACCCGACCGCAGCAATTTTGTTATTTCCTACCCATACTCCCGGGAACTCAGTGCTTATTCCGCTTTTGATACCGTAGTTTTCTTTAAGCAGCGTAATAAAGGTCTCTTCCAGCTTCTCTACAAATTCCCTTATTCCAATTCCTTTATCTCTTAGGCTGACTATAGGGTATCCTACAATCTGTCCGTCCCCATGGTAGGTTACATCTCCGCCCCGTTCTATATGATATAAACCTATCCCGTTATCTTTCAGGTATTTTTCCGGCACAACCACATTGGATTCTGCGGCGTTTCTTCCCAAGGTTATAACGGGGGAGTGTTCGACCAGGATCAGGGTATCTCCGATCTCACCCTTTTGTCTCTTTTCCAGGATATCATACTGGACATCCAAAGCCTTTTTATAGTCGCATCTTCCTAAATGCAATACATTCAGCTTCATTTCCCACAGCTCCTTTACAGATATACTTCCCGATGAGCACGTAATTTGGTAATACCCTCCGCCTGTGCAAGCAGAGGGTATTGTTCCACTTAAAAATCAACCTTTACAAGTTTTCCGTTTTCGTTCATAGTAATTTGAGTAATTTTTGAAAGCTGCGGAACCCCATCCACCTTTACACATTCAATTAGCTGATATACCTTTGAGGTATTGCCGTTAATCTTATAAGCATCCCCCAATATCTTAAGAACCGAATAGGGATGGTCGGGGTCTTTAAGACTTATGAAGGATGAATCTGCTTTTAGCACTGCATCAGTGATAAGCTTTGCATAATCAATGTTACTCAGGTCGGCAATCAAATAATAATCAGCTTCATCATTAAGGTCTTCAAAGCCTTTCACCTGTTTGATCTTAAAATTGCTTTTGGCTACTGCGCTGACTGTTGCCATCAGGGGAAGAATTCCAAAACCCTTATGTCCTGAAATTATAACTGAATCCTTTCTCATAACGGCTTCTTCAATATAATTTGCATGACCTTCAGTCATAAACTTCTGGTCTGCAAGCTTCTTCAAAAATGGATTAATGTTAATCACTCCTTATTTTGTTGATACCCTCCCCTTTTTGAGGGGAGGGTATCAATAGTATCAACATCTATTGTTTGTTGCCGTCCCACTTCAAGATGAGGCTTCTTGCTGCTTTGGCTTCATCTATTCTTCTCACCCTTGTATCGTGGGGAGCTGTTTTTAATACTTCCGGATTCTCTTTAGCTTCTTCGGCAATTTTTATCATTATGTCGATGAAGCTGTCAAGGGTTTCCAGGCTTTCAGTTTCGGTAGGCTCTATCATGATCGCATTGTTTACAATGAGCGGGAAGTAGATTGTCGGTGGATGATAACCATAGTCAAGAAGACGTTTTGCAACATCAAGTGTCGCAATATGATTCTCATTTTCCAGAAGCTCGCTCAAAACAAATTCATGCTTGCATACCTGATCCATCGGCAGCTCGTAATATTTCTTAAGCTTGCTCATCATATAGTTTGCATTAAGTACAGCCTTAAGGCTTACTTCCTTCAGGCCGTCGGCACCCATGGAGAGTATATAGGCATACGCCTTTACCGCCACTCCGAAATTACCGTAGAAGCTTTTGACCTTGCCGATGGAATGAGGTCTGGCATAGTCCAGTACGTAGGAATCCCCCTTCTTCTCTATAACAGGAACAGGAAGGAATTTAACCAACTTACTCTTGACTCCTACCGGTCCGCTTCCCGGCCCGCCTCCGCCATGAGGAGTAGAGAAGGTTTTATGTAAATTAAGGTGAATTACATCAAAGCCCATATCTCCGGGTCTTGCAATTCCCATTATTGCATTTGCATTGGCTCCGTCGTAATACAGCAGTCCGCCTGCTTCATGAACCAGATCAGCTATTTGCTTTATGTTTTGCTCGAAAAGACCAAGGGTACTTGGATTTGTCAGCATTAAGCCTGCAATTTCATCATTCAGTACTCCTTTGAGGGTTTCAAGGTCAACAGCCCCGTTTTTATCTGATTCTATTTCCACAATTTCAAAACCGGCAACAGCAGCACTGGCTGGATTTGTTCCGTGAGCAGAGTCGGGAACTATTATCTTTTTTCTTTTATTATCTCCCCGGCTCTCGTGATAAGCTTTGATAATCATCAGTCCCGTCAGTTCGCCATGAGCCCCGGCAGCGGGCTGAAGACTTACTCTTTCCATACCGGTTATTTCCGAAAGCATGTTATCAAGTCCGTACATCAGCTCAAGAGCTCCCTGAACAGTTTCAACAGGCTGCAGAGGGTGAATATTGCTGAAGCCTCCAAGGGCAGCCACGTCTTCATTTATTTTGGGATTATACTTCATGGTACAGGAGCCTAGAGGATAGAACCCTGTATCCACTCCATAATTCTTATTGGAGAGGTTTGTAAAGTGTCTTACCACATCTACTTCACTAACCTCCGGAAGGTCAGCCTCATCTGTTCTCAGCAGGGAACCGGGAATCATACTGTCCAGGCCGGCTTCGGGAACATCGCAGGTAGGCAGGCTGTAGGCTTTTCTTCCTTCTTTTGAAAGCTCAAAAATCAGCTTGTTATAATCCTTCATCGTACCACCTCCATTACCTGAGCCAGCTTGTCAATCTGTTCTTTTGTCCTTTTTTCGGTAACACACAGCAATAATCCGTTCTTTAATTCAGGATATTCCTTATCCAGCTCAAAGCCTCCGAGGATATTCTGCTTCAGCAGCTCATTATTCACCTTGCTGCTTGGTGCTTCACCAGCTACTGCAAATTCCTTGAAGAAGGGCTTGTCAAACATCAGCTTGAAATTCCCGTTCCTGGTAAGCTGCTTCATTGCGTAGTGGGCTTTCTTTGCACTCTGCTCTGCTACCTCCTTCAGACCTTTCTTGCCCAGGGTAGTCATGTAAATTGTTGCCATAAGGGCATTCAGACCCTGGTTGGAGCAGATGTTGGAGGTCGCCTTGTATCTGCGTATATGCTGTTCTCTGGCCTGCAATGTAAGTACGAAGGCTCTTTTGCCGTCCACATCCTCAGACTGGCCTACAATCCTACCGGGCATTTTTCTCATCAGCTTGGAGGTAGTGGCCAGGAATCCCAGGTAAGGGCCTCCAAAGCTCATGGTGTTACCCAGGGATTGTCCTTCTCCCACAACTATGTCCACCCCCGACTCTGAGGGGCTTTTCAGTATTCCCAGAGAGATAGGGTCTACATAGTCTATCAGCACCGCTTTGTTTGCATGGGTAATTTTTTCGATCTCAGTCAAGTCTTCAATTACTCCGAAGAAGTTGGGGTTCTGCACAATAACACCGGCAGTACCGGCCTCAACCAAGGCTTTCAGCTTTTCAACATCAGTAGCGCCGTTTGTCATATCAGCTTCAACAACTTCTACATCACGGAATCTCAGGTAGCTTTTCAGTACTTTTCTTACTTCCGGGTGTACCGTCCTTGAAACAATTATTGAGCTGCGCCTTGCACTCTCTACTGCCATCATGGCAGCTTCAACACAGGCAGTCGCTCCGTCATACATGGAAGCATTTGTTACATCCATGCCGGTCAGGCTGCAAATCATTGTCTGATACTCGAAAATAACCTGCAGAGTCCCCTGGCTTATTTCCGGCTGATAGGGGGTATATGCAGTGTAAAATTCGGATCTCATTGCCAGATGACTTACAATTGAGGGAATATAGTGGTCATATGCTCCTGCTCCCAGGAAGCAGACCAGATCATCAGCACTTTTGTTTGTGCTGCTCAGACTTTTCATATGGTCCAAAAGCTCCAGCTCAGAAAGAGCACTGCGTATATCAAGCTTTTTCTGGAGTTGGAGTTCCTTTGGGATATCCACAAATAAATCTTCTATGGACTTTACTCCGATGCTGTCGAGCATCAACTTTTCGTCGGCCTCGGTATTTGGCATATACCTATGCATATTATGCCTCCTTACTGCAGAAATCCTTGTACTCCTGCTCATTCATGAGGTTATCAAGACTAGCTTTGTCTGTAATTTCTACCACTACAATCCAGCTTCCATATGGATCCTCATTAATAAGCTGAGGTGAATTCGATAATGCTTCATTTACTTCAAGAACTTTCCCTGAAACAGGAAGGTATGAGTCGGAGGCAGCCTTTACGGATTCAATAACTCCGAAAACATCTCCGGCATTAAGTTCATCGTCTACTGAGGGCAGCTCAACATATACAATCTCTCCCAAAGCATGCTGTGCATAATCGGTTATTCCTACATAGGCTTTTTCACCCTCGACTCTGATCCACTCGTGATCATCTGAATAAAGCAATCCTGATTTTGTTTCCATTTTACATTCCTCCTAAATTATTATTCTCAGATTATTTTCTGTAGTTTTTATTATAGAATTTCCTGCTTACAACCTTAGCTTTTACAGCGTTCTTTCTTATCTGGATATCTATCGGTGTGCCAAGCTCGGAATATTCAATGCCAACCATTGCCAGGCCAATATTCTTCTTCAGTGAGGGGGAATAGTAACCGGTTGTTACGAAGCCTATATTCTTGCCATTGGACAATACGTCATATCCATGTCTTGGTATTCCAGGCCCCTCCATCTCAAATCCGACTATCTTTCTCTTTAAGCCTTCGGACTTTTGCTTTACCAAGGCTTCCTTCCCAATGAAATTGGGTTTGTCAAGCTTTACAAACATACCGAAGCCTGCTTCCAGAGGTGTGATTTCTGATGAAAGCTCATTTCCATAAAGGGGAAGGTTGGCTTCGAATCTGAGGGTATCCCTGCAACCGAGTCCCGTTGGCATTGCGCCCTTAGCTTTGCCTGCTTCAAGTATTTTATCCCATACATGTTCGGCATCTTCATGCTTCATATAAATCTCGAAGCCGTCTTCTCCGGTGTAGCCTGTACGGGATACTAGACAGCTCCTGCCTGCTATTTTTACATCTGTTTTGAAGTAGAAGAAAGCAATTTCATTGAGATTTGTATCAGTAAGCTCCTGGAGTATTTTCTGTGCTTTTGGCCCTTGCAGAGCAACTTCCGATACATCCTCGGAAGTATTCTTAAGCTCAACATCATAGTTTCCTACATTGTCCTTCATCCATTGGAAGTCTTTATCAACGTTGCTGGCATTTATTACAAGCAAATAATAATCATTAGTATGTTTGTAGACCAGAAGATCGTCGACAACACCCCCGTGGGGATAGCACATCATAGCGTAGATAACTTGGTTCTCATTCATTACTGATATATCGTTGGTGACAAGATTCTGAACAAAATCTGTTGCTTGATTTCCTCTTACTTCAACCTCACCCATGTGGGATACGTCAAAGATTCCTGCATTGGCCCTTACTGCTTCATGCTCTGCTGTAAGGCCTTCATACTGTACCGGCAGGGCCCACCCAGCAAAATCAATGACCTTACCGCCATATTTTCCATGAGCATTATAAAGGGCTGTCTTTTTGGGGTCACTCATAGCATTTCTCCTCCTTTTTTTAGTCTATTTATTCATCTTTTCCTATTGGATATAATATATTATTCCAATAAAAAAGGAATATAATAGCGCGATAACTAGACCTGCCATTATATTCCTCTGTACTTTTGCCTGAGAGCTTCTACACAGTTAGTGTATTTCACCTACGGCGCCGTATAACGGACTCTTCAGAGTTCCATCCAATAACGATCCATTTGCCTGAAAGTGTCTATAAAAAGAAGGCTTGCTTTTTATATTGCTTCTTCGGCTATCTAGTGCTTATTAACATAACAGCTTTCAAGTCAATCAAAATGTTAATAATGCACTTCATTGATGTTGTGCCCTGTTGCATTAGATATCTCTCGCTATTTTCATCTGGGTCAATATTATTCATTTAACTTAATTATATAATAATATGTGAATAATACAATGATTGATATTTCTTTAACTTACATTGTACTTATCGATGAAAATGCATCCTGCCACCTGGCAATAGGAAAGGCATATTCTGTTTCCATAAAGAATGGCGGTAATATGACTGAAGAGGAATTGGAAAGACTGGGAGCAAATAATTCTCTTACCCATGTGGACTTTATGATAGGCTCACGGGACCTTGATATAACCGGAATCACAGCAGATGGCAAGGAAGTGCAGGTGTTCAGGAACGGTAATTTTGCATTCTAGAGCTTTTCTTCTATTTACAGCAAAACGCCCGGCTTAGCCGGGCGCAGAAACATCTACTCTTCCATGGAAGCTATAATATAAAGCCGCGAACCGTAATCTGATAGAATACGTATGTTTTCGTTATAACCGGTACCGGAAAACTGCTGTATCAATTTTATACCGCAATTGTTGAGCAGATCTCCTCCGGCTTGATAGCTTTCCTTGACCATACCGAACATATAACGTGAGGACAGCATAGTATGGACAACACCGTCTCCCCGGATTTTCACAGGCAGTACCCTGTTCACAAGATTACCGAAGGCCTTTACGCTGATATACTGCTTACGTCCGCTGACTTTGTACAGTTCTTTATCCTCAAGACCATCGGTTCTTAATACATCATAACCAAGACCTACCTTTGCACTGCCCTGGAAAAGACCTGCTATGGCAGTTTTTTTGTCCTCAGCTACACAAAGCCATAGGACCTTATCCTTGTCCAAGGGTTCGGATAATCTGTAAAAACGGCCAAACTGAAGAAGTCGGCGGTGTTTTTTATAAAATTTCACCTGCTCTTTTATTGCGGCCTTGTCAAAATGGAACAGTACAGTAAGATCAAGCTCATAACCCAATACCCCAAAGGAAGCAACATTAAAGCGTGTTTCTATGGGAGTATTACGCAAGGTCTGCATATTTGGACTTGCCGAAACATGGGCTCCCATGGTACTGAGGGGGTAGCCGTAAGATGTACCTCCCTGAATTGATAGCCTTGTATAGGCATCTGTATTGTCACTGGTCCACGTTTGCGGCATATAACACAGCATGCCCAAATCGAACCTGTTTCCTCCCGAAGCGCAGGATTCAAAAAGTATTTCAGGAAAGCGTGCAGTCAGTTCCTCCAGTATCTCATAAAGTCCCAAGACATACCTGTGCATGAATTCACCCTGCCTTTCAGGAGAAAGTGCTCCGGAATACATATCAGACAGGTTGCGGTTCATATCCCATTTGATGTATTGTATTTTTGCCTGGGAAAAGACTTGGGCCATTGTATCCGATATGAAACGGCGGACCTCCGGGAGAGTGAGATCCAGCACAAACTGGTTACGGCCGTAAGAGGGTTTTCTGCCGGGGGTATGAATGATCCAGTCGGGGTGTGAACGGTAGAGCTCGCTGTCTTCATTTATCATTTCAGGTTCCACCCACAGGCCGAACATTAGTCCGAGCTTATTGATTTCTGAAGCTAAGCCGGAAATACCCTCAGGCAATTTTTTTTCGTTGACATACCAATCTCCAAGGGAGCTTTTGTCATTATTCCGCTTGCCGAACCAGCCGTCATCCAGTACGAAAAGCTCTATGCCGAGAGAAGCCGCTTCTTTGGCAAGCTTTATAAGCTTAGCCTGATTAAAATCAAAATCGGTGGCCTCCCAATTATTTATCAGAACCGGCCTTTCCCTTTTCTGCCAATATCCTCTTACAATATAATTATTAACAAAGTCATGGAGGTTTTGACTAAGCTGATTAAGACCGCCATCTGAATAGCAAAGCACCGCTTCAGGAGTAAAAAAGCTTTCTCCGGCCTCAAGCACCCAATTGAAGGAGGATGGATTTATACCTGTCAGTAGTCTTGTCTTTCCCTGATAGGTGACCTCACATATCTCACTATGGCATCCGCTGTAAATTAGATTGAATGCATAGCATACGCCCTGCTGTTCGTCACAGTTGTTTTTTATGAGCATGACAAAAGGATTGTGCCTGCTTGAGCTTGTACCGGTTTTTGAATCATTGACATATATACCCGTTCTGAGCACCCTGTCATTCCGGTTTCGTTCACAGGCCCAGCAGCCATCGAAGGTAGTAAAGCTGTAGTCGTGGTCAAAAAGATCAAGCTGTGCGCTCATCATGCGTCGGAGGTTCACATGGCTTCCGCTGTTGTTTTTCAGTGATGCAAAGCGGGTAATGACATCACAGTCGTGATAGACACAATAGTAAAGTGTCAGAACAAGCCTTTTTTCATTATCGCAAAGCTCGATTTCAGTAGTTTCACAATCATTTTCGCCGCCAAGTGCCGAGGGCAGGCCGGGTATCCCGGTACGGCCCTTATAGCTTCTATGGCTGTTATATAAAAAACCGGTGGTAATGCTTCCATCGGAAAAACTCAGTTCGATTGCAGGCTCACGGAAGTCACCCCTGCCTAGCCCTGAATATTCAAGGCATTGATCATCCAGTCCTATATAGGGCTGCTTTGGGTCTGTATATATCATATCTCCATAGGGTATATGGTTTTTGGGCTGAAGAGGATAATAATCCTCCATCCTGCGCAGCCGCCTGCCGTAGTGGAGGTTCAAGAGTTCCCCGGTTGGCAGGACATTTATGATATAGCTGGAATTTCTAGTATCAAGATGTATTACGGTTTTCATCCGACACACCTTCTCTCATTAAGCTGTTGTCTGATTTCTACGAAATAAGTGCCGTTTAATTTAAAATATTTTACATAGACAAAAAGTGATAATACTATCAGAAGAGAGGGAAAGGCAAACATGAGAATGCTTATACCGGCCAATGCTGTTGGGCTCTGGGGCTGATTTGCCGTAAAGCCGAAAGCCGCCAGGCCCAGGCCGATGACCATACCGGATACAGCCATGGCTACCTTGACCATAAAGGTCTGCATGGAAAACACTATGCTTTCGCTCCTGTATCCCAGCTTCCATTCGCCGTAATCAACAGCATCAGCCAGCATTACACTTGTCAATACCGTTGAAAAACCAAAGCCGAAGAATACCAGCATTCCTGAACCGTAAAGCGGAAGAATACTCTTGTCCGCATATCTGCCGGAAAGGAACAGCCCGACATAGCCGGCTAAGGGTAACAACGTTGATATAATGAATACCTTTCGTCTGGTGAGCCATTTTGCGAATACGGGGAAAAGAAGCATTGCCAGTACCTGTGCAGCCCCTGCTGCCAGGTAAAATGTTCCGTACAGCCCCTCGTTGCCGATATCATATTTAAAGTAGTATAGGCCCAGACCTGCAGTAATGTTTATTGCAAGAGTATAGGCTACTATCGACAGAATGATGGCAACCAGCTGGTCGTTTGTTAGTATTGTAGTAAAAATTTCTCTGAATTTAAAATTCTTGTTCTGGGGGATCACAACCTTTTCTTTCACAAACAGTACTGTAGTTACATTTGTAATGATAAAGACCATGGCAATTATGACTGCCAGCCAGAAAAAACCCGTCTGCTGCTGGGCTGGAGTCGGAAGCTGCCCTGGGGCTGTCTTTCCCATTGCCTTTACAGCTGCAAGGCCGAAGGAACCGACGGTAACATTACCTAATGCCGCAAATATCCGTGGAATCACAGAGATGGTGTTGCGCTCATTCTCAGTATCAGCCAGGGCAGGAATCATGGACCAGTAGGAGATATCCTCCAGAGTATAGGTCATACCCCAAAGAATATAGACAACACTGAAATAAATGTACTGCCCGCTTCCTTGATACTGCGGATTGGAGAAGAGAAAGAGCAAAACAACCGAATTTAGCAATGTGCCTGCAAGGATCCATGGCCGGAACTTTCCTATGGGCGTTTTGGTATTATCAACCAGCCAGCCTGCCATAGGGTCATTTACTGCATCCCATATCCTGGAAGCAAGAAAAAGTATACCCAGGAATGCCGGTGCCAGGCCGATTACATCGGTAAAATAAAACATCAGAAAAGTATTAACAATGCCGCAGGCCATATCCTTGCCGAGGGCCCCGACTCCGTAAGAGGCTTTTTCTCTAAAGGTAAGCTTCATTACAAATACCTCCAAAATTATCCAATATATATAATTATATCATCAGGAAAGAAATTACTCCAATCTGTTTTTACTTTCATAGCCAACCGGAGCTACAGCAGATGGAAAAGAAGTGCCGGTCTTCAGAAACGGAGACTTTGTATTCCGGAGCAGGGGCCTGAGGTATGGAGGGTAGCAATAAGTAAAAAGCATTAAAAGAGCCTTGCGCTCTTTTAATGCTTTATATTACTCTTTATACACTATTACTCCGCCAAGAACCGTAGTAAGTGCGTTTATATCCTTCAGTTCAGTTTCGGGGCATTTCATAGGATCTCTGTCAAGTACTACAAAGTCGGCAAGCTTGCCTGCTGCTATCCCAGAAATTCCGGGTTGGTCACATTGTCAGCCCTTATGGCTTTTCGCTCAATGGTGAAGTTGATAGTACTGTTCCGGTCATCCAGGCTGCAGGGGAAGGTCGCTCCGCACTGCTCGCACTTTAGATACTCATGACTTTCCTTAAGCTCTCTGTTGTCGAACAAAAATGGCAGCGCCTCGGGATCCTTGCTCCATTGGCCGCTTTCGGGAGTGTCAAGGTTATAGCTGTACAAATATGTAGCTTCACGCTTTACGGTAAAATGTGTGCCGTTGCACTTTGTGCATATTAGAGACTCTTGTATCTTCAATTCACTTCTTCCTTTCATATGAAATTTATCAATGGCTTGATGATAATATTATCCCACTATGTTAAAGGCGTATTACAGAACATGCGAATAATAAACGGCAATCCAAAAAAAACACGCCTAAGGATATTTGATATCCGGGGCGTGTTCCTCTGAACTACTTGTTATTTTATAAGGCCTTCAGCCTTTAACCATTCCTCTGCGACCTCTTTTGGATCTTTTTCTTCAATATCAACTTTATAGTTCAACTCGGTCATAGTTGCCGTATCAAGTTTTTTTGCAATGTTATTAAGAATTTCTGCCATCTCGGGATTTTTATCCAGTACTTCCTTTCTTACTACAGCAGATGGGTTATATACAGGGAAGAACTTCTTGTCATCCACAAGATTTACAAGGTCGAAGGCGGCTATTCGGCCGTCGGTTGCAAAACCCATGCCCAATTCAACTTGCTCATCCTTTAATGTTTTGTATACTATACCCAATTCCATAGTCTTGAGATTATTATCACCAAATCTAAAGCCATAAGTTTCTTCCAGAGCAGGAAGTCCGTCAGGACGTGCAGTAAACTCATGATCAGTTGCAAAAACAAGCTTATTGGGGTTTTCATTTACATAGGCTGACAAATCACTTAAAGTCTTAATTCCGAGTTCTTCACTTCCGCTTTTTCTCATCATTATAGTATAAGTGTTGTCAAAAGGCGCATAATCTAACCAGACCAAATCTTTTTTAATATCTTCTGTTTTTACTTTTTCGTAACACTCTCCTGAATCTGTAATTGGTTCATCATTTTGAAGGTGCATCAGCCAAGCAGTACCAGTATATTCCCAGTAAAGGTCTATTTCACCTTTTACGAGTGCACTTCTAACCTTATCGGAGCCTGCTATGTTAGTCTTATCTTCTACTTTAAAGCCTGCATTCTCAAGTGCCAGTACAGTGATTTGACCAAGGATCAACTGTTCTGAGAATTCTTTTGATCCAACCTTGATTACATCCGTGGTATTTGATGTACAGCCTGAAGCTGTAAATGCGAATGCTATAACGAGCACCATAATAAGTATTGTTCGGGTAATATTGTTTTTTGATAGTTTCAATGTAATTCCTCCTTAAAAAGTATAGTAATTTGAGATACGTTTTTCCAGCAATGTAAAAAGATGATCTGCCAGAATTGCCATAAAGGCAGGAAGACTGGCACCCAGGACCAGTATTTGCCATCTGTTGACATTGTTCCCGGCTATAATGAAATCACCCAGACCCCCGGCTCCTATAAAGGCTGCCAGGATTGCTGACCCAATATTTATTGTTATTGCCGTACGTATACCGGCAATAATGATTGGAAGGGCTAAAGGCAGTTCTACTCTTGCCAGTATTCTAGAGGGTGTCATTCCCATTCCTTTGGCTGATTCTATGATAGATGGGTCAACTTCAAGAATACCTGCAAGTGTATTGTTCAGGATGGGAAGAAGAGAATAGATCCATAAAGCGAATATAGCAGTTCTGGCACCTATACCTAAAAACCCGACAAATAATGCGACTACTGCCAGACTGGGAATGGTTTGGCCTATATTAACTATATCTATTACCTTTGGAGCTATTCTTTTGTACTTGGGCCGGGTAATAAATATGCCTAACGGTACGGAAGTAGCAATAGCCAATCCGCTGGATACCAATACCATATAAATATGCTGCCGCGACAATTGCATTATTTTTTTATAGCTTACAAACCTTTCAACTACTTTGTCCTGGGGGAATTGTACTACGAAGTAGCTGAATCCGATTGCCAGGGCAAGCAGCAAAACCGGTAGCAGTATATTTACCAAGCTACGCCATGGCGTCTGTGTTTTTTTCATCTTCGCTCACCGCCTTTAGCAGATCATCAATATTCAAGATCCCCTTTACTTTTCTTTGGTGGTCTGCAACAAAAACAAACTTGCTGCCAAAGCTGAACATCTCTGACAGAGCATCCTGGAGAGTCATTCTGACATCAACGGTATTTGTTACCTTTTTCATGATACTGCCTATTTTTCCATGGTGATTCACCAGATTTTTATATTCTGCAAACCCAACCAATCTCTGGCTGCTGTCTGTAACAGCTAAAATCTTTATCCTTCTATCCTGTGCAGACTGAAGAATATTTTCTATTTCCTCTTCCTGAGAAACAACAAATGGCACACGCATAGCTTTTTCGCAAGTTATAAGATGCATCATCTTAAGTGTACTGTTTCCGCCAATAAGGTCACTTACGAATTCATCTGCCGGATTGCTTAAAATTTCGTACGGTGTTCCAAATTGAACAATATTTCCATCGCGCATTACGGCTATCTTATCCCCCATCTTTATTGCTTCATCAATGTCATGGGTTACAAATACGATAGTCTTCTTAAGCTTCTCCTGTATATGTAAAAACTCATTTTGAAGCCTACTCCGGGTTATGGGGTCCAATGCTCCGAAAGGCTCATCCATCAGCATTACAGGAGGATCTGCCGCTAACGCCCTGGCTACTCCGACACGCTGCTTTTGCCCGCCGCTGAGATTTGAGGGGCGTTTCTTCCTATATTCATCCGGAGCTAATTCTACCAGTTCCAGCAGTTCATCTACTCTCTTGCTGATTCTTTGTTTGTCCCAGCCCTTTTCCAAGGGTACTGTTGCAATATTATCCTCTATGGTCATATGAGGGAATAGGCCTATTCCCTGTATTACATAACCAATGCCCAATCTCAGCTTTATAGGGTCTATTGCGTCTATATCCTTACCCCCTATAAAAATCTTTCCGGATGTCTGTTTGATAAGTCTGTTGATCATTTTCATCGTTGTCGTTTTGCCGCAGCCTGACGGGCCGACCAAAATACAGATTTCCCCTTCTTCAATATGCAAATCAAGATTATCTACAGCAGGTTTGTCTTTACTGCCGTATTTCTTTGTAACGTTTTCAAACCTTATCATACTACTTTGCCTCCCAGCTTTTATATTTCATAATGCTTTTGCAATCTTCCCAAGCCTTTATCAGCCAGGATGGTCAGAACTGAAATGAGAACTGCTCCGATTATAATCATCTTATCGTTGCTGCGGCTGATTCCATGAAAAATGTAAGCTCCCAGTCCGCCTGCGCCGATATAAGCAGCGATTGCTCCAATCCCAATTCCCATGACCACAGATGTCCTTACTCCTGCCATTATTACGGGAAATGCAAGGGGAAGCTTGATTTTATACATGATTTTACGCGGCGAAATACCCATGCCATTCGCCGCTTCAATAATTGAAGGGTCAATGTTCATTATTCCGATGTAAACATTCCGGATAATCGGCAATTGTGTATAAATTACTATACCTGCAATTGCAGGTGCTTTACCAATTCCCATAACAGGTATTAACAGTGAAAATAAAGCCAAGCTGGGTACGGTCATCAGTATTCCTGCAATACTCAAAACAATTTTGGCTGACTTGTTATAATAAGTAATCAAGACGCCGGTAATAATGCCTAAAGCAATGGATATGAGCATTGCGGTTATTACAATAACAATGTGTTCCAGTGCCAATTCAAGTATGCTATCCCAGCGTTGGATGAAAAAGTTGAATAACTCCATAGGTCCCCTCCTTTGAAAAAAATGTCTGAGTAGTTTGTATCACATCAAGTTAATAGTCATTCGAAGAGATACAAAGCCATACAAGCCACATAACGCATGTATAATATATATTATAATACTAACAACTTTATGTCAAATTTAAGTTGTTAGTATTAAAAAGTTTTTTTGAAATAAATGTTATTTTTTTTGAGGCTAATGACAAAGTAGCGGCAATAAAGCAGCCATGTATGACATGGCTGCTTGTATAAGTATACACCGTTAGTCAGGTTATGAAGCTTTTGGGTGGTTTGTAATCAAGCTGGAAAAAAATAAAGGAATCCTGATTATTCTGCAGGATTCCTTTATTTTTTGTTCTTCAAATTGGGGTGTTAACGAATTCATTTACTTTATCTGATATGTTTTCTACATTGCCGACATATAGAATATTGTCGTTTTCCTGAAAAATCATATCCGGCCCCGGGGAAAGGAATAAATGGTCATTTCTCCGTATGCCAATAATTGTTGCACCGGTATGGTACCAGAATTTAGTACTTCCAATTGTTTGTCCGATAATGTGGCTTTTACCGTCAATTCTTAATTCCAAAGGATAGATGATCCCTATATTTCTCAATTGTACCGAATGCTCTACCAATGAATTCAATTGTTCAACGATTCTTTGCTCCATGACTTGTTTCTTTCGGAATAAATCACCAATACTTTCGCTTAAGTTCATCAGCTGACTTTTAGCTTGATATTCCTGAATAAACCCATGGGCCTTATCCTTGGATTTTATGCTGATACCGATTTTATCAACTACTTCTACTACATCCATGTCGCTTAGCAGCTTGATCGCTCTTCTGATTGTCTCAGGGGAAACATTATATTTTCCTGAGAGAGTGGATCGTCCTTTTACTTTTTCTCCCTCTTTAAAATCACCGTGGTAAATACTATAAGCTATATCCAATGCGATTTTTTCATATTTAGGGATTTCCATATGAAAAGAACTTGAATCATCATCACTGTGCAAGAACAACACCCTTTCATAGTGTAATAAGCTAAATATATAATAGTTATTATATCATATATGAAAAAGCTCTATAATAGCCTTTTTTATTGACACAAAGGGGCAGGGTCATTATAATACATCTACCCTGAGGGTATATGCAATTTGATTAGCTGCATAGTTAATCAAGAAGAATAAGGAGGGTTAGTTTGTATTGTAGAACACTCTATGCGACTTTTAGAAGGAATTTTATTATTCAGCTAAGGGCTTATCCAAAGGATTTTTTTATTGGTAATGTGCTGACTGCCATTTATACGGCTGTTTCTGCGTTCTTCATGTACCATCTTTTATTCAAGGGACAAATGAAGGATTCTTTTGCGGGCTATGCCGGTACTGCGGATTATGTAAGCTATGTCATCATCGGGAATTGCATGCATCTTCTAATGGTCAGGACACTTCTTAATGTTAGCCGAAGCCTGATTACGGAATTAAGGGAGGGAACTCTTGAGAGCCTTATGCTTGCGCCCTTTCAGAGAGTGCAGTATTTTATGGGGAACATGCTGCAGCAGACTGTTACTACTTTGGGGGAGGCAGCGGTAATGCTGCTGGTATGCCTGCCCTTCGGAGTACGCTTTAGCGGCTTTAACGGCCCGGCGGCTTTAATAGGAATGATGCTTTCTCTGGCCTCATACTTCTCTCTGTCTCTGATATTGGCAGCATTTATGCTTTATACCAGAGATACATACATTTCACAGAATACACTTTTTGCCATATTGTTTCTGATCTGCGGAGTAACCTTTCCGGTGCAGTATCTGCCGGAGCCGCTGCAGTGGCTTGCTCAAGGAATACCTGTTACTCTTTCTCTGGAGCTTATAAGGAACAGTACTCTTGGAGGAATGACAGCAGTGGCCCAGATGGGAAGCTATATAAGGATCGCAGCAATGAGCGCAGTATACTGTGTTGTCGGCTTTACGCTGATAAAAAGAGTCGAGTCCGCAGCACTTGAAAAAATATTTGGTTGATGGGGGGTAATAAAAATGCTGATAGCCGAGCACTTGAGCAAAACCTATGAAACTAAGGACTGGAACGGTTTTCTGAAAAGAAAGAAAACACAAATAGAAGCTGTAAAGGATGTAAGTCTTGAAATGCACAAAGGGCAGATAATAGGACTTCTCGGAATAAATGGAGCAGGTAAGACTACTACCATAAAAATGCTTTCCACACTTCTGCTGCCGACCAAGGGCCATATTGATGTCGATGGCCTGGATGGGGTGAAGGATTCTATGACGGTAAAAAAGAGAATAAATATGATAACAGGCGGCGAGCGGATGATATACTGGCGTCTTACTGCCCGGGAGAATCTCTGGTACTATGGACAGCTTTACGACATAGACAACAAGCTGTTGGATGAAAGGATACAAAGACTGCTTGACATGGTGGGCTTAAAAGAAAAGCAGGATATACCGGTGGAGCGGTTTTCAAAGGGAATGAAGCAGAGGCTGCAAATAGCAAGAGGGCTTATTAATGACCCGGACTATATTTTTATGGATGAGCCTACTTTGGGTCTGGATGCATCTATTGCAAAGGAACTGAGGGAATATATAAGAGATCTGGCTTTTAAGAGGGGTAAGTCCATACTTCTTACGACCCACTATATTAATGAGGTGGAGGAGCTGTGTGAGTATGTCTATGTAATGGATAAGGGAACCGTTATTGTTCAAGGTACGCCCAAAGCCCTTGCACTTATGGGAATGGAGAATAAAACCCTGTGCATTGAGCTTCATGAAAATCACGAACTGCTGCATGCAGGCCTTACAGAGGCATGCATGTCAATTGAAAAAAATTGCAGTATTCAGTGGGACAGCAAGAATATGACATATACCATAACCTCAAGAAGGGACTTGAGTGAGACTGTCACCAGGGTGCTTCTGGAGCATCGGGCATCCTTCAGAAATTTCTACCATCAGGAGCCCAGTCTGGAGGATGCAATAATAAAGCTGGCAAGGAGGGGCTATTGATGGGTTATTTTGTGAAAATACTCAAAGCAGAGATGAGAAAGCAGCACAAGAACCGTTTTTTTGGCAAGAGCATATATGTTTCGCTTTTTATTTGGCCGATGCTTACCTTTATCACTGCATATTACAGCTACAAGCCCTTCCCCTTGGATAAAATCGTAGGAGGCTTGGGTTACATAAATGAAAGTAATCTAATTATATTCGTACTAATGGGTTATATGTGCTTGATTTTCTTCCGCTGCTTTGTACAGTCCGCCTGGTTTTTTTCAATGGAAAGGACTTACGGCACCCTGGAACTTGTTTATCTGACACCGGCAAACAGGCTGGCCTTCATAATGGGGAATGCAGTTTCATCTTTGTTTGAAAGCATATGGCTATTTATGGTTTTTGCAATAGGTGTTTTTATTTTGAATGCTTCCAGCTTCAAGATCGATATGGCATGTGCCGTTCTTGGCATTACATTGCTCATTGTTTTATCCATGCTATGGGGAATGCTTCTGAATGCACTGTTTCTCTTTTCAAGGGATTCCGCCTTTTTATTTACAGTGCTGGAAGAGCCAATGGAGATATTCGCAGGTATCAAGGTGCCCGCAGTGGTATTCCCTGTATGGGCAAAAGCTGTAAGTGCTGTATTTCCACTGACCTATATCGCCGAAATGCTGAGGAGAATATTCATAAGGGGAGACGGCTTTTTACAAATAAGGGGTTTTGTAATCGTCAGTATTTTTATAGGCTTTATCATGCTGTCTGTGACTACTATATGCCTTAAGCTGGGTGAGCAATATGCCAGAAAGACCGGCAACATGGCATTATTCTAGTACTTATCAGCATAACTGATTTCTGTTCAATCAAAATGCTGATAATGTACTTCATTGATGTGGTGCCCTAATGCTGGAAACGGATTCTTTTACAGGGCACATGAAAAATGCTATAATAAGATAAAAAATAAGACGGCAGGGATGGTTATGATATTATCTGTCAAGCAAGATAAGCAGCTGACCTTGGAGTTTGCATATTCTCCTTTTTTTGAGATGCTTTGCAGCCTTCATGTTCTCGTCAAGCCGGAGCATCATCTGGAGCGTCTGGACTGGGCGGCAGCCATGAAAGCCGGGATGCCTCACGGGCTATATGAAGAATTGATGTATTTTGGGCAAAACAGTGATGAATGGTGCGGTGCCATGGATCTGTATGAGGTATCCGACAATATAGTTGACCTGAATGTAGTTGCTGTATTGGATGCTGTTGCGGCCATGGAACCGGGAGAGTTTTTCAAGGTATTGTCCAATGGTGAAGGGCCGGCTTCCGTTCCACCGGATGGAGAAAATTTCAGAAGGTGCTTTAATGCATGTCTGAAGGCTTACTACTTTCAATTCTTTGAAAGTGAGCTGAGATATATGGAGCCGCTGCTTATACGCATCCTGAAAAAGCAGGTGGCTGTTTGTGATGAAATCGGTGTAAGAGAGTACATAAGAAGCATCCACAACAGGATTGAAGTAACAGAGGATAAGCTGATATTTTACAAGTACAAGACCTTTTCCTTTGATTTTGAGAAAATAAAGAAAATCACCGTAAAAATCAGCAGCTTCATAAATCCGCATTTGCTGGTGGGAATCAACGATCCCAGCCATATACAGCTGACCTTCAGGGCACATCTGCAGGAGGCTGTTCCCGAGGTGCCTCTGGATCTTTACAAGACAATGAGGGCTTTAGGCGATGAGACGCGGTTAAGGATATTGAAGGCCGTACATCAGAAGCAATCCTCCACTCAAAGCCTTGCGGCAGAACTGAAGCTTACTGAGGCATGTATTTCAAAGCACCTGAAGGTTCTTTTCGAAGCAGGCCTATTATACAAGCACCGGAAAGGCAACTATATATATTATCTGATGAAGACAATGCAGCTGGACCGCATTCCTTTGGACATATATCAGTATCTGGACGGATAAGTAGAAGAATAGGATATATATGATAATAGCTGACACACAGATGTCAGCTATTATCATATATAATTAGGTTAAAATACATTTTGGAGGTAATAGAATGATATATACGGTTACAGGGCCTATAAGAAAGGAAGAACTGGGGGTAACCCTTTCCCATGAGCATATTGCATGGGATTCACAGGCTGACGAAAGCTTGTATTTTGACAGAATATATAATGAGGGAAAAATAAATCACCTTTACGGCAAGCTGCTGCCGGTATTCCAAAAGCTATACCAGGAGGGCTGCAGGGCAGTCGTAGAGGCATCCACTCCAGATGGGGAGCAGAATCTGAAGCTTATGCAAAGGCTGTCAAAAGCATCAGGAGTCAGAATAATACCTAATACCGGATTGGTTTTTTCCAAAAATGTTTATCGGATACACCGAGAGAACTATGAAAAGGAGCTGGCTGCCCGATGGATAGAAGATTTTCAAAGTGGGCTTGATACAATTGACAGTGTGGTTATAAAGCCTTCACATATAAAGATATTTGTAAGCCGGGGAAGGCTGCCGGAGGTTGAAAGAAAGATCCTTGGGGCTGCGATAACAGCAAGCAAGACTGTAGGTATACCGGTACATTGCCATATTGTTGAGGCTCTTACTGCCAATGAAGTATTTGATTTTTTGGAAAGCATAAAATGCGACTTTTCCAGATTCTTGTGGGCTCATGCAAGCGAGGAGGCAGATGAAGAGACAATAACAAGAGCTGTAGATATCGGCATGTGGCTGGGCTTTGATGCTATCAGAACTGATAATCATGCCAAATACTGCGATTTAATAAAGAAAGCGGTGAAAAAAGGGTACTATAACAGAATTTTACTGTCACAGGACTACGATTTCCATGAAGAAATTATAAATAAGGGTAATGCCCATCCCTGTGCAAGCATATTTACCGACTTTATTCCTTATTGTGAGGAAAAGGGACTTTCCCGTGACAGCGTTCTTAACATGATGACCGGCAACCCGGCTGAATTTTATAATATATGAAATAGATATAAGGGTTATCCATATAATATGATATAATCTGGTTAACAAAGTATATTGGTGGTGGGAACATGTCTCATGCAGCAGGGAAATCCGCATATAAGAGCTTGGAGGAAAGACTGAACAGATTTCCTCAGGGAGCACCGCCCTCGGAAACTCTGTATAAAATCCTGAGCATTCTGTTTAGCGAGAAAGAGGCAGAGCTTGCAGCCCAACTGCCTATAAAGCCCTTTACTGCCAAAACTGCCGCAGGCATATGGAAAATCAATGAGACACAGGCACAATTGATTCTCGATGAGCTTTCAGGAAGAGCGATACTTCTGGATACTGAGCATGAGGGAGTGCGGAGATATGTGCTTCCGCCGCCTATGGCAGGCTTTATAGAATTCTCAATGATGAGGACACGGCAGGATATTGACCAGAAGCTTCTTGGGGAGCTCTATTATCAGTATCTGAATGTGGAGGAGGATTTCATAAAGGAGCTGTTCTTCGGGACTGATACAAAGCTGGGAAGGGTTTTTGTCCAGGAAGAGGTGCTTTCCAGGGATAATGAGATCGAGATACTGGATTTTGAAAGAGCCAGCCATATAATTAGAAGTGCTTCCCATATAGGCATAAGTACCTGCTACTGCCGTCACAAGATGCAGCATGCAGGGCAGGCCTGCAATGCTCCGATGGATATATGCATGACCTTTAACGGCACAGCCGATTCGCTGATAAGACATAACCATGCAAGGAGAGTGGATGCGGCAGAGTGCATCGAGCTCTTGCATCAAGCCTATGAAAGCAATCTGGTTCAGTGCGGCGAGAATGTGCGGAATGGAGTGACCTTCATTTGCAACTGCTGTGGCTGCTGCTGCGAGGCGATGGTGGCGGCACGAAAGTTCGGTATGCTTCATCCTGTCCAAACCACAGGCTTTATGCCGGATATAAAAGCTGAGGACTGTATTGGCTGTGAAAGGTGTATCAAGGCTTGCCCTATCGGGGCAATTGAAGCGGATACTGCAAATGGCAAAGTAATGATAAATGAGGAGGTATGCCTCGGCTGTGGTGTATGCGCAAGATCCTGCATCAGGAAAGCAATAACTTTGGAAAGGCGCAGCGAGAAAATAATTACCCCGGTCAATTCGGTACATAGAATAGTTCTGATGGCCATAGAAAAAGGAACTCTGCAAAACCTGATTTTTGACAACCGCGCCTTTGGAAGTCATAGAGCTATGGCCGCCGTACTTTCGGCTATATTGAAGCTGCCTCCTGTAAAGCAGGTTATGGCAAGCAGTCAAATGAAGTCTGTTTATCTTGACAAGTTAATCAGCAGACTAAGCAAATAGGATATCTGATGTTCTATATTATATGAGATAGGAGGAATTCAAATGAAAAAGATTATTGTATTTGGGAGCAGGCATTGACCGGATTGTGAACCGATGAAAGAGTTTCTTTCAAATAATGGCATTAACTATGAGTATATTGAAATAACAGATAGTATAAGGAATCTCAAAATATATCTCAAGCTGAGAGATACAAGGCCTGAATTCGATGAAATAAAAAGGATTGGCAGAGTAGGCATACCCTTTATAATTATAAACAACGGGGAAAAGCTTATATTTGAAAAGCCTGAATTGGATGAGCTGAGATAGCGAATAAAGAAGTATGTATAGCATTTTGCTATACATACTTTATTCGAAGCTTCCAAATTACCAGGCTGCAATTGTGCCATCCGCCCTCGGCTCAGTGCCTCCGGCCATTGTGCCCATTTCATCCCGCCATATGATTTGCCCTCTTCCGAAGCTTCCGGATTCGGTATTGGTTCTCATATTATGTCCTTTATTTGCCAGGGCTTGCATTGCACTGGAAGAAAAAGCCTGTTCCACTGCTATATCTTTTTCCTTGATCCACTGCCACCTGGGTGCATCCAGACAGTCCTGGGGGTTCATGTGGAAATCAACAGTGTTCATTATCACCTGGACATGACCTTGAGGCTGCATGAAACCGCCCATTACCCCGAAAGGCCCTATTGCTTCGCTTCCCTTGGCAAGGAACCCGGGGATTATGGTATGGTAAGGTTTTTTTCCCGGGGCTATACAATTTTCGTGGGCAGGGTCTGTGGAGAAATTACAGCCCCTGTTGTGAAGGCTTATTCCCGTTTCGGGTATCACAATACCTGAACCGAAGCCCATATAATTGCTTTGGATATAGGAGACCATGTTGCCTTCACCATCTGCGGCAGCCAGGTATACAGTACCGCTTCCCGCAGGCTGACCCGGCATAGGCATCAGCGCCTCATCCCTGATAAGCTTTCTTCTTGAAGAGGCATAATCATCGGAAAGCAGTTCGTCAATTGATACTTTCATGTGTCTGCGGTCTGCAATATAGCTGTGGCCGTCGGCATATGCAAGCTTCATTGCCTCCAGCTGACGGTGATAAGTCTCAACAGAGTCTCTTTCTGAAAAGTCAAAGCCCTTGAGGATATTCAAAGCGATTAATGCTACAATTCCATGTCCGTTTGGAGGTATTTCCCACACATCATAGCCACGATAATTGATATTCACCGGATCTACCCATTCCGGTTCGAAATTTTCCAAATCCTTCCCGGATAGATATCCTCCGGTATTCTTAGCAAAATCTATTATATTTTCTGCCAGCTTTCCCCTGTAAAAGGCTTCGGCATTTGTTCCGCCAATAGCCTGCAAGGTTCTGCCATGTGCAGGAGAAGTCCACAGCTCACCTGCCCTGGGTGCCCTGCCCATGGGGGCGAAGGTTTCGAACCAGTGCCGGAATATTTCATCCTTCAGAGCTACCTTGTAGGTCTGGTATGCTATTTCCCAGTTTTTTGCTACGGTAGGTGCGATGGGATGTCCTTCAACAGCATAGGTCACAGCCGGAGACAAAGTCTCTGCAAGGGAGAGTCTGCCAAAACGCTTGGACAGTGCATTCCATGCAGAGGGGGCACCCGGGACGGTGACAGGGACCCAGCCATGCTTGGGTATCCCGCGGCTTTCTGCCTTTTCGATAATATCTGTAGGAATAGAGGCTGGTGCAGGCCCACTGGCATTCAGACCATAGAGCTTTCCCTTCGACCATACCAGAGCAAAGGCATCTCCGCCGATTCCGTTTGAAGTAGGTTCCACTACTGTCAGACAGGCAGCCGCAGCGACGGCAGCATCAATAGCATTGCCCCCCTTCTTGAGGATATCCAGGCCTGCTTGTGCTGCCAAGGGATGTGAAGTAGCAACCATGCCCTTCCTTCCGTATACCAGATTCCTCCTGGATGAATAGTTGTACTTGTATGGATCAAATTTCATCACTTTTGTTCCCTCCCGTATAAACTGTTATATCACTTCAAAGGTTGCCTTTAATAGGTCTTCATCTCTTGAGGAACTGCCTGCCATTACTTCAAACTCGCCAGGTTCAACAATTGTTCCGGCATTCCTATCGACAAGTGAGAGGGAGGATACAGGAATTGTTATTTCAACAACTTTTCTCTCCCCCGGTTTTAGTGTCACGGAGCTAAAGCCTTTTAATTCCTTTGAAGGAGTAGTGATTGAGCTATAAATATCGTTGACATACAACTGTACTATTTCAGTGCCTTCATATCTCCCGGAGTTATGAACCTCAACCGATACCGTAAGCTCATCCCTCGCAGAAAGTCCGGATGAAGACAGCTTAAGATCTGAATATTCATAATAATTATAAGACAGCCCGAAGCCAAAAGCAAATAATGGTTCGGAGGTCATCTCAACATAGCTGTCTCCATGCCAGCCCGGCAGCTGATTGTAATATACCGGCAGCTGGCCTGTGTGTCTTGGAAAGGATATGGTCAGCTTTCCGCAGGGGTTGTAATCCCCGAAGAGTATCGAGGCCACAGCATTGCCCCCTTCCATCCCTGGATTCCAGGCTTCAAGAATTGCGTCGGCGTTTTCCTTAATCCAGGGAATAGTAAGAGGTTTGCCGTTTATCAACACTACAACCAAGGGTTTTCCTGTCTCCTTGAGTGCTTCAAGAAGCAGCTGCTGGCCTCCGGTCAAATCAAGCTCCGCCCTGTCGCGGGTTTCTCCGTTGAGGGTAATATCATCACCGACAACGGCGACAATAATATCTGATTCTGTGGCAAGCTCTATTGCCTTCTTCATATTGCAGCTGTCTTCACTGTGCATATTGCAGCCTTTCTCATAGAGCACTTCCATAGTAGTTCCCGCACGTTTTTTTAAGCCTTCAAGCACTGTGACTATAGGGCTTGTGTCGTATTGGGGGTGGTAGCTCAGCATGGGGACTTCAGCTCTGGACAAGTCTCTGGCCCCGAAGGACCAGTCTCCAAGCTGGGACTGCACATCATCACAGTTAGGACCTATTAAAGCGATCTTCTTGATGTCCTGTGAAAAAGGAAGTGCATTGTTTTTGTTTTTCAGGAGCACGATTGAATCCAAAGCGGTCTGACGGGCGATTTCTTTATGCTTGTCACAGCCTATGATTTCCCGGGCTTTTGTTGTATCCGGGAAACGCTTGTCATCAAACAGGCCCAGTCTGAATTTAAGCTCAAGTATTCTGCGGCAGGCTTCATCTATATACTCTTCTTTTATGACTCCCTTTTTAACCAGCTCTACTGCTGAAGCATAAAATTCCGGTGTGGACATAATCATGTCGTTGCCTGCAAGCACGGCAATTTCACAAGCCTTTTCAATGTCGGGTGCAACTTTTTGCGTTTCATGGAGCCGGCCTACATTATTCCAGTCTGTGACTACAAGACCGGAAAAGCCCCATTCTTCCTTCAGTACTTTCTTGAGCAGCCACTCATTGGCGGAGCAGGGTATGCCGTCGACAGCATTGTAGCCTGCCATGAAAGTCGCACAGCCAGCTTCTGCGGCTGCTTTGAAAGGGGGCAGGAATATGGAGCGGAGCTTTCGCAATGAGACCTCAGCTTCTGCTGAATCCCTTCCTCCCAGAGTCTCTCCGTAGGCGGCATAATGCTTTGCACAGGCAAGTATGCTGTACGGGTTCTTAAGATTGCTGCCCTGGTAGCCATGTATCATCGCGGAAGCAAGTACACCCGTAAGATACGGATCTTCCCCAAAGGTCTCGTCAATACGGCCCCACCTTGCGTCTCTTCCAAGGCACAGCACCGGTGAAAAAGTCCAGTGGAGTCCGGTAAGGATGACCTCTTTTGCTGTTATACGGGCGACCTCCTCCAACAGCTCAGGATTCCAACTGGAAGCCATTGCAAGCTGGGAAGGGAATACGGTGGCCCCGCTGTGAAAAGCATGGCCGTGTATGGCATCTATGCCAAATATTATAGGGATTCCCAGCCTGGTTTGGGCAGCCAGCTTCTGCAGGTGTACCGGATCGTCTCCCGTAACATGAAGAAAAGAGCCGATGTGTCTTTCGGAAATCCACATTTCGGGATCGGTTCTTCCGTCCACCTGGCACATCTGTCCTATCTTTTCTTCAAGGGTCATTCTGGACAGCAGATCCTTTGTCCTCTGTCCGGACGTATAAGAAGGATTTTTATATGTTTCCAGCATAAACACCGTCCTTATTATTATATATATATATTTTAATTCAAAAGGAAAAAAACGGATAGAAATATTTTTAGAAATAAAAGATTGGGACATTAATATGTTGCTATCAGACAAGGATTATTCGAAGTGAAATATGCATTCTTAAATTATTACCCGGATATCACAAAAAAGTACAGAATTTTACTAAAACTTTACTAATTATTTGACTTGAATTCCTCATATTCTTGTGAAATATACCATTATATGGAGATAATGTTTGGCGATAGTATTAACGAAATACTTGCCCTGTCATTGCCATATTATCTATTATGCACTGAAAAATAGCCATTTGTCAACTATTAATCATATAAAATATTACCTGTAATTAAATTGTAAAAATATATTGACAATTAACTAAAATTTTAGTAGATTTTAACTAGAAAGGTGACTCGTGTTTGAGTAACCGAAAATAAAAAGGGGGAAGTATCAATGAAAAAGATTCTTGCATTAGTACTTGCGTTAACTCTCGTGTTCTCATTGGCAGCATGTGCTCCAAAGGCAGCTCCGGCAGCACCTGCAGGAGACGCTCCGGCAGCACCGGCAGCAGGAAATCCTACAATTGGTGTAACAATCTATAAGTATGACGACAACTTCATGTCCTTTGTAAGAAGAGCAGTTGAAAAGAATGCAGAAGGCAAAGCCGAGCTTATAATGAATGACTCACAGAACAACCAGTCAACTCAGAACGAGCAGGTTGACATGATGATTTCAAAGGGCGTAAAAGCACTTGCAATCAACCTGGTTGATCCACAGGCAGCATCAACTATAGTTTCCAAGGCTAAGGCTGCCAATCTCCCTGTCATATTCTTCAACAAAGAGCCGGACGCTGCTGTGCTGGCAAGTTACGACAAAGCCTGGTACGTTGGAACTACTTCTTCAGAGTCCGGCGTAATGCAGGGTAAGGTTATCGTTGACGCTTGGAAAGCAGATTCAAAGCTTGACAAGAACGGTGACGGCAAATTACAGTATGTTCTCTTAAAGGGTGAACCCGGACATCCGGATGCAGAAGCCAGAACAAAGTATGCAATTGATGAGGTTAAGAATGCAGGTATCGAAGTTGAAGAGCTTGAGCTCCAGACCGGTATGTGGGACAGCGTAAAGGGCAAGGAACTGATGGATGCCTGGATAGCCAAGCATGGCGAGAAGATAGAATTCGTTATCTGCAACAACGACGCTATGGCACTTGGTGCTATACAGTCCTTGAAGGCAAACGGATACTTCACCGGCGACAAGAAAATGCCTGTAGTAGGCGTTGACGCTATTCCTGATGCTTTAGAGCAGATAAAGAGCGGTCTGATGCTCGGTACAGTTCTTAACGATGCAGCAAACCAGGGGGGCGCAACAACAGAGCTTGCTATAAATGCTGCTAACGGCAAGGACCCATTGGAAGGAACAAAGTGGACTCTTGATGACAAAAAAGCTGTTCGTGTACCGTACGTTCAGATCACAATGGATAACTTGAATGTAGCAGAAGAAGCATATAAATAATAGTAAATAATAGAAATTAGTATTATAATGAAGACAAGGATGCATTAGCATGCATCCTTGTTTCAGATTAAGGCTCCGCCGGTGTTATCGGCAAAGCCATATTGTGGGAGCCCGGTATACCCGGGATTCCAGAACCAGATGGAATGGGGTGTGACCTATGAATAGTAATGATGGGTATCTGCTTGAAATGATCAACATCTCCAAGGAATTCCCCGGAGTGAAGGCACTGGACAACGTTCAGCTCAAATTGGGCAGAGGTACCGTCCATGCCCTGATGGGTGAAAATGGAGCAGGGAAATCGACTCTCATGAAATGTCTGTTCGGAATATACCATGCTGACAGCGGCGAAATTTACCTGGAGGGGAAAAAGGTAAGTTTCTTATCTGCCAAGCAAGCTTTGGATCATGGTGTGTCAATGGTGCACCAGGAGCTGAATCAGGTAAGGCAGCGTAATATTATGGATAATATATGGCTGGGACGTTACCCCAAAAAAGGACTTTTTATTGATGAAGAAAAAATGTATGTTGACACAAAAAAGATTTTTGAAGAATTGGATATTAGCCTTGATCCCCGGATGAAGGTAGGGAAATTAACAATATCTGAAATGCAAATGGTTGAAATTGCAAAGGCTGTTTCATATAATTCCAAGATAATTGTAATGGATGAACCGACTTCTTCTCTTACTGAAAGGGAAGTCAACCACCTGTTCAAGATAATAAGGGCTTTAAGAGGAAAAGGTGTAGGGATCATTTATATATCTCATAAGATGGAGGAAATTCTGAAAATTTCTGATGAAGTTACAGTGATGCGTGATGGGAAATGGATTGCAACGAAGTCTGCAGGGGAGCTGACTACAGACATAATTATAAAACTCATGGTAGGCCGCGACCTGACCCATCGTTTCCCGGAGAAGACCAATAGGCCGGGGGAGACGATTCTGAAGGTTGAGAACTTGACAGCCACATATCAGCCCTCCATACAGAATGTTTCCTTTGAGCTTCGAAAGGGAGAGATTCTTGGAGTAGCGGGATTGGTAGGCTCCAAGCGTACCGAAATAGTTGAGACCTTATTTGGAATAAGACATAAAGTATCCGGAGAAATTTCAATACATGGAAAAGCAGTAAAGAATGAGACTTCACAGCATGCAATAGACAATGGTTTTGCATTAGTTACTGAGGAACGCCGAACAACGGGAATATATGCAATGTTGAACGTAAACTTCAATTCAACAATAGCCAATATAGGCAAATATATCAGCAAAATTGGCTTGTTTAATGAAAAGAAAGCTAAAGAGGATACCAAATGGGTAATAGACAGCATGAGTGTAAAAACTCCTTCCCAGAAAACACTAATCAGTTCATTATCCGGTGGAAACCAGCAGAAGGTCATACTGGGAAGATGGCTGCTTACAGAGCCGGAAATCCTTATGCTGGATGAGCCTACCCGTGGTATTGACGTTGGTGCAAAGTATGAGATATATCAGTTAATGATTGACCTGGCAAATAAAGGCAAGGGTATAATAATGGTTTCTTCGGAGATGCCTGAACTTCTGGGCATTGCAGATAGAATACTTGTAATGAGCAATGGCCGGATTGCCGGAATATTAGAAGCGAAGGATACTGACCAGGAAGAGATTTTGCGCTTGACAGCCAAGTATCTATAGGATAAGGAGTGATTAAAGGTGTTTAGCTCATTTTTCAACAAAATCAAGAATACCAAGATGAAAGATTTACTGACATGGGTGATGAACAATGCAATATTTGTTATATTATTAGTCCTATTGACAGTAATAATTGTCATCTCTCCGGACTTCGTTACAATACTTAACTTCCGTAATATATTATCCCAGGCATCGACTCGTGTCATAATTGCTTTGGGTATAGGCGGGCTCATTGTCACACAGGGCACCGACCTTTCAGCAGGACGCCAGGTAGGTCTGGCAGCAGTCATAAGTGCTTCGATGCTGCAGGCCCCTGAATATGTGTATCGTATGTACCCTGATTTACCACAGCTTCCGGTAATACTGCCAATAATCGTAGTTGCGATAGTTTGCGGCTTTTTTGGGCTGATTAACGGTTTTGTTGTAGCAAAGCTTAAAGTTACTCCATTCATAGCTACATTAGGTTCTTCGATAATCATATATGGTGTAAACTCAATATACTTTGACCGGCCTCCCTATGGAGCACAGCCTATAGGCGGCCTTGACGAAAAATTCATGCACTTTGCCCAGGGCAGCTTCAATATTGGCGGGTTCCTGGTACCATATCTGGTTATATATGCTGCAATTGCAACAATACTTATATGGATTCTATGGAATAAGACCCGTTTCGGGAAAAACATATTTGCAGTTGGAGGTAATCCCGAAGCTGCTGTTGTATCCGGGGTAAACCTTATGAAGACAATATTTATTGTATATATGCTGGCAGGTGCAATGTATGGATTTGCCGGTGCTTTGGAGGCAGGCCGTGTAGGAAGTGCTACCAACAATACCGGTAACATGTACGAATTGGATGCAATAGCAGCCTGTGTAGTGGGCGGAGTGTCCTTCAGTGGTGGTATTGGTACCGTCGGAGGGATTGTAATAGGGGTTCTGATATTCCAGGTAATAAATTACGGGTTGGCGTTCATTGGAGTTAATCCTTATCTGCAGTATATTATCAAAGGTCTGATTATAATTACAGCAGTAACTATAGATATGAGAAAATATATTAAGAGGAAATAGCAAGTATTGGTAAAACAGAGAAAATTTTTGCGGAGTCTTAATAGCAAAGCTAAAGGTATTTCGTAAAAAACATAGTTTTGTATTTTAATAGGGGTGCTTTAATGAATGTGGATGTAATAATAGAGGAATTTGGAAATGTATTCAATATAAAAGAAGATGTCTATGGGTTCTTTGCACCCGGCAGGGTTAATTTAATAGGAGAGCATACTGATTATAACGGGGGGCATGTATTTCCATGTGCCTTAACCTTTGGGACTTATGCAGTCGCACGTAAAAGGCATGACTCTAAATTAAGGCTTTTTTCAAAGAATTTTGACAGCCTGGGGATAATCGAAGCTGATATAAATGACTTGGTTTATGATAAAGCTCACGATTGGGCAAATTACCCGAAGGGAATAGTAAAGACCTTCAAGGATGCGGGGTTTGGTATTGACAAGGGACTGGATATAATGTTCCTTGGAAACATTCCCAATGGAGCAGGCTTGTCTTCCAGTGCATCTATTGAGCTGGTAACCAGTGTTGCATTAAAGACATTATTCCGGTTGAATATAGAAATGCTTGATATGGTCAAGCTTAGCCAGAGGTCTGAAAACCGGTTCAATGGAGTCAACTGCGGAATAATGGATCAGTTTGCCTGCGGCATGGGCAGAAAGAACCACGCAATGCTTTTGAATACAATAACCTTGGAGTATAAATATGTCTCCGCGAACCTTGAGGGTATATCCATAGTTATTGCCAACACAAACAAACGCCGTGATTTGGCTGATTCAAAGTACAATGAAAGGCGGTGCCAGTGTGAGGCTGCTCTGTCTGCACTGCGGCAAAAGCTCCCCATAGCTTCTCTTGGAGATTTGTCCGAAGAAGAGTTTGAGGAAAACAAACAGCGGATAAACGATGAAGTTCAGAGGAAACGTGCAAAGCATGCAGTATACGAAAACCAGCGGACCATAAAGGCTGTAGATGCATTGGATAAAGGTGATATAAAGAGCTTTGGCGAACTGATGAATGCTTCACATGTCTCCTTAAGGGACGATTATGAGGTTACCGGTACCGAGCTGGATACTCTGGTATCGGCAGCCTGGAAAAACGGAGCAATAGGGTCAAGGATGACAGGCGCCGGCTTTGGCGGTTGTACTGTAAGCCTGGTTCACAACGATAGTATTTCAAGCTTCATTGAAAATGTCGGAAAGGAATATCTGGATAAAATCGGGTACAAGGCTGATTTTTATGTAGCTTCAATAGGTGACGGAGCAAGACAAATATAAATTTGTACAAGAGGTAGTTTTCCTTCATGAACTGCCTCTTGTTGTACATTCAAAAGTTTTTATACAGGAGGTTTTGCCCATGGCGGTTTTAGTATGCGGAGGTGCAGGTTATATAGGTTCCCATTGTGTTTATGGTCTGATTGATGGAAAAGAAGAGGTTGTGGTAGCGGATAATCTTCAGACAGGTCATAGGGACGCTGTGCACAAGGACGCTAAGTTTTACAAAGGTGATATAAGGGACAGGGAGTTTCTGGATAAGGTTTTTAAAGAGAACAAGCTTGATGCTGTAGTTCACTTTGCGGCAAATTCACTGGTAGGAGTGAGTATGAAGGAGCCTTTGGCGTATTATGACAATAATGTACATGGTACCCAGGTGCTGCTGGAGGCAATGAACAGGCACCGGGTCGGAAGGATTGTCTTTTCGTCCACTGCGGCTGCATACGGAGAGCCGGAGAGTATTCCGATACTTGAGACCGACAGGACGCTGCCGACTAACCCTTATGGAGAAACCAAGCTTGCAATGGAAAAAATGATGAAGTGGGCAGAGAATGCTCATGGCATTAAATTTATAGCCCTCAGGTATTTTAATGTGGCCGGAGCCCATAAAAACGGAATGATAGGTGAAGATCACGATCCGGAGACTCATTTGATTCCGCTTATACTGCAGGTACCCCTTGGCAAGCGCGAAAGCATTGCTGTATTTGGAGATGATTATGATACTCAGGATGGCACCTGCATCAGGGACTATATTCATGTTGAGGATTTGACGGAAGCGCATATTCTTGCCCTCAACAGCTTGAGAGAAGGGTCTCCCAGCACTGTATACAATCTTGGAAACGGTGAAGGCTTCTCGGTGAAGGAAATAGTTGAAGCAGCAAGAAGAGTGACAAAGCATCCGATACCGTCAGTTATATGCCCGAGAAGGGCAGGAGACCCTTCCACCCTTATAGCCTCCGGCAAAAAGGCCATGGAGAAGCTGGGCTGGGAGCCGAAGTTCAACAGGATTGATGATATTATAGCTTCTGCCTGGAAGTGGCATAAGAACAATCCCCAGGGATTCAAAAAGGAGTAGGTGGTCAATTGAACATATGCAAGGAGATAAAGCGGCTCATTAACTACGGCTTGGATAAGGGCCTTATATATAAGGAAGATGAGCTGTATGTGCGCAACAGGCTGCTTGAGATATTGAAGCTTGATGAGTATGAGGAAGTGGAGGTGCCTGCAGAAGAGCTTGCAAATCCACAGCCGGTTCTGGATGGGATTCTGGACTATGCTTATGGAAAAGGAGTGCTTGAAGAGAATACCGTCACTTATAGAGACTTGCTGGATACCAAGCTTATGGACTGCTTCATGCCCCGGCCCAGTGAGGTGATAAGACAGTTCTTCAGTGATTATGACAAGTCTCCAGTGATAGCTACCGATAACTACTATAAGCTGTCAATTGCATCAAATTATATAAGAACAGACCGCATCGGCAGTAATGAAAGCTGGAAAGTCAATACCGCCTTCGGAGCACTGGATATCACAATAAACCTCTCTAAGCCTGAAAAGGATCCCGTGGCTATTGCAGCCGCCAGGAATATGAAAACCACTTCCTATCCTAAATGTCTTTTGTGTAAGGAAAATGAAGGGTTTGCAGGCACATTGAGTCATCCCGCAAGGAACAACCACAGAGTGATCCCTTTGGACTTGTGCGGAGAAAAGTGGTTTTTTCAATATTCGCCCTATGTTTATTACAATGAGCATTCAATAATATTCAAGGACAGCCATGAACCTATGAGGATTTCAAAGCTTACCTTTGACAGGCTTCTGGAGTTTGTTGAAAAGTTTCCCCACTATTTCATCGGCTCCAATGCAGATCTTCCTATTGTAGGAGGGTCCATATTATCCCATGATCATTTCCAGGGGGGCAACTACAAGTTTGCGATGGAAGCGGCACCTCCGCTGAAGAAGATGAGCATCAGAGGCTTTGAGGATATAGAAGCCTGTATGGTGAAGTGGCCCTTGTCCGTTATTCGCATTAGCAGCTGCAACAAAGAGCGGTTGTCCGAGCTGGGAGGAAAAATTCTCGACACCTGGCGGACATACAGCGATGAAAGCGTTGATATAATGGCAGAATCCAAGGGTGAACTCCACAACACCATTACACCTATAGCAAGATACAGGAAGGGAAAATTTGAGCTGGATCTGGTACTAAGGAACAATAGAACCAGTGGGGAGCATCCCCTTGGTATATTCCATCCTCACAGTGAGGTTCATCATATAAAAAAGGAAAATATCGGGCTTATTGAGGTCATGGGACTTGCAGTGCTGCCTTCCAGACTTATATATGAACTGGAGCTTATCAAGGCCTGCTTTGAAGGGAAAAGCAGTATCGGGGAGCATGAAGAGCTGGAGCAGCATAAGCATTGGTTCTTTAAGCTTCAACAGAAATATGGCGATACGGGAGCCGATATTGAAAAAATGCTGAAAAAGGAAGTGGGAATAGTATTTGAGCAGGTGCTTCTGGATGCGGGGGTGTTTAAACTGGAGGATAAGGGCTTTGAGGCGTTCTCAAAATTTATCAATTTGATAAGGTAGGTGTTTTGTATGTATTGTGTTGAGAATAAAATGAGAACAGAAGGTAAGGATATAACGCTGATAACTGTACGGAATAAAAATAATATTGAACTGAAGCTCATGAATTATGGAGCTGCAATTGTTGAGCTGCTCGTCCCTGATAGGGAAGGAACCATTGAAAACATTGTACTTACCTATGAAAATGCCAAGGACTATATCAAGAACACTCCTTACTTTGGTGTAATAGTAGGAAGAACCGCCGGCCGGATCGGAGAAGGAAGCTTTTCGCTTTCCGGCAGGCAATATCAATTGACCCAAAATGCAGGCATCAATCACATTCATGGAGGGGCGGAAGGCTTCAGCTATAAAACATGGAATTACAGCATAAAAGAGGAAGAGGGCAAAGCAAGGGCTGAGTTTGCATATGTCAGTAAGGATATGGAAGCGGGCTATCCGGGGAAGCTTGCAGCCAAGGTGATATACACCCTGACTGACGACAATGAGTTGATTATTGAGTATCAAGCCCTTTCGGACAGGGACACCCTATGTAATCTTACTAACCACAGTTATTTCAATCTGTCAGGAAATTACAAGAGAAAAGTTACCGAGCAGTTTCTTAGAATAAAATCCGATAGCTTCCTTGAAACAGATAATAATCTGGTTCCCACGGGAAAAATATTGGATGTTAAGAATACACCCATGGACTTTAACAAGCAGAAGCTGATCGGAAGAGATATTGAAAGCGATTACAAGCCGCTCCGGATCGCCAATGGCTATGATCATCCATGGCTGCTCCCGGACAGGGAAGCACAGGTGGAGCTGTATGATGAGAAGAGCGGCAGGAAGATGACGGTGAGCACGACATATCCCTGTGTAGTTGTATACACCTATAACTCTGCGGATAATGAGAAGCTTAAATACGGCATAGCCGGAAGCAAGTATGACGGTATATGCTTCGAGACCCAGTATGAGCCTGACGGTATTAACCATGAAGGCATGAGCTCAGCAGTGCTCAATGGGGGCAGCACTTATAATGAAAGAACGGTGTTCAAATTGGAGGTATTATAGTGTACTTAAAAAGTTTTTCCGGGAAATATAAGAGATATTGCAGGAATTTGTATAAAAGAGGCAGAATCTTTACAGGCAGGACAGGAAGAAATAGCTCTAGCACTAAAAGGGAGCTTTGAAAGGAAGCGTTTTATGGCTACTTTGAAAGACATTGCAAAACTGGCAGGGTTTTCACTTGCGACAGTATCCAGGGTATTGAATCATGATGCCAGCCTCAATGTATCTGACGATACAAGAAAACGAATTTATAAAGTAGCGGAAGAGTTGGGATATCAGACTATCAGACAAAGAAGCAGAAACCTCCGCAAGAGGATTAGAATAGGAGTAATCCACTGGTATTCGCAAAAAGAGGAGCTTGGTGATCCTTATTATCTTTCGGTGGCAAAAGGAATAGAAAAAGAGTGTTTTAACAAGAAGATAGAATTTGCTTCGATTTTTAAGGATGGCGACAAGTACACTACGGTCGAGCTTGATGACCTGGATGGATTTATAGCAATAGGAAAGTTCAGCTATGAGGATATCCAGGAGTTTTCCATGTTTTCCGAGAACATAGTTTTTGTTGATTCCTCGCCCAATGAGAAGGTATATGATTCGGTAGTTGTTGATATAAGAAGTGCAACTCGGGAGGTTCTGAAGCACATGCTCAGTCATGGGCACAGAAAGCTCGGTTTTATCGGGGGAAGAGAATATGTGGGAAAGGATAAAGAACCTTTAGAGGATGAGCGTGAAAGGACATATCGTGATTTTACCAAGGAAAAAGGCATATATGATGAAGGTAATCTTTATATAGGCTCCTTTACAACGGAAGCCGGCTACAACATGATGAAGAAGGCCATTGACAAGGGGGATATCCCTACAGTCTTCTTTGTGGCCAGCGATTCTATGGCAATGGGTGTTATGCAGGCTTTGTACGAATCGAACTTAAAGGTTCCACAGGATGTAGGTATAGTGAGCTTTAATGATATTCATACTTCCAAGTACCTGATACCGCCCCTCAGCACTGTCAGAGTTCACACCGAGTTCATGGGGGCTACGGCTGTGGTATTGCTGCTGGAGAGAATCAGGGAGAACAGGGAGATACCCAAAAAGGTGGTTATACCTACAGAGCTTATAATCAGAGAAAGCTATAAGTAATTCACTAAGATGCCCTATAGGGACATCTTTTTCATTTTATCAAAATCAACGTGTTGGGAGAGGGTTAAATGAAGGAAGTAATAAGGCGCGCAGCAAAGCTGTTCCTGGGACTATTCCTATATGCTTTGGGAATAGTAATGACAATCAATGCAAATCTTGGGCTGGCACCCTGGGAGGTATTTCACCAGGGGCTTTCAATGAATACAGGTATTACAATGGGCCAGGCAAGTATATATGTGGGAATAGTATTTGTAGTATTGGACAGCCTTTTGGGGGAGAGATTGGGCTGGGGGACACTTTCCAACATGATATTTATTGGTATCTTCCTGGATATACTAATGCTGAACCATATGGTCCCGGTTTTTCAGCCGGTAGTTCTAAGGGTTGCCATGATGCTTCTGGGAATGTTTACAATCGGGCTGGCCACCTATTTCTACATCAGTGCAGGCTTGGGCTCCGGCCCCAGGGATGGGTTGATGGTAGCCCTGACAAAAAGAACTGCCAAGTCGGTCAGATTCTTGAGGAATTGTATTGAGTTCAGTGTACTTGCTGTCGGATATATGCTTGGAGGCTCCATCGGTGTAGGAACAGTCATTATGGCACTGTCTGCCGGATATTTTGTACAGTTTGCATTTAAAATTTTCAAGTTCGAGGTTAAGGAGATAAAGCACCGGTTTATTGATGAAGATATGAAATATCTGTATAATAGATTTTTCGTTGATAAGAAAGACAAGGAATCAGAAGAACAATAGGGATTTACGCGTAAATATATGCTATAATATTTGATGTGATCGATCAAATACCGATTCATTCTTTTTTATATTTTCCTAACCGTGTGTTCCGTGGATTTCAGTGCTTTTCCGAAGGAAATCCGTGTTACCCGTCCCCTGCCCCGGAACCTCGCAACCCCGTAACCTGATTCTATACTATCTTCGTTGTCCAGGTCTCGCAGTTCCACACACTGCTTACTATATCATTGTAGAATTCAGGCTCATGGCATATAAGGAGCATGCTCCCGCCATATTCCTTAAGAGCGCGCTTAAGCTCCTCTTTGGCGTCCACATCCAAGTGGTTGGTGGGCTCGTCAAGGATCAGTATATTAGTCTCCTTGTTTATCAGCTTGCAAAGTCTTACTTTAGCCTGTTCTCCTCCGCTCAATACCACGACCTTGCTCTCAATATGCTTTGTGGTAAGGCCGCACTTTGCCAGGGCTGAACGCACTTCATACTGGTTGAAGGACGGGAATTCCTTCCATATCTCTTCAATACAGGTGCTGTAATTGGCTTCCTTTATTTCCTGTTCAAAATAGCCTATGTGAAGGTAATCTCCGAGCTCTACGTTACCTGAGACGGACTTTATTTCGCCAAGTATGCTCCTTAGCAAGGTGGTCTTTCCAAGTCCGTTTGCTCCCACAAGAGCAATTTTCTGACCCCGCTCCATTTTTAGGTTCAGGGGCTTTGATAGAGGCTCGTCATATCCGATAACCAGGTCAGTTGCCTCAAAAATCAACTTTCCTGAGGTTCTGGCTTCCTTAAAATAGAACTCCGGCTTTGGCTTTTCCTTGGCAAGCTCTATTACTTCCATCTTGTCCAGCTTCTTCTGGCGGGACATTGCCATGTTTCTGGTAGCAACCCTGGCTTTGTTCCTGTTAACAAAGTCCTTCAGGTCGGCAATCTCCTGCTGCTGCTTGTTATAGGCGGCTTCCAGCTGGGATTTTCTAGCTTCATAAACCTGAAGGAAATTATCATAATCTCCCACATAACGGTTCAGATCCTGGCTTTCCATGTGATATATGAGGTTTACTACGCTATTGAGGAATGGAATGTCATGGGAGATAAGTATGAAGGCATTTTCGTACTCCAGAAGATATCTCTTCAACCACTCAATGTGCTTTTCATCAAGATAGTTGCTAGGCTCGTCCAACAAAAGTATATCAGGTTTTTCCAGAAGCAGCTTTGCAAGGAGTACCTTTATACGCTGTCCGCCGGAAAGCTCCTGTACTGCTTTATCAAGGCCTATATCGCCCAAACCCAATCCACGGCCTACTTCTTCAACCTTCGAATCGATTATATAAAAATCGTTATGCTCCAGTATTTCCTGTATGGTTCCCATATCCTCAAGGAGCTGCTCCAATTCCTCCGGTGATGCAGAGGCCATTTTATCGCATATCTCATTCATTTCTGCCTCAAGATCAAAAAGGTATTTGTAGGCGCTTTTCAGCACATCTCTTATGGTCATTCCTTTTTCCAGAGAAGTATGCTGATCAAGATAACCGACTCTGACACGTTTGGACCATTCCACCTGGCCATCATCAGGCTCAAGCTTTCCTGTGACTATATTCATAAAAGTGGACTTGCCTTCTCCGTTTGCACCGATGAGTCCAATGTGCTCTCCCTTCAGCAGTCTGAAGGAAACATTGTTGAATATCGCACGGTCGCCAAATCCATGGCTTAAATTCTTAACTGTAAGTATGCTCATTTTTGACTCCTCTCTCAGTTCTTCTTAAATCATACATAATTGATTATATAGAAGTCCACAGGTATTTTAAAGCAGAATTTTTAAAATATGCAGTAGCAACATTTTTTAAAGAAACAAATAGAGATGTGAGGGAAGAAAACAATGGTATTTGGGCATAAATTTTGATATAATCAAGGAAGTTGGTAGTTTATGTCGGATACTGTTGGAGGAGAATATGAGAAAGGTACTTTTATTTCTATTTGTCGCAATCATGCTATTTAATACGACAATATTCGCAGATGAAACAATCTATATTGATGAAACAGCGTATGAGGATGAAGCAGCAAATAATAGTGAAAGAAATGTATTGGCTTCTTTTTCGGTAAACCCGGAGCTTGGAAGTGATTATGTCACAATAAAGCTTTCAGAGATAACCGTAGGAAGTGGCTTGAGCTTTTCATATAATCCCGAATCCGGCTTTCTATATGCAGATAATAATGAGTACAGGATTTACATTAAGGTGATTGACAGCAACATTGAAATAAATGAAACAGCCTTAGTGCTTAATAACAGCAGTGATTTAGGCATGGCTTTACCATACCGGTTCAAGGTTTTTGCAAATATAACCAGGCAGGCTGAAGAGGCTGATTTGAATTACTATGATGGGAAAGGCAATATCTCTGTATTGGCAGAAGCCACACTGGAGTTCGCAGGGGATACGGTGCAATTTGTGCTGCAAGAGCTTGGGACAAGCAGTCAGATAATTGATATGGAGAATGTAAATGAATTCCTGGATGATAACATGATCCTGGTTAATAGAAACAATACACTGGATCGAAATTACTTACCCCCAAACCTGATTTATTCAAAACCTTCCAGAGGCAGGTCAACCATCAGCCTGAGGCTTGACAAGGAAGCGATGAAGCAGCTTAATCACATGCTGGATGCCGCTTATGCAGATGGTGTTTCGGGGATGGTAATAACAAGCGCCTTTAGAACCTTTGAAAAGCAGACAAGCCTTTTCAATAATAAGACAAGCATACTTTCCAGGAATATGAACAGAAAGACTGCAATGGAAGAAGCTTCAAAGGTAGTTGCAATACCCGGTTCCAGCGAACACCAGACAGGTCTTGCTGTTGACATATCCAGTGAGAGAGTGGGACTGACCAAGAATTTTGCTAATACCGCACAAGGTAAATGGCTGGAGGATAATAGCTGGAAATCCGGATTCATAGTCAGATACCCCGTGGACAAGACTGAGATTACTGGTATAATATATGAACCTTGGCATGTCAGATATGTAGGGAATGGGCATTCGGAAATAATGAAGGTAAAGAATATGTGTCTTGAGGAATATGTGGAATACTTGAAGACAAACAAGACCATATACTATAGTAACGGTGTTGACGGTGATTATCTGGTGCAATACATATACAAGCCGGACTTCGATTTGTCAGGCATGGCATTGAACTTGCCGGATACCGGTACATGGACCATCTCAAATTGTACGGAGGACAGCTACATTTTAACAATAAAACTCTAGAAGCGTAAAAGGCAGCCTACGGATAGAATTTTTCAGGAAGCTGCCTCTCTTGCGTACCCGGCATTGGTGCATATATTCCACCTGGATTTATTATGGGGTTATGTTGCGCAGATGTTGGTATAATGATTATATTTGAATAGAGTAACACACTAGTTTTTAAAAATCACAGTGTGTTTTTTTTTATTGGGAAGCATTGAATTCACTTGATAAAATCTACTCTGAAAAAATTGGCACGGTATTTGCTCTATATATAGTCAGAGTAACCTATAATATTTCAATTATAGGATCGGCTTAGTTTGTGGAATATCGGTGAAAGGAGGGATGGGAATGAATGTATTACTTGTTTGCGCAGCAGGCATGTCAACAAGCCTGCTGGTTATGGATATGAAAAAATATGCAGGTGAGGATGCGGTAATAAAGGCGGTAGCATTCTCAGAGTTAGAGGATGTAATAAAGGATTTTGATGTCATATTGGTAGGCCCACAGTTACGGTATAAGCTTAATGTAATCAAAGCAATTACGGATGCCCACAAAAAGCCGGTAAATGTAATCGATTCGCTTGCATATGGAAGAATGGACGGTCAAAAGGTTCTTGAAAGTGCGAAAGCCTTATTTAAGTAATACTTTATGAGGAGGTAGATTAAATGGAGAAAAAGACCAGCTTTAATGATAAGATAATAGCGTTTGTCATGGATAAACTTGCAGGGCCAATGGGCAAAATCGGAGACAATGTTATTATGACCTCTATCAGGGATGGCCTGATTGGGGCAACACCTGTCATCATAATAGGAAGTATATTTTTATTGTTGGCTGTAGTTGGGCAGCCATGGATCGGTAAAGGTGGACCGCTGCTGCCGTTTCTGACACCCTTTTCAGATAAGTTTCTAGTTGCATACAGCTTGACTATGAGCATTTTATCACTATATGTTGCAATTGGCATTGCAATGTCTTATGCAAAGCATTATAAGCTTGATCAGATGACTGCTGCAATGATGGGTGTCATGTCCTTCATATTAATTACAACGAATGAAGTAAAAGATGGTGCAATTGCAGTAGGTTCCTGGGGTGCAGAAGGTTTGTTTGCAGCAATATCGGTTTCTTTATTGTCAGTCTGGATTTATCGTATTTGTAAAGAAAAGAATTTGATTATAAAAATGCCTCCGGGGGTGCCCCAGGGAGTCGGAAATGCTTTCTCTGCATTAATACCCTTTGCTATTGTTATTATCATTGCGTGGGGAATAAGAACAGTCATCGGTTTTAATCTGGTTGCATTCTTGTCTGAAGTGATGAAGCCGTTATTCGCAGTTACAGACAACATAGGAGTCTTTGCCGGAAGAATATTCACAGGTATGTTATTCTGGAGCGTTGGTCTGCACGGAGATAATATGATTATTCCTATAATTACCCCGTTACAAACAGCATGGGTTGCAGAAAATGCAAAAGCATTGGCCAGTGGTGTTTCACCTTATGACCTACCGTACGTATGGACTATGGGCGTTGAAAGAATGGTGCTTTGGACTTCTTCTGCATGGGGTCTGCTGTTCTGGATGTTCAGGTCGAAGGTTAAGTACATTAAAGCATTGGCTGCAGCTTGTACACCGGCGGCAATATTCACAATAATAGAACCCCTTGTATTCGGACTTCCGATTGTCATGAGCCCATTTCTTATTATTCCGTTTATACTGTCTGCTACTATAGCAGGTATCGTAACATATGGAGCCATGGCCTTGCATTTATGTGCGAGATTGTTTATAGACCTTCCTTGGGCCACACCTCCTCCATTATATGCTTACCTTGGAACAGGCGGAGATTGGAAAGCTGTTTTGCTGGTTGTAATTAATTTCCTTATCGGCGTAATCATTTATTATCCGTTCTTCAAAGCCTTTGAAAAATCTGAACTGGAAAAGGAAAGTCAAAAAGAATTGGAGTTGACTGCAGCGCAAACCAAAGTAGGACAAGTGCAGCTTTAATCAAGTTGTATGGAATAGATAAGCTTGGTATACTAATAGATAGATATTGTTATACCAGGCTTACTTTAATAATTAAGGAATTGGGGGGAGGGCGTTTTTATGAAAAGAGAAGAAATAATTCTTAAAAGACTGGAAGAGATATGTGTAAAAAAATATAAGAACATTAACTGGGGCAATATCGATAGAATAGGTCTCTCTGCCCAAGAAATATCTGAATTATTAAGCTTGGATAGAGCTAACGTCAGCAAAGATTTAAATGAGCTAAAGAAAAAAGGCAAGGTTGCTAAATTTACCGGACGTCCCACTTTGTTTTTTCCTGCAAGCTTGCTTAAAGATGCATTTAGTGTAGAGCTTGATACTTTAGAAATAAAAACCCTTGATGAAATAAGAAACAAAAAAGAGGATAGCTTATCTAATATTGTAGGTTTGCAAGGCAGCTTGAAAACTTGTTTCGAGCAGTTGAATGTAGCTGTTGTGTATCCGTCATTCGGTTTGCATACATTATTATATGGAAAAACCGGTGTAGGAAAAAGTATGCTTGCTGATTTGATGTATTCCATAGCACAAAAGGAAATGGCAGGCAAATTCAAATCATACATTACTTTTAACTGTGCGGATTATTCTCAGAATTCCAATCTATTGATGACGGAGCTTTTCGGATGTATTAAAGGTGCATATACCGGAGCTGATACAACCAGAAAAGGGTTAATAGAAAATGCGGATAATGGCATCCTTTTTCTGGATGAGGTGCATAGACTTCCTCCGGAAGGTCAGGAAATGCTTTTTTATGTAATGGATAAGGGTATGTTCAGAAGAGTAGGAGAAACAAAAGAATTTACAAAGGTGAAGGTCTTAATTATTTGTGCAACAACAGAGAAGCCTGAAAATGTTTTGCTGCCTACATTCTATAGAAGAATACCGATGAAAATTTATGTGCCGAATTATTCCGAGAGATCGGTAGATGAAAGAAAATGTTTGGTAGAACTTTATTTTAATGATGAATGCAGGATTCTGAATAAAACTTTTAAAGTTGACCGGCATATCATTGATTTGTTGAGTATGTATGACTGCAAAGGGAATGTAGGGCAGCTGAAAAACGACATAAAGCTAATGTCGGCTAGAGCTTTTGCCCAGACTATAACAAACAATGAAAGTGTTATAACCATATCTTGTGAAGATGCGGCAAAAGTGATCGGCAGCAATGTAAATTTTAGAAACATGCGAAAGGATTATGTCATATTTGACGGTAAAGGGTCAGCTTTACATAGTACAGTCTCTAAAGATGATGATTTATACGACAATCTGCTAAATACTTTAAATGAATTAAATCTGCAGAACTATTCGAAGCAGGAGATTGAGAAAGCGATAAACAGCGAGATTAACAAATATTTTAAACTTGATTCCAATGATGATTTTGGCAATGATGAAGCAACTAAAAGGTTTGTATCTGATGAAATGATTGAGCTCTCAAAGATCGTACTGGATCTGGCAAAGGATAAATTAGATAAAAGCTACAATAGCTCTAATGTTTTTACTCTGTCCCTTCACCTTCAAACGACAATCAATCGCTTAAAAAGCGGACAAACAATAAAAAACAATAAGATCAACCATATAAGGAAAAAGTATCCGAAGGAATTTATCACTGCTTTGGAGGCAGTGGAAAAAATCGAAAAAAGAATATCAATCAGTATTCCTTTAAATGAAGTCGGTTTTATAACGCTGCTTTTAGTTTCGATGGATATTGACAATAATGCAAAAAATAATTCCGGCAGAGTTGGTATATTAGTAGTAAGTCACGGAGAGTGCATAGCAAGCTCCATGTTGAGCTTGGCCAATAAAATGCTTGGGAAAAATGTAGGTCTTGCAATAGATGTTCCGCTGGAAAAAGCCTCGGAGCTTACTATTAATGAAATAATTGAAGCTGTAAAAAAGGTTGATGAGGGGAAAGGTGTTCTTATTCTGATTGATATGGGACTGGTTACGAATGTAAAAGACGTTATAATAGCAAAATCAGGAATACAAGTTGAAGTTATAGAAAGAGTAAGTACCCCCATGTTAATACGTGCTATAGAAAAATCCCTTACTTTTGAGAGTACAGTTAAAGAATTCCGAAAGGAAATGATGTTTGACTTCTACCAGGATACAATTTGCCTTGAAGCTCAAAAGGACAGTATAAATGAGAAAAATATGATCATAGTCTATTGCATTACGGGAAGGGGAACATCCGTAAGGCTGAAGGAATATATTTGCGAGAATATCAGTAAGCAGTTGTTGAACAAAGTAGAAATTCATATTGAGGATGAAGAATTTATCAATCTTACTGAAGATAAAATCAAATTAAAATATGATAATAGAATATTGGCAGTTGTGGGGACTTTTAGAAAAAGTTTTCAGGACATCACATTCATTTCCTCAGATGAAATATTACTGCAGGAAGGAATAAGGAGATTGACAGCGGTGATTGAAAGCATAGAGGGGTATAATCCATATAAAGAAGGCGAGACATCTCTTAGCAAGGTTCTGAAATTTGTAAATCCATTATTACTGGTCAAAGAATTAAAAAAAGTAATAATTAATTTTGAAAACCATTTCAATACGGATCTTGATCCTAAAATAATCGCTATCATTATCCTCCATATGGGCTGTATGATAGAAGATCTGATATTAGGCAAAAAGTTGAAAGCCTTCGATGACTATCTATATGCTTATCAAAAGCATGAAGCTCAAATAAAATATCTGAAGAACTCCTTTAAACAATTGGAAAAAATGTTCGATATAATTCTTCCGGACGAGGAAATAGCAAGACTGACCGAAATAATGATGGAAAACTGAGTAACACACTAAACTTTTTTAAGCTTAGTGTGTTATGTTTTGTTGAAGGCGTTGGTATTACTGGGGTATGATGCTTGGTATACAGTTGGCACAAATCTTGCTCAGATAAATTATATTGAGAGGAGGTATAGTATGGCTTTGGAAATAGAAAAGATCGCATTTACAGTCATATTACATGCCGGAAATGCAAAGTCAGAGGCATATAAAGCACTTGCTGAAGCAAAACAGGGTAGATTTGAGAATATTGAAATGTACCTGAAAAATGCAAAGAGGGAGCTTAACGAAGTGCATGGCGTTCAAACCGAACTGCTGACAGCTGAAGCGAATGGCGAGAATGTTAATTTGCCGATCATTCTTGTACATGCACAGGATCATCTTATGACGGCAATGTCTGAAATTAATCTAGTAGAAGAACTGATTGATTGTGTGAAAGAAATACACAGGTTGAACAGCATGATGAGGCAACAGGACTAATGATATTCGGGAGGAGTTTAAATGAGTAGAATTAAAAGGATAATCGATTGCACAAAAAGTGACTTTGAAAGAATGAGTGCAATGGAACTTAAAGAGTCAATATTCGCTGCAGAAGGAAGGACAATACTCTCGCAAAATTACGTCAGAAGCCATCAGGGCCTTTTGGACGGTATAACAAATACGGAGCTTGAAGCAGCTTTCGGAGCGGATTTGATTTTATTAAACGGATACAGCCTGGATGAGAACCAGAGTATACCCGGATTGCACGGGATGAGGCTCGTGGATGTCAAGAAACTGGTAAATAGACCGCTGGGAATATATCTTGAATGTCCCGATACCAATGCAAGTGTAGCAGGATCTATAGGCGCTGCATATGAGGGTTTTCTTTCAAGCGATAGAGTAGTTTCAGCCAAAAATATTGAGGAGTGCCTTAAGGAAGGTGCGGACTTTATTATACTGGGAGGTAATCCCGGATCTGCGACATCCTTTGATAGTATTATTGCGGCTACAAAGCTGGCTAAAAGTATTGCAGGAGATAGAACCTTGATTTTTTCAGGCAAATGGGAAGATGGAACAATAGAAAAGGTTTTGGGAGATCCCCTTGCAAAAAGGCCGGCGAATGAAATAATAAAAGAATTGATTGATGCCGGTGCGGATGTTATTACACTTCCGGCTCCCGGCTCCCGTCACGGAATTTCAACCGATATGATAAGGGCATGTGTAGAGTTTACCCATTCCTATAAACCGGGAACACTGGCCATGGTATTCCTTGATAGTTCGGTTGAAGGGGCAGACGTAGATACCATAAGAGAAATAGCATTAAAGATGAAAGAAACCGGGGCAGATATACATGCCATAGGAGACGCAGGCTTTGCATGTGTAGCAGTGCCGGAAAATCTATATCAAATGTCTGTGACAATAAGAGGAAGACGTTTTACCTGGAAGAGAATGGCAGGCAATAATAGATAAATGTACGAGGAGAAAAAGAAGATGAATAAAGGTTTTCCTGAAGGTTTTTTATGGGGCAGCTCCACAAATGCACAACAGTTCGAGGGTGGATGGAACGAAGGTGGTAAAGGCGTATCTATAGCGGATATCAGAGTCATTCCTGGTATGCCGGAGGAAGCCTGCTTTGACGAATTCAAGACAGCTGCCGATCATTACAATCACTATAAAGAAGATATATCATATTATGGTAAAATGGGCTTTGGAATCTACCGCTTTACAATAGCCTGGGCACGTATATTTCCCAATGGGAACGACAAACAACCGAACGAAGTAGGATTGGCTTTCTATGATGCCATACTGACGGAGCTGGAAAGATACAATATCCAGCCGGTTGTAACCCTATATGCCTATGATATGCCTTTGAAACTGCAAAAAGATTATAACGGCTGGATGTCACGCCAAATTGTAGAAGATTACCTCAGATATGTTGAAACTGTGGTAACAAGGTTTAAAGGGCGTGTGAAATATTGGGTTCCATTTAATGAACAAAACTTCATCATCCTTGATCAAGAGTACATGACCGGATATAAAGCCAAAGATAAAAAAGAAATTTTCCGGATGACGCATCATTTTAATCTGGCTTATGCTAAAGCAACAAAACTAATCCATAAAATCGACCCGAAAGCTAAAACAGGTGGAAATATTGGTAACACTTGTGTCTATCCGTACAGCTGCAATCCCAAAGATGTTGAAGCGGCTGACCAGTTTGCTTTTGCGCTTGGTTATTCCTTTGGAGATATTTTTGTCCATAAGAAGTATTCCAAATTCTTTTTGAAACCATATGAGGAATATGATTTGTCAGATATTATTTTAGATGGCGATATGGATATTATTTCCGGATCGGAGCCTGACTTTCTTTCACTGACATATTATATGAGCAGCGCAATAAAATCTGTTGGCGATAATAAAGCTTTTGCAATTGATTCAATGAAGTCGGCAAATCCTTATGTTGAGCAGACAGAATGGGATTGGAATATTGACCCCTATGGATTTAAACATTATCTGATGGACTTTTACCATCGGTATCAGATACCTATTCTGATTCTGGAAAATGGATTGGGACACCGTGATAAAGTTGAGGCAGACGGCTCCATAATAGACGATTATCGGATTGAATATTTAAAGGACCACATTGAAAGGATGAAAGAGGCTGTAGAAGAGGGAGTTGAAATAATAGGGTATCTGACATGGTCTGCTATCGATCTATACTCAACCCGTGAAGGCTTGGGAAAACGTTACGGCTTTGTTCATGTGGACATAGAGGATAATATGAAGCGCAGGCCCAAAAAGAGCCTGTACTGGTATAAGAAGGTCATCGCGACCAATGGAAGAGACCTGAGCAATGATTAATAATTAAACCGGATGAGGTGAACTCATGAAGATAGCGCTAGGAAGCGATCACGTAGGTTATGCTATGAAAATGGAAATCGTAAAGTACCTTGAGGAAAAAGGCTATGAATGTGTTGACTTTGGTCCTTATGGAACCGAAAGGGCAGATTACCCGGTATATGCACTTAAGGTTGCTAATGCAGTAGCATCGGGAAACATTGAGAAAGGTATATTGATCTGTGGAACCGGTGTAGGGATATCTATTGCTGCAAATAAAGTTAAAGGGATACGGGCTGTTGTTTGCAGCGAACCCTATTCGGCTTCTTTTTCAAGATTACATAATAATACAAACATTTTAGCCTTTGGTGCGAGAGTGATAGGTATAGAGCTGGCTAAAATGATTGTCGGCCAATGGTTGAATACTGAATATGAAGGTGGCAGACATCAAAACAGAATAGATCAGATTGCTATGATTGAAAGAGGTGAGCAGCTTGATTAATATTTGCCCCTCGTTAATGTGTGCTGATTTTACAAAATTGAAGGAAGAAATAACTGAGCTTGAAAAAGCCGGGGCAGACATGTTTCATATCGATATTATGGACGGTAAATTTGTTCCTAACTTTGCACTGGGCCTTGAAGATGTTAAAGCTATAGGCAGACTGGCAACTATTCCATTTGATGTGCATCTTATGGTGGAAGAGCCTGAAATATATATTGACAAGTTTTCAATGTACGGCTGCGAAATTATATTTGTACATCTTGAAGCTTGTAAACACATTAGCAGGACACTCTTAAAAATAAATAAAAGAAAAATTAAAGTCGGACTTGCACTAAATCCGGGAACACCGATCAGTTTAACGGAGGAGGTTCTGGGAAATGTGGACTATATACTTATTATGGCAGTGAATCCCGGATTTGCAGGCCAAAGCTTTATTGAATCTACAGTAGACAAAGTGCGTAGATTAAAAGATTTGGTTGATAAAAAAGGCTACGATATAAAAATTGCTGTAGACGGATGTATAAACGAAGAAAACGTGAAAAAACTTTCTGCTGCCGGTGCCGAATATTTCATTGCCGGTACGGCAGGTCTTTTTAATAAAAACTATACGTATGTAGAAAACGTGAAAAGGCTAAAAAACTGTATTTAAAGTAAGCTAGTTTTACTAGTGGGAAGGCAAATTTTGGAGGGATGTTATGATATCGGGAGATGTAATGGTGATGAATAAATCGGGATTGCATGCAAGGCCTGCTGCTATGTTGGTAAAGACGGCATCTGACTATAAATCTACGGTAAATATAGAATTCAATGGGCGTAAGGGCAATGCAAAAAGCATTATTGCAGTTTTGGCTCTTGGAGTGAATAATGGAGCAAGGATTAAAGTTTCGGTTGACGGAGAGGATGAACAAGCAGCATTTGATGCGATTATAAAGCTTATTGAAACAATGAAGGAATAGTATGCAAATGGCACAAAGGTTTAAAAGGGCAGGCGTGTCTCCTGGTAAATAGAATGATTTGACTATGATCGAGTATGCAGGGCTTGGAATAGCTATGGGAAACGCTGCGGATATTCTAAAGGACAAAGCGGATTATATTACCGATAATAATGATAATGAAGGCGTATCAAAGGCTATAAATTTGTTTTAGAGTCTGAACACCATAATAGTACTCTAGTCGTATAATTTGAAATAAAGCAGAAAATATTGAAGGAAAACGCTAGTTTAAGCCTTCAATATTTTCTTAAGTGTGAGAAGTATGATATAAGCTCTATTTTGATACTATATATCCCTCAGCGGCAAGAAACTCCGCAGTCAATACCGACCCGCCGGCCGCTCCTCTTAAGGTGTTGTGGGACAGGCATACGAACTTATAGTCAAATATGCTGTCCTCCCTGAGCCTTCCCAGTGTTATACCCATCCCCTTTTCAACATCCCTGTCCAGCTTTGTCTGGGGCCTGTTGTCCTCACTGAAGTATGTGAGGAACTGCTTTGGAGCATTGGGCAGCTTCAATAGCTGGGGCTTGCCCTTGTAGTTTTTCCATCGTTCAATAATAGTATCCATGGTCGGTTTGTGCTTGAAGGAAACGGACACTGCTGCAAGATGACCCTCTGTTGCAGGTACTCTTATGCATTGGGCTGTAATAATTGGTTCATAGGCTTTGACTATTTTGTTACCCTCTACCCCATACCTTAAGGGGTTCCTGTTCACTTTTTTCCTCTTCTCCGGAGATGAAGGGAATTATGTTATCTATCATTTCCGGACAGTCGGCAAAGGTTTTTCCACTGCCTGAAACAGCCTGATATGTACATACTGATATTACTGAAGGCTTGAAGTCCATAAGTGCATTTACAGCAGGAACATAGCTTTGAATTGAACAGTTGGGCTTGGCTGCTATAAAGCCTCTGCTTGTTCCCAAACGCTGCTTCTGCTTTTCTATTATGGCCAGGTGCCCGGGATTTACCTCCGGAATTATAACCGGGACATCGGGGGTGAGACGATGAGCGGAATTATTTGATATCACCGGAGTTTCCTTTTTTGCATAACTTTCCTCAATTTCTCTTACTTTACTTGCAGGCATATCTACTGCACAAAAAACAAAGTCTACTTCGCTGCTTATTTCATCAACACTATGCAAATTTTTAACAGTCATGGTCTTCACGCTGTCAGGAATGGACTGAGAGAGCTTCCATTTGGCCTTGACAGCATCACTATAGCTATTACCCGCCGACCTTTCACTAGCTGCTATGACCCTGATATCAAAATACGGGTGGTCATGAAGCAGTGTAACCAGACGCTGCCCTACAAAGCCTGTTCCTCCTAGAATTCCTACATTGAATTTTTTATTCATTTCCATACCTCCAAGTATATTAAAGGGCGCTCTTTACATATGCTTTTAATGCCTTACTTTATTATATTCAAAACTTTTGCTATATTTATTGCCTAAAATGCTTGAAATATTGCAAGAGGTGCTATAGTATAAGGAAAACAAATGTTTTTCATCACAGGTTTTAAGAGGTGTATGATGAAAGAGGATATTTCAGTAACCGGCAGTAAAAGAGGATATCTGCACAAAGACTTCCAGTTCTTTCATTTAAAGGATAGAAAAAGCATGGAATTTGAGTACCACTTTCATGATTTTAATAAAATAATCATTTTCATATCAGGGAATGTAACATATCTCATAGAAGGGAAGTCATACAAGCTCAAGCCTTGGGATATACTTCTCGTTGGCAGCAGCGATATACACAAGGCCATAATCGGCACTTCCGGGACTTATGAGAGGATGATCATATGGGTCAATTCAAATTTTCTGCTTAAGCATAACAATGCCGGGAGTAATCTGCTGACCTGCTTTGACATAGCTTCCAAAGAGAAGCGCAGCATACTCAGATTGGATACTAAACTGCTTAGAAAGGCAAAGCACATTCTTTCACAGCTCGAAGAAGAATGTGCAAATGACGGTTTTGGAAGACAGGTGCTTGGAAATTCATTATTCCTACAGTTCATTGTATATCTCAACAGGCTGTATCTTGAACCTGATACTATAAAGCATCAGGCAGAAGGGGAATATAATGAAAGTATCGGAGAAGTAATAAGGCATATTAATGATAACCTCTGCGGAGATATGTCAATTGAAAGTCTTGCATCCAAATTCTATATGAGCAGGTACCATCTGATGCATAAGTTCAAGGACCAGACGGGTTATACCATTCACAGCTATATTCTTCAGAAGCGGCTGATGATGGCCAATACACTAATAAAATCCGGGAGATCCATGATTGAAGTCTGTACGGAATGTGGTTTCGGAGATTATTCAAGCTTTGTCAGAGCCTTTAAGAAAATGTACGGCCTGTCGCCGAAGAAGCACCATAAGCTGACAGAGGAGCTTGAGAAACCGGGAGGGCGAATATGAACAAGATACTGACTACTCCGAAAGAAATCGAGATGAATGAAAGGGTGCTCTATGCAGGCAACCATTATATAAGTCTGCCTGAAATCAGCACTAAGGATGCTTCTGTCAGGAGTATGAACATATTGACCATGTCGAACAAAGGCCTTGTGGAAATAAAAGGCATGGAAGCACTATTCAAGCCTGAGTTCCATAAGGATGGCAGAAGGTTATCAATTCAGCACTCAAACGTTATTCTGGAAAATTACTATATTCCAGTCTTCTGCTTTGAACTGGAGGCTGGGGTTCAGGTGAGGGTAAAGCTCTATGCAGACCTGTATGAAAAGGGCTTTGTATATGAGTTTGAAAGCTCCCATGCCATTGAAGCAAGGCTTTTATGCTCTTTGGATAAGCTCAGTCGGCTGCGGTTTAACTCCCATGATTCCGTATTCAGAAAGGAACTGAAGCTTGATAAGTGGCTGGGAAATCCCGCAGTAAATATTACCTCGGGCAATATAGGCTTCAGCATAGCCTTTGGCGGGGACAGTGAATTTGGGCACCGGAGCATTGACGGAAATAACCTTGCCTTGAAGCTTGCATGCAATGACAGCAATGCATTTTACATTACAGTAAATTCAGATATGGATGGAGCTTCCACAACACTCATGCATTTCAGGAGGAAGGGTTACAGAGGCATATACGCTGAGCTGTCAACCTGGTTAAAGAGCAAATCTGTGGAATATGACAAGGATATATTGCTTCAAAGGCTTTTGAATGAAAATATGTTCTTCAACTACTTCTTTGCAGTTGGAAAGGATATGGAGAGTGACAGATATGCTGCACTGACCTCCAGAAGCCCAAGATATTACGTCTCGGGAGCTTTCTGGGAGAGAGACAGTTTTTTGTGGTCATTTCCGGCCATAAAGCTGGTGGACAGCGAGTTTTATTCAAGCCTGTGCAGGGATATGATATTGATGCATGCAAAGAACGCAGGGGACCATGCTCATTATATAGACGGGACTGTGCTTTATCCGGGATTTGAGCTTGATGAAGCTGCCAGCTACTTCATTCTATTGGGCAGTATGGAGGATATCGATGATGATATATTGAGAGCCCTTGAAGCTGTATTTAAGAGGATTGAAAGGGAATACGACTGTGATACCGGCCTTTACAGGACTTTTCTGATGCCTTCGGATGACCCCAGTGAATATCCTTTTCTCACTATAGACAATGTGATACTTTGGAGTGGGCTCAAAAACCTGATGAGATTATATCAGAGAATGGGTCTTGCGGAAAAGGCCCAGTTGATAGGTAGCAGGATAGAAGGCATATATAACGGCATATATAATAACCTTGTAAAAAATATAGATGGTACCGGTATATTTGTTTGGTCCTGTGATGGAATTGGAGGCTTCAGCTTATACAATGATCCTCCGGGGAATTTGGGGCTCTTGCATTACTATGGCTTTATAGACTGCCAGGAGGAGCTTTTCCGGAATACTATAGAATATTATTATTCCAATAAATATAAATATTACTGTGAGTCTTCTAAAATAAATGAGCTGGCCTGTGATCATCATCCCAACACCCCATCGGGACTGGGGCTGTGCGGGAGCATACTTAATCCGGTTTTGCAGGATCGGGCAATAGGATGGCTTAAGGCTGCAAATATGGACTTTGGGCTTTTGTGTGAGAGCTTCGACAGGGAAACAGGAGAAGCAAAGACTGGGGTAGGTTTTGCTACAGGAAGCGGCTATCTGGCCTTTGCTCTTTATCATGTATTGATTCAAGCCCGCAAGTGAGCAATTCGCCTTTGAGATGTTCCAAAATCACCTAAGGGGGGGGTTATGGATGAAAGCTGCTGCTATAGTGTTTAAAAATGAGGATTTTCAAAAGCTTACCAGCTATGAAAAGCTTATAGAAATGGTAAAATGCCGGCTTAGCTTCTGCCACGAGCACAATATAAGCATGGTAGTTTTCCCTGCACTTCTGGGGTGCCTCTTCATTGATGGTGAAAGATACATAAATGACATTATTGAACTCTCAAATACATATAAGGATACGGTAATATGTCCTGGAAGCTATTATGAAAAGGAAGCAGGGCGAACCTATCATTCCTCCTGCTTAATAATCGATGGGAATGTAGTTATGAAGCAGAGGCAGATATACCTGGCAAAATGGGAGAAAAGCATTGAACTCTCCCGTGGAGTGGAATTGAACAGTATTTCTGTCGGGGGGATGAAGCTTGGGATAATTATATCCACCGACATATTCTACCCGCAGGTTTCCAGGGCTCTTGCCATGTCAGGGGTGGAGCTGGTATTGTCCCCCGTGGCAATTAAAGGAACGGTAAATATGTCCAGGCAGCTGTCAGGCTTATGGCAGAATGTGCAGGCAAATCTTTTTTTTGGGATTGAAAGCGGTTTTAAAGGAAGCTTCAATGGGTGTGAATTCCATAGCCGTTCAATAATACATGCTCCTCTTGAAATGACCGGAAAAGAGGATGGCTTTATGGCATTTGAAGGCAATGCACAAGGGACTCCTGTTGTTGCAGCGGAGCTTGACAGTGAAAAAAGGAAAGAGGCTGTGAGTAAGTTCAATACACTGGCCCAGCTTAATATTGAAGCATATAAGGACATATTTTCGGTAACGGGCAGTGGAGGTTATCATGATTAATATGCTGGGAAAATGGTTTGAATGGAAGCTTAATGAAGCCAGAATAAAAAGAAAGCTGGACAGGATAAAGCCCGTGGAAGGCTGCAGCAAGAGCGGAGTCAAGGGCGTCAGGGCAGCTGCTGTACAAAGAGTAGTAAGCCCGGTCAAAAATATAGAAGCATACGTGGATGCCATGGAGAGCTTTGTAAAATCAGCAGTAGAGCAGGGCTGCGATATAATAGCCTTTCCTGAGTATAATTTTTTTGATCTTTTTGGAATAATACCGGGATTTGCCGGTCTGAACCGTTATCTGAACGGCAAATCAGCTGCAGCCAAGAGTGACTCCAGCCTGGATATAGCCGGACTTTATCCTGTACTATGCAATATTTCAGTACCAATACAAAATGCAATTGAAAAAATAATGTGCGGTTTGGCCTCGAAGTATAGCTTATATATTTATACAGGGAGCTATTTCATTAACGAGAACAGCCAGCTTTATAACGGTGGAGCCATTATCTCCCGTGAAGGAGAAATCCTTGGGAGGCAGAAGAAGCTGCATCTCACTGACTTTGAGGAAGGGCTGGGGATAAAAAGAGCTGATGAATTCAAGATATTCTCACTGGACATCGGGAATGTCACATTTCCGGTGTGTATGGATGCCACATACTATGAAGTATTCAACCTGGCAAGAAGCAGGGGCTGTGATATTGTGATGCTTCCGATAGCGAATAATGAGGAATACAGGCTCTACAGGGCACTCCGGGGCATATGGCCAAGAGTACAGGAGTCCTACGTATACGGCGTTAAGTCTTCTTTGAACGGCTGGCTTTGTGGTATGCATTTTACCGGGAAAGCCGGAGTATTTGCGCCTATCGCCATGACGCCCAAGGGTGATGGAGTAGTGTCCATATCAAAGTATTCTGAAGGAAATTCACTTGCAGTGGGGGATATTGACCTTGAAGCACTCCGCAAGGAACGTGAAGCAGATGAATACTTTGGAGACTGTAATCCTGAGTTTGAGATGGACTATTATAAAAACACTTATTCCGGTGTTTAGTCATAATGAGGGGGTTAAACAAGATGAGAAGTAAGAAGCTGGTCATGTTTATGTATTCTATGGGTTATCTGGGAATTTCTATATTTACCCAGGTTACGGTGAAATGGTATCAGTATTTTTATACACCTCCTGAAGCTAACATCAGGGGACTTAGCATACTGATACCGGTAGGTCTGATAGGGCTTACCATGATTATAGGGAGAGTATTTGACAGTGTCTCGGATCCGCTTGTAGCCTATTATTCGGACAGGTCCAAAAGCAGGCTGGGAAGAAGGGTACCTTTTATACTGTACGGATCCTTTCCACTTACAGTGACCTTTATCATGCTGTGGTTCCCTCCTGTAAATGGAGAATCAATGAGTAACTTCATTTATCTGATCACAGTCTTAAGTCTTTTTTTTATATTTTTCACAATAGTTGTGGCACCATACCTTGCATTGATAAATGAGGTATCCAGGACGAGCAAAGAACGGATAAGCCTGACTACAATGCAGGGACTTACCCAGATAGCAGGAGTTATGATAGCTGAGGTGGGTTCAGGTCTTATTATTGATATGTACAGCTTCCGAATAATGGGAATAATATTGGGGATAACAGCCTTTCTTACAATAATTCTGACTCCTGTATTTGTGAGAGAGGACCTGGCCCGGGAGGATACCCTTCCAACAATGGGTCTTCTGGGTTCTATAAAACTCACCTTGAGCAACAAAAATTTTGCATATTATCTTATTTCGTATATAACAGTATGGTTTGGTATAAATACACTCACAATAACCATGCCGTACATAGCAGAAGTGCTGCTTGAAACTTCTCCTGAGAATTCAGGCTATATGATAGCCGGAGCATTTATTGGCTCGCTGCTTTTCATGCCTTTTTTGCCAAAGCTTACCTTGATTATGGGAAAAAAGAAAATACTGATGCTTACTTCTGCCTTATTTGCATTAATACTTACATTTACTGCATTTTTCGGAACGGTATTCTCCTTCAATATTTCCTTTGGGATAGTAATACTTGCAGGATTTCCACTGGCAGTAATATTCGTAATCCCTAATGCAATGATTGCCGATATTGCACAGCTTGACGGAACTCTGCGGGGTCAGAGAAGAGAGGGCATGTTCTTCGGTGCCCAGGGGCTTGTAATAAAGGTTGTGATAGGTCTTTCCTCCTTTGTTACACCGACATTGTTCAAGGTTTTTGGCTATAGTGCTGAAAAGCCTTTGGGAATTCAACTTGGCGGGCCTATTGCGGCTGTTTTTATATTGATTGGTTTGATTTTTTTGAATAAGTACTCTATATCTGAAGAAGATATTGAAAATGCTTCTGCAAATGAGGAATAACATCTGCTGTGCTTACTGCAGCATACACCGCCAATCTGCAAATTGCATCTGAAATGTTGACAATTGCATCATAAGGGCTTAATATGATTATGGCTTATAATTTAAATAAGCAGAATTGCTATAAAAGATGAAGGAAGATGGGGTGTGATGCTTATGAAGGCCGGCAATGGCAAGCTGAAGCTCTATGGGTTTAATAATCTAACAAAATCTTTGAGCTTTAACATCTATGATATTTGCTATACAAAGTCAGACGAAGACCGTACCAAATATATTGAGTATATTGATGAACAGTATAATTCCACCAGGCTTACAAAGATACTCAGTGATGTTACGGAAATGATAGGGGCCAGTGTATTAAATGTGGCCAAGCAGGATTACGACCCTCAGGGAGCCAGTGTTACACTTTTGATTTCCGAGGAGGAGGTTCCTCTTTATGTGCTTGATCCTTCCTGCAACAGGGGGATAATTACTCCAATGAGGGAAAATATAGTGGGACACCTTGATAAGAGCCATGTAACAGTGCATACTTATCCTGAAAGCCACCCTCAGAATGAAATCAGCACCTTCAGGGTTGATATAGATGTAACTACCTGTGGAGAGATTTCCCCGTTAAAAGCATTGAATTATCTTATACAGAGCTTTGATTCGGATATTATAACAATAGACTACAGGGTCAGAGGCTTTACAAGGGACATACATGGCCGTAAGCACTTTATAGATCATAAGATAAACTCAATACAGAATTTTATTGCCAGGGAGACAATAGACAGGTACAGTCTCATAGATATGAACATATATCAGTCCAGCATATTTCACACGAAAATGAGAATAAATGACCTGAACCTGAGCAACTATCTGTTTGAAATAAAAGAAGAAGATTTGAGCCCCAAGGAGAAGAAGGAAATAGAAAAAAAGCTGGACAGAGAAATATCCGAAATTTTCTATGGAATTAATCTTCCTAAGATTTGAGTAAATAGAGCTTTATCAAGAATAGCACAGGCTGCTATTCTTTTTTATTTGACTAATTGGGAAATAGATGAAATAATTTAACTGTATAAAAATAGAAATAGGGGGTTATTGGTTGAAAAACAGGGATCTGGTATTATTTATGCTTGCCAGTGCTTTTATTGGAATCAGTCAGAGTATTGACGCATCGGTTTTTAATAATTTTTTGAATGATACTTTTCATCTTACCGTGTCTCAAAGGACTATACTGGAGTTTCCCAGGGAGCTTCCGGGATTTCTGGTGGTATTTGTATCGGGGGCACTGCTTTTCCTTGGGGATGTAAGGATAGCTTCCCTGGCAAATATGCTGGCGGCATTCGGGCTTCTGGGACTTGGACATCTTTCATCGGATTATTATACAATGATGATGTGGATGACGGTATACAGCATGGGGCAGCACTTATTTATGCCAATGTCCAACAGTATAGGGATGAATCTGGCGGAAGAGGGCAATCTGGGAAAGGTATTGGGAAGGATCAATGGCTTGAATACGGCTGCTTATCTGGCTACCAGCCTGACGACAGCCTTTATATTCAGATATGTGAAGGTGAATTACAAAGTCGCCTTCACAGCAGGAGCCCTTGCTCTTATATGCGCCTGCCTGCTGATATTGTTTATGACGCCTCATAAGCCGAAGGTCAAAGCAAAGAGGCTGTTTCTCAAGAAAGAGTATAAGCTTTTCTACTGGCTGAATGTATTGTACGGTGCAAGGAAACAGATATTCATAACCTTTGGGCCCTGGGTGCTTATAAAGGTTTTTAACCAGGGAGTCAGCACCTTTGCGGTGCTCGGATTCTTTATTGCAGGTTTTGGAATAGTATTCAAGCCCTTGCTGGGGATTATGATCGATAAAAGAGGTGAAAGGTTCGTACTGGCCTCAGAGGCCATAGCGTTGATAGTTATTTGCGCAGGCTATGCCTTTGCTGAGGATGTATCCGGGCTGTTCGGCATTAGTGGGGCAGCACTTATAATAATCTGCAGCTGCTTTGTCATAGACCAGATGTTGAATGCAACAACCATCGCCAGAGCGACCTATCTGAAAAAAATAGCCCTTTGTCCGGAGGATGTATCCCCTACGTTATCCATGGGACTGAGCATAGACCATGCAGTATCAATGGTGGTGCCGTGGCTGGGCAGTCTGCTGTGGACTGCATTCGGCTATAAATATGTTTTTGTTATGGGGGCGTTTATTGCGGTAGGGAACCTGCTGTTGACAAGATATATAAAAACGGGTGAAGTGGCATAATATTGCTCGGTTTATATTTGCATAGAACCATGTACAAACCCCATGCATATACTGATATCAAACGTGTATGGGAGTGAATAAATATGTATGATGATGAAAGAGACGATATTGAATTAGACGACGAGTATTGTGAAAATTGTTCTTTCTACAGACAGCGTCCACCAATTTTTGAGCCTTTCGGACCTTTTGGACCACAATTTCCTCCATCGACTGGAGGACCAGGGCCAGGGCCCGGAGCCGGACCAACGGACGGACCGCCCTCAGGGCCGCCACCTTCTGTTACACCGCAGTTACAGGTACAGCAGGGAATAGGGGTCCAGGCAATTGATCCGGGATCCATAAGAAGGTGCAGATACAGATTTGTATACCTGCAGCTTCGGAACGGCAGGGAATTCTGGGTATGGCTTACATTTGTGGGACGGCGCTCGGTGTCAGGTTGGAGATGGACCGGATTCCGGTGGGTATACTTTGGAGTGGATCTTAGACAGATAGACAGCTTTTATTGTTATTAAAAGATATGGAAAGATATGTTAAGCGATTCTGCTTTCCATATCTTTTTTTATACAGTCCCCTTATTGCTGCTCCTGCATATTCTGTAGTAATTAGAATTTTTTAGAAGGAGGAGACACAATGGGGATTACGCTTAGCGCTTTGCATTGGGTGTATTTGATTTTCATACTTCTAGTAATCGCTTTCATTGTAATGAGAAAGGATACCAGCTTTATATGCATTGTAGGAATTCTTGCGCTGGGATTAATAGCAACCTCCTCAGTTACTCATTCGGTCACCGGGGTATTTAACAGCTTTGCATATGCCATTAAGGAATTGATGGGTACAATTCTTGTAATATCAATAATTTACGGTATGAGTAAAGTATTGATGAAGGCAGGTATCAATGAGGTAATGGTTTACCCCTTTACAAGGCTGATACGCACCCCAACCCTGGCCTACTGGGTTATAGGAATACTAATGATGGTCATATCCTGGTTCTTCTGGCCTTCTCCTGCTGTTGCACTGATGGGGGCGGTACTTCTGCCGGTTGCACTTAAAGCAAAGCTTCCGGCAATGGGCGTAGCTGTGGCAATGAATCTGTTTGGCCATGGAATAGCATTATCAGGAGACTTCATAATTCAGGGAGCGCCAAAATTAACTGCAGACGGAGCAGGAATACCTGTGGGTGAAGTAGTGGCGGCTAGTGTGCCTCTGGTAATTGTAATGGGTGTGGTTACAACTATTGCTGCTTTTATTTTGCTTAGGAAGGATATAAAAACCGGGGCACTTAAGGTAGAAGAAATAGGAGGAGAAAATACGGCAATTGAAATTGAGGATGAAAGCACTGAGATGAAGGAAATATCAGACGCAACTAGAAAAGCTCTTGCGGCTTTGGTGCCGTTTATGTTTGCTATTGACATATTGATAATGTTTATTGCGAAGCTTCAAGGGGGGGATGCCACTGCTTTAATAGGCGGAACATCAATTCTTATACTGATAATAATATCCTTCTTTGCATATAAGGGGGATCCTCTGAGCAAAATTACCCAGCATCTCATAGAGGGGCTTCAGTTCGGTTTCAGAATATTTGGTCCGGTTATTCCTATTGCAGCATTTTTCTACCTGGGAGATTCAGCATTAATTGACATTTTTGGAAAGGTACTGCCTGAGGGTTCCAATGGACTTGTAAATGACCTGGGTGTGGCACTGGCAGGAGTAGTGCCGCTGAATCAGGGAGTCGGTGCTTTTACTGCTACGGTTGTGGGTGCTATAACAGGTCTTGATGGTTCAGGCTTTTCAGGTATATCTCTCGTAGGTTCGATTGCAAAACTGTTTTCCATAGCCATAGGCTCCGGGGTGGCGACACTCACTGCAATGGGTCAGATCGCAGCTATTTGGGTAGGCGGAGGCACTTTGATACCTTGGGCAGTCATACCTGCCGCAGCAATATGCGGAGTAAGTCCCTTTGAGTTGGCGAGACGTAATCTGAAGCCCGTAGCAATTGGACTTATAGTGACTACAATAGTTGCTGTGTTCTTAATATAAGAGTCCCATGAAAAAGCCGCATCTGCGGCCTTTTTCATGACTTGAGAAAAAAGTGTCCAAATATGGTACAGGATGTTCAAAAAGCAGATGATTCTGCCACTTTTGTAAAAAATAACCTTTTTGCAATATTATTATAGTGCTTAAAATAATTTGACTATTAGTGGATTATATTATATTATTTGTATAGGGGCTATATAAAAATAGAAAAAATGTGTATTATAGATAATAGTCACAGTTTATATGCAGTATTGTTTTTATTTTGTTTTTTTGAGTGTGAAAATTTGTATTGTGCTATGTTTAGTGATTCTAAGCCGCAGGTTATCTCCAAAGGGGTATACTGTTACTTAGTTTTTTTTATTCTATTTATGGTAATAATTAATAAAATGGTAATAATTAATATAAAGTGGCAGACTATAGGAGGTAGATAGGAAAAGAAAGAGTCCTACATAATTATGATAGCTCAGATGGGGAAGGGCTATAGGGAAATCAGTTTGTAAAATGAGAAGGAGGAATAGTATGAAAAAGGTGTTATCCTTAACTTTAATAGTTGTTATGGCATTGTCCCTGGTACTTACAGGGTGTGCCAAACCAGCTCCTGCTCCGGGTGGAGATCAGCCGGCAGCTCCTGCTGAAGGCGATGTAATAAAATTAGGCGTATTTGAGCCTTTAACCGGTGCAAATGCTGCCGGTGGAGAACTGGAACTGGAAGGTATAAAGCTTGCCAACAAATTATATCCGGAAGTACTTGGCAAGAAGGTTGAACTTGTTATTGTTGACAACAAGTCGGACAAAGTTGAGGCAGCTACAGCTGCAGCAAGATTGGTTGAAAAAGAAAAGGTTTCTGCTATTATTGGAAGCTGGGGAAGCTCACTTTCAATGGCAGCTGGAGATATTGTAAAGAATGCAAAGGTGCCTGCAATGGGTACATCTGCAACAAATCCTCTCGTTACACAAGGTAATGAATTTTACTTCAGGGTTTGCTTTATTGACCCATTCCAGGGAGTAGTTATGTCAAACTATGCTTTCAACAAGCTTGGTGCTAAGAAAGCGGCCATAGTACAGGAAGTATCAAATGACTATGCGGTAGGTCTTGCAAAGTTCTTCACAGATAACTTCAAGAAGCTTACCGGTGATGAAAACTGTATAGTTGCAGTTTCCAACTATAATACAGGAGACCAGGACTTTACAGCACAGCTCACAAACATAAAAGCACAGAATCCTGATGTTATATTTGCTCCTGGTAACTTCACAGAATCCGCACTTGTTGTAAAGCAGGCAAGACAGCTTGGAATAAAGACTCCATTTATCGGTGGGGACACTTGGGAAACTCCTGAATTCATAGAAATCGGAGCTGACGCTGTTGAAGGTACCGTATTCTCAACATTCTTCGCATCAGAAAAACCGATAACTACTGAATCAACAAAATTCCTGGATGCTTATAAAGCTGAATATCCGGGGAAAGAACCGGCAGCAGTTACAGCTCTTGGATATGACGCATACCTTATTTTAATAAGAGCCATTGAAGCAGCAGGAACAGCTGACTCTGTAAAGATCCAGGAAGCACTGGTTGCTATAAAAGACTTCCAGGGTGCAGCAGGGGTTGTAACCTTTGATGAAAACAGAAACGCTGTAAAGAGTGCTGTTATAAAGACAGTTAAAGACGGAAAATTCACATTCATGGATGTAGTAGAACCATAAAATAAAGTGCAGTAAAATGAATTAACCTTCCCCATATATGTAAAAATAAAGAGTATAATAAAATGCATTTCCTCCCTTAAAGGGAGGAAGTGCGTTTTATGACATTTTTTTAACTAATTTTGGTTATATAGGAAATTTATCATTATAGCTGCAGTTTAAAATGAAACAGGCGGCGGGAGCCGACACTTTTACTTAGGTGGTGTATATATGGCACTAGAAATGTTCTTACAGCATTTGGCTAACGGTATATCCCTGGGAAGCCTTTATTCCCTCATTGCCATAGGTTATACGATGGTTTATGGTATTTTGAGGCTGATAAACTTCGCCCACGGTGATATATTTATGATGGCAGTATATTTTGCATTCTTCGGAGTTGCGACCTTTGGAATGCCATGGTATGTGGCATTTATACTCGCAATAGCTCTTACCGGGGTGTTGGGTATGACTGTTGAGACTTTGGCCTATAGGCCGATAAGGGAAGCTCCACGAATCTCCATCCTTATTTCTGCGATAGGTGCTTCTTACCTTTTGGAGAACCTTGCTATCGTGATGTTCGGAGGCAGACCAAAGACCTTTCCTCAGATAGCTATGTTTACAGATATGGTGCAGATAGGAAACATACATATTCAGCTGCTGACATTCATGATTCCTGTCGTTACAGTAGTTCTTCTGATAGCACTTATGTATTTAATTAATAAGACTAAAAGTGGTATGGCTATGAGAGCTGTATCAAAGGATATTGAAACTGCAAGGATAATGGGTATTGATGTAAACAGGACAATCTCATTTACCTTTGGAATAGGCTCCTTACTTGCAGGTGTAGGGGGTATAATGTGGGGGCTCAAGTTCCCGAGCATATTGCCTCTTATGGGTGTAATGCCAGGGCTTAAGTGCTTTATAGCAGCAGTAATTGGTGGTATCGGGAATATTCAAGGCGCTGTCATTGGCGGATTTATACTCGGGGTAGGCGAAATTCTACTGGTAGCGTTTCTTCCGGAGCTTTCCGGTTACAGAGATGCCTTCGCCTTTATACTACTTATAGTAATACTCCTTTTTAGGCCTACCGGCATAATGGGAGAAAAAATATCGGAGAAGGTGTAACTATGAAGAGGAATACTATTTTTACAATAGCCGCCATAATTGTATTGGGTATATTCGTATTCGTTGCTAATACCACTTTTGACTCATATATATTGAGAATACTAAACCTATGCGCTATCTATACAGTACTTGGACTCAGTATGAACCTTATAAATGGGTTTACCGGATTATTTTCACTGGGACATGCAGGCTTCATGGCTGTGGGTGCTTATGCAACAGCACTGCTCACCATGCCTATTGCAACAAAGCAGATGAACTTCTTCCTGGTACCGCTTATCTCACCCTTGGATAAGATTGTATGGCCTTTCCTGCCGGCACTCTTATTAGGGGGGTTACTCTCTGCCTTTGTAGCATTCCTGATAGGAGCTCCGGTATTGAGACTCAAGGGAGACTATCTTGCTATAGCTACCCTGGGATTTGCCGAAATAATAAGGGTTATTTTTACTAACACACAGTCCATCACCAATGGAGCATTGGGACTCAAGGGAATTCCGGGAACTACAAATCTGTGGTGGACCTTCGGAATAGCCTTATTCACAATTTTTATTATGGTATCACTTATTAACAGCAGCTATGGAAGGGCTTTCAAGGCAATAAGAGAAGATGAAATTGCTGCAGAGAGCATGGGGATCAGCTTATTCAAGCACAAGGTGCTTTCCTTTGCCATAGGAGCCTTCTTTGCAGGTGTTGGAGGTGGTTTGCTTGGTAACCTTATAGGCGCTGTTGATCCATTGATGTTCAGATTTTTCCTGACCTTCAACGTACTTCTTATAATAGTACTTGGAGGAATGGGGAGCATAACCGGTACTGTGATATCAGCATTTGTTGTCACTATAGCGCAAGAATTTCTAAGGTTCCTCGATGAGCCGATGTTTCCAGGAGTACCAGCTCTTCCCGGATTAAGAATGGTTGTATTCTCTGCGCTTCTTATGATAGTTGTACTGTTCTTCAGGCACGGACTCATGGGTACGAGGGAATTCAGCTGGGATAAGCTTTTTGGTATATTTTCAAAGAAACCTCTTGCAAAAGGAGGTACAAAATAATGAATGTAATGAAAACAGACAATATTACGATGCAATTCGGTGGGTTGACTGCTGTCAAGAATTTCAACCTTGAACTGAATAAAGGCGAAATAGTGGCGCTTATCGGACCAAACGGTGCCGGAAAGACAACCGCCTTTAACATGATTACCGGTGTTTATACTCCAACCAAAGGAAGAGTATTGTTTAATGAAAAGAGTATTATTGAAGGAAAAGAAGCAGTTAAGGAGAAGGATATTACAGGTCTAAGGCCTGACCAGATAACGGGATTGGGTATTGCCAGGACATTCCAGAATATAAGACTCTTTAAAGATCTAAGTGTTCTTGACAATGTACTTATAGCTAACCATCTTCGTGTCAACTCCAATGTCTTTGAGGCAATATTCAAGCTTCCAAGATATAAAAGGGAAGAAAAGCAGATGATTGAAAAGTCTCTGAACCTCCTGGAAAAGGTTGGACTGGCAGAGCATAGGGATGAAAAATCCAACTCACTCCCGTACGGACAGCAGAGAAGGCTGGAAATAGCAAGAGCCCTTGCTACTGACCCGAGCATTCTTCTTTTGGATGAACCCGCAGCAGGAATGAATCCTAAAGAAACTGACGATTTAACAGCTTTTATAAAGCGGATAAGGGATGAATTCGATTTGACAGTATTCATGATAGAGCATCACATGCAGGTTGTAATGGGAATATCAAACAGGATTTATGTTCTGGACTACGGAATAACAATAGCTCAGGGAAACCCCTATGAGATCCAGAATAATCAAAGGGTAATAGAAGCATATCTGGGGGTGGATGAAGATGCTTAAGATAGACAATCTGGTTGTTGCATACGGAGGTATTGAGGCTTTAAAGGGGATAAGTCTTGAGGTTGAGGAAGGTAAAATAATATCACTTATAGGCGCCAATGGTGCAGGAAAGAGCACTACTCTGAGATCCATAATGGGACTTGTCAAGCCTAAACACGGAACAATAAATTACATGGGCAAGAACCTGCTGGATATGAAGACTCAGAACATGGTAAGCCATGGTATAACCTTAGTTCCTGAGGGAAGAAGAGTTTTCGCCAACCTGTCGGTGCTGGAAAACCTTAAAATCGGGGCTTTCGCAAGGAATGATGAAAAGAGCATAAAGGAAGACATGGAGTGGGTATACACACTATTTCCAAGGCTGAAGGAAAGAACCTGGCAGCTGTCCGGAACACTATCCGGCGGCGAGCAGCAGATGCTTGCAGTTGGAAGGGCACTTATGTCAAGGCCTAAGCTTATGATGATGGATGAGCCGTCCTTGGGACTTGCTCCTCTTATAGTAAAGGATATTTTTAAAATCATAAAGGAAGTAAACAAGCAGGGGGTTACAATCCTTCTTATAGAGCAGAATGCAAATGCTGCCCTCCATATTGCCGATAAAGGCTATGTTATGGAGACAGGGCGCATCACTATGCAGGGAACCGGTGCGGAGCTGCTTGCCAATCCGGATGTCAAGAAAGCCTATCTTGGGGATACGGCACATTAAAAGTAAACTTGAGAGTCGGTTAAATACCGACTCTTTTTTGTGCGAAAATATTGCTTTATCAAACTGCTCCAATGTGCTAAATTGGAAATTGGAAGGTAATTTACTAAATTTACGGAGGATGCAGTATGATAGATAAAAATAAATTAGTGGGAAAGGAGACTCATGCTGTGGAGCCATATAATGGTATTGACCCACTCCTTTTGGCTTCGGAGGTAATCAAGGGAGAACTCGGACAATATGAGGAAGCTGCTGAGTGAATAAGTATATGTTTTATCCTTTTCGGCTGCTGTTGATATATACCTCGACATCCCCTTTTCTCACTGCCTTCAATTCTGAAGTGAATACCTTGTTCTCCGGGTGCTGCTCCATAATGTCAAGGACCTCGATAAGCTTGGTCAGGTATTCTCTGATACTAAGCTCTGATATTTTAGCTCCAAATTTCTTGCAGGATATGAAGGTCCAGCTTCTTATGGATTCGTTGCTGGTCCTGGGCTCGAAATTATACAGAAGCTTGTAGATGTCGATGATCCTGTCGGTAAGCTCCTGAAATTCCTCCACACTTAGCTTCTGAAGCCTTATAATAGGCTGCCTGACATCATGTAGGGAGGAGTTGGTTTTGTCTATGGCATCTCCAAGCCTCTGAGACAGGGCTTCATAAGTTTTGATGCCTTTTTCCGGGTTTTCAAAGAAATCGTTGGTTGCAGCAAAAACAAACATGCAGCTTCCCAACTCTCCGGAGCAGCATTCGTCAATCATGCTCCTTAGATTCTCATAGGAAACCTTTCGTATATCCACTCTCTCGCTCATTACAAGTTCAAGCTCATCTATAAGTATTATAAGACCGCTGTAGCCCAGCAGCGTTATAAGCTTTATGAAGGCTCTCAAGAAATCTATTGAGTTAAGCCGGTCAATGCTGCCGATTATATCAAATTTTGCTTTCAGGTTCGCCGGTATGTTCTTTTCTCCCATCAGCCAGGAAGCGACTGCATCTGAAAGAACCCTGTCCTTGTCCACCCGGGCTTTTATGTAAGAAAGAAAAGCTCTGGCAAAGGACATGTTGTATTTATTCAGAGAGGATATGACCGCATTTATTTCAAGAGCTGCCCTGCTTTTGTCCGGGTCCTCCTGAAGTCTTGCGATCCAAAGGTCAAAAATACTTTCAAAGTTGGTGACGGATTTTCCTGTAACATTAAGTGTAAGATTGTGCATAACATGATAGTATAAATGCTCCAGATTATTGAACCTGAAGCCTTGATCCACTTGTACTCTGGATACGATGAAGTTATTTTTAACAGCAAGCTGCTTAATCACATTCAAAAAAAACGACTTTCCGGAGCCATATTCTCCGTTCAGGAATTTTACAGTACCATTGCCTTCGGCAGTAATTTCAAAGCACCTTGCAAACTCTTGAATTTCCTTGTTCCTTCCCACACAGAGCAGCTCAAGGTCGACCTCAGGGACAACACCGTTTTTTAGTGCATTGATTATATGCCTTGCTCTTTGCATAGTAAGGTCCATACATATCCCCCCCGAGTTTTTTAAGGTTCTTTATTCTAATTCGACGCGATAGTGCAATTTCCTTCTGATAAAATACCTATAAGGGACCATAATTATGATATGTAAGGCATTTGTATTTTCAAGGCGGATAGTTCAGTCACAATACTGTAACTTGACTTTCTTGAAACACTTTACTATAATGATAACGAAAAATAGAAAGGTAAGGTATTAAGGACATGAGGATAGTATTCTAATTTGAAGAGTTAAATAGTTTTGTACGTATTCCCTTAAGCTAAGGGTTTATTGTGCTGTTCATTTAATTCCGGTTAGGATACGATTATAAGTCTATTAATACCAGTACGGTTGGCTGCCATGGCTGATTTCTATTGTCACGGGCTGCTTTTATAGAGTTATGTATTCTCTCCGGGAAAACAGGAGGGATTTTTTTATGCTTATGTTGGAAATAAACAAGCTTATAAAATATTATGGAGACAGGCTTATACTGGATATAAAGGAGTTCAAGGCATACTACGGAGAAAGAATCGGCATAGTGGGAGCAAATGGTGCGGGCAAGACAACGCTCCTTGATATGATTGCAGGCAGGAACATGCCTGAGGTCGGAGCAGTGAAGCATTACGGAGAAATATCCTATATTACACAGCTTGAAGTGGAAGAGACTGCAGAGATAGATAGCCGTATGGCCAAGGAATTTGGATTGGGTTTCAACAGTCTGGACACCGCAAGCGGGGGAGAAAAGACAAGGTACAAGATTGCAAGCTGCCTTTCGGAAAACAGCAGTATTCTGCTTGCTGATGAGCCTGCATCTAATTTGGATATACAAGGGATAGAGCTTCTGGAAGAAAAGCTTGGCTGCTTCAAAGGGCTGCTCCTTATTGTATCCCACGACAGAGAGCTGCTGGATAAGCTGTGCACCAGGATAATCGAAATTGACGATAGGAGTCTGAAGAATTACAACGGCAACTATTCCCAATACAAGCTGCAAAAGGATATGGAGCTTGAAAGGGCACAGTTTGAATATGTACAATATACCACAAATAAAAAGGCACTTCTGGAGGCCATAAGTGAAAAAAAGAACAGAGTAGCTGCCATGCGGAAGGCACCGCCCCGGATGGGGAACTCTGAGGCAAGACTTCACAAAATGGGAAATCAGAAGGCCAAGGCAAACCTTAATAAAGCAATCAAGGCTATGGAGACAAGAATCAGCAAGCTTGATACAAAAGAAAAACCAAAGGAACAGCAGCGGGTGAAAATTGACATGCAGGATGCGGAAAAGCCTGTAAGCAGGGTGCTGATATCAGGAAAGAAAATATCAAAGAAGTTTGATTCGAAGGAATTGTTCAAGGATGCAGAATTTAAAGTGTTGAATGGCTCAAAGACTGCCCTTGTCGGAGGAAATGGCACAGGCAAATCGACGCTTCTCAAAATGATAATAGGAGGAGATGAGTCGATAAAGCTTGCCAATGGCGTAAAGTTAGGATACTTCAGCCAGGAGACCGATATACTCGAAGACAATTGTACAATACTTGAGAATGTAATGAAGGGAAGCGTGTACCCTGAGCATTTCGCGAGGACAATGCTGGCAAGACTGCTCTTCAAAAGGGATGATGTGTATAAGAAGGCAGGACAGTTGAGCGGAGGAGAGCGGGTGAGGACCTGCTTTGCCAGGATATTCTGCTCTGATGCAAATGTAATAGTTCTTGATGAGCCTACCAATTACCTTGATATATACTCTATGGAAGCAGTGGAAAATGCCTTGATGCTTTATGAAGGTACAATCTTTTTTGTATCCCATGACAGAAAGCTTTTGAGCAGTACGGCAGACAGGCTGATATTCATTGAGGACTGCAAGCTCAATACCTTTGAAGGCAGTTATGAAGAGTATAATGAGTATAAAAAACCTGGGGCAGCTTCCAGCAGTTTTGACAAGCAAAAGCATAAACTGATTCTTGATACCAGACTGTCAGAGGTGCTGGGAAAACTGTCCATGCCCGGGAAAGATGAAGACAGAGAGCTGCTGGATATGGAATACAAAAGAATTCTGGCTGAAATAAGGCAGCTGAAATCAGAAAAATAGTTGGAAATACAGGCGTATTGGGTTATTAACTCTGGAGAGCTCTAAATTATCTGTGGAAAATGGCCTGTCCATGGAATATAATTAGATTTAGAGTACGTGATGAAAAGCACGGTCTGGAGGTAATAGCTTGGACGTAATAGTTGCACTGTTCGGCATCTTTTTACTGCTTATGCTCAGTGTTTACAAGGGGATAGACATTTTTTATCCCCTTTTTGCTGGACTTATAATATTCATTATAATTGCATATAAAAGAGGCTTTAAGCTGAAAGACTTGATTCAAATGGTATTAAAGGGTTCCCGGAAATCCTTGATAATAATCAATATACTGCTGCTGATAGGAGCAATCACTGCAGTGTGGAGGGCTTCGGGTACGGTTGCATATGTAGTGTACCATGGCATAAAGTTTATAAATCCAAATTTTTTTATAGTATATGCTTTTGTGCTGTGCAGTATTGTATCCTTCCTTCTGGGGACTTCCTTTGGTGCTGTTGGTACTATTGGAATGATTCTGATGGTAATGGTCAAAGGCGGAGACATGAATATCAATATTGTGGCAGGAGCAATAATTTCCGGAGCATATTTCGGTGACAGGTCCTCTCCAATGTCTTCCAGCGCCAATCTGGTAGCAACCATTACCGAGACTGATCTGTACATAAACATTAAAAACATGTTTCGGACCTCGGTTATACCATTTATTACTTGTATCATTATCTATGGGGTATTATCTTTCCAGAATCCTCTTTATCTTGGTGAGAGTGATATAAGCGCAGAAATTGTAAAAACCTTTAACCTGAATTGGATTGCAGTGTTGCCGGCTCTGATAATACTGGCACTTGCCGCTTTTAGAGTGGAAGTGAAGCTTTCCATGCTGGTAAGCATTATAAGTGGAGCTGCTGTTGCCGTGCTGGTGCAGAAGGAATCCATAGCCGATATATTAAGATATGTCGTAATGGGCTACAGCAGGCCGGAACAGAGCTTCTTAGGAGATATAATAATGGGAGGCGGTATTGCTTCAATGCTGAAGGTTACGCTGGTTGTACTTGTATCCTTTGCATTGTCGGGAGTATTTGAGGGAACCTCCCTTCTTAAAGATGTTGAGGGATTCATATGCAGGCTGGGGGGGAAGATAGGTATATTTGCCACGATGATTGTAACCAGTGTTATGACAAGCTCTTTTGGCTGCAGTCAAACTCTTGCCATAATGCTCACATACCAGCTGGTCAGGAATATGTATAATTCTGCGGGCATAGATAAATATGAGCTTGCCTTAGATATTGAGGATACGGTAATAGTGATAGCTCCATTTATACCATGGAATATTGCAGGGGCGGTGCCTGCTGCTGCACTTGCTGCAGACAGCAGTTACGCAATATACTCATATTATTTATATTTATTGCCTTTAGCAAGTCTGATTGCCAAAAAAATAAAAATTTTTAACCTGAAACACAAAATAATCTAACTCACATGGGGGAATTTATAATGGGAATTGTACTGAACGCATTTCAGAGCGTATTGAGCATAGTAATAATGATTGCCTTGGGATATTTCCTCACCCGCAAGGGCTTTTTCGATGAAAGCGTATCGCAGCTGTTTGCAAAGCTGGTTATTAATGTTTCACTGCCTGCTTTGATGATTTCAAGCCTGCTTACGGTTTTTGACAGGGAGAAGCTATACAGTGCAGGTAATGGAATAATAATACCTGTTGCTTCAATGCTCATATGCTATGCTGTTGCTATAGTGGTGGCAAAGCTTATAAGGATCAAGCCCGAGAGAAAGGGGATTTTTCAGGCCATGTTTTTTGCTTCCAATACGATATTCATGGGAATGCCTGTAAATCTGGCGCTTTTTGGTGAGCAGAGCACGCCCTATGTGCTTTTTTACTATGCTGCAAATACAACACTTTTCTGGACCATAGGGGTATATGGCATCGGTAAGGATAAAAAAGGAAGTGAAGAAAAATTATTCAGCATTAATACTGTGAAGCGGTTGTTCTCTGCACCGCTTTTGGGGCTTCTGGCAGGATTGCTTTTGGTATTGCTGGGAATACAGCTTCCCAGCTTCATCATGGACAGCTGCAAGTATTTAGGGAACCTGACAACTCCGCTGTCACTGCTTTTTATTGGAATTACCTTCAGCACTATCAATATCAAGGATATCAAGCTTGACAAGGATATGACAGCTTTGCTTCTGGGGAGATTTGTGATCTCACCGCTGGTGGTTTATGCTCTGGCACTGGTTATACCTATTTCGGGGCTGATGACCAAGGTGTTCATAATACAATCGGCTATGCCGATAATAACACAGTCTGCAATAGCTGCAAAAGCCTATGATGTTGATTATCGCTATGCGACGGTCATGGTTACCGTAACTACGGTTTTAAGCATATTATTCATACCTGTGTATATGGTATTAATGAGTGGAATATAAATATGGAGAATTCAAAGCCCTATATATTCTGTCTATAGTCTCCTGGCTTACCTGCTCATTTATTTCGAGCACCTGATTGACTACATGGATTACCTTTTCAACTGTAAACGGCTTTAGTACGTAATTAGCAGCTCCGCACTGTATAGCCTCCAAAATTACTTTGTTATTGTTAGTACAGCTTACTATAACAATTCTTGCAGCAGGAAACTCAGCTATGATTTTTTTGAGGGCGTCTACCCCATTCATCAGAGGCATTGTTATATCCAAGGTCACCAAATCAGGCAGATGCTTCTTGTATTCCATGCATGCCTGAATACCATTGGCAGCTTCCGCAACAATTGTGTGGCCCGTCTCTGAAAGAATGGTTTTGAGGTTTTTCCTCATTATATGTGCATCATCTACAATTAAGATTTTTGACATTTGATCCTCCTGATATTTCGTACCCATAAAATACCAATTAGTATACCACTTAAAATTATATTTGCGATTGAAGAAATTTACAACAGGTTTTTGAAAATTTCGTGAAAAATTTTTGAAAAATACTATAATAAGCTAAAAAAAGAATAAATACATACTGTGTTTTAATAAAAAATGCTGCAGGAAAATATAACCGGAAGGACTAAAAGCTATATTAGTGGAATACTAAAGGCATCTGAAATATGAAAGCAGATTAATATATTAGTGGACCCGTTCAGCCATAGCTGAACATCGGGGATTCAGATGGAACTCTGCCATTATAGAAGGTGGAGTTTTGGAAATAAGATAAAGAAAGGTTGATTTTATTGATTAGAAGAGTGAGGCTGATAAGTGCCTGTATTCTGATTATTGCAGTGTTTGTGTCAATTACTGGAGGCTGCTCCTTAATACTGAAGGAAAGTCCGGGAGCTCCTGCACCTGTCAACATACCGGTTCAGATAGAAAAGGAAGCGGATATAAACGAGTATGTCATAAATGCCGTGCTTGATCCTGCAAATAAGGTGCTCACAGCAGAACAACAGGTGACATATATGAATAATGACAATGTCGAGCTTTCAGAATTGTATTTTCACATATATACAAATGCATTTAAGAATAAAGAAACAGCTCCATTCCTGTTTGATGATTTTTCCAGGGCTTATGCCAGAGGGTTCCAGTCAGGGTATTCAGAGTTTACCTCTGTTGAGCTTTCGGAGGGGCAGAGTAGGAAAACTCTCGAATACAGCCTTCAGGGCGAGGGTGAAACAATTCTCAGGGTTAAGCTTCCTGAGCCGTTGCCCCCTGAAAAGAGCGTTACTCTTGAGTTGAAGTACAAGGTCATAATTCCTCCTGCCGCAGAAAGGTTCGGTTATGGAGAAGCTAATATAAACATGGGGAACTGGTATCCGGTTGCAGCTGTTTACGATCATGACGGCTGGAATCTGGATAAATACTATTCTGTAGGGGACCCGTTTTATAGTGACACATCAAATTACGTAGTAAACATAAAAGCACCGAAGGAATATACGATAGCAGCATCCGGTGCATTGGCGGAGGAAAAGACTGAAGGGAATAATAAGAGCTGGAGGTTCACTGCCGAGAATATGAGGGACTTTGCATTTGTTGCCAGCAGCGAGTTCCTGACAGCAGAAGACAGAGTTGGAAATACTCTGATAAAATCTTATTATTACAAGGGACATGAGAAGAAGGGGAAAGAAGCACTTGAGTACGGGAAAAGGTCCATCGAAATATTCAATGAAAGCTTTGGAGAATATCCTTATCCGACATATTCAATAGTGGAGACTGAATTTCCAAGCGGGATGGAATATCCCGGACTGGTATATATAAATACAAGGTATTATGATAATGCATATAACGGTGATAATCTGTTATATACGACAGTGCATGAGACAGCACACCAATGGTGGTATGGAGTTGTAGGAAACGACCAGATAGACGAAGCATGGCTGGATGAAGGCTTTGCCACCTACTCGGAGGGAATCTTCACAGAGATGGAATTTGGGAGAGGCAACGGGGAGCTTTACTATGAATACCTGGAAGAGAGTGCAAAGGGTGATATAGAAGCCAGGGTTTATGACGGTGTAATACTTAAGCCTCTGAGCAGATATGCCAATTGGGGTGATTATGGTCCGGCAGTATATACCGGAGGGGCCGTGCTCCTGAGTGAAATCCGCAGACAGGTAGGGGACGAGACCTTCTTTGTGATACTCCAGACCTACTATAAGGAATATTCCTTTAAGAATGCGACGACCGAAGATTTTCTGAGAATTTGCGAACAAGTAAGCGGGAAAGAGTTTGAGGATCTCTTTAGTAAGCACCTGAGCAGCGTAAAGTAAATTTGATAGTGAAAGAAGGAAGAAGCAGAAAGCTGTCTGCTTCTTCCTTTCATTTTTTTGTATTCTGAGATATGCACATTGGCTCAATATGAAGTAAAAATTATATTTCAAAAGTCTAAACAAATATAAGACTTTTCTGCACAGCATCCGTAGTATATTATAGAAAGTGGATTGGAGGGACCAAAATGATAAAGAAAAAAGTGGGCAGCATAACTCTGGCTGTGGGACTTATCACTGTCGGCGCACTGCTGTTTGCACAGAATTTTATGGATTTACCTGTTAAGGACATATATAGATACTGGCCGGTGCTTCTCATCGGACTGGGTTTGGAAATGGTGCTTTATATGGTGCTTTATAGCGGGAAGGACACTGAGGTTAAGCTTAGTGTAGACGGCTTGTGCATAGTCTTTATAATAGTTCTTGGACTTATTTCCAATGGAGTCAGATTCATCAACATCGATAATCCGGGGCGTATGTTCTTTGGATATCATGGGAGTTCAGTAATTGACGGAATAAAATACAGGACACAGATCAGCGAGACATACACTAAGGACAATATCTCCGGCAGCTTTGACGTAAAGGAGCTTAAGGTGACTAACAGCTTCGGAGATATAAAGGTATATCCTACTGATGCAAAAAGTATAAGAGTGGAGGCGCAGGTCAGAGTCAGATGCAATAATGAAGCAGCAGCCAGAGAATATGCAAAAAATGCCATTGAAATAAAAGAAGGTGAAAATACAGAGCTTTCACTCAAGAACCTGAACAACTGGAATAAAAATGACTATTCAAAGGCACAGGTTGACTTTGTGGTATATGTACCAAAGCAGGTAAACGTGGATGCCAGGGGAAGCTTTGGGGATATAAGCGTAGAAGGAATTGACGGAAAATGTACCATTGAAAACAAAAATGGTGAAATAGACGCTGTAAGCATAGGCGGAGATGTAGATATTGACAATTCTTTCGGTGATATTGAAGTAAGAAATGTGGGAGGAAAAGCCGATATAACCAATAGGAATGGAGAGATAACGGCTGACAAAATATCCGGCTCTGCAGTGATCGAAAGCCACTTTGGAGATATTGAAGCGACAACGGTCGGAGGAGATCTGAGAATAGTAAACAGCAACGGACGGATAACCGCCGGCAACATAAGCGGCAATGCCGATTTGGGCAACTCTTTCGGAGATATAGATATCGACAAGGTCAATGGCAGCATAACAGTGGAGAATAAGAACGGAAAAATAAAAGCAGAAGCAGTAACAGGCAATGCAAAGATAAAGAACTCCTTTGGAGATATCTACTTCAGTTCTGCAAGCATAAATGATGGAGACATATATGCCAGAACAAAGTTCGGGGATATCGACTGTGAAAAGCCTCTGAAGCTTAACAAGGAAGGCCAGGATACGGTAGCACAGGCTAAGCTGGGCTCTGGTCAGTACAAGATAGAGTTAATAACAAATAATGGAGACATTGATATAAAATAAGGCTCAGATTTGAGCCTTTATTCTTTTGTGCTGTTGTGGTAAATTATTCATAAGTAATACACTTTGTGTAATCATATAATACACTCAAGTATTTGAAATTCGGAGGACATATGTACGAGGATATAAAGGCTATAATATTTGATGTTGACGGTACACTCATAGATTCCATGTGGATATGGAAACAAGTAGATGTAGAGTTTCTTAGCAAAAGAGGAATTTCTCTCCCCGAAAGGCTGCAGTCTGAGATAGAAGGGATGAGCTATTCTGAGACTGCAATATACTTTAAAGCCAGGTTTGACCTTCCTGAATCATTGGATGAGATAAAGGAAGAATGGAGAATAATGGCTGAGGATTATTACAAATGTCATATAAAGCTGAAAAGCGGAGCAAAGGAGTTCCTGAAGCTGCTGTATGAAAAAGGCTTTACCATAGGCATAGCAACCAGCAATTCCCGGGAGCTTGTGGAGCATATGCTGGCTAATCATAATATAAAGCAATACTTCTCAAATATAAGAACCTCTTGTGAGGTTGACAAAGGAAAGCCTCACCCCGATGTATATCTGAAGGTGGCTGAGGATATGGGAATTGAGCCGGATCATTGTATTGTCTTCGAAGATACCGTAGCTGGTGTAATGGCCGCCAAGGCAGCCGGCATGAAGGTGTTTGCCATGGCTGATGAAATTTCTCTGGAGTCAAAGGATAAGCTCATAGAAATGACGGAAGGATATATCCACAGCTTTGATGAAGTAATGCACTTTTTTGCATAAAAAAGGCTTCTATTTAAGCATTTTAACAACTAATGAAGCCTTTTATGAAACTTGCTTACGGGGCATGACAAATTAAGGTGGAATTGATGCCCCTGCTCGTTATAAAAAAGAACAATTATTTGTTCTTTTTTTGTGGGCGTGAAGTGTCTGGGATATGCGATTCGTATTAATATGTAAGCGGGTGAAAAGGAAGTGATAGGTTGAGAGATGAAGAAATAGTTTCATATATAGTAAAAGGCAAGACTGAGTTGTTTTCAGTTATAATCGATAGATATCAGTCTAAAGTTTTTTCAACCGTCTATCACTATACCCATGATCAAGAGGAAGCACGGGATTTGACCCAGGAAATATTCATAAAGCTCTACAACAACCTGCAGAGCTACAAGAGCAAAGCCTCCTTTTCCACCTGGCTGTATAGAATAGCTGTGAACCGGTGCATCGACTGGACGAGGAAAAAGAAACTGCAGACGGTATCAGCTTTTTATGACAGCAGTGATGAGGAGATAGACATATATGATACCATTGCAGACAGGGTTGAAAGCCCTGAAGAGGCTCTCATAAAGCAGGAGAACAAGGTGTATATCCGGAAAGTGGTAGAGGACCTGCCGGAGATTTATAAGACAGTAATCATACTATACTATTTTGAAGATTTCAGCCCTCAGGAAATATCGGATATAACCGGTGTTCCCAAGCGTACCATAGAGACAAGGCTTTATAGGGGCAAGAACCTCTTGAAGCTAAGACTGGAAGAGTTGATTTGCGGAGGTGAAAAAAATGTGCTGCAATGAATACAGGAACAATCTTCATGAATATGTAAGCGGAAAATTAAGTGAACTGGAAAGTCACGCAACAGCAAGACATCTGAAGACTTGTGACAAATGCAGAAGAGAAGTGGAAGAAATCAAGGGGATGAAAGGATTCCTGAAGTCAGGCCTCCTGGAAAATGTGATGCCTCCTATGGATCTGAAATCCGGAATAATGGCATCCATCAACCTGAAAAAATACAAGGTAAAGTACAAGAACAGCCTGGGAGAACTGGCCAACTGGGGAATGAGCCTTGTTGCAGCAGGTTTGATACTCTTATTCGTAAGTGTAGCTCCTACAGGTAATATAGTACAGGTGCAGAATGATTGGGATAATACCAGGGAAAGCATCAGGGAGAAGATAAATCAGCCCCTTAGTTCAATAAATGAGAGATTGGATAAGTTCACAAACAGAATCACTCAGCTGGATGGGATTACAGGGAGAATGGAAAGAAAGAAAGAGGGAGGAAATTAAAATGAATTGTAAATATCATAAGGAATCAGAAGCAAAATACATCTGTGATAAATGTAAGCAGCCTATATGCGAAGAGTGTTCTGTGGATGTGAACGGAAACAAGATATGCAGTAACTGTATTCAGAAGTCGGTATTCTCAGAGGGCGGTCAATACTATAAAGGGGGTTTCTTCGAAAGCTTCGCATTTTTCTGCTTCGCTGTAGTGCCTGGAGCCGCCCAGATGTATATGAACCTTTTCAAAAGAGGCTTTCAGCTGATGTTTGGATTTATAGCATCCATTGTACTGTTCAGCTATATTAATACTGAAAGCATGATACCTTTGATAACAATACCCCTTTGGTTTTTCAGCTTCTTTGACAGCTATGCCGTAAGAAGAAGGCTTAGAAAGGGCGAAGTTGTGGAAGATGTTACAATAATTGACTATGACATAATTTTTAGAAATAAAAAGATAGTCGGTATGGTGATGCTTGTACTGGGTGTACTTGGAGTAGCAAATGCTTTTGAGCATTCTGTGCTGCGTAATATCTTCGGTGGCCAGCTTTATTGGGCAATAAAAAGAAGCATAGTGCCAATCGCATTGGTTCTGGCAGGAGTTTATGTACTGGGGAAAGCAAAGAAAACAGTGACAGAAGAGGAAGATACGGAAAACGATATGGAAGTATAAATTATCAGCAGAAACTCATAAAATCTGATATAATATCAATAAAGCAGTTTGCGGAAAACATCTATGCTTATATTCAAATTCCGCAAAACGGTTTCAATGATCGTTATTGAATTCGCACTTTACCAGTGAGGAATACTTATGTGCGTTCAATATAGCTTTAAAGCTCGTAAAACTGAATATTTTACGGGCTTTTTCGTTGAAAATACTATTATCGGAAATGAGGTGCAATTTGTGGATATTATTATTGAAAAAGATGCAGCAGCTTACATTAAAAAGCACTCCAAGGATAATTCAGTTACACTTTATGTTTGTGCAGCAGGCGGAGGCTGATGTTCGGTACAAAGCCCGACAGTTCAGTTGGGCAAGCCTGGAAAAGCTGAAAATTATGACTTGTATAGCGTTGATGAAATAAGTGTATACCTCAGAAAAGGTATCCGTGTAAGAAACGATCAACTCCGCATATTCATGAGAAAATTCCTCTGGATCAAGGATTTGGCAGTGGACGGCATGCGTATAAATTACTAAAAAGGTTACTAAAAAGGTTGTATTATACATTGACTAATAAAGAATTGCATACTATAATGGAAAATGAACTTCAAAAACAAAAATGTGCCCGTAGCTCAGCTGGATAGAGTGTCTGACTACGAATCAGAAGGTCGTGGGTTCGACTCCCTCCGGGCACACCATATTTTACGATTGTTTGAAACCTTGAGAAATCAAGGTTTTTTGTTTTTGTACTTTGCTAAATTTTTTGATAAAGATTTTTGTTTTTGGGGTAGTCAGAGTAACGACAGGTGATTAAGGTAACGGTTTACAAATTGTGCTATAATTAGATAAGATTAGATTATATTGGCTCATTAGGAGGATTTAAAGGTGAATAATAAAATTACGCTATCAGAAGGTATATTGCTGTTTTGTATTCCAATTATTGCATATATATATGCTTATTTGTTTGAATTAGGTTACGCTAATTATTTTAATATTCCAAGTGAATTGATTAATATCGATATATTACCTAAC
>Ga0209643_1000255_pt1 | contig 123081 bp, 122 predicted proteins | sample AutmiccBRH37_all_FD_187383 | JGI IMG/M metagenome (GOLD analysis project Ga0209643, IMG submission 187383) | Deep subsurface microbial communities from Mt. Terri, Switzerland - Autotrophic microbial communities BRH/37_all (SPAdes) (version 2) | ecosystem: Environmental > Aquatic > Deep...
CCGAAGGATTCTTCTTAATCAGTCCGTTCGACTTGCATGTGTTAAGCACGCCGCCAGCGTTCGTCCTGAGCCAGGATCAAACTCTCCAGTTAATATTTGAACTAACTTTCGTTAGTTACTAACTTTATTAGTTTGATCTAGCTTAGCTTAAATCGGACTTTTTGTTGTCCATTAATTTTATTACTGTTATTTCAATTAACGGGTCTAATTCTTATCACTGTTCAATTCTCAAAGATCATTGGCCTCATCGGCCGGAACTCTAGTTTAACATTTCTTCGTCCTCTTTGCAACTGGTATTTCTTGGTGATTCTTAGATATTCAAGTTGCCGAGTTCAGACGACTTATGTAATATAACACGTTTTTACTTAACTTTCAAGTAGAAATTTATTATCCTATATAACATTTTAGAAAACTAAGGCAACCAACTAGTAGAAAGTGGTTGCCTTAGTTATTAGTTTTCCTTAGGTCTCATGGTCGGGAATAAAATAACATCTCTGATTGATGGGCTATCTGTTAACAACATTACTAGTCTATCAATTCCAATACCCAAACCACCAGCTGGTGGCATACCATATTCCAAAGCTTTTACAAAGTCATCATCCATACGTTGAGCTTCTTCGTCACCTTTGTCCCTTAATTCCATTTGCTTTTCAAATCTATCTTTTTGGTCTATGGGATCATTAAGCTCAGAAAAAGCATTTGCTAATTCTCTATTTACCACAAAGGCTTCAAAACGATATGTAAAGCCTTCATTTCCTTCTATCTTTTTGGCAAGTGGAGAGATCTCGATTGGGTAGTCCTTAATAAATACAGGTTGTACAAGGTTAGGTTCAACTTTCTCTTCAAATATCAAATTTAGTATTCCACCTTTTGTTGCACCCTTTTCTACCCCAATACCTAGTTTTTCAGCAGCCGTTATTGCTTCTTCTACAGTTTGCCATTCATTGTAATCTACATTAGCATACTTTTTCACAGCGTCAATCATAGTAATACGTTCCCATGGAGGAGTTAAGTCGATATCCTCTCCCTGATAATTGACTATCGTATCTCCCAAAACTTCATTTGCAATATAAGCAATCATATTCTCGGTAATTTCCATCATGTCTTCATAATCAGCATAAGCTTGATAAAGCTCCATCATTGTGAATTCAGGATTGTGTTTGGTAGACATACCTTCATTCCTAAAGTTTCTACCTATTTCATATACTCTTTCCATTCCACCAACTAACAATCGCTTTAAATGTAGTTCCAACGCTATCCTCATATACAGTTCCATGTCTAGTGTATTGTGATGGGTAATAAATGGCCTTGCAGATGCACCACCAGGAATAGTATGAAGTGTGGGAGTTTCCACTTCAAGAAATTCTCTATTATCCAGAAATCTTCTCATAGCTTGGATTATCCTAGTCCTTTTAATAAATACATCCTTGACACTAGGATTGACAATTAGATCTAAATACCTTTGGCGATATCTCAAATCAACGTCTTTTAGGCCATGCCACTTTTCAGGCAAGGGCTGTAGTGATTTAGTTAATAGGCTTAATTTATGTACCTCAACTGTCACTTCTCCACGGCGTGTTTTGAAGATAGTGCCCTCAACTCCTATTATGTCACCAATATCCATCTTTTTAAATAAAGCATATACTTCTTCACCAAGATTATTTAACTGTGCATAAATCTGTATTTGTCCTGATAAATCCTGTATATGTCCAAAGCTTGCCTTACCTTGAACCCTTTTTGTCATTATACGTCCAGCTATTTGTACTGGCTGTCCATCCAAAACTTCAAATTTTTCTACAATCTCTTCAGCTTTATGGGTAATATGAAATTTCCCTCCAAATGGATCTATCCCATTTTGTTTAAATTCATTTAGTTTTTCTCTTCTGATCTGTATAAGTTCATTAAACTCCATTTCCATTGATTACTTACCCTCCTTATTTATATGCAATGCTTTTAGGCCTTGGGACATGTCATTGTTCAATTTCCATTAATGAACCTTCTGTCCATAATCCATATATTAACAGGAACTATCTTTGTAAAATAAATTCAGGACTCACGGTAACTAACCGCAGCCCTGTAATTATGTCGTTGACTTACTTGGAAATCTGCATGATTTCGTATTTTAAAGTGCCTACAGGAACTTCTACTTCCACAACTGAACCACTTGTATGTCCTATAATTGCCTTGCCTACTGGAGATTCATTTGAAATTTTTGAATCTAATGGGTCTGCTTCCATTGAACCAACAATTACATATTCAAATTCATCGCCAGATTCTAGATCCTTTAATAATACTTTAGAGCCAACACTAACAGCATGAGTATCAACTGCATCAGAATCAATTAGTTTAGCATTACGTAATTTTTTCTCCAATGTTAATATTCTGCCTTCAATAAATGCTTGTTCGTGTTTAGCATCTTCATACTCGGAATTTTCACTGATATCCCCAAATTCCCTGGCTTGTTTTATTCTTTCCGCAACTTCTTGTCTTTTAACCGTTTTAAGGTGAAGTAGTTCTTCCTCTAATTTCTTAAGACCCCCAACAGTTAGAATTACATCTTTTGTAGACATACTTAACTCTCCTTTTTAGTCATCTCAAAAAAGCAGTGCTACAATAATACTACTTATTATATCTATATTTCAAAATAAAATTACTTAAAAACATTAAAACCCCCTAATTATTATAACAACAAGCACCATTATTTTATAAATAATAGTGCTTGCTCTCTGTCTTTATGGCTATTATAATGACCTTCCTAATAATTGTCAAGAAAAGTATTCAGTATTATTTGTCAAATTTGGCCTAAACCTATATTTGTATAGCCTCTTTGACATTTTGCCTACTAAAATACTTCACTCGTTCAATAACTTCCGGCTTAACTATTTTCTCAAAGCTTCTAAAACCAGCTAATTTAAAACCATGTTTTTTGGCTAATTTATGTATTTCATCTACCTGTTTAATGGTTATTTCTCTGCCTAACGTAAAAGAGGTCCACTTTTTTTCTAAAGTTAATATCATAGTCTCTGCCATACAGGCTAATGCTAATTTTGGAGGATATCCAAAATTAAAATTAAAATTCACATTACCTGGAACTTCAACTAGCCCACCTTCTATAACAAGTACATCATCTCTTGTCTCTGCTACTTTTTTTGAAACATCTCGAGGTCTCGCAACATCACAGACCAAAGCACCCGGTTTTAGCTTCTCAGGGTTTATAACACAGTCAACTGATGAAGTCACTGTTATTATAATATCGGCAGTTTTTATTGCTCTCTCTGCTTGGGTAGTTATTTTAGCTGCCAAACCCGTTTCCCTGAAAATTTTAGATGATAATCTTTCTAATTTTTTTATATCTCGGGAAACTAATGTTAAATATCCGCACTTTCTTGCCATCATCTGAGCACAAACTTTTCCAATTGAGCCGTTAGCGCCGATAATCACAACTTCTGATGCTCTAATATCCTTACCTAACAACTGAGCTGCTTTTTCAGTTCCTTCCATAGCAGTAGCAACTGTATAACTATTTCCAGTAGTAACAGGAATATTTAGGTTCTGGGCAACAGTATAGCCCGCATCCCCCACAACAGAAGTCATGGCTCCAAGGCCTAGTATTTTAGCACCTAGTTTTTCGGCCATTTTTCCTGTCCTTATTATTTTATTAATTACTACGTCAACAGGCAAATCCCTCATCTGCTTACTAGTCAAAGTACATCCAATAAAATTTCCTAACACCTCTATCCCATTACTCTTGGATCTTATACCAGTTATTTCCGATGTCATAATGGGTGGTAAGTGATAAATTATTTTATCAAGCATCCTATCAGGAAGTCTTTTAAGTAAAGAAAACTTTCTTGCTATATCTGAACTATCAATTGGATGTATCATAAAAGCAAATCTATCCATGTGTAACCTCCTGTCTTTGAGATATATCCTGCTGTTGTAACCATTTTACATGGGGCACAAAATCTAATTTATCAAGTAAATTTACATATTCATTACTAGATAATTCTCCGTCCTTGCCTGATAAAGCAACTAATGCTGCTTCCATAACATTTGTTCCAAAGGATCTACCATTTAAATGAGGTGTAGTAGTAACCAATAACGAAACACCTTTATCTTTTAGCTCTTGAATATCATCCTTGGTAACAGTATTTGTAATTATCATTTTTCCTTCTAATGTAAGGGGCATATGTTTTCTAATAAAATGATAATCTCCAGCTATCACATCAGCCTCATCATAGAATCTTTTATACTTATTATTAGCCTTAAATACTTCTTGTTTTTTACCTGTAGGATATAATAACTTAAATGGTAATTGCACTACAATAGGAGCGATAATTCTTGCCACCTTATCCAATGCACTTAATGAATGTAAAGGTATTGATACTCCTAAAGCAAAAATTAAATCTCCATAGGTTACGTTTGCCCCTACTTCTTCTAAAGTTTCTGCCATACCAAACCTATCCATGCCACAAACCATCAAAACTTTTTTGTTTGTAAAATCAATTCCTTCACTTGTATTAAGGTAGTTAATAGTCCTTCTTTCTAGTGTATTTTTTAGTCCGCTACCGTCCACAATTGGAGTCTTCTTAGCATTTTTGGCTATCTTAGCAGAGTCACGGAAGGTATACCTTTTGCTTCCTGCAAATACATATAAATCAGTTCCACCAAGCCCAAAACAGTCAACCTTCCCATCCAATTCTAAAACCATTTCTGATGCTTTTTGCAAACTACCATCAGTCCCAATTCGTTCAATTAATAGCTTTTCTCCCAAAACATCTATTTCAGCGGCATGATTTCTTTTTGATGAACCAATACTTACACTCACTACTTTTTTCAACCCTACCACTCCCTATAGATTCATTGTGGAAAATATATTCTGGATAATTTTCATGTCTATTAATTTATCACATTCAATAGGTGACTTGCCGATCTCTACGCCAATTACTTCTTTATCAACCAAGGCTTCGCATAATTTAATTCTATAATTTGAACCTATAACAATAATTACATCACAGGATCTTAATCTAGAAATAATATCCATAACTTCATTAAATAGCTCAATACCTTGTTTTTCTTTTACAAAACTCCACCTTTCCTCGTCTGTCATCAGGAGCATAAAATCTACCCCTTCTTCTTTCAAATATTGCTCCAACTCTAATTTGTTTTCAATTGGAAAGGCAACAACACCTATTTTTCTACCTTTTCTAATTTCACCTAGTTTCTCCAATCTTGAAATAAAAGGTCTATCTAATCCCATCATATTTGCAACCTCTTGTTGGGATAAACCTTCAGATCTTAAATGTAAAGCTTTTTCTATTATCGAGGAAATTTTTCTTTTACTTAGAACTTTATCTCCAATTCTCATAACATCCATAACGGTCTCCTCATATTGTGCACAAAATTGTATACATTTATAATAACAAAATTTTAGAGTATACGCAAATAAAGTTACCCGACATATTCAGACAGGTAACTTAACTGTATTCGTCATAATATTTATTAAGTTTTTCTAATACCAGGTAAGTACTGTCCAGACTATTTATTTCTTGTCGCATTCTAGTTGCAGTTCTTAAACCCTTAAAATACCACGCTAAATGTTTTCTCATTTGTTTAACAGCTAACTCATTACCCTTTTCCTCTATAATCATTTTGTAGTGTCTTATACCCATATCTATTCTTTCTTTTGGAGATGGTAGTGGTAAAAGCTCCCCTGTCTCTAAATACGTGATAGTTCTTTTGAAAATCCAAGGGTTGCCCATAGCCCCCCTCCCGATCATTGCAAAGTCACAACCAGTTTCTGCAAGCATATTTTTCGCATCTTCTGGTTCCAATATATCTCCATTCCCAATTACAGGTATCTTTACTGAATTCTTAACCTGTTTTATTATATTCCAATCAGCCTTACCTTTATAATACTGACATCTTGTTCGTCCATGTACAGTAATGGCTGCTGCACCAGCTTTTTCAATGAGGCCCGCTATTTCAACTGCATTAATTGTTTCTGGACTCCAACCAGCCCTTATTTTCACAGTAACTGGCACTCTTACAGCTTTACAAACTGCTTCAACTATCTTTACAATCAAGATCGGATCTTTCATTAAAGCAGACCCTTCATTATTCTTTACTATCTTAGGTGCAGGACACCCCATATTAATATCTATCAGCTGCGGCTCCTTTTTTTCCACTATACGAGCAGCTTGTGCCATAATTTCCGGGTTTGACCCAAATATTTGTACTGCTATAGGTGGTCTCTCTCCATCTATATTAAAAAGGCTAAATGTTTTATTATTGTTATGGATAAGGGCATTAGCGCTTACCATTTCCGTAAAGGCAAGCGCACACCCGTTTTCCTTTGCTAATGTTCTAAAAACTTTGTCACTAACACCTGCCATTGGTGCTGAAACAATTTGATTGTCTAGGTTAATTGTTCCAATTCGCATATTTAATCACCATACTAAAGATTTCTTTCATAAATAACTTTTAATCCATCTAATGTTAAGAATGGGTCAATATAGTTTATTGTTTCACAGTGGGTAGCTATAAAACCTGCCAATCCCCCTGTTGCAATTGCTACTGGAGTGCCACCTAGTTCTTTTTTCATTCTCCCAACAATCCCATCGACCTGTCCTATATATCCATAAACTATCCCTGATTGCATCCCTTTTACTGTGCTTTTTCCTATTACACTATCTGGTTTTTGTAATTCCACCCTTGGCAATTTAGCGGCCTTGCTAAAAAGTGCATCCATGGAAATACCAATTCCAGGAGTTATAGCCCCACCCAAATAGTACCCTTCTGTAGATATTGCATCGAAAGTAGTGGCAGTACCAAAATCCACAATTACTACTGGTGCCCCGTATTTTTCAACTGCTGCCGCAGCATTTACTATTCTATCTGCTCCCACCTCTTTAGGATTATCAAATTTTATTACCAGCCCTGTTTTCATCCCAGGACCAATTATGAGAGGTTTGACTTTTATGTATTCTGCACACATTGTTTCGATTGCTGACATAATTGTAGGGACCACAGATGATATTACAACTGCATTAACATCTGCTAGAGTTGCACCTTTATATGTAAACAATTGCTTAAATAAAACAGCAAGTTCATCAGAAGTCTTATTTATATCTGTAGAAATCCTCCAATGATGTTTTAAAATATTTTCTTGATAAACACCCATTACAATATTAGTATTGCCTATATCTATTGCAAAAAGCATAATAAAACCCCTTTCATATAAATTGACGCGTGATAATTTAATTCTATTCCTAGTATATTTTAACCTTTTTCTGCAAATATCCCAAGTTATATATTAGAAAACGCAGTAAAGAAAAATATGATGCCTAATGAGGTGGACTACACCTTGATCAAGCATCATGATAGAGACAAGTTAATTTTTCAAATAAAGTACCAGCTTCTAAAAGTATTAGGTTAATGCATAGTGGTTTTAATGGAATCCCTTATCCTTGGTGCAATAAGAGCAACCCCTATAATTTTTAATATGTCTCCAGGTAGATATAATGTAGCCATAGCAATAAAACTTTGCAGCATAGAAACCTCGACTCCCATTACATTATTTAAGATCATATTCATATAGGGAACGCCAATTAGATAAAGAATTATTAAACCCATTAAACTAATTAATAACGTTTTTGTGAAACTAAGTTTTTTATGGTTGTCTAAAAAATAGCCTACAAAAAAGCTAACAACAACAAAACCAAGTATAAACCCGAAGCTCGGATGAAATATGTACCCAAAACCTCCACCCTCAGCAAATATAGGTAGTCCTACAAGCCCCAGGATGAGGTAAATTATTTGACTCAAGGCACCTAATCTTGGACCAATAAGTATTCCTGCCAAAAAGACAAAAAAGACTTGCAGGGTTATTGGCAAATAGGGTATTGGTATTCTAATAAATGCACCTATAGCTGTTAATGATGCAAACATGGCAACAATGGTAATCTTATAGACATTCATATGATGTATCCTCTCCTCAATAAAATCTTTAGTTAACCATCTTAATTCTAAGGTTGACCACTACTGCAAAAAAATTTATCCAAATCCGATGTTCATCTTTGACTGAACGAGTTCACTCTTTTTTTGTGCTAATCTCTCCTCCATAGAAAGAGACATCTTTATTTTCTATATTTAAAATAAGCGAACCATCAGCACCCAAACTAATAGCCTTACCCGTATACTCTTGATCCCCTGAATATATTGTTATTGTATTGCCGAGAGTATGACTATTTTTTACACATACATCTCTTGTCCTCTCAAACCCCTTTTCAAGATAATACAAGTAAAAGCCTTCTAGTGTTTCTATATATTTCTGTAATAGTAATACCCTATCTACTTCTTTCCCTTTAATTATCTTAAGAGAAGTTGCAGTATCTGCCAATTCTCCTGAAAAATCAGCCATATCTTGATTTGCATTTATTCCTACACCCATAACGACATAGTTTACCCTATCCATTTCCCCCTTCATTTCTGTTAAAATTCCACATATTTTTTTATTATTTACAAGTAGATCGTTAGGCCATTTAATTTTAGCTGCTATATTTAATTCATTATAAAGTGTTTCATGGAGAGCTGCTGCAGCTAGTAGTGATAATTGGGGTGCATCACGCGGGGGGATTGGTGGTCTTAAAAGTATCGAAAACCATAATCCTGTAGAAACAGATAACCAATTTCTACCTAATCTCCCTTTACCCATAGTTTGTTTTTCTGCTATAACTACTGTCCCTTCAGGGTAACCCTTTTCAGCTAGCTTTTTTACTTCATCGTTTGTTGAGCTTAGTTCTCGAAAATAAATTATTTCCCTAGCAAAAATCTTGCATTTAAGCCCCAGCTTAACCTTCTCGGGTGTAACATATTTATTCATCTGTAAAAGTCTATATCCCTTTCCATATTGAGATTCAATGGTGTATCCATCATCTTTTAAAGAATTGATATGCTTCCAAACCGCAGTCCTTGATACTCCTAATTTATTACTGATTTCTTGCCCAGATATGTACTGACCACTTAATAATAATTCAACTAACCTTGTTTTCACAATTTAGCACCTCAACAATAGCATACCTATAATGTCTTTTACTGTCAACCATAGTTTATACAGGGTTAACCTTTGCCTGCATTTTTTAAGACTTCTCCTGCCAAATAGCCTGAGATATTCCCACCCTTTAGTGCCATTTTCCCATTAACAAAAACATGCTCCATGCCCGTAGAGAAAAGATTTGTTTGCTGTCTAGTAGCTTGGTCTCCAATATTTTCTCTATCAAAAACTGCTACATCTGCTTTATATCCTTCTGCCAAACGGCCTCTATCAGCTAAGCCTAATCTGGTAGCTGGCATAGCTGTCATTTTATGTATGATTGTTTCAATAGGTAGTAAGTTCTTATCACGTGAGTACTTTCCGAGAATTCTAGGATAATTTCCATAAGCCCTTGGGTGAATAGCTTCACCATTGACACTAAGACCTGAATCGCTCCCTACCATAACCTGTGGATGGCTTAAAGCCATTTCCATATCCTCATCACTAATGGAATGAAGGCTAGAATCACCCAAATCATTACTGGAAAAATTATATCCATATACATCAGCTTGGATATCCAAACCACTATTTTTTGCTTCTGTAAGAAGGTTTAGCACTCGATCCATTTTACCCCAATTTCTTTTATGGGCAGTCTTAATATGAGAATATTGGACAGGCACCCTTGTCCTTAATCCTATCTCTATTGCTTCTTCAACAGCGGGAATGACCATATCCCCTTCATCCCTAACATGGGTAGAATAAAAACCCCCATACTCAGCTAGCAAATAGCTCAATTCAACCATTTCATTAGTTGTAGCATAGTTTTGGGGCCAATATTCAAGACCAACTGAAAGTCCAAAAGCTCCATCTTGTAAGTTTTTTCCTAAAACATCCAGCATTATTTGCATCTGTGCGGAATTGGGCCTTATATCTGCATTACCTATAGCGTTTCTTCTTATTTCTCTGTATCCTGAAAACATTCCAAAATTAATTCCAATATTGTTAAGTTTGCCCAGTAAAGGACCAATATTTAATTCAGAATTTCCACAATTGCCACCAATTTGTGTGGTTACTCCCTGACGCAAAATCATTTCAGCTTTACCATTATGTAACATATAGTCTTCTGTATGGGTATGTAGGTCTATAAATCCTGGAGTTACCACTTTTCCCCTAGCATCTATTATCTCGCAGTCTTTACCCGCAATTGCATCAGCTATTTTAATTATTCGATCCCCTTTAATTGCTACATCCCCAACAAAGGGTTCTGAATTAGTCCCATCTACAATTAAACCTTTATGTATAATATAGTCACAATCTATTAAATCCATGGTAGGCATATTCACTTCAGCAGCAAAAGCTTGTGTATTTGTTTCTTTATTTGAACACCCTGTTAAAGTAAGCATAGCAAGGGTGCTTGTCCCATATATCAAAAAATCTCTCCGGTTAATTCTTTTCAATATCCTCTACTCCCAATAAATAGTATTATTTTATAGGTTTCGACAGGAAGTCTATCTTTCCTCCAAATTATTTATGGATTTCCTTGGAAATATTTATCAAACCTGAAGCAAAAGGGCAGGAAGAAAAGGAAAAAAGGAAGCAAGAGAACCGCCCTATGCTTCCTTTTTGACGCTATTCAGATCATCTTCTGAGATGTTTTTTAAAAAGTCTTTTAGATACTCCCCAGTTAGAAGCTTTATATCTGGAGCAATTTCCAACAAGGGTACTAATACGAAAGCTCTCTCTTTTAAACCCATATGGGGAATAGTTAATTCTTTAGTTTTTATTACTTCATCTCCATAAAGAAGGATATCGATATCAACAGTCCTTGGCCCCCATCTAATAGTTCGTACTCTATCTAGGTCTTTTTCAATTGTCATGGTAGTTTGCAAAAGTTGATTTGGTTTTAGTGCTGTTTCTATTTTAATAACCATATTTAAAAAGCTGTTTTGCTCAACACCACCAAATGGTTCTGTTTCATATATGGACGATGCAGCTTTAACTGTTATGTCTGGATTATCCTTAAGGGCATTTATTGCTCTTTCTAAATACTCTTTTCTGTTTCCAATATTAGAACCCAGCCCTAAAAATACAAAGGTTTTCATCTTTCTCTCTCCATCTCTACTGCCATGTATTTAAACTTGCCTTTTATAGGGGCTAGTGGCTTTTTAACTCTAACCAAAGTTTTGGTAATTTTTCTTTCCATAAACACTTCATCTATAATATTCCTTGTTAGGGCTTCAATAAGGTCAAACCTCTTTTGCTCAACTATATATTTAATCCTATCATAGAGTTCTCCATAATGTACCGTTTCCTGAAGGTCATCGGAGTATCCAACCTTTTCTAGATCAAGCCAAAGCGTAACATCTACTATAAAGGGTTGTCCATTAAGCTGTTCTTCTGGTAAAACACCATGGAAACCCCAAAACTCCATATCAGCCATAATAATTTTATCCATAAAGACTACCTCCTAACCATAGCATCCATCATTCTGCAGACCCTTTTCATTTCTTTCACATCATGAATTCTAATTATATTAGCCCCCCGATCGATACCTAAGGCTACGGTGGCAGCAGTCCCTTCTACCCTTTGATCTACAGGTAAATCTAATACTTTCCCAATCATGGATTTCCTTGAAGTTCCTAAAAGAATAAGTTTACCAAGACTTTTAAACTCGTCAAGCCTATCCATCACCTCTAAATTATGCTCCAAGGTTTTGCCAAATCCAATTCCTGGATCTACAATTATTTTGTCTGGGTCTATTCCAGCTTCTTCAGCAATACTTATACTTGTCTTTAAAAAGCTTAAAACATCTCCCATTAGATTTCTATATTCCGTACCATCCTGGTTATGCATTACAATAACAGGAACTCCATACTTGGCAGCAACTGCGGCTAACTCCGAATCCATTTGTAGTCCCCAAATATCATTTATAATATGGACTCCCATATTAAGCACTCTTTCAGCTGTAGCAGCCTTGTAGGTGTCTACTGAAATAGGCACCTTTACTTCTTGAAGTAACTTTTCAAGTACTGGTGTTAATCTCTTGATTTCCTCATCTGTATCAACTGGTAAATGTCCGGGGCGTGTTGATTCTGCTCCCACATCGATGATATCAGCACCCTCTTCTACCATTTCTATTGCATGGGATACGGCTTTATTTACATCAAAAAATTTGCCTCCATCAGAAAAAGAATCAGGAGTAAGATTTAAAATACCCATAACTATGGTTCTTTCATCAATTGGCAAAGTATATTTGCCCACCTTTAAGGGCTTAAACTGGGCGTTATTTATTTTTAAATTATTCATAATCACATCACCTAATAAATTTGTTTTCCTTGCTTATAGTCTAATTCTATTTTACATTCATCAAATGCTTCACAGCCTTGGCATTGCCGAGACAGTTTGTCACCTTGATATAGCTTTTTTCCAAAGGGCGAATTACTCTTATTATACTTTCTATGTTCTCCAATAGCCTTGCAAACTATATCTATGTCTTGTGATGAAAAGCCTATATCTTCCATAATGGGCTCAGCAATCCTACCACTAGCTAGAGCATGATCTACCCCATCAGAGTATTGCTCTACTCTACCTAAATCATGGAGTAGTCCAGCTGCATAAATTAATTCTTTGACTTGATTTATACTTTTACCTGGGAACAGCTTTACATACTCGTTATTTTCCAAAATAAGAATATAAGTGATTCTAGCAGTATCTAGGAAGTGCTGAAGATTGTGCAAACAAAATTTTCTTTCGTCTTCATATACATCTATCAATTTATTCCTTCTTTTAAACTCTTCATGATTTAGAATTGCCTTAATCTTATCAGACATTACTTGTCTCCTAATAAATAATATGGGTAAACTAAGATAGTCAGCATACACTAAGTTGTTTATATCTAATAAATTGCCCAGGGGCAAAACCCCTGGGCTTTCAGTTTCTTTTATCCGATGACTATCACTACTAAGACTCCCATCTTCATAAGTGGGAGATAAGCGGTGCTATGTCCCTGGATAACGGTTTCTAACCTTCAGATGGAGTAAAAACTCCACCTGAAGTCAAGAATCCTGTTTATGTCTAGATTTTTATCTATTTTAGAATAAACCTACAATTTTACCACTTTCATCAACATCAATTACTTCTGCAGCAGGTCTCTTTGGTAAACCTGGCATTGTCATAACTGCTCCAGCAATACACACGAAGAAGCCTGCACCAGCTGATAATCTTACTTCTCTAATGGTAATAGTAAAGTTTCTTGGTCTACCAAACTTAGTTAAATCATCTGATAAGGAATACTGTGTCTTAGCGATACATACTGGAAGCTCACCATAGCCTTGTTTTTCAAACATAGCAATAGATTTTTCAGCTGCATCTGTAAATGCTACTCCATCAGCACCATATACCTCTTTAGCTATTGTATTAAGCTTATCCTTTAAAGTAGTATTTAATTCATATAGAGGTTTGAAGTTGGATGGTCTATTTTCAATAGTCTCAAGAACTTTCTCAGCTAATTCAACTCCACCTTCTCCACCTTTAGCCCACACCTCTGATAAAGCTACTTCGGCTCCAGCTGCATGGCAACGTTCAATTACAAACTTAAATTCTTCCTCAGTATCAGTTGGGAATCTGTTAACTGCAACTACTGCAGGCACTCCAAACTTACCAACGTTTTCAATATGTTTTTCTAGGTTTTCATAGCCCTTAGCTAAAGCATCCATATTAACTTTTCCTAACTCAGCCTTAGGAACACCACCATGCATCTTAAGAGCTCTCACAGTTGCAACAATAACTACTGCATCTGGCTTAAGACCTGCAAATCTGCACTTCAAATCAAAGAATTTCTCGGCACCTAGATCAGCTCCAAAACCAGCTTCTGTGATAACATAATCAGCTAATTTTAAAGCTAACTTAGTAGCTGTTACTGAGTTACAACCATGGGCAATATTTGCAAATGGACCGCCATGAATAAATGCAGGTGTATTTTCAAGTGTTTGTACAAGGTTTGGTTTGATAGCATCCTTCATTAATAGACCCATTGAACCTTCTGCTTTTAAATCTCCTGCAGTTACAGGATCTCCATTGAAGTTGTAACCAATTACTATTCTCTTAAAGCGCTCTTTTAAATCAGTTAAGTCAGAAGCTAGACATAAAATAGCCATTACTTCTGAGGCCACCGTAATATCAAATCCACTTTCTCTTGGCATTCCGTTGGCTTTTCCTCCTAAAGAAATAACACACTGTCTTAAAGCCCTGTCATTTAAGTCAATTACTCTGCGGAATACAACCTGTCTTGGGTCTATCCCCAAGTCGTTACCTTGATGAATGTGGTTGTCAATTAAAGCTGCCAATAAATTGTGTGCATAAGTAATAGCGTGAAGATCACCAGTAAAGTGAAGATTAATATCTTCCATTGGAACTACCTGAGCATATCCACCACCAGCAGCTCCACCTTTAATACCAAAGCTTGGGCCTAAGGATGGTTCTCTTAAACATACCATTGCTTTTTTGCCTATGTGAGCAAGTCCGTCGGTTAAACCAACACTAGTTGTAGTTTTACCTTCACCTGCTGGTGTTGGGGTAATTGCAGTAACCAGAACTAGCTTGCCATCTGGCTTGTCCTTTAATCTCTTATAGACATCAAGAGAAACTTTAGATTTATATTTGCCATATAATTCTAAATCGTCCTCTTGAAGGCCTAATTTCTCAGCTACTTCAGTCACTTGTTTCATTTTCGCCGCCTGGGCAATTTCGATATCACTTGGTACCTTACTCATTAAAAAATCACTCCTCTAAAATATTTTAATTTCATTATTCCCAAGAATTGACTAAATATATAGCCATGCATCACTTATAGTCTTTTCTCTCTTTAGAAAAAAAATCCTTCTTTTTTTTCTATTGCCCTGCAATGCTTATGAGTCCCTACTAAAATTATTTATGCTTATTAAAATAATTTTTTTCCTTAGAGCTCCAAGGTTTTAAGCCAGCATGTCTTACAAATATATATTTTTGGCTATATTTAAGTGCAGCATTAAGTACAGAAATAAAAAAAAATTACCATAATTACATTTTTCACAAACTTTTTAGCTATCTATATCCTGTACCAAATTTCAAAAAGGGTTGTTTCTAAATCAGAAAGGGCTCCTAATGGAGCCCTTAGCTAATGTCTAACCCTCGTAAATCCAGTCTTCTATATTTTTATGATACTCACATATTTCCTGATTAGTGAAGTATATGCCTATCTCTCTTTTTGCACTCTCTAGTGAATCTGAGCCATGAATAATATTTTTACCTACACTTAGGCCATAGTCTCCTCTTATGGTCCCGCAATCTGCTTCTAATGGATTGGTTGAACCTATTATTTTTCTCATTGCAGAAACAACATTCTCACCCTCTACCACCATTGCTACAACAGGACCTGAGGTGATAAAGTCTACTAAACCGTTGAAAAAAGGTTTTCCCTTATGTTCACCATAGTGGACCCCTGCAGTTTCTCTAGATAGCTTAATCATTTTCATAGCTGCAACTTTAAATCCTTTATTCTCTATTCTGCTAATAATTTCCCCAATTAAATTCCTTTGTACTCCATCAGGCTTTATCATAACATACGTCTGCTCCAACAACATCAACTCCTACTTATTATATTTAAATGTTATTCTAGGTCCATTTCCTTCATCTTTTGGTGGAGGATTATCAAGATTTTCGTCGCTATTATAACCTTCATTACCTATTTTGTCTTTATCTTGACTTTCTTTTAAATCAATTTTTTCTTGTGCTTCACGAGCATGGTGTCCTTTTTTAATAAGCTCTTCCATTTTGTTTTTTGCTTCCTCTGCAGATAAACCATCTTCCATACTATTAATTAAAGTCTCAAATTCATTAGCTTCTAATGTTTCTTTTTCCATTAAAGTTTGAGCAACTAAATGTAATTTGTCCATATTGTCATTTAAAATCTGCTTGGAACGAATATAAGACTCATCCATAATTTTTCTAGCTTCCTTATCAATGGAAAATGCTACGGCCTCACTATAATTACGATCTCTTGAGATATCTCTACCCAGGAATACCTGTTCCTGCTTTCTTCCAAAGGTTAAAGGGCCTAGTTCTTGACTCATACCGTATTCAGTAATTATCTTTCTTACAAGCTCACTAGCCCTTTCAAGGTCATTTTGGGCACCAGTACTAATTTCTTTTAATACTATATCCTCAGCCACCCTGCCTCCTAAGAGCATTACAACCATATCTAGTATTTGAGATTTAGTCATATATCTTCTATCTTCTTTAGGTAAGAGAAGGGTATAACCACCCGCTCTACCACGTGGAATGATTGAAACCTTATGAAGGGGGTCTGTATGCTCTAAATAATGTCCCATTAAAGCATGGCCAGCCTCATGGTAAGCAACTAACTTTTTCTCATAATCGCTTATTACCCTGGACTTTTTCTCTGGTCCTGCTATAACCCTTTCAATGGACGCTTCAAGCTCATCCATACCAATTTTTTTACGTCCACGACGGGCAGCAAGTAATGCACCCTCATTTACTAGATTCTGTAAATCCGCACCTGTAAAGCCTGGAGTTCTTCTTGCTAAAACATTTAAATCTATCTTATCAGCTAATAATCTGTTTTTCACATGAACTTTGAGTATTTCCTCTCTTCCTTTCACATCAGGTACATCTACTGTAACCTGACGGTCAAATCTTCCTGGCCTTAATAATGCCGGATCAAGAATGTCAGGTCTGTTTGTTGCAGCTATCATGATAATTCCTTCATTTGTTTCAAAACCGTCCATTTCAACAAGTAGCTGATTAAGTGTTTGTTCTCTTTCATCATGTCCACCACCAAGGCCAGCACCCCGCTGTCTACCAACAGCGTCAATTTCATCGATAAAGACTATACATGGAGCAGTCTTTTTAGCATTTTCGAAAAGGTCCCTAACTCTAGAAGCTCCAACACCTACGAACATCTCAACAAAGTCAGAACCACTAATGCTGAAAAAGGGTACTCCAGCTTCACCAGCTACTGCTCTAGCTAGTAATGTCTTTCCTGTACCTGGAGGGCCAAATAAAAGAACACCTTTAGGAATTTTCGCCCCTATGTCATTGAATTTTTTAGGACTCTTCAGAAATTCCACAACTTCCTCTAGTTCTTCCCTAACCTCATCCACACCTGCAACATCCGCAAAGGTGACCTTGGATTTCTCTGCAGTTTGCAGTCTGGCTTTACTTTTACCAAACTGCATAACCTTATTTCCTCCACCTTGAGTCTGCTGCATCATAAATAAGATCAAGCCCACAATTAATAGAATAGGTAAAAATGTACCCAATAACCCCATATACCAAGCAGGCTCCGGTTTTGCTACAGGCGTTACATCTATACCCTTATCAACCATTCTTTGCAACAATTCAGGATTGGGAGGAATGTTGGCTGTAAAAGGTTCATCAGTTTTAAGTTCACCAGCTATAATATATATGTCCTCCCGCAAGGTTACTTCAACTGATCTAATTTTTCCCTGATCAATCTCTGCTAAAAGAGAAGTCAAAGTAAATTCTCTAGGTTGTTCCCCAGTAGGAGTAGTCAATCTTATAACAGATACTGCAATAAGGACAATCAAGAGATAAATTGCTAAATTTTTAAATATACGATTCAAACGTATCCTCCTCTCAAGCTAAATACTTATGCTACTAAAAGAAACTATACCATAAAATCCTATAGTTTTAAAAAGAATCTAAGGATTTTTCATAAATTCTCCATTATTATACTTTGAAATTCTTAATAGAATGCTGTTTTTATCTAGTGTATTCTTGAATTCTTCTGATATTCTTAACCCAGCAACCCAAATAATTTTTCCTGTTTGTTTGCTTAGAATAATAGGCAACCTATTCCTTTCAAGTTTATCAATCTTTTCATCTATGAATAAATCCTTAAGTTTTTTTGTGCCTGTCATACCCACAGGTCTCATTCTATCGCCTGTTCTTCTGTTTCTAATTATAAGTGTATCCCCAGGATTAATACTCACCAAAGCTTCGTTTCTATCTTTAAGCTCCAATCTTTCCATAGTTTCAGATGGACTTAAAAATTTGCTTTCTATAATGGTATTAGTCTCCTGGACAAGTAAAGTACCTGGGATAGACATTTCATGATAATAATCAATGCTCTCTTCTGAATAATATTCCTCTTTTCGCATGATTTTAAGCCTATCATAACTAAAAATTGCCTTTAATTGACCTGGTAATTCTGTTGTGCTTCCTGAAGAGCTGTAAGATATTAGGTTTCTGACAGATTCTACATGATAAAATGATAGATTATAATTATTTCCACTTACCATGAAGAATATTTGCCTGATAATCCTTCTCTGGATAGCTATGGGCAACTCCAAAAATGGTTGTGTAAGCCATTCACCTTTTTGTTTCTCCTTATTGATAGAAATTCTACAATCTATTTCAAGGTTCTCAGCATTTTCCTCAAGATATGCATTTTCTTCTCGTAATATATCCGCAGTAGTTGCGAGAACATCTACTAATCTTGGGTTAAAGTCCTTGATAAGTAAAGGCATCAAACTATTTCTTATCTTATTCCTTAAATAAACTTCCTTGAAATTTGATAGATCTATACGAACAGACAGTTTATTCTCTTCACAGTATCTCTCTAAAACCTCTTTTTTAACCTCTAATAGTGGCCTTATATACAAATCCCTTTTTGGAGCTATACCCTTTAAACCATCCAATCCAGCTCCTTTTAAAAGATTAAGAAGAATGGTTTCAGCCTGATCATCTTTATGATGTCCCAAAGCTATTTTGTTACACGATAAGTCTTTAGCAGTCTTTCTAAGAAATCCATATCTCACAACCCTCGCACCTTCTTGTGGTGAATAGTTGTTCTCTGCTAAAACTTCAGGAACATTAATTTTTTCTATAATAGATTGAAGTCCGAGTTTATCTGCAACTTGCTTTACATATTCTGCATCTCTATCCGCTTCCATTCCTCGAAACATATGATTCAAATGTGCTACAATTAGAGTTAACTCATACTTATTTTTAAGTAGGTTTAAACAATGAAGTAGGGCCAGTGAATCTGCCCCCCCTGAAACTGCAACTAATATTTTATCATTTTGCTGTAGCAAATCATATCTCGCAATGGTTTTTTCCACTATGGTAATCATTATCGATCTAAACACTCCACACCATCTTAATCTATTCTATACCTTTCGATAAAAGTCGACATTTTCCTGCCACTAATGGTTGTTTTTTCCTGTGTTTCTAGTTTACCTTTAACCTTTAGCCTTTACTCCAATTTTGCTACAATAACCGTCATATCATCACTTATTATATCAGGTGCAACTGCTAGAGAATGACGTAAAGTTATATGGGCTAATTCCTGTGCATCCTGGATACGCAAATCTCTTAACACTTCTACCATCCAACCTTCTTTATCTGTAAATTCACCTGCTTCTAGGGCTCCATCCGAAACCATTATTAATGCATCACCCTTACAAAGATGTTTGCTTTGCCTTATTAATTCGATTCCATTTAGAATACCCAAAGGATGACTATTGGCTTTTACAATGCCAACCTGATTCCCCCGTTTAATAAAACCTGGTGCTGCTCCTATTTTAATGAACTCTACTTCTCCTGTATAAATGTCTATTATGGCCAAATCCAAAGTTGCAAAAGTTTCATCCTCGGACCTAACCCCGAGGACAGAGTTAATGGTTCGCACAGCCATTTCTTTTTCAAAGCCATTTTTTAAAAGCTGTTCCAAAAGAGATATAACTGTATTACTCTCCTTGGCAGCCTTTGGACCTACCCCCATACCATCACTTAAAGCTACAATATGCTTACCACCTTTTATTTCGAAAGATTTATATGTATCACCGCAAATAACTGTACCTTCACATTTAATCTGGCTAAATCCCACTGTGACCTTTAGTGCAGTACTTGGCCTAAATTTACAAGTACAGATTAACTGTCCCTTTTTAATGGCACAATTACTTCTGTCGACTATAAAGTTGTCTTGCAGGTAATCCTCCAAATAAGGCTTAATAAGTAAATTACATTCCATTTTACCTCTACAAGCCTCTTTAGTTATATCTAGTTCTATATTGTTACTATTAGTTCTGGACAAATTAAGGGCCATAATTTCAATGCCCATTTCCACAAGTTTATTATAAATATATGTCTCTTTTTCAAAAAATTGATCTCTTTCTATTTTGATGTCTCCCGCTAAGTTTTCCATCACAGCAGATACACCCTGGAGTTGCTCAGCTACTAAACCCCTTGTTTCATTTAGCTTTTTCCTATAATGTCTATCCATTAAGTGCGTTTCAAAGAGACATCCTGCTACTGTTACTAACTCTTCGGGCCGAATACACCTTTTTCTGAGTTCTCCTGGTAAATCTCCCTTATTAACCGTACCTTGAACTTCAATTAGATTAAAAAGAGTACATATATGCTGACATGTGGACTTTTTTTCTTTCTGCCAGCAGATCATAAATACTGAACAACCTGAACAAACCCTATTAGTTATGGTTTTTAATATTAAGTCAAATCTGGCTTTATCCTCCCATTCTATGTCATCAGAAATTTGTTTAAAAGTTTTTGATAATTCCTTAAAAATATTACTAACATCATAAATTTTATTGAGAAGTACTTTCTCAGTTTCCTGGGTTTTATCCTTGTTTAGAATAATCATATCTGCTTTATGGATTAAAGATATCGGCAATAATAAGAATATCAATCCGGCACTAATACTCTCTATGAGCAAGGAATTAAGATCCTCAATATATAGTAAATAATAGGCTAGGCCAAATTGTCCCATCATAAAGCCAGTAATGCAGCCTGGTTTGCCAAACCCTCTAAAAAGTCCGGCCAGTAAGCCCGATAAGGCAAAAATCCCTGCATATGGACTAACCAGAGTGGTCAACAAACTCGGGGCAAATCCTGAAACAACTCCTAAAGCTGCACCGTATCCTCCACCATATAAATAAGCAACACACAAAATTAATACCAAGGCTACGGTTCTACCTAGATTCCAGTATAGGACACTTATTTCCATTAAACTTATTAGAATTGCCACACCAAGTATAGTTAATCCTAATGCATTTTCATTAGATAATAGACCCTTTCGCAATTCATTAATGCCTGATAAGCCCTTAACAAAAGCTATGCTAAGAGCTCCAGCAATAAACCCTTCAAAGCTTATTTCAAGGAAATAATATGTCGGGTAATCACTTATTACAAAATATGTACCTTTTATAAAAATCATTACCAAAAGGACTAAAACAGGTACATGCCATATAGATTTCAAAAAAAATGGTCTAAATAATGATAAAGAAGCAACAAGAACTATTACTATAACACTATTTAATGCTGAAATGGCCAACTGGCCCTCAGTTCCCAACCAAACACCTAGCAAACAGGCTAGGGTTACAATCACAGTAAACCTCTTGCCTTCAATCCCCACTACTGCAACACAAAACGCAGGTGCAAGCACCCAAATGCTTTGCATAAGTTGTCCCTTTGCAAAAATCAGCGCTATCAGTCCATATAATATAATTAAAGGAGTCCAATTATTGATAGTTTGTCCTACTAAAGGGGAAGCTGTAGAATCCTCATTATCCTTAGAAAGAACACCACTTCTGTAGAATGAATAAACTTCTGTAGGTTCTGACAATTACTGCACCACCCTAAAATAACGTCTTTAACAATTATAGTATATGGTTGTTGCAATCATTGTCAGGTTACGGTATAAAAAGCTTTATTTTATTGACAATATAAGTCACTTTTCAACATAAAACAAAACTTGGATTGCGCCAAGTCCTTAGACGCAGGCGGAAGCCTTAAAAGAAAAAACTGGCTTTTAAGCCAGTATCGGACAAATATTTTGGTAGCGGTGGTAGGACTTGAACCTACGACTCTGCGGGTATGAACCGCATGCTCTAGCCAGCTGAGCTACACCGCCGTAATTGATTTTTTTACTCAACAACTGATAACATATTATCCAGTATAAACATTTAATTGTCAAGAAGCTTTTAGATGGACAGTCATGGATAGTCAATTTATCTAATTTACTTAACAAGCATTAACTTTGCTCCTGCTGCTAATAGAATTATGCCTACTAGCTTCATCCAAGTAAAGGATATTTTCTGTAAGCCAAATAGCCCAAATTGATCAACAAGACAAGCTGTTGCAACTTGCCCGACAATTATTGCTGTAGTGGCTGTCGCTACACCCAATTTGGGAATACTTGCCACAACTCCAACTGTAATAGCTATACCAATTGCTCCCCCTACATATAAATACCATGGAGCATGATCGTAAACACTAAAATCCCCATGTCCTATACGTAGTATAAAAACCATAATAATTAATAAAACTGCTGCAGATGCATGCACGATAAAAGTGGCTTCCAAAAGACCAATGACTTTAGCAAGAGCTGAGTTTAAGGACCCCTGTAAGGCCATTGCTATTCCAGATGCAAGCGCAAACAGAAGTGCTAGTAGTGTTCCAGTCAAGACTAAGTTCATAAATTCATTACCTCTTTTTTCAAACTATTTATTCTTTATTGCTAATATCCCCCGCATAACACTTCACATATACACACTTAGCCTTCTATTTAACTTTTATTTTTTACCAACTATTGCAAAGTATGATGGAAATGATAATAAGGCATCCTAAAACTATTATGATGTCAAGGATGTCAAGTCAATCGAATTAATACAAGAAGGAGACAAAAAAATGCAAAGAATATTAAAGCAATCTATTTTAGTTTTGACTTTTTTTTTAGTGGTTGCTCTTTTTTCACCTATGACTTATGCCCTAGATATTTATTCACCAAATCCAGATAATGAAATAATCACCTGTTCAGATTTTGATATGGTTATACGGCCGACCTCGCCTCCAATGGAGGGCCCTGATATAATAGAATTGCAGATGCTACTAAGAGAAATAGACTATTATATTGGTCCTATAAATGGTATATATAATGATTTAACTGAAAAAAGCCTCAAAACTTTTCAAAAAGATAGTGGGATAAATTCTGATGGATGGGTAACATATAAAACTTGGCAAACCCTTACCGGGAATTATGATGAAATAACTCCTGTAACTAATACAAAACCTACAGGTTCACTCCATCTTGTTATAAATAAAAGTGAAAGGAAAATTTATTTATATGATGACGGGAAGCTTATCAAAGAATATCCTGTAGCAGTTGGAAAAGCCGAAACCCCTACCCCAGTAGGAGAATGGAAAATTGCAAGCAAGGGCGTATGGGGAGGAGGATTTGGAACACGATGGATGGGGTTAAATGTGCCATGGGGAAAATTTGGAATTCATGGCACCAATAAACCTTACTCAGTTGGAACCTATGCATCCCATGGGTGTATAAGAATGCTTAACAAAGATGTGGAAGACTTATATCCTTTGGTCCCCATAGGCACACCTGTAATCATAGAAGGGGATTATCCTAGTCTCATGTATAGAACCATTAAACCAGGTACAGCCTCTAGGGATATGTTGCATGTACAAAAAAAACTTAGAGAGCTTGGTGTATACTGGGGTCCAGTAGATGGCAGATACGGTAAAATGACTGAAGTTTCAACTACGTATTTTCAGCTTCTAAACAATCTAGAAGATGATGGAATTATAAATGAAACCTATTATAAAGCATTGAAGTTGCGTGATTAGGCTGCTAAAATAATTCCGTGAAGTAGATCTGTTTCACTTATGGTAACAGTATTAATATTGAGATAGGTCATAATAACCCATAAAATTAGCAAACCTGCAATTATAATGTCCGCTCTCTCTGGTTGTAGTCCAGGTATAGCTAGTCTTTGAGCTAGGGATTTTCCACCTATATAAAATATTATTTTCCCAAGTTCTTCAATACTTATCTCGCTTCCATGAACCGCCTCAGGATCATATGTGATAAGTTTCTGATTTATAGCAGCTAGATTTGTAGCGGTACCCCCCACAGCAATTAATTTATAGTTTTCCAATTTATTTATCTTTTCCAACGCATCTTCTAGTTGTGCAAATATTTGCGTAGGAGTTGATGTGTTTTCTGTGCATCTTACTGCTCCTACTAGACTGCTATTTACAACTATTTCTTCACCTTGCTCAAATACTATTTCTGTGCTCCCACCACCTATGTCTACAACTACACCACCTTCTGTAAATCCTAATCCTGTAGTTGCTCCTGAATAGCTTAACTGTGCTTCTTCTTCACCAGAAATAATATTAATTTCCAAGTTAGTTTTTTCTTTAACTAAATCAATTAATTCCTGAGAGTTTAAAGCCTCTCTCATAGCGCTTGTTGCTACAGCTTTAACCTTATCAACGTTATAACTGCGTATAGTGTCCATATAAGAAACTAAAACCTCAACAGTTCGGGAAATGGCTTCATGAGAAATTCTTCCTGTTGCACCCAGCCCTTCACCTAATCGAGTCATCTTTACTTCTCTACATACTGGAATAATCTTATTGCTGTTCCTTTGAGCAATAAGAAGCCTTACTGAGTTAGTGCCAATATCTATCGCCGCATACATGTACTATACCCTCCAATATTTATCCAACATAATAAAACCTCCAAAGAAAAAAGGAGGTTTTTTGTTATGAAAATAATCCTATTAAAACAATTTTGAGCCTCGCCCTCCCCTTTTTCCTTCGGATTGGCGTTTTACGTCAGCTTGCCTCTCATCACTATCTTTAATGAACTTAGCAAGTTTATCCTCAAACGATACCTGAGGTTGTACCCTAACCTGCTGTCTTCTAGGCTTTTTTGATTCATACTTAGGGTTAGCCTGTTTAATTGATAGTCCTATTTTACCATCCTGGTCAACATTAATTACTTTGACCTTAACCGCATCGCCTTCTTTTAAGTAATCACTAACACTTTTCACATAAGCGTCGGCTACTTCTGAAATATGAACCAGACCGGTAACACCTCCGGGCAATTCAACAAAGGCTCCAAAATTAGTAATCCCTTTTACAACACCTTCTAATATGCTGCCTTTTGTGACAGTCATTCTGATAGTATTCCTCCTATCTTTGTTACATTGTATTTATTATACAAAAAGGTAGGAGAAAGGTCAATACATTGACCTTTAAATGATATTAGAATTAATGCTGGATTTCACCTTCTTTTATTTGCTTAAAGGGCATTACGTCGCCAGGTTTGGCAGGCATAACGACTCTTTCACCCTCCTTAACTAGGCCAAGCCTTTCTCTTGCAAGTTTTTCAATAAAGGCAGGGTCCTGGGCCAGTTTTATTTCTTCTACTAATTGAGCATTCACCATTTTTGCCTCTTCTATTTGAATTAAATATTCATTTATCTCTTTGTCTAGTTGATAGCTTACCCAAGCAAACCTCGCAAATGCAAATAAGACCAAACCTAAGATAAGCACTACTAGCGTCAGTATTACTTTATTGATATGCCTCTTTTTATTCTTGCTTGGGGGGGCTACTTTCAAATCTCTTCTTTTACCCAAACAACGGGGATGAATTATCACATTCGTATTATCAATCATTAGATTTCAGAATCCTCCTGTGAGAATAGGTTTAAAGCATCACCAGGTAACACAATAACTACCTGATAGCCCTTTTGTTTTGCTCTATGAGACAGTGTAGCTACAGTACTTGCTGTTAGCCCTAACTGTTTAGCTGCCTCTTCATTAGATCGTCCCATTTCTTTAAGAGTTACAACTTGTTTTTCTCTAAAACTCAGTTTTTCTGCCCCTCTTATCTCAATCTGCATTTATATGTCCTTTACTTTTCCAAAGTTTTTTCCACAGGTTTTTCCACAGTCTGTTGATAAGTATCCACAATCTTAGTACATAATATGTACATTTATAGTATGTTTTAAGTTCTCCACAAGTAAAAAAAATCCTGCTTACTTAGTACATTTTTTTGTATGTTTTTGTAAAACTAGGACCTAAGTCCCAGAATATAAGAAAATAAACCCCACCAAAGCAGGGTTTATAAGAATATAATCTAATTATCAAGTTCGCCATCTGACTTATAGTATCTGACTCAAAAATGCTTGAGTTCGTTCATTTTCTGGATTACTAAAAATCTTTTCAGGTTTTCCTTCTTCTACGATCCTTCCTTCATCCATATAAATGACCCTGTCGGCCGCTTCCTTGGCAAACCACATCTCATGGGTTACAACAACCATAGTCATCCCTTCTTTTGCTAAATCTTCCATTACCACTAAAACCTCTCCTACTAGTTCAGGATCAAGGGCAGATGTAGGTTCATCAAATAATAAAACCTTCGGTTGCATTGCCAAGGCCCTTGCTATGGCAACCCTCTGCTTTTGCCCACCTGATATCATACTAGGATAAACATTAGCTTTATCTTCTAAGCCAACTTTTTGCAATAAATCATGACCTAGTTCAAAGGCTTCAGCTTTAGGCATCCCTTTGACCTGGGTGGGCCCCTCTAGTACATTTTGCAAAACCGTCATATGGGGAAATAGATTAAAGTGCTGAAAGACCATGCCAACCTCTTGCCTAATTAGATGCAGGTCTTTTCTTTTGGGTTTAACCTCTTTTCCTTCTATGAATATTTGTCCTTTTTGTGCTATTTCTAAGAAATTGATACATCTTAGAAGGGTACTTTTCCCTGAGCCACTAGCTCCTATTACAACTACACATTCTTTCTCCTTCACAGACATATCTATATCTTTAAGAACATGGAGTTTTCCAAACCACTTGTTTAGCTTTTTTACCTCTATCATGAATAGCTCACTCCTTAGCCCCTATAATCGCTTACTTGCAAGCGACGTTCTATACTTGATACTATTATAGTTAAAACTGAAGTCATGATTAGATAATAGACTGCAGCAATAATCAACATTTCCATCAGCAGATACTGGGAAGACCCTATTTGTCTACTACGTAAAAGCAACTCTCTCACAGCTACAGTACTGGCCAGGGAAGAGTCCTTTAATGCAATAATAAACTGGTTCCCCAGAGGTGGTACTGACCTCTTAAAGGCTTGAGGCAAAATAACTCTTTTCATGGCTTGCCATGGAGTCATGCCTAAGGACAGCGCAGCTTCAGTTTGGCCGCGATCAATTGATTGAATAGAGCCCCTGAAAATTTCGGCTATATATGCTCCGTTATGAATGCCCAATGCTATTACAGCTGATGGAAGACCTGGAATATTGACAATGCTGGCAAAGCCGTAATATATTATCCAAAGCTGCAATAATAAAGGGGTGCCACGAATCATCCAAATATATAATTGAGCAGGCTTGTTTAATATCTTTAATTTTGAAATTCTCATTAAAGCAACAATTAATCCTAAAATAAGACCTACGAGTATACCAAGAGTTGTTAATTGTAAAGTAAGCCAAGCAGCTTCATAAAAAGTAGGGAAATATTTTGGTATAGCACTAAAATCATAAGGTAAGTTAAACATTTCTCCATCTCCCTTTTAAAAAAACGAGCACGGCACACTGTGGAGCCGCGCTCTCATCAGATCTTTTATTTTACAGTAATGTCTTCTCCTTCATGCCATTCTTCACTTATCTTTGTTAAAGTTCCATCAGCATGCATTCCTTCTAATATTTCGTTAAGCTTTTCTAATAGCTCTACATCATCTTTATGGACAGCTATGCCCATTTCTTCAGTACGGAGCAGTTCTCCTACCATTACCAACTCGTCTCCGCCTCTAATTTCTCTCATTGCGCCCATACCAACCAAGCGGTCAGTTATAACACCATCAACCCGACCAGTTACTAATTCGCTTAGGGTTAAGTTGTCATCATCATAAAGTTCAACTGTTGCCCCTAAGCTTTCTACGTCACCTTCAAAAGTTGTTCCTGTAGCTATAGCAATTGACTTGCCTTCCATTTCACTAGGATCTGTGATTCCTGAATCTTTTCGAACTATTAGCTGAGCTCCTGAATAGTAGTAAGGAACAGTAAAGTTTACCTCTTCTAAGCGATCTGGGGTAATAGCCATACTCCCTAAAATACCATCGTAGCGCCCGGCTCTAAGTCCTTCAATAAGCCCAGCCCATTCACCAGTTACATAATTCAATTCTACTCCTAACCTTTTGGCTATAGCCGCCCCTGTATCTACATCAAAACCAACTAACTCATCATTTTCATCAAAGAAGTTGAATGGAGGATATCCACCACTACCAACGACAGTAAGTTCTCCTGCTTCTAGAACTCTATCCAAGCTATTTTCTACATCCTCAACTGGATCTTCATTATTTACATCATTATTATTTTCTGTTCCAGGATCTTCACTACACCCCACTAAAGCCAATGAAAAAATCAACATCATTATCATTATTAAAAGTAATCCTTGTTTACGTAACACTCCAAAACACTCCTCTTTATTTTAAGTTTATAGTAATCCTATAAGTGAACTAACCAAAACCTTTCAAAAACTCCCTGCTCACCTCCCAACTATCTCTATATAAGTAATTTTATGCCTTTTGAAGAACACAAAAAACCTAGATACTCTAACTCTTTCTGCCTTAAATCAGAAAGAGAGTTAGAGTGTCTAGGTTTCGCCTCCCGACTCACCTTAAGCCATACGTTATTGCCGTATAGCCTTTTATTAGCCCAGTCTAAAAACGAACTAATAAAGACCCCAGTTCTCTAGTGTCAAAGATTTTTCCACCTCAAGTTTTGCTTTTCTTATTACAGTTTAATGCTTACTCATACCCGCTAACTAGCGTGTATAAGCTCACATTACTTAAGCTACTGCTTGAGAGTAATTCACCTTTATAATGCTCATTTAAATTGCATAAATATTATACACGCATACCCTTGATTTGTCAATCAAAATCCTCCCTCGGACCAGCCTAAATTATACCAAATAACCCATTAACATGGTAGCTACAGTAAAATAAATAGTAAGGCCTAGTATATCATTAATAGTAGTAATAAACGGGCCTGAAGCAACAGCTGGGTCAATCTTTAGTTTTGCTATGATAAGGGGAACTATTGTCCCAGCAAGCGTTGCTACAAATAGTGTAATCCATAAGGCTAGTCCAATTACAAACCCCAAAACAATGTTTTTCTGCCAAACTGCTGCAATAAAGCTAATTAATATTCCATTTGTTGTAGCTATTATTAAACCAACACCTGCTTCTCGTTTTATAAGCCTTAAAGTATCCTTGCCAGCAAATTGTCCTGTAGCTAAGCCTCTTATCACTACTGCCAAGGACTGTGTTCCAGTATTTCCTGCCATTCCTGCTATAACAGGAATAAAGAATGAAAGAACTACAACTGCCTCTAGTGTATCCTCAAATTGTGCGATAATGTTACCTGAGAAAATACCTATACAAAGCAAGAGGGCGAGCCATGGAATTCTTTTTTTAGCAGCATCAAAAGCATTAACATTTATATCCAAAATTCCCGCTTCACCACCACCAATACCTCCTAGCTTTGCCATATCCTCTGAAGCTTCTTCAGCTAGTACATCCATTGCATCATCAACTGTGATAATACCTACTAGTACCTGGTGTTTATCAACAACCGGTACTGCAAGAAAGTCATATCTATCTATAAGGTTGGCCACTTCTTCTTGATCCATATCAATTGGAACTGAAACAACTCGTTCATACATGATGTCATAAATTTTAGTCTCAGGACTGGCTATTATTAAGTCTCTAAGTGAGAGAACACCTTTTAATCTTCCGTCTTCATCTACAACATATAAATAATAGACAGTTTCTGCGTCTGGAGCTATTTTTCTGAGTTTTTTAATCGACTCATCAGCAGTAAAGTATTCTGGTAATACAATATATTCTGTCGTCATTAGACCACCAGCAGTATTTTCTGGGTGCTCCATTAGTTCACGCAGATCAGCTTCTTCTTTATCATCCATTAAGTTTAAAACTTGATTTAATCTTTCTTCATCCAAATCTCCAAGTAAGTCAGCTGCATCGTCGGATGGCATTTCAACAATAATCTTGGAATATCTTTCTATACCAAGTTCATCTATAATCAGCTTTTGCTGTTCTATTTCAATCTCCTGTATTATTTCTGCCATCTCTTCATCTGTCAAAATTTCAGCCAAGAGCCTTCTATTTTCTTTAGATAATAGCATTAAAATTTGTGCTTGATCATAGGGATGAATTTCGCCAAAAATCTCCCTGAGCTCGTCCTTGTTACCTTGTGAAAGGTTCAGGACTATTGAATCAAACGTCCCATTATACGAAACCATAGAAAATTCCTCCTTTATTACCCCCTTAGAAAGAAATTTTCTCCTCAGGGGTTGGTAAACCCATAGAATTAGTTTTAGCTATAAAAATAGTTTTAACTATTAACATAGCATTAAACAGAGTTTGATTTTGAATATGCAAACCCGTACCATCGTCCATGACTTTTACCACCCCTTTCCTAATCTCCACAACAAAAAAGACCTCTCTTTTGTAAAAGGGAAGGCCTTTTGATTATAACCAGAAACACCTTCCTCAACTCATTGAGCTTTGACACTGTATGACGTAGAGTTATCAACTCATCCACCTTAAACAAAGCCTTAATCCGGCAGTGCTTGTTCTACCCGTTGGCGTCTCTCGACATTTCCGGGCAGTGGACTATGTTCATACAGTAGCCTCACCTAACGAGGATTAGTTTTTATCTCACACTAATAATTTATCATATCCTTTTAAATGGGTCAATTTTTTTCACTATATTTATTACTTTTTTGAGGCTAGATCGTAAACTTTTATATTTTATACTCGGCATGCTTTTAGAAAGCATTTTTCTTAGAGGTTTTGTAATCCACATAAGGAATATACTTATTAACCCAACTAAGTACAAAAATAATTTAGAAAGTATTTTAAATGGAAATAAAATAACTGCTACAATAATATCCAACGTTTTTGCTATAAAATTTAGTAAAAAGCGATAAAAAAGCTTTAGATATTTAGAAAACACAATATAATAAACTAAGGTTCCTAATGCTATCCCTAGGAATACATAAAACCTTACTTCTCCCCAATTTGTATAAATCAGGGTAACAAAAACAAGAAGTATCATAAAAAGCCATATAAAAAGATCACCTATATGGATAAATACTTTTTTTGGTTTTATAAAGCATCGTAATATATAGTAAAAATCAAAGATGGCGCCCATAATTAAACCTAGCCCTACAGTTACAAAAAAACTAATTATCTGTTGATCTAATGTAGTCACTTTATGTCACCATTGTTCTTACTTTAAGATTCGTTTAATAAAGTTTTTTCTTCTTGCCCCTGCTTCCTCACTATAGAGAAGGTTTTCTGCTAAACCAATAACCTGCAGGCTTCCGTCTTCTAAATTCAAGCTATTTATGTTTAAGTCGCTCCCCCTAATTATTAAATCACCCATGGACGTTTCCAAAACTATTTCCTTGTCATCATAACTGATTACATGCTTTACTCCGGTAACCTTAACAATCTTTCTATCCTTAACTTCTAAAATATGACCTTTGAAATGATCCATAATGATTATCCCCCCTTTCATTAATGGATATTACAACTTTTTGGTTTTAGAACATCAAAAATATACAGTTGACTACCCGTTAGCTACACTTTATTATAAAACTGACTTTATGATTAAATATTTACAAGGTACAGGAGGCAAAATGTTATATATAATCACTTTTTCTTCAACATACCAAGCTTTAAACTTTGAAAAGAAATTTCTCAGCACCAAGCTAATTTTTACATTGCGGCCAGTTCCAAGAGAAATTAGTTCAAGTTGTGGTATAGCTGCTCAAATAGAAACTGATGAAAATGCTATTGATAGTATTTGGGAGGAATGCATAGTTGATAGAATGGAACCGGACGGGCTATACTCCTTAGTAAGTTTAAATAACAAAAATATTATCAAACTCATAAAGAAAAGGCAGGTTTAACCTGCCTTTTACTTTAGTCCCAAAGATCTTCTATTGTAACATTATTAAAGAAATACTTTACAATGTCTTCTGGAGTTTCTCCCTGCTCAGCCATAGCCCGTGCACCCCATTGACTTAATCCTACTCCATGTCCATACCCCTGACCGGAAACTACCAACTCGCCACCTGAAATGCTAATCTCATTCCAAAGGGTAGAACGCATCTCTGTACTTCCAAGAGCTAATCTCAGACCAGGCCCACTTATAGTAACCTCACCTAATTTAACTTTTGTAGCTCTACCAGATGGCCCCTCTTCTACTACTTCAACAGTACTTATTTCACCTGGATCACTACCTACAGCTTCTTGTACTGCTTCCCTAACCTGTGATATTGGAAAGCTAGCCGTCCAGGATTTGTTCTCTGGTAATGTTATCTCAAAGCCTGGGTCCTCCACACTATGAATGTAGGGTGCTTCTTCTGTAAAAGCAAGACCTTCTGCGGCACTTGCAGCTGTCAAGCCTCCACCATCAGCATGAAACCATCCATTGATTAGATTGCCTTCGTACGATGCAACCTGTCCCCGTGTATCTGCAACAGCCTGCTTGACATTTTCATTAATCCTATCCGCATCGTAGGCTTGAAATTCTTCAATGTCTGTAGAAGCATCTGTACCCCTTTCTTCAACCCCACCTTCCTCCATCTTCTTCATGGTAAAAGTTCTTGCAACTATTGCTTGAGCAGCTAAGGCTTCACTAGGCCATTGTGGATCCATTTCTGCGGCCACAACTCCCTTAAGGTATTCCTCTAACCTCATATCCTGGACATCTCCAGTTTCGACGAAATAAACGCTCAAAGTTGGCTCTTCCTGATACCTCTGATTTAATGGACTTGGTCCTGCATTAGGTTTACGTGCAGGACATCCTGTAGCACTAATTAAAAAAACAACCACAATAAGTAATATAAATATTTTTCTCTTAGACATGTTAAAACCCCTCCAAATTTTTTTAATGATAGGATAGCTTCAATGAATTACCTAAAATTAGTATTATCGGAAGGGGCTAACTTTATCCATAATATTCTATCTGGGTTAAGACCCCCACTTCTTTTAAGGAAAGGGGACACACCTGTGAGTAGAACCGGGGATGTCCCCAATCTGGCTAAATCAGGTGGAGTAGAGTCTCCATCTGCTTCCCCGATATTCAGCTTTGGCTAAACGAGTTCGCCTATATTTCTTCATACATTTTTTTTGCTTCTTCAGTCGAAGCTGTTTTTGGTGTATCTAAGACTCTCACCTTAAGAACTCTAGTTCCAAAATCTAAACTCAGTTCATCCTGGGGCTTAACTTCAGTACCTGCCTTTGCAGGACGACCGTTAATAAGAATTTTTCCCGCGTCACATACTTCCTTTGCAAGTGTCCTTCTTTTAATAACTCTTGATACTTTTAAAAACTTATCTAGTCTCAATATATTTCCTCCTCTTAACGAAAAGGGCGCACCAAAAAATCAGGCACCATTGGCGCCTGATTCTTTGTTAGCCTGTTACTCTTTCTTTTAAAGCCTTACCAGGCTTGAAAGCAGGTACTTTTGTTGCTGGGATTTTAATTTCATCACCAGTTTTTGGATTTCTACCAATACGAGCAGCCCTATCTCTCACTTCAAATGTTCCAAATCCCACTAACTGAACCTTGTCACCAGCAGCTAACGCTTCTTCAATTGCTGCAAAAGTAGCATTTACAGCTTTTTCAGCATCCTTTTTAGTAACTTCTGCTACTTCTGCCACTTTCGCAACTAATTCCATTTTATTCAAACTGAATCCCTCCTAGTTTATATATGTATAAGAGTCTTTTAAGCTAATTCGAGAAATACCCAAGATATCCTGCTTTTAATAGAAATTTTCTTAAAAAAATACCAATTTATTCATTTTTTTTTGCTTCTTCCCAAAGCTTATCCAGATATTGCAGGTTTAATTCGTCCCAATCTAATTTTTTTTGAGCTATATGCTTCTCTATATAAGCAAACCTTTTTATAAATTTATCATTAGTATACTGTAATGCTTTTTCAGGATCGATCCTATAAAACCTACATATATTGACTAATGCAAAAAGGATGTCTCCCATTTCCTCTTGTCTTCTGGTATGGTTATTTAACTCAACAGCCTCTTCAAATTCATGAAGTTCTTCTTTAACTTTCAACCATGGGCCATCTATATCTGGCCAATCAAATCCGACCCTGGTTGCCTTTTTTTGAATTTTTTCAGCTCGAGGTAAAGCTGGAAGGTTCTTTGGAATATCTCCTAACAACGTTACTTTAGCCTCTGCGTTTGCCTTTTCTTGTTCTTTTATATCTTCCCAATTCACTTCTACTTCTCCAGCAGATTCAACCTGCACCCCTGCAAAAACATGAGGATGGCGTCTGATTAGCTTTTCAGTTATCCCACTAATTACATCATTAATGTCAAATTGGTTCTTTTCTACTGCTATTTGAGTATGAAATACTACCTGTAATAGTAAGTCTCCCAATTCTTCACATAATTTATTCATATTTTTCTCATCAATAGCATCTAAAACCTCATAGGCTTCTTCGATTAGATACTTTTTTAAAGAGTTGTGGTTTTGTTCTTGATCCCAAGGGCATCCATTAGGCCCTCTTAGCTTGTCCATTACTTCAACAAGCGGATCAAGACAATAGGCAGGATAAACAGTACTATTATAATCTTGGATCTTGTTTCCGGCATCTTGCTCCTTAAATGCTGGTATATATAAACTTGTTAAATGGTCAATCCAGTCTAGTCTATCTAGTTGATATAGAGGTACCTCAACTATTATTTCTTGGTCGGATATCCCAGCACCTTTAACTACCCTTATTGCATGTTCTTCTGGATAATAATCCATTAATGTTAATTTTAATTCTGAGGCAACCATTTTATTATAAACTTGCGTGAATAATAAGGGTAGCTTCCCATTTAAGCTTTTTTCATTAAAATTTAGGGCATCTAATATTACAAGCCCATCACACGGATCTATTCGTAGTGCTGTATAGACCGCTTCTAAACCACTAGGGGCTGTGATTAGGTCAATCTCAATATCACTTACTTTCTTAATAAGTAGCTTAACAGTTTTCTCGGCAACCATTGGGTTTCCTGGCACACCATATATAATCTCATTTTGACTTTCTTTTACCTTTGAAATTAATACTTCTACAATCTCATTGTACACATCTTCAAATGCATTGTGCTTCTCATAAATAGTATCAAAGCTTTTAAATTTAATACCCAACATCCTTAATTCTTCTACTACAGGGTGTTGTTCAGTTCTTAAAAAAATAGGAAGGTCAGCCTTCAAAATCTTTAAATTTTTAACAGGCAGCAAATCAATACCACCAGGGCCTAGTCCTAAAACAGTTATTTTCATTTTTATCTCCTCACAATTTTGAATCTAAGCAATAACTTTGTTATTTTAATACCCACACCAGGTATCATTTCTAGATCAGATGCCTTGACTCCTCCAAAAAATAGTATAACCAATCCATAGGTTATTCCTCCTATTATTATAGAAACTAAAACGGTCAAGCTGTTTCCTACTCTATTAATTAATGAACCATATATCCATAACACAGAAAAACTCATGATAATAACTCCAATTAATGGTACTACAATACTTTTATACAACGCAATACTAAAACCTGTATTTTTTTTCAAATCACGGTAATTTAACAATAATGCAACTGAGAAACCCACAACAGTAGCAATTCCTGCACCTTTTATTTCTATTAGCGGTATTCCCACCAATATATAGTTTAATAAACCCTTTAACATGATACCGATTAAGAGGTTTTTTACAGGCAAATAGGTTTTACCTGTACCCTGCAAAGCACCACTTGTAGTTTGATATAGTCCAAGGAGGAGGGTGGCAGGGGCAAGGACTGCTATACTGACACCAACCTCTGCAATATCATAAAGAAGTATAGCAATAGGAGTAGCTAATAACCATAATCCAACTGCAGCTGGAATGCATAATAAACAAGTTATCCATAAAGCTACTCCTATTCTTTTGTTAACCTGCTGGATATTTTTATTCGCCATTGCCTCAGAAATTGCAGGCACAAGGCTAACCGCTAAAGAAATAGTTATAATGGTGGGCAAATTAATTAAAGTATTAGCCATTCCAGAAAATTGACCAAATAACTCTGTTGCTCTAGCTATGGAATAACCAGCTGCTTGCAGTCTTAACGGAACAATGGTAGCATCTATTAATTGCATTACAGGCATTACTAAACCGCCTATGGAAAGGGGAACTGCTATTAGTGCAATTCTTATCATTATAGATAGGATAGACTCTTTTTTAATGAAATTGTAAGACGATGGCTTGCCTATACCCTTAGCTCTATGAACTAAGTAGAATATTATCAAAATTACAACGGCTGCAAGACTCCCTGTCACAGCACCAAAGGTTGCACCAGCTGCAGCAAATTCAATACCGTAAGGAAGCAAGAAATAGGCAAGGCCTACTACAGTTATTACCCTGACTAGTTGTTCAAACACTTGAGATAAGGCGGTAGGAACCATAGTCTGATTTCCTTGAAAGTATCCCCTAAAAGCTGAACTTATGGCTGTTATAAAAATTGCAGGGGAAATAGCTATAATTGCAAAGAAGGCCCTTTCATCGTATAAAATATTTCCTGCAAGCCAAAAGGAATTTAAATATAAAAGTACTGAAAAAAATGCTCCGATTATAGATAATAGTATTAAGGATACCCAAAATACCCTTTTTCCTCCTTGATAATCTCCTCTAGCATTTTTCTCTGCAACTAAGATCGATATGGCAACTGGTATCCCAGCAGTAGATAGTGCAAGAATCATTGTATATACAGGATATGCCATCTGGTATAGACCCATACCTTCTCCACCGATTAGTCTAGCTAAAGGTATTCTATATAAAGCACCCATTAATTTTACAATTAACCCAGCAATGGATAAAATAAATGCTCCTTTCAGAAAGTTTTGACCCGTCATATATTTACCGCCTTTTCCTCTTTATCCGATCAAGAATCCTGTTTATAATATCTTATAACGGAGTACTAAAAAATAGAAATAAAAAAAGTGGCCAAAGCCACTTAATTCTATCAAAGCCATATATAGAAACGAAAACTCACACTAAAATAAAATTTATCTACTGTTCCATCTGTTTTGCTAAAAAACCTGCAGCTGTTTCTGCTAATTTCAATTCCATGTCACCCATTTTCTGTCCTGGCTCTTTTGTGCATAATATTACAGCACCGATAGGATCCCCTTCAGCAATAATTGGAGCTATCACTTCAGAAGTAAACTTGCAGTCTTCTTCATCTTCTATAATGGCGCATTCCTTGCACAAATTGTGCTTTCCTGGGTCATTAATAAGCACAGATTTTCTATCTTCCATGACCTTTTCTACCGCTGCGCCAATAGGTTTGTTTAGAAACTCTTTTTTAGGAGCCCCTGAAACAGCTATTATGGTATCTCTATCTGCAATACAAGCTATATGACCAATTGCTTCATAGAGTGAATCAGCATATTCCTTAGCAAAATCTCCTAATTCACCTATAGGAGAATACTTTTTCAAAATAACTTCGCCTTCTCGGTCAACGAATATTTCTAAAGGATCACCTTCACGAATTCTAAGTGTTCGGCGTATCTCTTTTGGTATTACTACTCTACCTAGGTCATCAATTCGCCTGACAATTCCTGTGGCTTTCATAAATTCTTTCTCCCTCCTTTTCATCAAGGTTAAAGCCTGTAAGATCTTTATATTGTTAGTATATAACTGCCAACATCCATTTATTCTTTTTTTTCCATCCTTAAATCAAAAGTTAAAGATAAAAGTAATGGAAATAATAAAAATCACTCTCCTTTTTATCCAAAGTATTCTATATGGGTTAAGACTCTATAAGTGGGATCTACATCAGGTGGAGTAGAGTCCCCATCTAATGGCCCGTTGTTCAGCCTTAGCTGAACGAGTTTACTGTCTATATTTACCCTACAGAAGAATATTTTGTTTTTCTTATATTGCCCTGTGGAGAAAAATATATGCAAAAACAAATATAAAAGGAGCCCTATTAGGCTCCTTTTATATTAGTTGTTTTCTGTTTCCTCTTCTGTTTCCTCTTCTATTTCCTCTTCTATCAATAAATTATCAATCTCAGCATCTGCATAAATTTTGCTGAAGTATTCATCAAAGACTATATTTTTTTCACCATTTAAAACATATGCTTCTATGTCTTCTTTTAGCTTTTCATAGTCTTCAATTTTATCTTCTGCAAAGATAATATGATAACCGAAACTTGATTCAACAGGATCTTGACTATATTCACCAACAGACAGTTCATAAGCGCCCTTGGTAAACTTTGGATCCAGATTCGTATCATTTTCAGTAAAGTAATACTCCATTGTGCCTCCACTTTCTGCAGCACCTGGCTCATCACTATATTCTTTTGCAAGCTCAGAGAAATCTTCCCCTGAATTAAGCCTTGTAATTAATTCTTGTGCTTTTTCCTTAGCTACTTGTCTTTCCTCATCAGTTGCTGTGTCTTCTCTGGCCTCAATCAAAATATGGCTTACCTTCATGGTTATTAAATATTCCTTATTTTCTTCGTAAAATTCAATAAATTCTTCTTCTTCAGCAGTAACTTCACTAGTTACTTTATTAAATAATGCTTCCATTATTAGCTGTTGTTCCAACATATCTTTTACATCTTGTTCTGTAAGAAAACTCTCCGCTAAAGCTTTGCTAAAGTTTTCCTCACCCATTGATTCCTTAATACTATCAAGTTCATCTTCCACTTGTCCACTTTCAAGGGTAATACCTTCTGCCTCCGCAGCCTGCTCCATTAAAGTATATTCAATCATTTCGCTGAGAAGCTGTTTCCTAAATTCATCCTTCTGAGCCTCACCATCTTCTCCTTCAAATGTATATCCTTGACTTTCCATGGATTTTATATACTTGTCTAATTTGTCTTCTAAAACATCGGATTTTAATTCTTCCCCATTTACAAAGGCTACTACCTCATCCTTTTGTCTACAAGCAGTAAATGTGAAAGCAACTAGGAATAACAATAAAATAATAAATAACTTAAATCTAATAGATTTCAAGTCTAGCCACCCTCTCTATAATTAAATTACCTAAATACAGTCTTATGCCATTATAACAGTGCTAATGATTTCCTTCAAGAGCTGCTAGCTTAAGAAAAATATTTTCCAGAAAATCTAGTATTTGTTTTTGGCTTAATTTACTGGTCCTTAATTTAATCATCAAGCCTTTTGCTCCCGAAAAAGTTAACCTTCTATCCATTCCCTTTGCCAGTTCGAACAACTTTTCCCCTTTAATAATAAAGTCTGGAGCGAAGGCAATTTCTATCTCATCCCCTACATGCTTTATCTTTATTACCTTGAATTTCTTAGCAATCACTTTGATTCTTGTAAGGGTAATTAAATTATTACTTTCTACTGGCATTTCTCCATATCTGTCAATTAAACTCTCCTCTATACTTTTAACCTCTTCAAGGCTCTCGCAATTTCCTAAGTTCTGATATACATCCATTATTTGACTGCTGTCTGGTACGTACTTATTAGACACATATGCCGAAACATTTACTTCCATTTCAAGAGTTTCTTGAAGGTTTTCATGCTGTCTTTCTCCCTTCAATTGTCTAACAGAATCCTCTAATAAGCGACAGTACAAATCAAAACCAATTGCTATCATATGCCCATGTTGCTCTGGTCCAAGAATGTTTCCTGCTCCACGGATTTCCAAATCCCGTTTCGCAATTTTAAATCCTGATCCAAATTCTGTAAACTCCCTGATAGCTCCCAGCCTTTTCTCTGCCTGCTGGTTTAATATCTTATTTTTTTTATAAGTAAAATAAGCATAAGCAATTCTATTTGTTCTTCCGACTCTACCTCTAATCTGATATAACTGGGAAAGGCCCAGTTTATCTGCTTCATCTACAATTAGAGTGTTAACATTGGAGATATCCAACCCATTTTCAACTATCGTAGTACAAAGTAACACATGGTGATTACCTTCAATAAAGTCTAACATTACCTGCTCAAGCTCATCCTCTTTCATCCTACCGTGTGCTACCCCTATAGATGCCTCGGGTACCATTTTCCCCAGGTGTAGTTTTACCTTAAGGATATCCTCAATTTTATTATGAATATAATATACCTGCCCTCCCCTATCTAACTCCTTACGGATGGCATCTCTTACAAGGTTATCACTATATTCAATTACGTATGTTTGTACAGGATATCTGTCTTCAGGTGGTGTTTCGATAACACTCATATCTCTAACTCCAGCAAGAGCCATATGCATAGTCCTTGGGATGGGTGTAGCTGTTAAAGTTAATACATCAACATTTTTTCTGATTTGTTTAATTTTTTCCTTATGACTAACTCCAAATCTTTGTTCTTCATCTACTACTAACAGCCCCAGATTTTTAAATTTTATATCGCCGGAAAGAAGTCGGTGTGTACCAATTACAATATCTACAAGACCTTTTTCTGTCCCTTCCACAACTCCCCTTTGTTCTTTAGCAGTTCTAAACCTACTTAAGGTATCTATTACAACTGGAAAATCTGCAAATCTTTCTGTAAATGTTTGATAATGCTGCTGCGCCAGAACTGTGGTTGGTACCAAAACAGCAACCTGCTTAGAATCCATAACAGCCTTAAAGGCAGCTCGTAATGCAATTTCTGTTTTTCCATAGCCCACATCACCGCATATTAGCCTATCCATTGGCTTTTTCTTCTGCATATCCATTTTTGTATCTTTGATTGCCTTTAACTGATCAGGGGTTTCAGAATAGGGGAAAGAATCCTCAAATAATTCCTGAAGATTATCATCAGGTGGAAATGTGTATCCTTCTACAGATTCTCTGGTAGCATACAATTCCAGAAGCTGTTTAGCCATTTCCCGAACAGATTCCTTTACTCGAGTCTTAACCTTTTGCCAGTCAGTACCACCTAGTTTATGAAGCTTTGGTCTATGTCCCTCTGCTCCCACATACTTTTGTATCAATTCTACCTGATCTGTTGGCACATAAAGTTTATCTTGTCCTGCATATTGTATATTCAAATAATCTCTAAAAACCCCACCAATCCTAAGATGTTCAATACCTAAATACTTTCCAATACCATGTTGCACATGAACAACAAAGTCACCCACCTTAAGCTCCCCGTGATGACCTATTTTAGCGCCGTCTTTAAATGTCCGAAGAACTTTTGTAAGTTTCTTTCTGCCAAATAGTTCTTCATCAGACACTACAACTAGCTTGATAGATGGAATTTCAAATCCTTTGCCAAAATTACCAATAGCTATAAAAGACTTTTGATTTATTTCATCTACAGAAGTGATGTTTTTTATAAATGGGATTTCTATTTTTTCTTTCCATAAATATTCCTTAAGCCGTACTGCCCTTTCATTAGACGACACAGTTAAAGCTACTGTATAGCCTCTTTTTTTCCATGCCTTATACTCATCTAGTAAGAGATTTATCTTTCCATGAAAGGGAGGTACACTTTTTCCAGTAAAGCTTAATATATTTACTAACTCTGTCTGTGGTATTTCCCTTGGTAAGGCTGATAAATAGGTCACATTTTGGCTTTTAAAAAACTCCATTATTTCCTGACTGCTATATTCAGTATCTTTTAATTCTGGTAGAGCTTTTCCAAGACCCAGTAACTCTGTTAAATTAGTGAGCCTTTCTTCTTCTGTTCTTCTTAATGTTTCTATAACCCTAATGGGTTCACTTACAAATATTAATGACCCTTTTTTGAAATAATCGATGATAGATACCTGGTTTTCATAAAAAAATGGCTGTAATTTATCCATATCAGCTGACCAGAGATCATTTTTCAAATAGCTCAACCACTCATCAACTAGGTCTTTAAGTTTCCTTGCAGCATTGCGTTTTCCTTTTCTGGCTAATCTTTGGATATACTCCTCTCCATAAAGTGTTAGCCTTTTTATTGCCCTTTCCCTTGTTTCTTTATCAGCAAGGAGCTCTTTCGCAGGATGAATATAAAAGCTTTGTAAGTGTCCCTTGGATCTTTGAGAAACAGCATCAAAGTATCTCATTGTTTCAATTTGGTCATCAAAAAACTCTATCCTTATAGGGTTACCTTGGTTCAACGGATAGATATCAAAAATATCACCCCTGATACTAAATTGAGCTGAACCTTGTACAAGGTCTACCCTTTCATACCCTAAATAAATTAATTTATTACTTAATTCATAGTGGGGATAAGTATCTCCAACTTTTATATTTATTTGGGATTTTCCAAAGATTTCTATAGGAATCATTTTCTGTGTTAAGGTTTCTATAGGTAACACTAAACAATTTAGCTCACCATTAACAATCCTAGATAGAACTTTCATTCTTTCTTCTGACAATTCATGACTTCTAGCAAAAAGACCATGAAGAAGAATCTCTCTAGGAGGAAGATAATCCACTTCACCTTCACCAAAAAAGTTTAGCAAGTCAAACATCATGTTTTTGGCATCTGCAACAGTCTCAGTAATAATAACTAGCGGTTTTTGAGTCTTATGTGCCGTTGCTCCAATCCAGTAACTTTGTTGACTATCTGTCAATCCATGTATTAGCTGCCCAGCAGATTTCTGTAAACCCTTTATATAAGCCTTGAAGTCTTCGTCCTTATGTAGCATTTTGCTAATTTCTTTTACAATCAAAACAAATCACCTCATAATCCATCTGTCAGCAACATTGAGGAAAAAATCATTGTACAAATATATCATGATTTTTGCACCACAATATTTATCACCAATCTATTCCACAAAATGTGTATTATCACAGCTATTAAAAAGGCTATAAAAATATTACCTATTAATATGTATGACCCATATGTAATTATACCCAAAATAGTATGAGAAGCAAGGCTTACTATAGCCACCGTGCTATTGTTTGTATTTCTATAGTCTATTAGTGCTTCTACAAAGCCAAATACAATATGGGTCAGAATTATGGAGGTATTAAAGAATAATGCCATTCCTGTTTTAAACAATTCTTCAGTAAAAGGCCCAAAGAATACTACTCCTTTAAGGCCTTCTTTTGAAAGAATTAATTTGTTAACAACCCATGCCATGAAACTAGCAAACAAACCCGTTAAGATAAAATCCATAGTTTTCTCCTGCTTTGTTTAATAGCTAAGTTCTATAGCTTTTATTATATAGATTCATAACTTTTTCTACATCCCCAGCTAGTAATTTTTCAACAGCTTCTGAAGCTTTAGGAATTACTTCTTTTATTATATCCCATTCAGTTTTGTTAAAAATACCTAAAACATGGTCTATTGCATGGTCTGCATCTCTACCTATTCCCACTTTGACCCGAATGATTTCATTAGTGGCTAGGTGATTAATAATGGATTGGATTCCCTTGTGTCCTCCTGAAGATCCCGCAGGCCTTATTCTAATTGTGCCCACTTCCAAATCTAGATCATCATAAACTATAATTACATCTTCTATAGGTATTTTATAAAAATTAACCAGACTACCAACACATACTCCACTTAAGTTCATATATGTCTGAGGTTTAACTAATATTACTTTTTCACCATGATAGTAGCTTTCAGCAATTAAACCCTTTTCTTTAGTCTTATTAAACTCTACGTTCCACATATCAGCAATGTAATCCACAACCATGAATCCTACATTGTGTCTAGTTGCCTCATATTTTTTTCCAGGATTACCCAATCCGGCAATTAATTTCACCTTATTCACCACCATAGTTAAAAACCTGGCATTATCACCAGGTTTTTAAAGGAATTGTATTCACTTTACTCGGCATCTTCAGCTTCTGGCGTCTCTTCTCCTAGACCTCCTGCTTCAGTTTCTTCCTCTTCAGTTTCTTCTGCTTGAGGTGAAGCTATACTAACAATTACCGTATTGGGGTCTTCAACAATTTCAACATCCTCAGTTGTTTGAATCTGAGAAACTAAGATACTATCCCCAATGTTAAGATTAGATATATCTACTTCAATTGAAGAAGGAATGTCACTAGGTAAACAACGAATATCCAGTTCCCTTAGCATGTGCTGGAGCATTCCACCTTCGGCTATTCCTATGCAATCTCCTACTAAAGAAATAGGAACAACTGTATTTAGCTTTTCTGACATAGACACTTGATAGAAGTCAATATGTGACAAAGTACCTTTAACTGGATGCCTTTGGACTTCTTTTAGAATAACATTATAATCTTCAATACTTCCTTCCTTATCCAAAGACATTCTTGCAAAAACGTTCTCTCCACCTTGAGCTATAATCTTGTCCATTTCCTTTTCAGAAACAACAATTGAAGTATTTTCAACTTCTTTACCGTATAATACGGCCGGAACGAAACTCTGTCCTCTCATTCTATTATTAGAACCTTTTGTTTGTTCACTACGCATTTTTGCTTCTATTAGTACAGTTTCCATTTTTTAACACCTCTTTAAAGATTCACTTTATTTATTAGTGTAACCTAATTTTAGCATAATACATCTAGCTTGTGAATATTATCTTCCAAAGGACTCTTGAAGGAGGATAATATGTCATGAAATTTACTGGTAAAAACGTTCAAGGTAAAATAATCATAAGTTTACAAAATGGACAACAAATTGGAAAACTCAAGGGACTTATTATCAACCCTGACAACATTACTGTTGCTGCCTTATTGCTTGAAAGCAAAGCACTTTTTAAAGATAAAATGATAATCTCCTATGATAAAGTACATAGCATTGATGAAATAATTACTGTTAAATATAGTAATTGTTTAGAAAGGGCATCTATAAAGTCACCCCTTGGAAAGCTAGTAAAACAAAAACTTAACTTTTTTGGAACACCAATAATCACAGAGGAGGGTTCCATTCTGGGATCGGTAGAAGATTTTATATTTGACGTTAAAACAGGTCAAATCAATAGTTTGCTAGTTAAAGGCAAAATTTATGAAAAAATCTTTAGGGGAAGTGCAGAACTACCTGTTTCTCAAGTTACTACCATTGGTAATGACGCCATCATAGCAAAAGCTGGTTCCAAGGAAGCACTTCTTTTATCAGAAGATGGTTTATCAGAAAAAATGGATTCATTAAAAGGCTCAAGTTCTAAATTATGGAACACAACAAAAGGTTCCACTATTAAATGGTCAAAACACTTATCAACCACTCTAAAAAACCTCACATCTCAAAAAGAAGAGAACCTCCAGGGCAATGATTGTTCCCCAGAAGAATTTACAGAAAATAAACAGGAAACACAAGACACTAAGAAATCCTAATCAAATAGCTTGCTTACTGATAGATGCTCATGTATTCTAATCATGGCTTCTCCTAATAAAGGTGCAATGGACAGCACCTTCATTTTGTTTGGTAATTTTGCTTCTTTGATAGGAATAGAGTTTGTAACCACAAACTCCTCAAATGGAGCATTTTCTATTCTCTCTAATGCTGGATCAGAAAGTACAGGATGGGTACAACAAGCATAAACCTTTTCGGCTCCCCTTTCTATCAAAGCAGCTGCACCGCCACATATGGTGCCGGCTGTATCTACAATATCATCAGTCATAATAACATTTTTCCCCTGTACCTTACCAATGATATTCATCACTTCCGCTTGATTCGGAGCAGGTCTTCTTTTATCAATAATTGCAATTTCAGATCCCAGCCTTTGCGCTAAATCCCTGGCCCTTGTAACACCACCAATATCAGGAGAAACAACAATAAAGTTTTCAAGTTTTTTCTTCTTAAAATATTCTGCCAAAATAGGTACACCAACTAGATGATCAAATGGTATATCAAAAAAGCCCTGAATTGCATTGGCATGTAAATCCATGGCAATCACTCTATTAGCACCTGCCGCAGTAATTAAATTAGCTACAAGCTTGGCAGATATTGGATCCCTAGCTTTAACCTTTCTTTCTTGACGTGCATAACCATAATAGGGAATTACAGCAGTTATTCTTTGAGCTGAGGCCCGTTTTAAAGCATCAATCATGATTAACAATTCCATAATATGCTCGTTGGCAGGACTGCTGGTAGGCTGAATTACATAAACGTCAGCTCCTCGTACGCTTTCATTTATTGCGATTGCAATTTCCCCATCTTTAAAACGTTGAATTTGTGAACAGCCAAGTGGCATACCCAGGTATTCAGATATTTCTTCTGCTAGACGAGGATGAGCATTACCAGTAAATAACTTTATCTTTTTTTTAAAACTATTCATTTTAAACCTCCGCTAACTCTACAAGATATGAACATAACAAGGTTCTATATTTTTTGACAAAATCCTCTATAATTCAACTTTTTATAATTTTTTCTTTTTATCTGCCCAATTCAATATGTTCCTCTGTTTTTGCCTAGCAACTGCTAAAGCTTCAGCTGGGACATCTCCCGTTATTGTAGAACCTGCTCCTATAGTTGCACTTTTTCCAATAGTAACCGGAGCTACTAAGCTTGTATTACTCCCTATAAATGATCCGTCCTCTAAGATAGTTTGCCACTTATCTTTACCGTCATAATTACAGGTGATTGTACCTGCACCTACATTAACATTCTCTCCAATATTGCAATCCCCTATATATGACAGGTGAGGAATTTTACTATTTCTATCCACAAAAGTCTTTTTCATTTCAACAAAGTCTCCAACTTTTACATTATCGGATAATTTTGTTCCTGGACGCAGATAACTAAATGGACCTATGGTACAATTTGAACCTATTTCTGCATCAATGGCTATTGTATTTTTAATATTAGTTGAATTATCTACAACAGTATTTTCTAATGTAGTATTTGGACCAATTAAACAATCTTCACCTATTTTAGTATTCCCTTTAAGATGACAAAAAGGAAAGACTACTGTATCCATACCTATTTCTACAGAATTTTCAATGTATGTAACCTCTGGATCAACAATGGTAACACCCTCTAGCATTAGTCTTTCATTTACCCTGTTTTTTATTACCTTTTCAGCTTGCGCTAACTGGATCCTGTTATTAATTCCCAAAATTTCAACCGGATTTTCAACAGGTATAGCTTCAACAGTTTGATTGTTTTTTACTAATATTTCTATAACATCAGTTAAATAGTATTCACCCTGCTTATTTTCAGGAGTGATTTCTTTAAGTGCTTTAAAGAGTAATTCCTTGTTAAAACAGTATGTGCCAGAATTTATTTCATTGATGTTTTTCTCTGTAAGAGATGCATCCTTTTCTTCAACTATTTTACTTACAAGACCCGCAGGGGTTCTCACTACTCTTCCATAATTTGTAGGATCGGAAATAATAGCTGACAAGATTGTTGCGGAAGCCTTTGTTGCCTGGTGGTGTAGCAGTAGCTTTTTTAAAGCTATTCCCGTTAATAATGGTGTGTCTCCACATAAAACAATAATAGTATCTATATCTTGACTAATGTAGTTTTCCCCTTGCATCACAGCATGACCTGTTCCAAGCTGCTCTTCCTGCAAAGCATAGTTAAACTTATCTCCCAATTTCGCTTTTATTTCATCTGCTTTATAGCCAACAACAATTACTGATTCCTTTATACCAACCTGTGAAGCAGCTTCACAAACATACCCTATAAGAGTTTTCCCAGAAACTTCATGTAAAACCTTTGGAATTTTTGATTTCATGCGAGTTCCTTTTCCAGCTGCCAGCACAATGGATGCTATCACTATTAAAACCCCCTTGAAGCACTTTTTAATAAAAATATCACATTTCTTTATAAAAATCCAGCAATCTATCACTTGAGCATCTTTTACAAAATATTTAAAAAAATTAAGGAGCTATATATGCTCCTTAATTAAAAACCTTACATTGCTTCATCATATGCTTTTAATACTGCAGACTGGATAGTCTCTCTGGCGGATGAACAAATTGGGTGAGCTATATCTCTAAACTCACCATCGGGCATCTTGCGACTAGGCATTGCGACAAATAAACCATTCTGTCCCTCTATAACTTTTACATCATGAATTACAAATGCATCATCCAAGGTTACAGATACAATAGCCTTCATCTTGCCATCTTGATTAATCTTTCTAATTCTTACATCGGTAATATTCAAGCCCTCACCACCCTTCATGCACATTACTAGTCGTAGTTATTAAATATTCTCTGCCTGGCATAAAATTCCTTCTTGTTTCCTTATAATTTTACTCAAAATTATAATATTTTAAACATTTTTACCAAAAAGTAGTGTATTTATCAATTTTTTGTGATTTAAAGGGTTGAAATAATAAATTTATCTTTTTCCAAGTCTTTAATATTTTTCATCTTTAAAAGTGAGTAGTAATCATTTACTAGTTTATTTTCTGGCTCAGTTGTACTTAGCAATACACCTATCCCTTTTACTTCTGCTTTAAATTCCTTCATTAAGCTTAAGCATCCGAGGATGGTACCTCCACCCTTCATGAAATCATCAATTATCAATACTGATGAGTTCTCCTGCATTGCTCTTCTGGGCAAAGACATGGTTTGGATTCTATTAGATGAGCCAGATACATAATTTATATTAACTGAGGTGCCCTCAGTTACTCTACTATGATCCCTAATTATCACCAATGGAACTTTAAAGACCTGTGCAGTCATTAGAGCAAGAGGTATTCCCTTTGTTTCTACAGTAACTATATAGTCTGGGTTTGAGTTCTTATATTTTGTAGCAAAAACTCTTCCTATCATCTGAGAATGATATGGATCAAAAATAATATCGCTAGTATAAAGGAATTCTCCAGGCATTATTCTATTAGGATCATTGAGCATATCTGCTATCTGACTTAAATACTCAGGTATGGCACTTTCTTTTACCCAAGGGTAGTATTTAATACCACCAGTAGCACCTGCTATGGTAACAATTTCACCCTGATGTTCACTTTCCATAGTTTCTTTAAAAAAGGTAATGTCCTCACTAATTGTAGACTTGGCAACACTAAACATATTTTCAAAATAATTTAAAGCAAACAATTTGCCAGGATTATCAAATAGAAACTTACTTATAATCAATAATCTTTCGGTTCTTCGTAGTTTGCTCATAAAACACCTAAAATTACTTTCTTTACAAGTTGTAAATCACTTGGTTTATCCACATCTATCCCAATCTCTGGATATGGACTAATTACCGCTCTAGCCTTGACATCAAGAAGCCCAGAAAATTTCTCCTCTGCCTCTTTTAAAGTAAGTCTTTTAGAAACCAGTTTTAGGATAAAAGTCCATCCAATTAGACTACTAAGTGCTAGTGGACTTTTCCTTAGCTTAACAAGCTTTTTACCTTTTTCAGCACATTTCTTAACTATTTTGGGATTAACAAAAAATGCATTGCCCCCTGTAAAAGTACCGTCTTTAATAGTCACATATGTTCTTTCAATACCAGGATATTTAGCCTCATTTACTTCCTTTGGTACAATTGGATAATAAATATCAATATCTTTTTCTTGACATGCTTCTAAAAAGCCCGTAATAGCGGTTGGATTGATAAGTGGTATATCAGCTGTGAGAATAAGTAATCTCCCCTGAGGTTTAAGTAATTCTAAACCATTAATAACACTATCAATGGCAGTTTTCCCTTCCTCTGCCACTAGTAAGTGTTTTTTATCTGCAAAAATATTTTTAAGCTCTATCGGCCCAACCACTACAATCTTATTAATGCCTGGCGTGTGTTCTAGTGCATTCACCACATATTCTACCATTACCTTATCACCTATTGGAATCAAGGCCTCTTTTGCCACTTCACTACATTTTTGCAGTTTATCATTATTATATCCTCCGGCTATCACAAGGGCATCTATCTGCATACATAAAGCTCCTTTCACTACAAAAACAATACCTATAAACTATTCTCTTTGACTTAGGAAAGCGGATTTGCTTTAAATGCTTCTAAAATACTATTCTCCGCATTTTCAATATGCTCCTTAGCAAGCCTCTGGGCTAATTCCACATTTCTTGCAGATATGGCGTCAACAAGCTCCTTGTGTTCTTCAAGAGTATCTTTAAGTCTTCCTGGTGATGCTAGTGACGCACTTCTATATCTCTGAATTTGTTCTCTTAAATTATTTAAAAACTGTACTAGTCTATCATTTCTACTAGCACTATAAATTATTTCATGAAACTCTGTATCATATTGTATGGTACCTTCTAAATCTGAGTTATCTACTGCCTTTTTAACCTCAACTAGCTTCCTTTCTAATTGTTCCACTTGTTCATCTACTATTCTTTGCGCTGCAAGTCCAGCAGCTAATGCCTCCATTGCGGCTCTTACTTCAAAAACCTGAGCAATATCCTTTAGAGAAATATCTGATACATAAGCACCTTTCCGAGGAATCATAATTACAAATCCTTCAATTTCCAGCTTTCTAATAGCCTCTCTCACAGGTGTTCTACTTACCCCTAATTCTTCAGCAACCTGCTGTTCCATTAATCTTTCTCCCGGCTTTAACTGACCATTAACAATAGCATCCTTAAGAGCTTCTAACACAATCTCTCTAAGGGGCTTATAGTTTTCGAGCTTTACAGGTGATAACCTTTGTCCCATATACAGACCCCTTCCTCAAATAGTCTTACATAAATATACTTCTGAATAAACATTTTTAAAATACTTACATATATCCTCTGCCTTATCCTTGGAGGAGCATATTGCAAATACTGTAGGACCACTTCCACACATATGTGCTCCATCTGCTCCTATTTCAAGCATTTTATTTTTAATTTCTGGAACTTCCTTTATCATTGAGCACGTAATAGGCTCTAAAACATTCCCCATAGACCTTAATAAACCTTGTAAATCATTATCCTCTATGGCCACAATAGCCTTTTCTATATCTGGCCTTGAACCTAGATTATTCAAGTCAACCTTAGCGTACACTTGTTTAGTACTAACTCCAATATTGGGCTTTACTAATATAATACTATACTCATTGATAGGAGAGATAATGTTTAACTTCTCCCCTATACCTGTGGCCAGCACAGTACCTCCCACCAAGCAATATGGAACATCAGCCCCAATGCCTTTAGCTATATGAATAAGCTGAGCTACTGTAAAATTTAAATTATATAAAATATTTATTCCATGTAAAACGGCCGCAGCATTCGAACTTCCACCAGCTAGTCCCGCAGCAACAGGAATATTTTTTCTAATCTTAATCCTTGCCCCTCCATTAAAACCAGCCCGCTGAAAAATAGCTTTTGCAGCCTTATATGCTAAATTACTTTCATTTAGCGGTACTGCAGGATGATTACATTCAATATGTATATTTTGGCTCTTTTCAATTTCTAGTTCATCACATAAATCTAAAGTTTGCATAATGCTCCTAAGATTATGATAACCATCAAGCCTTTTATTTACTATATCTAAGCATAGATTGATTTTTGCATATGATTTCAAATCAACTTTATTCACATCAATATATTCCCCTTAGCTATTTTTATTATTGTTATTCCTATAAATATACTTGTTTTAACTGCAAAATCCTTTTTTCAAATGGAAAAAAGGATTAAAATATTAGCCTTATTGGTAAATTAAAGAATAGTCTTCTTCTTGTAAAACAATATTTAGCGGTATATCTAGTGCGTAACCTATTGCTATACTTAACAGTATGCCTTTTATACTGTGGTCAAATACCCCATTTAACCTATAGTTTTCAGGACTCCCTACCGAATGTGAATTAGAACCCACCGCTAGTATAATCTCATCACCTTTCAAAAAGATTGCTTCCCCACCGAATGCTAAAAAGTATTTTAAAAAAATATTATCATCTCTTTCAGAAATACAGATCATGGGAATATTTCTGCGAGGTCTAAATTCTATTTTTGTACCTAGATTAACAATTACATTTTGTTTTTCAGGTGATAGAATTAGTGCTTCAGGCTCATAACCTAATAATCTTTCTGCTAAATTATTTGTTATACTCCTCCATTTAATGTCTTGTGAAATAAGCAAATGAATTACGTATTTTTCTATGTAGAGGTCTGGATGTAAAAATACTGTGGGCATAACACCAGGATTATACATTACTTTACTCCTTTGCAGCAATTTAGGAAAATGCATCCATTTGTATTCTTACCTGGCAAAAAATATTTATGCAGTTATACTGGTAATTTTATCTTCTCACCTGGCTCTATATCTGCCCCAATGGACTTTTTATTTATTCTAGCTAGTTTTTCGGAGGAAATGCCATATTCCTCTGCAAAGACATTTAAGGATTTCCTTTCCTTTACAATAACATCAAAAACATTAATTTGGGCAACTATAACTACTTCAATTTCTCTTGGAGAGTTTGGGTTAAACCTAAAGTCAACATATTCAACATCTACATCCACAAAGATCCTATGACTGGGTACTAAACCTGGAACCGGTACAAAATGAGTAAATGGTATTTCAGCATCTATAGCAAACACCCTTCTATCAGGTTCAGCTACATACAGTATGTTAACCAAAAATTTTCCAGAAATTATAACTTTTCCTTTTATAGCTTCCTTTTTAAAAATGATAACTTTATCAACCTTTACTTCTGCTACTTTGATAGCAGGTGGCTGCTTTTTTGGAATGAAAATAGTTTCTTGAACAAGAAATTGACTTTTTGCCTCAAAAAAGTCCTTTAGAATAATAATAACCCCTGCTTTACTAACCACAATAACTTCTATAAAGCCATCCTTTTCAACATCACCTTTTGCAAAACTTACTACAAATATGTCCATTTCTATCTTCTTAACAAGTACATATTCCCTACCTCGCAACTTGTATACATAAACATGTGCTCCAACAGATATGAATATCTCTGTTCCTCCATCCTTATCCCAGTCAGCAGTTTCAACGTCCTCGATTGCACCAGGAAATCCGCTACTAAGCCATTTTCTTGAAAATGTCTGCCCTGACACTCCAATAACAAGTAGCCTCCTCCTCTTGGAGGTAGCAATTATAATTTCATCCATATGATCGTTATCAACATCTTTAACTGTCAGAAGTCTATCTGCATTCATTCTTATTGTTCCTTGCATTACAATTTCAAGTTGGTCATTAGAAAGTACAAATAGGGTTAACTTGTCACCCCCAGGTGTAGCCACATATTCCAGCGTAACTAGTTGTTTTTTCGTTAGGCCAGCAACATTGCCAATCCTAACTTCTAAGTGCATCATTGAGGTTTTTTCAGCCGTCAAAACATAAGAACCAGCTTGATGCTTATATACTTTTATTCTTGTTCTACCTGCAACTACGACTATTTCGTCAACCATGTCTCCTGTTAAGTCACCTACGGTAATATCCGTTATTTCAGGCTCTATAACAGGTGAGATATAAATTCTTTCAAATCTTCCACCGATCCATTTAAAGACAACAAAGACATTACCTGATGCAACTACTATTTCTTTTCGTCCATCTCCATCTACATCTCCCACTACAGCTTTAGTAATCCTTCTTCCTAGATTTAAAGCAGATATTCTTCTGAAAATCTTCCCATCATACCGAAATATAAAAATGCTTCCAGTCGGATGTACAGCAACAACTTCCTCCTGTCCATTCCCAGTAATATCAGCTACAAAAATCTCAATATTCACAGGTAAATTATAGCCAGTCCAGACATAACCATAGTCCTGTATCTCTTCAGTCATTTCATTCACCCCTCTCCACATATTATATGTCTCAATAATGGTTATAGTTAAACAACCAGAGCCTAAGTTGCTCCTATATTTACACGTAATATTTTCCATATAAAATGCATAAAAAGAAGGTAATTTAAAATTAAAGGCGAAAATTTAAGATTACAGAGTATCTGGTTAAGGGAGGATTTTAGATGACAGAAGGGCCTAATTATTTAGTTAAAAATACTATGGAAATTCTCGTGTGGCAGATGGTTAATGATATTGTGCCAAAGTTTCCTGAGGTTTGTCGTTGCAATGGTTGTAGGAGTGACATAGTTGCACTTGCTCTCAATCAGCTTCCACCCATGTATGTAGCTACTGAAATAGGAGAGGTTTATAGTAAAAGTAATATTTTAGAAAGTCAATACCGGGCAGATATTATAGGGGCATTAACAAAAGCTATCGTAAAAGTTGCTGCTTCACCCAGATGTAGTAAATAGAAAAACAGTAGTCAGAATACAGGAGCCAGTACTCAGAAAAGAGGCAAAAACCATTTGCACAGTTTAGATTTTCTTCTGAATTCTGTATTCTGAATTCTGTCTTCTGTTCTATTTGCTGTAGTATTTCCTCCATAAGTATTCATATCTTCTAGCAAATACATGAATTTCTTTTAATTCTTCAGGTTTTATTTCCCTTACTACCTTTCCAGGGGTACCTACGACCAATGAATTTACCGGAATCACCATGTTCTGGGTGATAACAGTTCCCGCCCCTATCATGCAATTATCACCTACTAGGGCACCATTTAAAACTACTGCATTCATACCTACTAAGCAGTAATTCCCTATCGTACAGCCATGAAGAACAGCCCCATGAGCTATACTTGTATAGTCGCCCACTTCTACAGGGTGCTTCATGCCCACATGAAGTACAGCATTGTCCTGAACATTAGAATGATCTCCAATTGTAATATAATTAATATCTCCTCGAACTACTGCATTATACCAAATGCTGCTACCAAAACCCAGCTTCACCCTGCCAATGGCTACCCCTGTTTCAGCAATATAGCTCTCATGGTCTAGATCAGGTTTAGACTGTCTAAATTCATTTATCATTGCATGAGCCTCCTGTGGCACTTTCATCCATTAAAAACTGGCTAATGTCAGAAAGATAATTCGATATAGAAACATCTGGTAGAGAGTTTAAAAAAAACTTGCCATAAGTATTGAGCTTTATTCTTGTATCTAAAACAACCACAATCCCTTTGTCACTTCTGGTTCTTATCAACCTTCCAAAGCCCTGTTTAAATTTAATTACTGCCTTAGGAACTGAATATTCCAGAAAATCGTTTCTTCCTAGTGATTTTATTTTCTTCATTCTCGCGGCTTCTAATGGATGACTAGGAACTGCAAATGGAAGCTTTGTAACAATCACGCAAGATAGCTTTTCCCCTGGGACATCCATTCCTTCCCAGAAGCTACTTGTGCCAAACAACACAGGATTATCGACCTTTTTAAACTGCTCAAGCAGCCGAAAAGGGGATATACCCCTACCCTGTGCCATTGGGGTTAACCCTTCTTCCTCAAACCATTCATGCATTTTATCATAGCAGTAATTCAAGGCACTATACGATGTAAAAAGCACAAAGGCCCTACCCATTGTTTGGGACAGTATCCTTTTGCAGCACTGAACAATGTATTCATTATAATCTGGACTTCTAGGATTTAAACCCTTTCTAGGTATTAACAGGAGGCATTGCTTATTAAAATCAAAGGGCGAATCACATATCTTATAACAATATTTATTAACGCCAAGCCTTTCTGCCATATATGCAAAGCTTCCTTCTGTGGCTAGAGTAGCAGATGTAAATAATGCCTTTGAGTCACTAAAAAGCTCCATCTCCAAAATACTTGCTGGTTCAATGGGACAAGATTTTATTCTAGCAAAACCACTTTCATCCTTTTCAATCCAGTAAACAAATTCACTTGAATCTGCAGAAGTCAAAAATTCCAAGTCCGCCAAAAGTTGATTACCCGCAGCCACCAAGTTTTCTCTTTCACCTTCTGCTTCATAAGTAAGCCCTAATATATCTCCTACTTCTGGAGCACTAAGATATTTGATTAGACCGCTAATTTTTTCCCTTAGTCCATTTTCCTTTACATGCTCAGATTGGTATGGAAAAGTATTTGCTCCCATCATAAGATTCCCAGTTTCATTAAAAAATTTGTTACTTTCTTCCTCTAAAGCTTTACGTAACTTTTTAACATCTTCATAAAAGCTTTCATGCAGTCTGATAGCTTGTCCAAAATTAGAATAGGGATTGACAATCATCTGTGAATAATTTCGAATTTTAAATCCATTGATTTCAATTGCAAAGGATTCCGCAATAACATCCTCAATGTGATGTGCCTCATCAAATATAACTTTAGCATAATCCGGCATCAATGGGTTACCGGAGGTTCTAAGCGCTAAATCTGCAAAAAATAAGGCATGATTAACTATTAAGATATGGGCGTTTGCCTGTGCTTCTCTGGCAGTATTAACAAAGCACTGCTTTTTCCAGGGGCATCTATATTTCAAGCAGTTAAATCTCTGACTACATATATCCTCCCAAATCAAATCAGTGGCACATTCAAGATAATCCTTTTCACCTATATCCTTCTCAACATATGCATTAATTTGACTAAGCTGTTCTTTCTTAAGGTCATTTATATCATCATCCCAAAATTTTACTTGATTTGAGGAAGCTGTCTCTTGAGTATTGTTTAGTGCGTTATTGTAGCGCCTAAGACATATATAATTACTTCGTCCCTTGACCATAGCAACCCTTAAGGGGCCAATGGATTTGAATAACTCTTCTACCAAAGGTAAATCTTTTTCAATTAGCTGATTTTGAAGAGCTTTTGAGAAAGTAGCAACCACAACCGTTTGGCTGTTTTCTATGGACCAATGGGCAGCAGGAATCAAATAAGCCAAAGATTTACCTACACCAGTTCCTGCTTCGATAAAGTAGTTGTCTTGGGAAGCAAGATATTTCTCCACTTCAATTCCCATCGCAAGTTGCCCTTCCCGAATTTCAAAATCAGGACGGTGTTTTAATAATTCTTCCTTAAAATAATTACTGATTATGTCCATCTCATTCCTACTCCCGTAAAAAAACTTACTCTCAGTATCATTCTGATTTCTGACTTCTGACTTCAGACTTCTGACTTGTTGTACAATTATTAAACAATCCCCATAATAGTTTGACTAATACTTACAGAATGAAGATTTATTCTCAACAAGTCATTAACCATATCCAAATAGGTAGAACTACTATCCAAACTCTTTCCTTCAATTGAGGCCATTCTAGAAAAATGGTTAAATCGTAGCGTTTTCTCCAACTTCGAAATTTCTGGTTGCCCCTTTATAACCTCAGCAGCCAATTCATAATTGTCCTCTGAAAATGCCTCTAATGACTTATAATAATTCTCTTTTATTTTAACAAACATGGTGTTAAAATCCTCTGTATCATCTACTGGAAAATGTGCCCCTTCATCTACTACTTTTTGATAACCTTTTGAAAGGCTTAGAACTATGTCCCCTATATGCTCTAAATCATTTATAATATATAAGTATTTTACCTGAAGTTGTGACTGCTCCTCATGTAAATCCCTTTCTGCAATGGTGGTAATATATTTTGAAATAGCCATATAAAGGCTATCCACTTGGTGTTCTCTTATAACAAATTCTCTTAAATAACTTTCATCTTTTGTTTTGATATAAAAATTCACTTTTGCAAGCATCTTATGACCTACTAAATTACCCATACCTATTATCTCATTCTTGGCTTGCCAGAGAGCAAGGTCAGGTACATCCAATACACTTTCATCAATAAATTTCGTAAGCTTTTGTTTATGCTCCATTTCTTCTTCTCTTTCAGGGACAAGCTTATATATTAATAAGCTAAACCAGTTAATAACAGGGAAAAAGAGTAAAGTTATTATTATATTGAAAAAGGTATGGGCGTTTGCAATTTGTCTTGAAATATCTTTACTTGAAACAAGCACTACGTCAACCAGGGGTGTAAGAAATGGAATTATTGCAAGTACTCCTATTACTTTAAAAATGAGGTTTGCTAGGGCAGCCCTTTTAGCTTCTCTAGTAGAAGCTAGGCTAGAAAGAAGAGCTGTAGCTGTTGTTCCTATATTTGCACCAAATATAATTGGCATTGAAGCTCCAATAGAAATAACTCCTCCCATTGCTAAAGACATAGCTATGGCTAGAGTAGCGGCACTACTTTGAACGATAGCAGTAAATGCCGTTGCTACAAGTAAAAGCAAAAATGGCCTATTTACCAATTCAGCCATTAAATTAGTAAAGGCTAGATTATCCTTTAGTGGACTAATGGCAGTTGTTATAACTCCCATTCCATAAAAGATTAGCCCGAAACCCAAGAGTATCTGTCCTATATAACGAACTTTTTTCTTATTAGAAAAAACAAAAACACCTGCCCCTAAAGCCACCAGTAGCAGAGCATAGTCAGTTACTCTAAAGGCTATTAACTGTACTGTAAACGTTGTCCCTATTGCAGATCCCATTATAACCCCAATAGCATTAGGAAAAGTCATCAAACCAGCACTTACAAAACCAACTATAAGTACTGTTGCTGCACTACTCCCTTGCAACAAGAAAGTAATAATAATCCCTGCTAGAACTCCTCTAGCTGGAGTTTTGGTTATCTTGGAAAACATATCCTTTACTTTACTTGCTGAATATTTCTGTAAGGCTTCAGTAGCCAGATTCATCCCATAAAGAAATAAACCAAGACCACCCAATAAGCCTATTATAATAAAAACCGTTTCCATAATTGGTCCCTTCTAGTCAAACAAATTCTTTTTTCCAGTTACCATATAGTTTACCATTTCAGCAATGTTTTCTGCATGATCTCCTATGCGTTCTAAATCTCTTGCAATTAAAAGAAATTGACAGGATTGTTCTATATAGGTTACATCTTTTTTCATATACTCAACAAGCTCCTCCAGAAGATAAACATACATTTTATCAATTGTTTCTTCCATTTTACATGTTTCTTCCGCCAGAGAAGTATCCTGAGTCTTATAGGCTTTAAGTGCTTTGGAAATCATTTCTATAGCTAATCTGGCCATCTTGGGTATATCTATTAATGGTTTAAAATAGTCCCCCATTTTATCAAGTCTAACTACAGCTTCCCCAAGGTTTACACCCAAATCTCCAACTCTTTCTAGTTCTTTAATAATTCTCATAAAGGCAGCTAGTTTTCTTAGATCTTTTGGCATAGGTTGTTGTAAAGAAATTAGTTCAAGAGCCTGCATCTCTATTTTATCATTAAACTTGTCTATGCTTTCTTCTAGTTCATTAATATGGGATAGTTTAGAAGGATCTTTTTTTAAAAGAGATTCTAGGGCTTCTTCTAATAACTTTTCAACATTTGAACCCATCTCAATTACCTGATCCCACAGTTTATTTAGTGACTGATCATAAAAATTAATCCGTTTCAAAGTTAACCCTCACCACCTAGTTTTGACTTTTCTTTTTAACTGACTAACTTGGCGTAAGTCTCCCATCTTCTAGCTTTGCACTGGTATAAGTAAAATTTTATTCTAAAATTAACTTATACTGGCGTAAGTGAGAGTACAACGCCAACTAAGTCATTCATTCGTAGCTCTAAAATTCAGTAGGAGTAGAATCTCCCCCTGAATTAAGATCTTACTTCAATTCTTTATTTTAGTATATTATTATATCACCTAACTCATAACATTTTAAGCCTAACTTTAAAAAATACCTCCTACTAAGAGCAGGAGGTATTTCCTTTACGATTGTTCCACGCATTTTGACTATATTTAGTTTCTTTTAGCTCTTGAGCATTTGCCTTTTCTTCTTTACTTAAATCATCCCATGCAACCTTTATATTAAAAGTCTGGCTAAAACCTTGAACTAAAGCTTCAACTAGCTTTTTGTAATCAACTTCTTTCTGTGTTATTTCTTCAAGAGAAACAGCTTTTTGTTGAAAGTTTTTCTTTAATCTTTCTTTTACCTGAGCATTGGAAATTCTTAAAAGTTGAAAAAGCAATTCCACATCTAAAGAGAATGGTAAAGAACCGTGCTGCAGGAGAAACCCTTGTTTTCTTGTTTGGGCGCTACCAACTAGCTTTCTTCCATTCCAGACAATCTCATGCCAAGATGGCGCATCAAAACAAGCAGCTGAGCCTTTTTCTTTGCTTGGCCTTGCCATCATCTCTACTTCTACCCCATAAATATTTAAACCATTTACAAGTGCCTGGCTTATCTTCAAATAAGATTCAATTATACTTCCAGAGACTTGTTTTTCTTTTTCATTAGCAGTTAGGCTATAGGTCAACTCATTGTCATGAAGAATTGCCCTGCCACCTGTTAACCTGCGAACCACTTGAATACCTTTTTTTTTGCATATCTCTGTTTCTATTTCTTTATCCATGTCTTGAAAGTAGCCTAGGGTTACAGTTGCTGGCTGCCACCTATAAAAGCGTATTGTAGGAGGAGATTTACCTTCAATAACACTACTAAGCAAAACCTCATCGACAGCCATATTATAAAAACCGTCATTATAGTTAGAATCTATGAGTCTCCAGGTCTCTACCAATCTTACTCATCTCTTTTCCAACGAATAACAGGGTTTCTAGCTGCTGATACTTCATCTAATCTACGAACTAGTGTGTCATGAGGAGCATTTATCACAACCTCTTTATTGTCAAATGCTTCTTGATGGATTTTTTCCATGATTTCTATGAACTCATCTAGAGTTTCTCTGCTTTCAGTTTCAGTTGGCTCTATCATTAAAGCTTCTTCCACAATTAATGGGAAGTAGACTGTTGGTGGATGATACCCAAAGTCCAACAACCTTTTAGCTATATCTAATGTGTGAACCCCTTGAGACTTAAGTGTCTTTGAGTTAATTACGAATTCATGCTTACAAGTCTTATCATATGGAAGATAATAGGTCTTTTTAAGATTTTCCATCATATAATTAGCGTTTAAGACAGCAGCTTCACTTGCTTCTTTAAGTCCACTACTCCCTAATGCTTTGATATAGCAATACGCTCGCACCAATACTAGGAAGTTCCCATAAAATCCCTTAACTTTACCAATGGTGTTAGAAATATCATTCTTCAAATAATAGGTGCCATCATCTCTTTTATCTACTGTAGGAACAGGCAGAAATTCTTCCAAGTGTTGTTTTACACCTATTGGGCCAGAACCAGGTCCACCTCCGCCATGTGGAGTAGAAAAGGTTTTATGAAGATTTAAATGAACCACATCAAATCCCATATCACCTGGTCTTGCATAACCCATAATTGCGTTCATATTAGCACCGTCATAATAGAGTAGTCCTCCGGCTTTGTGGACCATTTCAGCAATTTCAAGTATTTGACTATCGAAAAGTCCGAGTGTATTTGGATTAGTGAGCATCAAAGCTGCAGTTGAATCATCTAAGACCTTTTCTAAAGCAGCTAAGTCTACTCCTCCCTCAGAGTTTGACGGTACTTCTACTGTCTGATATCCTGCCATGGCTGCAGTAGCTGGGTTAGTCCCATGAGCCGAATCTGGCACGATAACTTTATTTCTTTTAGTGTCCCCTCGTTTTTCATGATAAGCCTTGATAGTCATTATACCAGCTAATTCACCGTGGGCACCTGCAGCAGGTTGCAAACTAATTCTGTTCATTCCAGTAATACTTGCTAGATCTTGTTCAAGGGTATACATCAATTCCAATGCACCTTGAACCATTTCCTCAGGCTGATATGGGTGTAACCTAGTAAAACCATTTAATCTACAAAGCTCTTCATTTACCTTAGGGTTATACTTCATAGTACAGGATCCAAGGGGATAAAACCCTGAATCAACTCCATGATTATAGCTAGAAAGCTTTGTAAAATGTCTAACTACATCGATTTCAGCAACCTCAGGAAATTCTGCTTTTTCCTCGCGTAGATACTCTTGCGGAACAAGCTCTGCTAACGGTTGAGTAGGAACGTCACATGGAGGTAAATAACAACCCCTTCTGCCTTTTTTACTCTTTTCGAATATTACAGGCTCTCTCATACTACACCCTCCAATCTTTCTGCTAGGAGATCTATTTCATCTTTAGTTTTAAGTTCTGTGACACATACTAATAGGTGATTAGCCATAGAAGCATCAAATTTGCCAAGATCTACCCCAGGAAGGATACCCTGTTTAGATAAAGAAGCGATAACTGTTGCTGCTGGGACTGGTGTTTTCACTACAAACTCATTAAAAAATGGCTTTTCTGGATAGACTGCTTCTACACCTTTTATTGCTGTTAGCTTTTTATAGGCATAATGTGCTTTTTGAAGATTTGTTTCTGCCATTTCTACTAAGCCTTCCTTACCTATTGCACACATTGCCATGGTTGCAGCAAGGGCACATAAGGCCTGATTTGAACAAATATTTGAAGAAGCCTTTTCCCTTCTAATATGCTGTTCCCTAGCCTGCAAGGTTAATACAAACCCAATCTTTCCATCAACATCCTTTGTTTTACCAACTATTCTTCCTGGTAGTCTACGAATAAGTTTACCAGCTGTTGCTATAAAACCTAAGTGAGGACCTCCAAAAGCGACAGGGTTACCAAAGGACTGTCCTTCGCCAGCCACAATATCAGCTCCTAGTTCACCTGGTGTTTTCAGTACTCCCAAAGCTACAGGTTCAGTATTTACCACAACTAATAGGGCTTTTTGGGCATGGGCTATCTTTGCTATTTTCTGCAAATCCTCTACACAGCCACATATATTTGGATATTGTACTATTATACAAGCGACATCTTTGGTAAGATTCTTTTCAACTTCCTCAATTGAAGTAGTTCCATTCTCAACTTCTACTCCTAGAACTTCAAGATCCTGTACCCAACCGTAAGTTTTTATGGTTTGTACATACTCTGGATGTAATCCCTTGGAATACAATACTTTGGTACGCCTTGTAGCTGATACTGCCATACTTGCGGCCTCTGCCGTAGCATTTGCCCCATCATACACGCTAGCATTCGTACCATCCATCCCCGTCAACTCACAAATTAGACTCTGATATTCAAATATAGCCTGAAGTGTACCTTGGCTGATCTCTGGTTGGTATGGGGTATAAGCTGTATAGAATTCTGACCTTAAAAGCAGTTGATCAACAAAGCTTGGGATGTAGTGTTCATAAGTTCCTGCTCCCAAAAAGCTTATTAAGTCATCTAAAGTCTCATTTCGTGCAGCAATTTTTCCTACATGTTTTTTAAGCTCATGCTCTGACATTCCATTACCAACGTCAAGATTGGCCTTCTTTCTTATTTCTTCTGGAATATCCTGAAATAACTCTTCAATTTTCTCATATCCAATACTTGCTAACATTTCTTTTTTATCTTCAGAGGTATTAGGACTATATCTCATTTACTCTTCCTCCTTGAGAAACTCCTGATATTCCTCGGATGACATTAAGCTATCTAAAACGGATATATCTTCTACCTCCATTTTAATAATCCAACCTTCTCCATATGGTTCGTTGTTTATTAATTCTGGGGAATCTTCTAGAGTTTCGTTAATTGCTGTTACCGTACCCTTAACAGGTGTATAGCAATCTGAAACTGCTTTTACAGATTCTATGTTTGCAAATGATTCTCCATCCTCGAAAGCATCACCAACTCCAGGTAATTCTACAAATACTACATCACCCATTGCTTCTTGGGCGTGAAACGTAATACCTAGAGTAACCTCATTTCCATCTACTTTTACCCACTCGTGGTCTTTTGAATACTTTAATTCTACTGGATACATTAAAATTACCTCCTTTTATAAAATGGTGTGGCAATTGTAATTGCCTTTTTCTTTTTCCCTCTAATATCAATTAATAATTCTTTACCAATAGTTGCATGTTCTACATCTATCAAAGCATTGGCCAAATTCTTATTAAGATAAGGCCCTGGTGAACCTGTTGTTACAAATCCAACTTCCTTATCCTCAACATATACCTTGTAATCTGACCTTGCTATACCTCTATCAACCATTTCAAAACCAACTAGCTTACGACGAACACCCTCTGCTTTTTGCTTTCTTAAAGCTTCTATTCCTATAAAATAGTCCTTATCAAGCACAACAAATTTACCCAGTTTAGCTTCAAGTGGGGATATGTCTTCTCCTAACTCATGACCATATAAGGGCATTCCTGCTTCAAAACGTAGCGTGTCCCTGGCTCCAAGCCCAATAGGGACAACATTCCCCTTACCAATTTCAAGTATTTTTTCCCAAAGTTCTACTGCATACTCTGACCCCATATATATTTCATATCCATCTTCGCCTGTATAGCCTGTACGAGAAATCAAGCATTCAATACCATTTACCTTACCATATTCCCAACCATAATATTTTATTCTACTTAACTCTATGTCAGTTATCTGCTGTAAAATTTCTAATGCTAGTGGTCCTTGTAAGGCCAATTGGGCTGTAGCATCTGATTTATCATCAATTGAAATATTTCCTTCCTTATTGTCAAACAACCACTTCACATCTTTTTCCTTATTACCTGCATTTACTACTAACAGGTACTGATCTTGATCCATCATATAAACTAGTAAATCATCCACCGTGCCACCTTTTTCATTACAAAAGATAGCGTATTGTATTTGCCCCTTATCTATTTTAGATACATCATTGGTAACCATTTTTTGAACAAACTTTAAAGCATCCTTACCTGTTATCCAGACTTCACCCATATGACTCACATCGAAAAGCCCAGCTTTTGTTCTAACTGCCATATGCTCCTCAATAATACCCTGATACTGTACTGGCATATGCCAACCACCAAAGTCTACCATCTTAGCCCCTAGTTTTTGATGAGCTTCGTTTAAAGGGGTCATTTTTAATTCCACTTTGTAAACCTCCCTTTTCTTTTATTATTATTGTAATTATTTCTACTTTCTAACCACCCCCTTCAATGCCTGCCTTTTTCTACGTGCATTACAAGCTGGTCAAAGTTTTAAACGAACTCTTTTGAAAGTATGCAATATTTAGATTACCATTACTCCTTGGTCAACAAAAAAAAGACAACATGAATAAAATGCTGTCTTCCCTGTCCTTGTAACCTGAGAGATTAGCCGGTTATTATACCGGTTTCCCCTTTGGTGTTTTCTTTTTCAAGAAAACTCTCCAGAGATGTGTCCTTCAAACGGTTCTTTTGCCTGAAAGTTTCAGCAATCCATTAGCAATAAACTGCCTTTCTTCTTCGGCGCCTAAATAGGTCTCTCCCGTTTAAAGTCATTCACCTTTATTTACTTATTATTCAAAATACCTGTAGCAACTTCAACTGCTTGTTGAGCACTAGATCCATATGCATCAGCACCAACAGCTCCAGCATAGTCTCTCGTAAGGGGTGCCCCTCCGACCATTATCCTAATAGTATCCCTTAAACCTTCTTTTTTCAAGAGCTTAATTGTCTCTGGAATTACAGGCATTGTCGTAGTCAATAAAGCCGATACGGCAAGAATGTCAGGTTTTTGGTTTTTGACTTCATAAACAAACTCTTCTGGAGAAACATCTATTCCTAAATCAATTACCTCAAACCCTTTACCCCTTAACATCATAACTACTAAGTTCTTACCTATATCATGTAAGTCACCTGCAACTGTGCCTATTAATATTTTACCAGGAACATGCATTCCAGGTAAAGAAATATATGGTTTTAAAACATATATTCCTGCGTGCATAGCTCTAGATGATATCAATACCTCAGGAATATATACCTTATTATTCTTAAATAAAGAACTAACACTCTCCATTCCTTTTAGTAATCCATAGTTTAAAATATCCATAGGATCATACTTACTCAATAGCAAACCTTCCACAAGAGCTTTAACTCTATTGGCATCTCCGACCAATACTGCATTAAGAATGTCTTCATACTCTTTTGCCACAACACTACCCCCTACTTATAGAGCTTTTCTTTTATATTGGCTGGGAGTAACTCCTTCACTCCTCTTAAATACCTTTGTAAAATAGCTGGGATCTTCAAATCCTATTTCATCTGCAACTTGCATAATATTATATTTAGGATTTTTTAGCAGTTTCTTAGCCTCTTCAATTCTAATTTTAGTTAGGAATTCCATTATGGTGCATCCCAACTCCTGCTTGAAAATTTTACTAAGATAACACGGACTCAAGTATACAGCCTGCGAGATGTCATCAATTGTTAGCTTTGCAATGAAGTTAGCCTTCATGTACTCAGCCGCTTTTTGAATAACCTGAAGATTTTTAATATCATCACCTTCATCTACACTATCAACAAACTTTTGGGTTATCTTTAAAAGCCATAGGCATAAGTCTTCAATATTGTCCAATCGCATCATTTCATCCATGTACCTAGAATTAAGACTTAGTAGGTTTTTTAAGTTTGCTCCACCTTCAACTGCTGCGCGTGACATAACAACCAACAATTCCAATGCACGAGTCTTTATCTCTTGAATATCTCCAGGATATTTTTGCAAAATATCCGCTAGTAGTTCATTTAATACCCTATATGTGCCATCCCAATCACCATTTCTAACCTTAGTAACTAAATCCTGTTCCTTCTCAAGGGCATAAACTCTATTTGATCGAGTTTCTATTTTTTTAAAAGCATCCTCAAGCTGCTTTCTAGCAAACATCTCTTCTCCAAGTCGTGCTTGCTGATCAGCAATTTCTTTGCGCTGCTGTTGTGTAATCATGGTAGTTTTCATCAAATGGTTACCTACCACAAATAATAAATCAGCTGCCCCTTGAACCATCTGGGGTGAAATCACAGCTAAGCTTTTAGTTGCTTCTATTAATTCTGACAAATCAATGCCCAAGCCTGAGCACATTTCTTTAATTTCTTCTAAAAAGTATTCCTCTGGTTCCCACATAAGTACCTGAGCACAAATTATTGCTCCTAAGTGTTTATCTTCCAACATCAAAGGAGCAGCCCACCCTACTAGGCCCGCGTGGCAACGGAATATATAGGGCTCACCATATTTAGCAGCCTCTTTACCTGCTCTTTCGTAAGACCGTTGGCATTTCTCTAATCCTTTTTCTGAGCTTCGGACAACCTGGCATAATTTACAATCTTCAGGAAATTCTGTAGGAACAATACGCCCCTCGCCCTTGACGTCTACTATTATTGCCCTCAGCCCAGTAGCCTTTTTGAAGGAACTTAATATTTTTTGGAGAATTTCATCTCCTATTAAACTTCTTAACTCAATAGAATGCAGCATGGGCAATATCTCCCTCTTTTACTGTTGGCCTTCCATTATAATAGCATTCTATATTTCTTGTTATTTTCCTTCTTTTTATACCATCTTACAAATCATCCTAGTTTCCGAAGCCTAAGGCTGTCATAAATACATCCTGAAAGTCTTTTCTGCTTGATAACTCGATATACTTAATTTTATCAGAAATATAGTCTGCTCTAGCCTTTTCACTATCAGATGCTAACACCATTCTAGCACCAATGCCAGCTGCATTTCCTACCTGTTCAACTTCAAGCTCCTCAGGTAGTAAAGCAATAGTTTTAGCACTTTCAACCTGTATATAGTTACCAAATGCTCCAGCTAATAATACACGGTTAATATCCTTGACCTCAATTCCTAACTCACTTATCAAAATCTTGATACCGGCGTATATGGCACCCTTCGCAAGTTGCAGTTCTCGAACATCCTTTTGTGTTAATACCACATCTTCAAGTGAGTCTTCGCCTTTATAGATTACGAAGTCATATCCATTTCGGCCCTCAACAATTCTATCTTTTAGCGCTTTGGTTAAATTGGGTACTTCATCTGATGGAAGTAATCTTCCTCCCAGATTAATAATCCCTACTTTTATAAGTTCTGCCACAGCATCTACAAGGCCGGAACCACAAATGCCAATAGGTTTTTTATTACCAATAACATCTATATACACATCGTCTGTAATTGTTACTTTTTCAATAGCACCATCTGCAGCTCTCATACCTTTTTTAATCTGAGCTCCTTCAAAGGCTGGTCCTGCTGCTGCTGAACAAGCTATAATCCTGTCTTTGTTTCCAAGCATTATCTCTCCATTTGTTCCAATATCTACAGCCAAAAGAATATCTTCACTTTCTTCTATATGAGTAGCCAAAATCACTCCTACTGTATCTGCTCCCACATATCCAGCTACATTTGGGGTAGTATATAAAACTGCCTCTTTATTTACATGGATCCCCATGGTGTATGCATTTAGCTTTAACGAATTCTGAAAAACAGGGGTATAAGGAGCCATAGCAATATTTATTGGGTTTGATCCAATAAGAAGGTGCTGCATAACAGTATTACCAACCGTAACAATACTATATATATTTTCTGGATTTATCTTTGCTGTGTCTATAAGTGAGTTGATAATATTATTCATTGTTTCTACTACTTTATTCTTTAGTACTTCTAAACCGTTTTTATTCTCAGAAACATAAGTAATTCTAGCTATAACGTCAGCCCCATAAGACCTTTGTGCATTTGCCGCTGCATTGGCGGCTGTAACTTCCCCTGTGACAAGGTTTATTAATGTGCCAACAACAGTTGTTGTGCCAATGTCAAAAGCAACACCATAAATTTCCTTTGTGGTATCTCCTTTTTCAATATCAATAATCTTTTTGCCGTAACTAGTTACGGTAACATTAAATTTTGAATCACGTATCATTTTTGGTGCTTTTTCTAAAACTTGTAAAGTTATTTCATAATCATCTTCTCCTAATTCTGCTATAATTCTATTAATATCTGACTTTTGATCCTCAAGAGAAGGTTTTGGCATAGTAATATTTGTTTTCTTAAACTGTGTGTCAACTTGATAGTGGTCCTTACCACTTAAATGAGTCTTTCTGTCGCCTTCCTCAGCTTTAGCAGGAATGGAAATAGTCATGTCCTCTTCAATAGGAATAAGGCAGGCTAATCTCCAGCCTGCCTCTTTTTCTTCTTTTGAGAGTTTCTTGCCTGCGTCTTTGGCTAAAGCCTTTTTGCCTTCTAAGACTCTTACCTTACACTTACCACAGGTTCCTTTTCCACCACAGGTACCTTCGATATCAATACCTGCTTGAGTTAACGCTGAGTGAAGGGATTTTTCCTCTGTTACCTCTATCTTCCTGTTCGTTGGAAGCACAGTAATCTGGAATGATTTCATAATACCCTCCGTTATTGTGATATTTTAGTCTTCGTATAAACCATTTCTGTGAGCAGTGAGATATTTTCCACAGAAAGGATCTTGACCCAATGTTGCAGAAGCTGAGTAAATAAAGCCCATCATCTTCTTATCAATTGGATTAAGAATATAAGCATCCATACCCATGGTCATAGTTTGAATCATAAAAGTTTGGTTCAATATTTTTCTGTTAGGAAGACCATATGAAATATTACTTAGGCCACAAATAGCATGCACTTTTGGATAGTTTTCTCTGATGTATCTAACAGTATCGAGAACTTCCAGACCAGCTTTATCGCCTGTACTTACAGGTTTTACTAGAGGATCAAGGTAAATATCATCTTCTGCTATTCCGTTAGCAGTAAGATCTTTAATTAATTTGTCAACAATTACTATTCTGTCCTCAGCTGTTTCTGGCATTCCGGAATCATCCATACATAAAGCAACTACTTTTGCATTATATTTTTGAATTAAAGGTAGTATTATTTCAAATCTCTCTTTTTCTGCAGTAATGGAGTTAACCATTGGCTTTTTAGTCTTAGTTAAAGCTAACCCAACTTCTAGCGCTTTTGGATTTGGACTATCAATACATAAAGGAACTTCAACTGCTTCTTGAACTGTTTTAACCAGCCATTCCATAACTTCTGGCTCATTAAATACTTGAGTCCCACAGTTTACATCAACGTAGTTTGCTCCAGCTTCAACTTGCTCTTTAGCAATCTTTTGAATATAAGCTGCATCTCTATTCTCAACTGCAGGCTTGATATCCTTTCTACTAGTGTTAATTAATTCGCCTACTATTAACATATTTATTACCTCCAACAAATTCTTTTTATTAAAGAACCAACGGGATTTCTCCCATTGGTCTTTGATTATTAAGCTTGTAGCTTGTCACAAAGTTCAGTTGCGGAAGCAGCATCAGGTGCATATCCATCAGCGCCGATTTCATCTGAAAATTCTTGAGAAACTGGAGCTCCGCCGATTAAGCACTTAACTTTGTCTCTTAAGCCTTCTTCTTTTAATAATTCAATTGTATCTTTCATAGCCAACATAGTAGTTGTTAAAAGTGCAGACATAGCTACATATCTAGGATTGTGTTCCTTAACAGCTTCAACAAATTTTTCTGGAGGAACGTCTACTCCTAAGTTAACTACATTGTATCCAGCACTTTCCATTAACATACCAACCAAGTTTTTACCAATGTCATGAAGGTCACCCTTAACAGTTCCTATAACAACTTTACCTTTAGTAGGTACATCAGCATCAGCAATAAGTGGCTTAACGATATCCATCCCACCATGCATAGATCTTGCTGCCATTAAAACTTCAGGAACAAACATGTCCCCAGCCTTAAATCTTGTTCCAACTACAGTCATACCTGCTACTAAACCCTGGTTAATAATTTCTAATGGATCTCCTCCCTGGTCAACTAAAGCTTTTGTAAGATCCTTAACCTTTGCCTCATTACCAGCAATTACTGCATTTGACAGCTCTTCAAAGTTTGCCATTTACATTTACCTCCTTAAAATTTTGTTCTCTATTTTTTTAAAGTGGGCACATATTAACAAAAATTATGTACCCAAGTAGCCTTTATTGTTTAATTCTTTTTAAAACTTGAATCTCCTCGGTAAAATCCTATTATCTCCTGCAGAATATGATACTTTTTATATTTTCTGTAAACCAAACAGAAATTATTCTGCTAATATGGCTTTTTAAAACCGGGTATTCTTTTTAAGTGAATTGAGAAATCATCTACATTCCTATTATTGTCAAATATTTTTATGTAATTTAGTATGTCTTTATTATTATTCTCTTTATTCCATTTCCTCTCTATTTCATTATCCTTCACTTCATCCTGATCTGATATATTATTTGGCCTAGTGGAATCTTTAGATTCCTTAGGAGCTTCAGTTTCCATAGTAGCTTCGGTTACCATAGGAGATTCAGTCATAGTAGATTCAGTTTCCATAGTAGCTTCCTTAGAAACTCTAGATTCCTTAGATCCCTGCTGTGAATTATTATCTTTATGACCTCTACCTGGCTCGTTCCTAGATGAATTATTATTGTTAATTCGCTCTTCCTTCGTAGACTCTTTCATATCCGGTTTTTCATTAATGTCTTCCTCATGAGGATCTTCATTGAATTCATCCATGACAAGCTCTTGATCTTTTTGGTCTTTTTGGTCTTTTTGGTCTTTTTGATTTTTTTGGTTTTTTTGGTCCTTAATATTAGATTTTGTCTTCTTTTCATTGATTATTCTAACTAGATCTCTTACATCAATTTCCAACAATTCCTCTTGGGTTTCGGCCACAACAATGCCTTCTTCTTCAATTTTCTTGATCATTATGTATTTTGCTGGAGGCATTTTTTCTTTTTTAGCTTTTTCCCAGTCTTCTGTGGAACCTCTTTGTACCATTACATCATTTGTCAGCTCATGTTTATCTAAATTAGCAGAAACCCACTTGCCCACTTCTTCTTCATTTAGAGATACCTTTGGACTATTTGAAGTTACGGTTGCTAATATTATTTCAGGATTCTCCACTTGACCTTGTTTCAAAATATTTTGGCTTATCGCTTCATCCATAATTATTTCTACAGCATCTCTTACTTGCATTCCATTTACCTTTAATTTGCTAACAAACTCTTCCCCTGCTTCATCTGTGGACTTTACAGAGATTACATTTAATTTTTTGTCAAGTGCTAACTCTAATCCAGAATTGACCTCTAAAGTCATATGAGCTGCAATAGCCGGATTTGTAATATACATCATTGACCAGCCAATAAAAAATATTAAAATAATACCAGCAACTAGTGGTAAAAAATTCAGCTTTGTGGAAAATTCTATTTCGCTACCAACGTCTGCTTCCTTAGGAAGATTAACTTTCAGGAATTCCCCCTTTTTTGTCAATACTATTGCCTTTTTACCTTGGATATCAGTAATCAAGCCCTTACGCTTCCCCAATGTATTTCACCCCCTTTCCAATTCATCCTTTATGTACTCATATAATAGAATAAATTCTTCTTTATACTTTATAAGAACAGCAGTCGCGGCAATATATTTTCGGCTTCGCTCAATAGTTTTTCTGCTAACATTCAATTCCTGTGTCAGTTTCTTAATCGGCACCATCTTATTTCGCCAAAAATACTCCCACATTTCATCATCACTAACAAGAATGCCTGCAGCTTTAAGACACAAAACTCTTTTCCTTTGATGTTTAGGGCAATATTCAAGTAGATCATTCCAAGTAATATCAAATCTTTGAAGAAGATTACCCAACTGGACTATTTCGTACTTTCTAAGTTCCTCATCTGAATCACTTTGATATATTTTTACTGCTTCGCGAATCTCAGCTGGGCTATATGTATCTTCCTCAATATTGTCGTTAGATATTTCTAATGGTAGATGCCTGTGCCTATTTTCCTTTCGCAAGTAATCTATTACTTTATTTCTAATAACTACTGCGGCATAACTTTTAAATGGAACTTTAGTTTCATGTTTGTAGCTGTCAAGTGCTTGGTTAAATGCAATTAAACAAATACTCATTTCATCATCATGAAAATCAAGCCGTCGTCCGCAAACTCTACTACCTATTCTCCTAATAAACTCTGTATGTGTAAGAAGCAAAGCTTCTCTTTCTATTTCATTTCCATTTTGAGCCTTATGTATTGCACAATTATTATGGGAATTCGAATTCATTAACTTAACACCCTCTATAGATTTGATGCCCTATGATTTCTCCTTTTCTTTGGTATTTACCTGCAAATTGTATTATGAAACTTTTTCCTTTAAGTTTAATACGAGATGAATATTTTTTTTTGGGATAGAATCCCTTCCTTTTTTTTACATTCCTAAAAAGGTATTATTTTTTTCTGCAAGGAAAGAATAATTTTTAGATGGTAAGACCATCACAATAATTAAACTTTTGGAGGTGAAACTTTGAATCCGCAACAAATTCAAAGCAAAGTACAACAATGTCAACAGGAACTAAGCTCAATTAGCTCAATAGCTCGGCAAATTCAGCAATCAGAGCAGCAAAACCAGCAGCAATTACAGCAGCTCTCACAAAAAGAGGGCTCCGTGGCTCAACAGCTACAACAACTGCAGCAGTTGGCTCAGCAAGCATCCCAGGACATTCAACAGGTTGGATCATTGATACAGCAAGTTCCAATGGGACAGCTTTCAATGGGCACTAGTGGACAACAATATACCATGGGATCTGGCCAATCAGGATATACTGGTCAAGCTCACTTTGATCCTCAGAGATTTCAGCAGACTGTACAGCAGTATGAAAATCAGTCTGGCCAAGGTACTCAAGGGTATGGTACGCAAGGCTATAGTATGCAAGGTCAAGGCAGTCAAGCTACTTATAGTCCACAACAGTTCAGGCAGACTGTACAGCAGTATGAAAATCAGTCTGGCCAAGGTACTCAAGGATATGGTATGCAGGGCCAAGGTAGTCAAGCCAGTTATAGCCCACAACAGTTCCAGCAGGCTCTTCAGCAGCAACATCAAGAACAGACCTATGGAATCCAAAACTATGGCTATAGCGGCCAAAATAACGGAAGTCAAGCTTCATATGATCCACAACAGTTCCAACAGTCAATTTCGCAATATAGTCAAAAACAAAAGTAATTTTAAAGGAGACAGAAGAGTTCTGTCTCCTTTAATTACACTATCAAATTATAACTTTATCTATCTTTTGCTGTCCAGACTTGAAAACCCTCCTTGGTAAACAAAATAGCCTCTCTTGACGCTGTATATCTAACTATCAAAATGCTAGTTATTATGTCTTTGGCAGATAACATTAAATTGATTGTTAGAAAAGTTATCACTCCTGCTATTATTAACCATGACTTTGTTAAAGCCATAATTAATAGGGCTATCAATGTCAAATCTGTAAAAGGTGCAATTGTAATACTAATGGCCTGCCATTTAACCACATAATCTTTCACCATTACTCTAAGTCCAGGTTCTTTATGTAATATACTTTCTAATCCCAGTAACTTTGTCATGAGATACCTATAATATTCATGGGAATATATCCCCAATACAATACCTATAGCTCCAGAAACAAATAGTGCAGAATAAGAATAGGTATCTGGAGGAGTAATCGGCATCCACCTATTGAACAGCCAGGGAGAAGCTAGGCCAAAGAGCATTAAGAATAGTGGTAGCATTATTGTTGCAATACTATTTTTGAAAACTACTTCCTTTTTTAGATTTATAAGTCATCTCTCCCATATCCTCTAAATGTAGCAAAATACAAATACCCAAAGAGGTAAAGCTTTTAGCTTAATTTAGTTAGATTTTTTTGACAAATAGTTTACTGCACAAGTTAAGCTTGCCATTAATTGTGCAAAAGAATTTAAATTCTGAAAAGCTCGGTATTTCCTATTAATTTCCAACTGGATTCCAGAGCAATTCAGTTCCTCTACAACAAATCTTGTTATTGTATGTTGCTTTAAAGCAGGAAAATTATCTAAGGTTATCTTTTTTATGTCATTTTGTTGAAAACAGTTTTTTATCTCCTCTACAAAATTTCTTCTCTCTCCAAATGAAATGCCGTTCATTGATCCTATATCCACATCAAAAGGCCTCTCGCCAGAAGCTCCATGAATATCTATGACAAATTTTATCCTATGTTTTGTGACTATTTCTCTTATTTTTTCTTTAAAAATACATGGTTTATCAAAAGCAGGGTCACCACCATAAAGTTTAGTAGCTGCCAAACAATATGCATTGGTCTTATTATGAAGCACTACAGAAATAGCTCCTGTAAACTGATCAGATGGTTTGATTCTTTTCTTACGAATGTGCCTTACTGCATGTGGAGCAGTAATTAAAATGGGAATAGATCCCAAAAAAAACTTATATGGTTCTATCTCTTTAGGATTAACCCTGCGATCTGTTTTAACAAAATAAGTTTGTTCTATAGCAAATGCTTCTTCATTAATTCTTGTATTGATATATTCATTATACAATTTCATTATTGTCCACCTTTACAGCTCACTTTAGATTATGACCTATACTATTTTTCCATGTTTATAGCTAAAGTCCTGCCCATCTTTTAATAATAATAGTACAAAAAAAGATCAGCATTTAGCTGACCTTCTTACGTTGTTATTCTTTTAATCTAGGGTCTAAAGCATCCCTCAAGCCATCACCTAATAAATTGAAACCTAAAACAGTAAGCATAATTGCTAAACCTGGAAACATTACTGACCAAGGAGCTTGCCTTAAATATCCCCTACTATCAGCTAACATTGCTCCCCACTCAGGTTGTGGTGGTTGAGCTCCTAAACCCAAGAAGCTTAAACCTGCTGCTTCCAAAATTGCAGTACCAATAGTTAAAGTAGTTTGAACTATAATAGGAGCTAGGCAATTTGGTAAGACATGCCTTCCTATAATCTGCATATCTGTACAGCCAATTGCTCGTGACGCCTCTACATACTCAGTTTCTTTTACCGAGAGCACCGACGAGCGAACTATCCTTGCAAAGCGGGGGATATTAACTATCCCCACAGCAATCATTGCATTTTTTAAACTTGGTCCTAAAATAGATACTATGGCTAAGGCAAGTAAAATAGTAGGAAAGGCAAGCATGATATCTACAAAACGCATTACTAGAACATCCAGCCATTTGCCATAATACCCTGCCAATACTCCCATTAAGCTGCCAATAATTAATGCAATTCCTACTGAAATAACACCTATTTGTACTGATATAGATGCACCATATAAAATTCTACTAAAAACATCCCTTCCTTGAGAATCCGTGCCAAACCAGTTTTCAGAGGAAGGCGCTTGCTGTCTTTCCGCTAAAACTCCATTTTCTGGATCATGCGAGGTGAGAAGCGGAGCAAAAATAGCACAAAATAATAATAGGGCTATTAAGAACGCACCAAACATTGCTATTTTATTTTTTCTAAGTCTTTTAAACACATCCTGCCATAATCCCCGCACTTTCTCCTGCTCATCATTCTTTAAATTAGGTTGAGGATTGCCAGGTCGTTTCACAGAAGTTTCAGTCATAAACATTTTTCCTCCCAACCTATTCCATCTTTATTCTTGGGTCTATATGGTTATAAGTTAAATCTACTAATAAATTAACCAATACAAAGCAAACTGCAACTAACAATATTCCACCCTGCACTACTGGATAATCCCGAGCCATTATTGCGTTATAAAGTCTACGCCCCAAGCCAGGAAAGGAAAAAACTGTTTCAGTCAAAACAGCTCCACCTAATAAAAGTCCAACTTGTAAACCAATTACTGTAATAACAGGCAAAAAGGCATTCTTTATTGCATGTTTAAATATAACTACTTTTTCACTAAGACCCTTTGCCCTAGCAGTCCTAATATAATCCTGACGCATGACCTCTAGCATGCTAGACCGGGTCATACGTGCAATTATTGCCATGGGTATTGTAGCTAATGCAAAGCTCGGCATTGCCAGATGCCATAAAGTATTGATAAATGCTTTAAGATTACTAGCTAATAGGGTATCAATTAATAAAAAGTGCGTAATTCTAGGTATATCAAAACCAACATCAAGTCTTCCTGATGGAGGAAACCAACCTAATTTATAAGCGAATAGCCAAATCATCATTAGCCCTAACCAGAAAATTGGCATTGAAACTCCTACAAGTGCTCCTACCATACTTGCATTGTCAAATATTGAATACTGTCTAACAGCTGCTATGGTACCTGCAGCAATACCAACAACTATTGCAATTATCATAGCTACAACTGTTAACTCAATAGTAGCAGCAAAAGCAATCAATAATTCATGGCTTACTTCTTCATTTGTTATAATAGATCTTCCCAAATCTCCCTGCAAAGTATTAGTTAAAAAGTTAAAAAATTGTACGTATAATGGCTCATTTAAACCTAATTTTTCTTGAAGGTTGAGAATAGCAGCTTCAGTTGCCCTCTCACCTAAGATTACCCGTGCTGGGTCACCAGGAATCAAATGAATAATAGAAAATGCTAGTAAGCTTACCCCAAGAAGTACTGGTATTAACATTAAGAATCTTTTTAAAATATAATTTAACAATAGAATTACCTCCATTAGCGTACAAAGAAAAATCTGCCTCTCTAATTGCTTTTTGCGAATAGCTAATGCTATGGAATAAGTAAGGGGCCCGTAGGCCCCTTAAAGAACCAATCATCCTTTATTCTTCAATATCAACCATCCAGAAAGTAGATTCTCCACCTGTAGGATGTGGAATAAAGTTTTTAACAGATTTCTTGGCAGCTATGCCCTCGGTTGAGTGAACTAATGGAACCCAAGGGGCATCCTCATTAATAATAACTTGGGCATCTTCATATAACTTAGCCCTCTTATCTTGATCAGTTTCCTTTTGAGCTGCAACTAAAAGGTCATGAACACTTTGATTTTTATAAAATGCTACGTTTCCTGCAGAACCAACCTTTGCATTATCTTGATCAAGTAACACATATAGGAAGTTGTCAGGGTCTCCATTATCTCCTGTCCAACCTAATAAATATAGCTTATGTTCACCATATTCTCCTTTTTCCAAATAAGTAGCCCAATCCATTGTCACTATTTCTGTTTCTATTCCAACAACTGCTAACTGTTGCTGCAAAGCTGTAGCAATTTCTTTAGGCTGAGGCATATATGGTCTAGCAACAGGCATAGCCCATAATTCCGTTGTAAACCCATCTGGGAAACCAGCTTCAGCTAAAAGTTCCTTTGCCTTTTCAGGGTTATACTCATAATCTACTACCTCATCATTATATCCCCATAAAGATGGTGGTATAGGATTTTTGGCTGGTTTAGCCATTCCTGCATAAAATGCGTCAATTAATGCTTGCTTATCTACAGCATGATTGATAGCTTTTCTAACTAATGGATTATCAAAAGGCTCCTCCATCATATTCATGGCCATATAACCAACATTCATACTTGGACGAAGTAAAAGATTTAAATTTGCATCATCCTTAACAATTTGAGCATCTTCAGGACTTAAACCAATCATGATATCAATAGTACCTGCTTGTAATTCTAATAATCGTGCTGAATTATCAGGTATTGCTCTAAATACTAATTTATCCACTTTAGCAGTTTCGCCCCAGAAATCAGGATTTTTCTCTAAAACAATCTTGTCATCTTTTACCCATTCAACAAATTTAAAAGCCCCAGTACCAACAGGATTTTTAAAGTAATCTTGCCCATGCTCTTTTATAGCATCAGGACTAGATATTGCAAAACAGGGCATGGCTAAGTTGTTAATAAATGGAGCAAATGGATTGTTTAGTTCGATTTCTATGGTATATTCATCTACAGCTCTTACTTCTTTAACTGTACTGTCACCAAACATATATCCCCAATATTCAAATACTTCACCATCATGACGATATGGATTGCTTTCATCCATCCATCTATCAAAATTAAACTTTACAGCTTCTGCATTAAAAGGTGTGCCATCATGGAAATTTACACCTTCTCTTAATTTAAACTCCCATATCAAGCCATCCTTGTCTAGTGGTTCCCAGCTTGTTGCTAAGCCTGGAATTACATCAGTAGTATCAACATCATAATCTACCAAAGTATCTATGACAGGTCTAGTTACATAGAAGGATTCACCATCAGTAACATTTGCTGGGTCTAAACCTACCGCATCACCGCCTCGTGCAAAAACTAATACCTTTTCCTCTGTTTCCGGTTCATTTGGTTCATTTGTGGCATCCCCGCCACCGCAACCAGAAATTAATGACAAACTTAATAAAACAACTAACCCCACAATCCAAATTTTCTTCTTCAATTCTTTACCTCCTCAAATTATTAATCACACAATCTTATTTTATTAGACTAAGCACCTCCTTAAGTTAACATTAGTTATACATGATGACATGCCACAAAATGACCTGTTTTATCTCCAACTAACTGAGGTGATTCTTGTTTACAAATATCAGTTACTTTGCTACAACGAGTATGGAAAGTACAACCTTCAGGGGGATTGGAAGGACTTGGAACATCCCCGGTTAAAATAATCCTATTTTTCTTTAATTTAGGATTGGGAACAGGAATAGCCGATAGTAAAGCCTGTGAGTATGGATGTAAAGGATTTTTATATAACTCTTTATAATCAGCCACCTCAACTATTTTCCCTAAATACATAACTGCAACGCGGTCACTAATATGCCTTACAACACTTAAATCATGAGCAATAAATAATAAAGTTAGGTTTAATTGCTCTTGTAGGTCTTTTAGTAGGTTGATTACCTGGGCTTGAATGGATACATCTAAAGCCGATACTGGCTCATCACATATAATTAACTCAGGATCTACACTTAACGCTCTAGCAATCCCGATTCTCTGTCTCTGACCTCCACTAAATTCATGGGGATAACGTGATGCATGATAGCTGCTTAATCCCACAATCTCCAATAAATCTTGCACCCTCTTTTGTTGAGAAACTTTATCTCCTATTTGAAAGTTGCGCATGGGTTCAGAAATCATATCGCCCACAGTAAGACGCGGATTTAGTGATGCATATGGATCTTGGAAGATTATTTGAATGTCTTTACGTAAATGCCTCATTTTAGAACTATCCAGTTCCGTGATATCTTGACCTTTAAAAATAATCTTTCCATCACTAGGTTCTAATAAGCGTAATATACATCGTCCAGTTGTGGATTTACCACATCCGCTTTCTCCAACTAGCCCTAATGTTTCACCTTTTTTAATGCTAAAAGATACTCCATCAACTGCTTTCACAGCTCCAACCATTTTAGGTATTATTAGTCCTTTATTAATAGGAAAGTGTTTTTTTAAGTTTACAACATCCAAAACTATTTCAGCCATAAAATCCCCCATTTCTAATACAAGTGGCAAGCCACCAAATGTCCATCCCTAATTTTTCTTAAACTTGGTTTTTCATTCAAACATATTGGCTTAGCCATTTTACATCGAGGCGCAAAATTGCATCCTTCTGGTAAAAATCTTAAATCAGGGGGACTCCCCTCAATTGGTTCTAACCTTTGTTCCTCTTCATCAATAAATTTAGGTAAGGAAGCTAGTAATCCCCATGTATAAGGGTGCTGTGGTTTTTCAAATAAAGTTTCAACATCTGTATATTCAACAAGGTTTCCGGCATACATTACTAGAACTTGGTCACATAATTCAGCAACCACTCCTAAGTCATGGGTTATTAAAATAATTGCTGTATCTAGCTCATCCTTTAATTCAGTCATTAGTTCTAAAATTTGTGCCTGTATAGTTACATCCAAGGCTGTTGTTGGTTCATCCGCAATTAGTAATTCTGGGTTGCAGGATAATGCCATGGCAATCATTGCTCTTTGACGCATACCACCACTAAATTCATGGGGATAGTTATTAGCTCGAAGCTCAGCTTCCGCTATCCCTACTTTTTCTAGCATTTCTACAGCTTTCTTCCAGGCCATCTTTTTACTTAAACCCTGGTGTAAAACAACAGCCTCCGCAATTTGTTCCCCTATCTTTAGAACAGGGTTTAATGACGTCATCGGATCCTGGAAAATCATTGCAATCTCATTACCTCTAATCAATCGCATTTCTTTGTCCGATTTTTTTAATAGATCATTGCCTTTAAATAAGACTTCTCCATCTACTATACGCCCTGGAGGAATAGGTATTAGTCTCATAATTGACATAGCTGTGATAGATTTACCTGATCCAGATTCCCCAACTATACCCAATGTTTGTCCTTTATTTAGAGTAAAACAAACTCCATCAACGGCCTTGACCACTCCTGCCTCTGTATAAAACCGTGTTTTAAGGTTTGTTACTTCTAATATTGCTCTTTCAGCCAAGTCAAGTCCTCCTTGCTACTTCTACAAAATTTTGCCACATTTTTTTCTTAAATTAGAATAATTTAATTATTCTAATTTTGTATTCTAATACCATATAGAATATCACAAAATTTTAGATATTCTTGGTTTTTCTCTTTTTTCTCTTAAACAAAACTTAGCGAAGTATAAAACAAAACTTGGCTTCCGCCAAGTCCTTAGACGCAGGCGCAAGCCTTAGTCTTTGTGAATACTATCTACCTTGTTTGAAATTATACTTCTGATAGTACAAAAAAGCATCTATCTTTTAGAAAAAGATAGATGCTAATTCCTATTCTTGATCCAATATATGTTTTTGGGTCTACCTATCTTTCCATAGTCAAAATCAGTTTCCACCGTACCTTCTTCCACCAAATTTGATAAATATCGATGAATTGTTTGGTAGGCCAGATCTGTTTCCGCAACAATGTCATGGATGGTAACTGCTTTAGTTTGCTTTTCCAAAAAACTAATAATTATGGATTGGGTAGCCTTACTAATTCCTTTATTAACATAAATGTTGTCTGACTGTAACACCAGATTTGCTACCTTTAAATTTACCTTAATTCTAGCTATTAAATCCGGTGCCTTTATCGGCTTTAACGCAAAGTCGGTTGCTCCAGCATTTAATAACTCATCTGCTAATTCTTGTCTTTCATCAACAGTTAAAACCAGTATTGGTACATTCTTATTAATGCTTCTTATCGCTTCTATGGTTTTTAAGCCATCAAAAACAGGCATATGATAATCAACAATTATTAAATTAAAGGAACCTTGTTTAAATTTCGAAACCCCTTCATACCCATTTTCTGCTGTTTCGGTCTCCCAACCTGCAAAACTACAAATTTCTTCTAATGTATAGCAGATATCCAGATTGTCCTCAACAATAAGAATTCTACTCATAGTCCTTCACCCCCGGCAAAGTAATCATCACTTCAGTTCCATTACCCATATTACTGCTTATGGATATTTCCCCCTGATGGTTTTCAATCACTTTTTTGACAAAACTCATACCTAAACCACCAGTACTACTTTTCGTGGTAAATTCTATATTCCATATTTTTTTCAAATCTTCGGTTGCAATACCAACACCATTATCCTTGACAATAAAAATCAGCTCATTTTCTTGATTAGAATAGATCTGAACACTTATCTGGGGATCTTCCCTATCTTTTACAGCCCTTATTGCGTTTTCTATAACATTTATTAAAGCACGCGCCATTCTTATGCGATTAATTTTTATCAATGGGAGATCTTTTTCTATTTCGAATAGGCAATTTGGCTCAGTACCTTTAACGACAACATGAGCCCTTACAATTTTTAATAATTCCTCTACTGCAGTAATTCTCCTCTTTTCATTATTTAAGAACTCCGATATCATGTCATTTACATTATCTACAGCACTTTCTACCTTTTTGCAATAATCTTTTATATGATTATTATTAACCTGCAATTTGATTAATGATGTAAGGCCCGACACAGTCATCAAGGGAGACTTCAAGTCATGAACTAAATAGTGGAGTTCCTGCCATATTCTTGCTTCCTCAGCAACAGATTTAACTAGTCGCAATTCTCTTTCTTTTTCCTTCTCTCTTTTTTCACTAGCTAATCTGCGTGAGTATAAAATAGTTAATAATATCAGCAGTATACTACCAATTATAAGGGGGATAAATAAAGACAAGCTTACAAAGTTTAAAACTGTATTACTACCTAAAAAATCTGAACTAATTTTAATGCTAGTAATTAAATCTCTATATCCTACTTTATAATCGTTTAAAATAGTAGTAATTAACAAACTATAAAATGCAAAATTAAGCTGTATGAAAATAAATATGCTAGACAAATAATATTCTTCATGCTTATCAAAAATAATCAACAATATTAACTCACAACAAATAATGAAAAATAGAATTGCATATTCTGTTATGCTTCCATGTATAAGCATATTTAAGGTATAAAGAACTATAGTTAATATAGGTGCTAAGATAACCTTGTATATTAGTTTATTACCTTTTAAATAGTAAAAGGTAAAAGAATACGCAAATATATATACAAATAAATCATTAATACTTTCATAAATTACTGATTTTACTGCAGCCATTACCAGCAATCCAATGTTAGTATTAGTAATGCTACTTTCTATATCTTTCAGTATCTCATCTGAAAAGGGTACTGTTAGCTGTTTTATAGCATAGCTTACGAGAATAAAAGTAATAAATAATACTATCCACCAATACTTCTTCATAATTCACCTATTTATAAACTGAGTTTAATGGAATTTTTACTCTTTGGATATCTTTTACCAATGTAAATTGAATACTGTTCTCATTTGCCAATTCTCTAAAAAATGCTTCCTCTACTTTATTACTGATAGCTATTATATAGTCTGAATCTTTACCTACTAATTTTAACATTTCTTTATTATCTTCATCCCATCTCTTCCCCTTTCCTAAATAGACCATAATTACTGGTATCCCTTGGTCATTTGCTTTAGCAAGTAAATCCGAGATTCGTTTTTTTTCTTCAGAAATGTTTGTTGATATATTATCCATTCCAATTTTACTAACACCTACCACTATTATTAAGCTTTTTCTTCGATCTAGGTCATCTGTTTGAGAATTATAGCCATAAGTATTAGATATTTTTAATTGATCACACATTTTGGAGACTATCAATCCTTCGGGACCCTGACCAGCGACTGTTATTAAAGCTCTTTCCTCAGCAATGGGATAAGGTAAATGCGGTAAGGTATAGTCTAAATTCTTATTAGCTGCATACTGACAACCAACAAAAAATAGAATTATTATCACCATAAAGATGGTAATTAGTAAGACCCTAGCTTTCAAAACGTCCACCTTCTTTGACCAGTATAAATTTAACTAACAGTTTGTACCTGTTTATGTTATAGTATTTCAACATACATAGTTCAAAGTCCTACCTAATTGTTGTTATTTCAGTCGATTAGTCATTTTAAGGACAATTTAACTTAATCAAAGACTAAGTTGTAAAAATTAAATACCTAGAGTTTAAAAAAGACCCACAGTTAAAACCTCTATCTAATGTAAAACGAACTAAAAGATTAGGTTCTAAAATATGAGCCATCTGATTAAATTTTTGAATAACCTTGTATTAATGTATAGGTTCTGCTGTCTGAAGTGAGTTAGCAAAACCCTTTAAGTCTGATATATTTTCCTCTTCTTTGCCCATCATATCTGATAATGTTTTTGCAGCACCCTTCGATTTGATCATTTGACTAAACTGGTCATACTGTCTGATTTTTTGTTGCTTGATTTCAATTGCATGATCTATCACTTGGACAGCATTACTTAACCGGGGTACGTTATTTAAACTTTCAGGAGAAACTACTGGTCTACCTCCAAGTGTTATTATGTCTTGAGCAATCTTGTTTAAGTGTTGCATGTCTTCTATTGATAGAGCCCTCAATCTAGGAGGTATAGCCATATCCATACCCAATAGTATTGAACCGTATATAAGGGTTATTATTGATTGAATCTCTAATTCAAAAGCATCTAGTAAAATATTTATATCATAGGATACAGGGCCTGCTCCCTCAGGTGATGGAAGTACCGTGTCAATTAAACCTGTCTTTTCTATCTGATCATATATTTGAGTCCTCATTTGTAGATGAGCGTTTTCTTCCCTTATCTGATTTAAGAGAGTTACTTTAATCTCCTGATCATTTGTAGCGTCCAACGCTTCAGACAAATTTTTGATGCCGTCCTGTTCACTTTCAAATATCATGGTAAGCATTTCCTTATAAGTTTTTGGAGGCGTTAACCTAGAGGTTTTTAGCCGAGGATTATGACCTATCTTACATAGAATTCTTCCTATTGTCTCGGCATGCCTCATTTCATGGATTGCGTGGCAAATAAGCTGATGCTGCATATCCTTAGAGTATCCAAAATAGTCGACAGAATAGGCATTTTTTGGAATGGAATATGTCGCTTGTAGGTACATCGCCATCCTATTTAACTCATCACCCAGTATTTTTTGTAGCCTTGTAATAAGCTCCCCAGAAATCTGTTTTTCCTGAGTAGGACTAATGCAATCTATTGGTCTATAATTTGTTCTATAGATATCCAAAAATTTATCCTCCTTTTAAGTGTTTTAAATGATTTAATAATCCTTATCCTCCTATTAGTATTTACTTTTAAGGTAAATTTTTAGTCTATTTCGATTTCCAATAATATCTAACCTTTGGTATAATATATTTAAAATAAAGTTTCAGGAGGAAAATCAATCCATGGTTAAAACCGTTGATATCAAAAATGTCGAATGGAGACCTCACCCTAATCCTAAGTGTGTAAAAACATATCTTAAGCCTCTCCTAACCCCAGCAGATGATCCGAACCTAAGAACAGCTCTAATGAAGATAGAACCAGGCGGAATAATCCCAGCACATACCCATGAAACCCTCGAATTTTTCTATTTTCTAGAAGGTGAAGGAATAATGACTAAAGGAAAAGTAGAGGAAAAAGCAGTTCCCGGACAGGGAGTTAATGTTCCCCTTGGAATTACACATGGACTTAAAAATGAAACATTGTACGATTTGGTATTTTTATCTTGCTTTGCCCCAGGCAATAAATAATACTATCTAAAAACATCCATTTTAATAAAATGGATGTTTTTTTACATCTATTTAAAATTATTGGAAATAATAATCCTGTAAATAATGACTCACATAGGGGAGGTGAATGCATGTCTCATATATCAAATATAGAACTAGAAAACTTGAGACACTTTATTGGTGATCTTACTTTAAAAGCCGCTAAGTGTCAGACCTATGCTCAGCAATGTAACGATCCACAGTTAAGAAACTATTTTAACTCATCAGCTCAAATGGAATCCCATGCTCTGCAAACTTTAAAACAATTTTTAAATTAGGAGGTGTATTTAAATGTTAACTGATAAAGACATGGCAATGGACTCTTTAGAAGCAACAAAACATTTTGTTTCAGAGCTTACGAAAGCTGCTATGGAATGCTCAAACCCGTCATTGAAGAATACAATTACACAAATGCGAAATCGAACTGAACAGTCTCAACAGGAAATTGCTCAAATTACTCAAAGCAAGGGCTGGTATATGCCCTCACCCCCTGCTGATCACTCTGACATCCAAAGAACACAACAGTTTTTTAATCAACCAATGCAGCAAATGCCTTCACCTCAGATGGGGAGAGATATGCAGCAAATGCACCCACAGTACGGCGGGCCCATTAGATATCAATAACAACTTATTAAAGTATTTAGTTAAAACTAATTAGCCGTAAATAGATAAAAAAAATTTTTTAAACAATACGAAAGGAGATTGCCAGATGCAGGGAAGAGTAGATAAAAGCAACCCAATTGGAAGAGTTAAATGCGTTGTTAACACTTGTCAGTATTATGATAGTGGAGATCACTGTACAGCTAAATCTATTGAAATTCAAGGTCCTAATGCTTCAAATACTGATAATACTGACTGTGCAACCTTTGCACCTAGACATTAGGCATAGAAAAAGGACTGTTTAGCAATATAGCTAAGCAGTCCTTACTATTTAAGTCATCAATACATCAAGTTTTCTTATAATACCTTAAAAAAATAGCTAACCCGATTAGTACAGGAATTATTGTTATCATGTACATTATTGAATAACCATAAAAATGGGCAACAACCCCCCATATCAGAGAACCTAAGCCCATACCTATGTCAAAGGCAGAAAAGAAAGTTCCATTAGCTGCACCCCTTCTATTTGGGGCTACATTCCTAATAGTTAGTGCCTGCATGCTGGGCATTACTAGACCTATTCCCAATCCAAACATTATTGCCGCGATTGCAAATAAGTAGTGATTATTTGCAATACTCATCACATACATTGCAGTAGCCATGGAAAAAGATCCAGGCACAATCACCTTATGGTACCCATGTCTATCTGATAATGTTCCACTTAAGGGTCTAGTTACAGCTAACGCCATTGCGTATACTGTAAAGAAAAAACCTATGTTTTCAATACCTTGTTCTATAGCATAAAGAGATATAAATGACACAATTGCCCCAAATGGCAGAACGGTAAACAGCATAACAATGCTTGGCAAAAAGGCTGCAGGTTCAAGGTACTTATAGCTTTTTGTAGTTTCCGCTCTTTCAAATTCTGGACATGTTATTGAAAAGCTTGTAAGTAACGCAAAAATACTAAATACAGCAGCAACTATGAAAAGGGTTGTAAAGTTTGTATAGTATAATAGTAGCAACCCCATAGCAGGAGCTATGGCCATGGAAAAAGTGTTGGTTAATCCGTAGTATCCCATACCTTCACCTAACCGATTAGAAGGTATTAAATCAGAAGCTATTGTACCTGCCGAGGTAGTTGCCATCCCAAATCCTACCCCATGAATTAATCTTACTATAATCAATATTACCAAACCACTTGCCCATGGATAACCAAATATAGCTATTAAACAAACAATTAGACCCATCACAAAAATCTTTTTCCTGCCTCCCTGATCAAGGAGCTTTCCTGCTATAGGCCTTACTATTATGGCCGATATAGCAAATATCCCACCGACAGCGCCAACAGCTACTCTGCCTCCACCAAGCATTTCTACATATAAAGGTAGGGTAGGCATAAGCATTTGAAAGCCTGCAAATAAAAAGAGATTAGTAAGGCATATTAAACAAAAATCTTTTGTCCATAAGGGTGCCTTAATAGACGACTGTAACCCTTCTTTCAAGATAATCCTCTCCTTAGATAAAAACACTTAAACTTTTACTGCATCATCAACTTCCTCATGAACTTCATCAGGACTAGGAAGAAAACTAATTAAAATAACCCCTAAAACAGGTAAATATGTTAGGATCCTAATTGCCATCATAAGGCCATAATTATCTGCAACTAAACCTAATAAAGTTGTGCCAATCCCTCCAGTACCAATTGCAAAACCAAGTACCAACCCAGAAGCAAGGCCAATATTTTCTGGCATTAGTTTTTGTGCATACACAGTGGTAATAGAAAAAGTACAAATCAAGCTTGCTCCAATAAATCCTGTAAATATATATGTGGAAAACCCACTAGAGTTAAAGAGAAAGTACATAAGTGGAAGTGCCGATATAAAGGAAGCATATAGTATGGTTTTTAAACCAAGTTTGTCCGCTATAGGACCACCTATTAATGTTCCTACTGCCCCAAACATTAAAAAAACAGTTAATAATGAGCTACCATAGGCTGTATCCATCTTCAGGTAATCTATATAATATAAAGGTATGTTCATCATTAAACCCATATGGGTCCAAGATCTAATGGTAACTATCAACATAAGTAGAATAATTGGAATAGTAATTATAAACTTGGGTTTTTCATTAATCCTTTTACCCTTATTAATTATTTCTTTATTATATACAATTTGTTTCGTTATATTGGGAAGAAGAACAAGCAATAATCCTCCCATAATTATTCCAATAGCTATAAATCCTCCCGTTCCCCTTAAACCATAAAGCCCAAGGAACATAGCAGCTATAATAGGACCAAGAGCAAACCCAAGATTGCCACCTAAAGAAAAGATAGACATTGCTGTTGCCTTTTTGTTTCCACTTAAATAAAAAACTGCTTTTGAGGCTTCAGGGTGATATCCTGCTACCCCTAAACCAGATAAAGTTACTGTCAATAGCAAGAGATAATAATTTGGTACAAATCCTATTAATGAAACCCCGGCGATTGCGAGAAAACACCCAGCAGGAAGCAGCCAGAGGCACTGATAGCGATCACTAATGAATCCAAATAGGGGTTGAATGATAGAAGATGAAAATGAACTAAATAAAAATATTAAACCCACAGCAAAATAACTTAACTCAAATGCATCTTTTAAATACGGAAGAAACAGAGGAATAGCCCCCTGTGCAATGTCGGTAATCATATGGCCTAAACTAATGAAAAGTATTTTCAGCAAATGCACTGCTTAGCCCCCATTTTATTAAACATACTGTCTCATTTTCAACATAAAACAAAACTTGGCTTGCGCCAAGCAGGCGAAAAAAATTAGCAATTTGGCTGTGTGCCTATGCTGCTAATAAGACTCATATTATATTATCTATATTAAATCATAACTCAAACAAGGTTAAAGTGGCAAGCAGAATAAGACTTGCCTTTCAGCAAGTCTTTAACTGTCTACCAACAAAAGTATAAAATATGAAGTAAAAAGTGAATGATATCACCCATTAATTAACGGAAACTAGATTGCTGCTTTTTGCCTCATGTCAATAACTCTTTTTGCTTTCCCTTGAAATCTCTCCATGGTAAAAGGTTCCATGATACTAATTACAGCCTTTATTGATAATACAGACTGCAGTCTTTTTGTAACTGTTCTTTCAATGCGCTGTATTTCAAGGTGCCCCCTTGTTAAAGCAGCTGCAGTAACCTCAACCTTAACTTCCAATTGATCCATATGATTCTTTTTAGAAACAACAAGCTGATAATGAGGTGCAATACCATCTATTTCCATAAGAACACTCTCTATCTGGGAGGGGAAAACATTTACTCCCCTGATAATTAACATATCATCACTTCTACCCGAGACCTTTGCCATACGCGCTGTAGTCCTTCCACAATGGCAGGGCTCCTGCATTATATACGAAATATCTTTTGTCCTGTATCTTATTACTGGCAGAGCTTCCTTTGTAAGTGTGGTAAAAACTAGTTCACCCTTTTGTCCAGGTTTGACAGATTGCAGAGTATGCGGATCAATTACTTCAACCAAGAAGTGATCCTCACTTATGTGCATACCCTGTTTATATTCACACTCACCTGATACTCCAGGTCCTATTACTTCACTTAATCCATAATTATCTGTTGCAATTATTCCCCATCTTTTTTCAATTTCTTTTCTCATTTCATCACTACAGCCTTCGGCACCAAAAAGACCTACTCTCAGCTTTAAATCTCCTATGAGTCCCATCTTTTCTGCAACCTCTGCCATATGAAGGGCATAGGAGGGCGTACTAACAAGCACGGTAGTTCCAAAATCTTTCATAATCATAATTTGCTTTTCTGTTCCACCAGATGAAGTTGGTACTACTGTTGCCCCTACCTTTTCCAATCCATAGTGAAGTCCAAATGCTCCTGTAAATAATCCATAGCCAAAGGCAACCTGGACTATATCTCTATTAGTTACACCTGCCTGTTTAATGATTCTTGCAACTACCTCTGTCCATGTATTCAGGTCTTTTTGTGTATATCCTACTACTGTTGATTTTCCCGTTGTTCCTGAAGACGCGTGAAGTCTTACAACATCATCCATGGGGACTGCAAAAAGCCCATAGGGGTAATTATCCCTAAAATCATCTTTTGTTGTAAAAGGAAGTTTAGTAACATCCTCCAAACTTTGAATATCTTCAGGTTTAACTCCCATTTCATCTAACCTTTTTCTATAAAATGGTACGTTATTATATATTTTCATTACAGTATCCTGTAATCTATTTAACTGTAATTGATTTAACTCTTCTCTAGCTATAGTTTCTTCTCTTGACCATACCATTAGTTAGTCACCTCCATTTTGGCTTTTAAATGTCTTTGGCCAAAAACCTCTTGGAGATGACTGAAAATATCAAATTTCATTCCTACCATCCTTCCATTCTACATATTAAGTTATTATCTGAAAGTTATTAGTTAATGACCCCAAGACTCGCGCTTAAGGTCATTAACTAAATTATATTCAACTTAAAACTAAAAAATCCTGTTTTAGTTTAGATTTTTTTATCCTTTCTCCTAGGCATTTGTTTCCTCATTATACGTGGAAGTCATTATACTTCTTAGAATCTGATGCTTCTTCTTCATTTTCATTTGTAAAGAGAGTACTCTTATTAGAATAGCCATTTTTACCTTCAATAATTGTTCTTTCAGTATTGGGTAAAACCTCTATATCTATCAATAGTGCTACTTTTGCTTGCTCATTTAACCATTGTGAGAACTCTTCTACATTGCAGCTAAAAAATTTAGTAACTTCCTCATCCAACAAGATGGTTTTACCAAAATCATTTACCTGAACATTACTCTTATCAATGATTTTGGAAATAGATGAAGTAACGTTAAAATTTTCTACAAGGTTATCTTTAATCATTATTCTTTTTGGATCAGTATCTTTGTCATAGCCAACGATACGATATGGTACTATGTTATTTTCCAAAACCTTTAATAAAAGATACTGCCCCTTGCCATGTATTACTTTATAGGAATTTTGCTTTGTATCTTGTACCCACATGTCCTTAACCGGCTGTAGTTTTTCATGTAATTCTCTATGCTGGCCTTTTAACTCCTCACTTTCTCGCCAATCTAAATTAAGAAGCTCCTCTTCCTTCCCATGATAACCACATACATTACACAGGAATTTGTGTGGTAAAACAAACGGCACCCAGCAAATAAAAAAACCATAGGGTATAAAAAGGAGAACAATACAACCTACCACCCTCAAACCTGTAGATGAGGTTCTCTCATGGCTGTCACTTGTGCATTGGGGACAGATTTTCATATTAACACTCCAAACACCTAAATTTTTAGTACGGTACCCCATTAGAATATCACATAAGCAACCCTATTTAAAGGCAGATATGAGTATAAAACAAAACTTGGTTTGCGCCAGTAGTTCTAGCATTGTGCCTTTTGCGATGAGTAGAAATACCAGTACTATAGTGCGCCAAGTCCTTAGACGTAGGCGGAAGCCTTAGTCTTTGTGAATACTATCTACTTTGTTTGAACTTATACTTCTTTCTGATAGTATAAAAATAAGCCTCTGCTCTAAAAGCAAAGGCCCCTTTATAACATATTATTCTGTTTTCAATCCCAGCAGTAATAAATTAAGTCTGCTGCTTCTTCCTCGGTAATAATCAAACGTATGCCTTTTTCCTTTAAACCTTCAGCAGCTTCTTCTAGATTATCAACTCTAAAGATTACAAGTGCCTTCCTTGGTTTTGCACCCATAAAGGCATACATATACTCAATATTAACTTTTCTTTCATCTAATATATTCAAAACTGCATCAAGTCCTCCAGGTGTATCATCCATTTCAACTGCGATTACATCTGCCAATTTTACAGTAAAATTCTTTTCCTTAAGTATTATTACTGCTAACTCTGGCTTATCTACTATTAGCCTAAGAACCCCAAAATCTGAAGTGTCAGCTAAATTAAGAGCTCTAATATTTATTTTGTTTTCTGCCAGAGCAGAGGTTACTGCCCTTAAACGGCCAGGTGTATTTTCTAGAAAAACTGATATTTGTTTTACAACCATCAAAATTCCTCCTTATATTTTTCTCTTATCAATAACCCTTTGAGCCTTTCCTTCACTTCTAGCTATTTTCTTTGGTTCTACTAGTTTTACTGTTACAGAAACTCCAAGAACACTTTCTATTTCATTTCTAATTTTTTTACTTATTACCTCAAGCTGCCTTACTTCATCAGAAAACATTTTCTCAGAAACCTCAACCTGAACCTCTAATATATCCAAGCTACCAATTCTATCTACAACTAATATATAATGAGGCTCTGTTTCGCCAATTTCCAGGAGAACGTGCTCTATCTGCGATGGGAAAACATTTACACCCCTAATAATTAGCATGTCATCTGTTCTACCTTCAATTCTACCTATCTTAACACTTGTCCTGCCGCATTCACATTCTTCTATAATTAACCTGGAAATATCTCCAGTTCGATACCGTATAATAGGCAATGCTTCTTTGGTGAGAGAAGTAAATACAAGCTCCCCTCTTTCTCCAGGTGGAAGCACTTCCCCTGTTTCAGGGTTTATAATTTCAACAATAAAATGATCCTCCATAACGTGTAAACCATTTTTATGCTTACACTCAACTGCCACACCTGGGCCTATTATTTCACTAAGCCCATATATATCAATTGCTAATATTCCTAATCTCTGCTCAATTTCCTTGCGCATATTCTCCGACCAGGGCTCAGCTCCAAATATTCCTGCCTTTAATTTAAAGTCCTCAGGCCCTAATCCCATTTCCTCTATAACTTCAGCTATAAATAAGGCATAGGATGGTGTACAGGTTATTATAGTACTTCCATAGTCCTTCATTATCATTACCTGTCTTTTAGTATTACCACCTGAAATGGGAATTATGGACGCGCCAATTTTCTCTGCACCATAATGTACACCAAGACCCCCTGTAAATAAACCATATCCATAAGCATTTTGAATGACATCCTCTTTTTGTGCTCCAGCGCTCATAAGAGAACGTGCCATAAGCTCTGACCAGTTATTAATATCATTTCTTGTATATCCAACAACCGTGGGCTTTCCTGTAGTACCTGATGAGGAATGAATTCTTACAACCTCACTCAAATTAACGGCAAACATTCCATATGGATAGTTATCCCTTAAATCTGTCTTTCTGGTAAACGGAAATTTTTGCAGATCCTCCAGGGTTTTTAAATCCTTAGGTTCCACACCTGCTGTTTGCATTGTTTTTCTATAATGATTTACATTGTGATAGGCTCTTTCAAGGGTTTGTTTTAATCTTTCTAATTGTAAATGCTGTAGTTCATTTCTTGTTAGGCATTCATATTTTTCATTCCAATACATAATTTTTACCTCCTATAAGCAAATTAGTGCTTGTTATTACTGCTCTTCTGTTCTCTCTATTTCTTCCAATCTATTAGTTTGCCACTTTTGATCTCTTGATAACTGCAATATAATAATTGACACAAGTATGAGAGTTCCGCCTAAAAACTGCTCTACAGCTAGGACTTCTGAGAAAATAATAGCTGCCAAAACTATTGTCACAACTGGCTCAAAAGTACTCACTATAGCTACCTTAGACGGACCAATCATGCTAATCCCAGCATAGAGGCCCCCGATAGCTAATACAGTTGAAAAAAGTGCTATTCCCAGTGCACTAAGTAAAACAACGCCTGATACTGAATAATCTATCTTGCCAGTAATACTGCCTCCTATAGTGAAAAATCCAGCTGCAGATAAAGTAACAATGGTGGAACTGGGCAGCCAATGAACCTCTTTTAGTACCCTATTACTCATTACAATATACAATGCATAAAGTACTGCTGTCGCAAGAACTGAAATAACTCCCCTAATATTTAAATTTTCAAAGGTTGGTCCTAGTACAAGTATTAAACCCACTCCTGATACAATTAGGGCAATGACTTTTTTGGGATACATTTTTTCATCACCTAGCAAGTAGGCCATTATGCAGACAATTGTCGGATAAGTATACAAAACAAGGCTAGCTACTGAAGCAGGTATCAAAGACACCCCATAGAAAAACAAATTTGACAGAACACCATAACCCGCTGCACCAAGTCCAATTAAGTATAATAACTGCCTTCTCTTTATACTCCAAGGTGTGTTTGATACTTTCATTATTAATAAAAACAGTAGACTTGCTGCCACAAAACGGATAGCTAATACTGTTATTACATTGGAACCATGCGCATAGGCAATCTTAGCAAATATTGCCATGGAGCCAAATCCCGCTGCTGATAATCCTGTAATTATTATACCTAGTTTACTTTTATCCACTTCCAGCCCGCCTTATATGAATGAACTTTCCTCAATTATCATCAATATATCACTATAATTCAATAGGTTATATTAACTTTGCTGGAAATTTCTTGTTCTATTGGCGGTCAACAAGCTTTGTTTATTGGTTACTAAAGCATTAATTTCAAGCATTACTCTTTGCTAAAGCTGTTTTTTGTGTTACATCACTTTCCTGCTCCTGGGTTAAAAGACTAACAACCACCAGGGTAAAAGCCGCAATAGGAAGACTTACAAGCATTGGGTCAACCACAGTCCAGGGAGAACTAAGTAAAGTGCTTTTATCAAATAGAGCTTTACTTATGCCTATAGCATTAGCTTCTTTGGCATGGATAAACATCATATAAAGAATATTTGCAAATGAACCCACTATCATGCTTGCTATAGCACCTGATCTTGTTGCCTTTTTCCAGAAAAGAGCTGCACTATAAGCTGGCAAGAAGGTTGATGCACATATCCCAAAAAACATGGCCGTTGAAATCGCAATAATGCTAGGGGGAAGTTTAAAGCATAACCATACAGTTGCCAATAAAGCGACTATTATACCTCCCCTGTGACCTAGTAAACCTGAAGATTTATAAAGATCATGGCTTATTGACGTTCCAATAGCATGAAATTGCCCGCTCAAGGTTGACATCGCTGCTGCCAGAAGTGTTAGAAGCAGCAAATATGAAAACCATTCCGGCATAGCCATATTTATATAAAGAGGAATTATTCTATCTATATTTGCCACATTAGTGACTGGATCAACAGAGGCAGCTAGGGATATTTGTCCTAGGTTTTGATGAAAATACACATTTGTCAAAGAACCTACCAAAAAAGCTACACCAGTCATCATAATGATAAATACTCCACCAATGGCTACTGCCCTGTTTAATTCCTTGGGACCTTTGACAGTCATATAGCGTACAATCAACTGCGGCTGAGCCAAGACGCCTATCCCTACTCCAAGAACTAAGGTTGAAACTAAGACCCACCACTGTTCTGAAATAAACTTTGGCATTTGAGTCCATCCCTGATGCCCCTGGGCAACAAGGTTTTCTGGGACCAAGTGTGCTAGATTTGTTAATGCCATATGCGCATTTGTAACTCCACCTAATTGAATGTACGTAGCAATTAAAAGAATGAACATACCCACAAACATTAAAGTTCCTTGAAAAGCATCGTTGTAAAATACCCCTTTAAGTCCACCAGTCATAACATAAATTCCTACTATTATTCCAAAAATCCATACTGTAGTGCTGTATGGCACATCTAATACAAGTTGTAAAAACCAAGCTGCCCCTATCATTACTGCAGCTGCATACAAGGGCATTGTCAGCGAGATGATCACCGCTGCGTATTGTTGAATAAATTTTGAGTCATATCTTTTACCCAAAAGCTCAGGAAAAGTACTCACATTTAATTCTTTGCTTAAGCGCAATGTAGGCTTCCCAAAAAGAATGAATGCTAAGAAAATACCCACAAATATATTTAGAAATGCCAGCCACATCATACCCATCCCAAAAAGTGCTGCCGCACCACCAAACCCTATAATGGCGGAAGTACTAATGAAAGTTGAACCATAGGCCATTGCCATCAAAAATGGATGAGCGTTTCCCCCAGCAATTAAGTAGTCCTTGGAGCTCTTTGTTCGGCTGTAAGCCAAGTACGTTAAACCAGCGACAATAGCTAGATAAAGAATAATTAAACCATATAGCAAAATATTGTTCATATTAACCCTTCCTTTCTCAGTTTAGAATACAGGATTCAGTAGTCAGAATAAAAGCTTAAAACTAAAATTTTGTTTAATTGTCACTATTCCACTTAACAACTCCGTAAACAACGCATAAAATTGCAGATAGTAAAGTTAAAATATAAGCCATAGAAACCTGCCAATCAGATATTCCAAACATTTTTTCACCTCCTTAGCAATATAGTTTGGGGACATTCCTCGGACACAAAATTCACCCTGTAATTGAGGTGTGTCCCCTTTCCTACATAGGAAAAACCGTCCCTCTAATGAAACGAGGGACGGTTCTTAACCGCGGTACCACCCTTTTAAGCAACTAGACAGTTGCCCCCTTAGTCCAGTACCCGTTAGCTGTTGGTAAAATATAAAAAGCTTTTCATCCTGTAGGGACGAAAAGCTTATGCTTAGCGCGGTACCACCCTAATAGCTAGAAAATATCTAGCCACCTTGAGTTTCCTGTACGGGGTATATCTACCCGATACTGGCTTCATTTTAACGGAGAAGATCCGGTTCGGACTACTTACTGCTTTCGGAGCAGTTTCACCCTACAGCTCAAGAGCGAACTTCAGTATACCTCTTTCCTAAAGATGCTTCCAGTCTATGGCACCTTATCCCTGAAGGACTTCAGTCTACCTACTTTTCTCTTTCATCACTTTTAAATATAGTTTGATTGTTTGCAAGTATACCATATGTCCAAACACCTTGGCAATAGATTTTCAGAAATTATTTCAGTAAATTACTCTATTAAATATCTAATGTCCAAAGTATGTCTATAAGTCTCCCATTTTTGCCTTCTCTTTTATATAATCTCCTGTTCTTTTAGCGATTGCCATTACTGTCAAGGTTGGGTTAGCAGGTGTAGAAGTTACAAAAACACTTGCGTCACATATGAACAGATTAGGAATATCATGACTTTGACAGTACTCATTCACCACAGAGTTTTTTGGGTCATTTCCCATTCTGCATGTTCCCATTAAATGGGCACTATCTTCAACTACAAATTCAACCTTCCCATCTGCAGCTTCCATAATATCCTTACATTTTGCGATTCCTGATTCTATAATTGCCAGATCATTTTCACCGTAGCTGAAACTTATCCTTGGCACAGGCAACCCATAACTGTCTTTTATATTAGGATCGAGGGTAACGCAGTTTTTCTCATTTGGCAACACCTCTCCAATTAGGGTAACTCTTGAATAATGATTGTAGTCTCTGGTGACCTCTCGTAAGTGTTCCCCATAGAGCAAATAATGTCCTGCAACCTGTCTCACAAAACCCACAGGTCTAAATCCATGGGAATGTATTGAAAAGCCTCTTACATAGCCGTTGTTTTCATTGGTTTCATAAAAATCCTGTGTTGTTGCCATTACAGGGGTTCCTTTATATGGGAGTATCTCTTTATCAAATCTTGCATAAATATCATGGCTACTGTGAGGCATTAAGTTTTTCCCTACCATGCCACTACTGTTTGCTAAGCCGTCAGGAAATTTAGGTGTTGAGGAATTAAAAAGTAACCTGGGTGTTTCTATGACAAAGGCAGAGAGTATGACAACTTTTGCCTTTTGTAAAATCTCCTTCCCTTCATGGGTATATTCCACACCAGTAACCTTCCCCTTTGAGGTTTCTATCCGTGTTGCCATAGAGTTTTGCCTTATTTCAGCACCAGCATTTTCTGCCCATCTAGCATATGTTATCAGGGTGCTAAACTTAGCATTGGGTATACACCCCTGATTGCAGAAGCCCCTATTGGTACACGGCGGCCTATCATTGTGTGGCATAGATAGTATGGCTAATGGTACCACCGAGCTTCGTATACCTAATCTCTCACATCCTACCATGAATACCTCTGCCACCGCATTTACTGGATTCCTCTGAGGAAGAGGATATGGACCATTAAAGGCTCCCCACGGAAAATGCTTTGGACCTGAGACCCCTATTTCTTTTTCCAGAATTGTATAATATGGCTCTAAATCTTTATACCCAATTGGCCAGTCCTCTGCTACTCCATCTTTTGATTTAACTTTAAAATCAGATGGATGAAATCTTAATGAAACTCCAGAAAAATGATTAGTACCTCCTCCCACACCCTTTCCAGAGTTATTATGACCCATTTTAAGGGGGTTTTTCCCTTCCACTATTCGTAAATCATTCCAGGCAAGCATACTGTTCATTTCAACTTCGTCACTTACCCATTCACTTTGAGGATCCATTAAAGGCCCAGCTTCAAGAAGAACAACAGAAAATCCATCCTCACTAAGCTCCTTTGCAAGGACGCTGCCTGCTGCCCCTGCTCCAACAATACAAAAATCTACTGTTTCATTTATCCATTTACTCATTCATTTTAGCCTCCCATGGATCCTTTCCCCCAAGTTCAACACGAACATAACCCCTAGGATAGGCAGGCCCAGCATATCCTATTTGGGACCAAATTTCTGGCTGCGAATAAAATCCGGAAACAGCTTGGGTTAAAAAATCCTTAAAGAATTTCTTCCCATTAATTTTCTGCCAAGCTCGGCCACCTGGGTTGCCCTGCCTTATAGCCTCTAATACTTTTATTTTCTGCTCATGACTTAATTCACCAAAGTCCTTACCGCTATACATGGCCGCAGATGCTTCTTGAATTCCTTTTAAGCCCTCTAAATATAGAATTTCCGCTTCCGGAAGTGTTGCTTCTCTATAGCCTTTGCCCTTATTCTTTTCTAGTTGTTCCCCAATGAAGGCCGCCACTCTTTTTATAATATCTTCATTTTCCTCAGCCAAGAGAACCTTAAGCACGTCAATTAATAGTTCTTTTTGTTTATCTGAAAAAAACATGATTTTCTCACCTGATGCAATTCTTTGCTCTATAAGTTTTTGAGTCCTCTCATCCCATTCCTCAAAGGATCTCATCACATCAAATTCCTTGTAACGAGTATTCATTTAAATATCACCTGCCAGTAGAGTACTGCTAAACCAAGCAGGCCGTTTCCCACTAAAGTTAAAGGCAGTACTATGGGAGGACCAGTTAAAATATTATTCATTTGCAACCCTCCGACCCGTAGGTTTACACCTCTGACATGTAAGGTAAAGCCCACTAACCCAACTAAAAGTATAATAACAAGTAGCACAGCAAGAATTGTCCTTATTATTGGCAAGTTATACAATACCAGCAATCCTGCAGTAATGGCAATTATGGGCGCGAGACTTACAGGCCCCCACATTATCACATGCCGGAAATTTCCCCGGTAATGATAAAGAAAGATTTGAATTCCAAGACCTACAAAAACAAAAAATATATACAAATAAACAATTCTCTCAACTGGCCAACCCTGCCAATTCATGTGGATCACTACTCCTCATTTAATATTTATTCTAAGGTTAAATTTCCCCCAAAAAACTATTTAATTCATCTAAAACAAAAACTTTAGGTTTTACCCTGGAATTGCAGTAGAATTGACCGTAAATAATCACAGCCGCGAATAAACATGGTTGTTATTATAACTTATCTGTGGTAGAATAATTATCTGCACGAAATACTTTAAAGTGCTTTTTACCATAAAATTTCTTTTACTTTTTAAATTGACCGTGCTATAATATACTAGTGCCATGGCGGTGTAGCTCAGCTGGCTAGAGCATGCGGTTCATACCCGCAGAGTCGTAGGTTCAAGTCCTACCACCGCTACCATAATGCAGGGGTGTAGCTCAATTGGTAGAGTAGTGGACTCCAAATCCATTGGTTGCGTGTTCAAGTCGCGTCACCCCTGCCAAATTTAATAAACTTACTACAAACAATAGGTTTGTAGTTTTTTGATTCTACAGACAGGATATTCCTGTCTTTTTACACTATCATTAAGTATAACTTTATAACACTCAGACAGACTAAAGACAAATAACAGGGTAATAGATTTAAAAAACAATGGCAACTGTGATAAATGTCATACTCAATAGTGGAATTATTATTTATACTTACTTTAAAAGAAACAAGAATGAATTTATTTAAAAGGGGTGTTATGATGTTAGCTACCAAACAATTGAAAGAAGAACATGCTGCAGTCAAATTTATGTTGAAGGTGTTAGATAATATTTGTGCCAGAATTTCAAAAGGGGAAGAAGTGGACCCCAATCATCTGACTAGGATTACCGAGTTTTTAATAGTCTTTGTAGACAAATGCCATCATGCCAAAGAAGAAGAAATACTATTCCCGCAACTAGAAAAAATGGGTGTTATTAATAAAGGTGGGCCTATTGGCACCTTGTTGGAAGAGCATAATATCGGAAGAAATTATATTAAAGGACTAAGAGAAGCCGTTGAAAGATACTCAGCAAAGGATTATTCTGCTACCGAAGATCTACTTAAAAATACACAAGGTTATAAAAATTTACTAACTCAGCACATAGAGGAAGAGGATACCAATATTTTTGTTTTAGCTGACCAGCTTATAAACGAAGAAATGCAGGAAAAACTAGCAGAGGAATTCGAGAAAATAGAAGTGGAAAGGATAGGAACTGGAAAACACGAGGAGTTTCATGAACTTTTACATGAACTTGAACATACGTATCTTTCTTAAAACAACAAAGGCCAGCACAGTTCCTATTTCGGCACCTGAAATAAGAAATGAAGCAGCAATAGGGTAGAATGCATAAGGACCTCCTGGCATTAATGCTCCGGCTATAGCCCCTAAAAAAATGTCCTTAATCCCAGCGTCTTTTCCCAGCCACTTATTAATAGTTTCTTTTGTGATAAGAACTTGAATCATTCCTGCTAGTAAAAATGCAGTTATAATTAAAGGCAGGACCTCTAATATCATTTTACCTCATGGTGAGCTTCGTCCACAATTAATGTATCGCAGATTTCGCTGATTGCTGTCAAATAATAATCAGAAAACCTTTGTAACAATGACATTGTGGTAACAACAATATTAGATCTATTAAGAATCTTCTGTAATTCAGAAATTTCCTTGGGAGTTGTGCGTAGTGTTGTAACAGTAGGTCTAAGTGCGGTATCCTTAATTACACCAATACTTTGTAAAATACATAGTACTCCACTCCGAAAGCCCCATTTAACCCCTCTCCTTATCAAAAACTCTTATGCCTTCGCATATTAGTCGCTGGCACGGTAGTACTTAAACTGCTCCGAGAATCCAGCCTTCCTCTTCAATACAGGCTTGAATCTGCTGAGGACTCAACCCTTTAGGCTGAGTAAAAAGATGTTCAAGCGAACCTTGTAAATCTAGTTCGGCAGCCCATTCACACATTGCCCGAACTTGGGCTCTGTCACGAATTAAATCAGGATAAATAATCATCATCTGACGAACTCTATCATCCACAACGCCTGGCCATATTTCTGCGTGTAAAACGAAGGGACCTTGAGCAACTGACGGCGTTACAGTAAATAGTGTTTCAAACGGCCAAACGCGACTGAATTGAACTAATTCCAGGTGTCGGCGCAGCTTGTATAGATAAGGAATGCCCACCAGTGCCTGACTACCTACCCGCCCTGGCCCAAATAGCCCCCATACCTCCTGTGTTCCTGGCAACCGGTTTTCAACTATGCGGAGTCTCTGCAAAACTCCACACGCAGTGATAAAAGGAAAACCTGGTGAGTAACGTTTTAAATTGTTAGTTTCATATTGGGTTGGACAACCCCAGAACGGTCCAGTCTTACCACATCCTGTAATTGCATTCAGTTCTCCAGCGGCATGGAACCTATTATTTTGGTTGTTAGTTCTATCTTCTACCCTTAATGCCAGTTCAGTCCAGATTTCCCACCATGCTTGAGTACCGGAAGGAAGATTTAACGCTCTTGCAAAACCGCTTGGGTAACCGTAAGGAAAATCAAATCCCACAAGCACCCTTCGCTTTTCCTTGACATGTTCTAATAGCACGTTTATGACATGTGAGGCACCATCTTTTCGAGTTTGGTGATATGTTTCCTGTTGGTAGTTTAAGCTAGGGATAAGCTCTCCGGACCACACCGCGTCTGCTGTTGGCCTCCGTGGCTGAACTCCATTAGCAGCACTCCAATCGACAAATATGTATGCATCAAATAACAGCAATATCATCCCTCCATGGATATCATTTCCAACTGCCCATTATAGACAATATTATCCTGGACTTTTGGAATGTGTTGAATCATCCACTTCTTCTTTAATGTACTTTTTGGACAATTTCTCCATAAAATTTACATTTCCTGCAACATTATGGAAATATGTTAGTATAAAGCACAAATGAAAAAGAGTGCATAGCGCACCCTTAAAAATAGAATTTTGGATATTTACTTTGTAGCGTATTTTATAAAGAGTGCGTATTAAGCATTAATTTAATTCTTTTCATAAATGCTACTACAGACTTTATATTTTACTCACACCATTTCTAAACCTGTTTACAACTGCATTAGTTATAAGTGCAATTAAAGCTGAAATAATTAGTTTATATAATGCCATATATGTAATTGCAATTTTAAAATATTCTCTTATTTTGTCCCATGTTGTTGCTGTTTCCAGCTAATACTTACTAAAAATACACTCAAATACCCTAACATTGAATAAGATATTATAAAACTTATAAAGAACCATTTAGTAATTTTCATGGGCTTCCCCCTATTTTTGGAATATTATAACCACAATGTACTATATAATCAATTTGTTGCACATAATCCATCGACCTGTGCCGCATCATATAGATGGATAGGTTTAATAATCCATTTTACTCAACTACATCTACCCTGACACATTATGTAGACGAATAGTAACTACCTTAGTTCTAGAATATCTTGATTTAACTTTATATTAGCAGAGCTAACTAATTCATCACGGTACTTCTGAAAATACTCATTACCCCCATCTTGGAGGTTTGAAGTTAATTCTCCTCTATCAATGGCTTCCTGAACTAACATCTCTCCTAACCTTCTTATAATTTCAAATTCTACTGCCTCATTAGGATATATATCCTCCCAATACTCTTTTTCAGATACTCCATAGGCATCTAATACTTCATCTGGTAAAATTGCTCTTGTATCTTCTATGTCTCTAAGCTGGTTCTCTATTAGTTCATCTGCTTCTTGTTTAGATAATTTGATCTCTCTTTGCTGAGCCTCATGAAGAAGTAATTTGTATCCTGCCCTTATCTTAATCGCCTCTTCAACAGAAACATCCATTCTGGAACCCTTTATTATAATTTCTACCTCGTCTCTTGTAATAATAATTTCATTATTTATAATTGCTGCCTCATTTTGTTGGGGAAATAAATAATTATATATTATTTCTTCTTGACTACTGGAATCTAGAATGCTTCTTTTAAGATATGTTAACCTTCCATCTCCATCCCAACTTTTTGGTATGTAAAAAAAGTCTTCTCTTCCCTCAGCTAATATCTTTATTTCTTTTGTTAGTACATTATACAAAACCATATCTACTGTGTTATACCACTCTGTTAGAGGTAACAGTTTTACATTGCTGAATTTACCAATTGCTATCCATTTTGAATCAGGAGACCAAAGGGGGCTTCCAACATATGGTATTGCATCTATTTTCTTAAACCAATCCATAGATATAAGGTAGCCTACTCGCTCTGAACTAGAACCTGCATCCGCAAAGACAAAATTAGTATCTGGTGACCAGTAAAACTTACATAGTCTATCTTCTACATCTGCAATTTGAATTGGCTCCACTTCTCCAACTCTCCATATGTACATTTTGTCATCCCAGCCATCTTTACCCCATGAAAAGGCTACTAACTTATTATCAATAGACCAATCCTGCCTAATAACAGCCTCCATTTCTTCTAGATAGTCTCTAATGATTTCAAAGGTGCTACTAGTTATTTTTAAAATTTCCTCTAAATCCTGCCCATTACTATCATTTTCTTGGTATTTATTCATTTCTTCATCATTAATCAATTGTTCTACCTTATAGTCAACACCTTCTTCTCCTTTACCATTAGGAGCTTCTAATGTATTTGAACAGGAAAGAGTAGAGAAAGAAAAAAGGGTAATAAGTATTATCAAGCTAATTCTAGTTTTAATGTTTATGAACATAAATCTATACATTTTAACCTCCACCTTTATAATTCCTTATTAATAAGTACCATAAGAAGCCAATTTGTTACACTTAAAATGAAAATAATCCTCTTTCTATGAGGATTATTAAAGCCTCAGGAGATTAAACAACAAATCTTGATGAAATAAAACAATTCACGGAAAATCCAAATATTATTTTTTTTCTAGTGGGCTTCATATAGAGAAAGCGATGGGTGGCTTGGGGAGAAAATAGAAGTGCTAGTGAGTAAATATTTAGAATTTGAGGGGGTTATACAAAATTATGCTTTACCCAGTACTGTTTATAATAGCAGGCTTTATCTTCGTGAAGATAAACCGGAATCTACCCGGTGGGCAAAAAGTTAGGAACCCTCCGTTAAGAAGGCTCCATTAGTGTCGTTCTGTTTTCTATTTTAATACATAAGTAGCTAATACTGATTGTAGTTGATATATGTTTAATGTCTTGTTAAATTTTTTCTCTATTGCACCCGGCGTACCCGAAACCCATATCTTGAGTTCTGCATCCAAATCAAAATTGCCTGCTGTTTCAATACTAAAATGGGTTATACTCTTATAAGGAATTGAGTGATACTCTATCTTTTTCCCAGTTAATCCTTGTTTGTCTACTAGAATTAATCTTTTGTTGGTAAATATAAACATATCTCTTATTAATTATAAGCTTTTTCTATCTGTTCATTCTCCGCCAATATATTAGTATATTCCTTTTGTACTTCCTGCACGTTAGCATAAATGATTCAATGGGTATGAATGGCATAATTGTAATCTCATCCAGGCAGAAGAAGCCTTATTTATCGGACAAGAAGTATTTATTACATAAAGGCTTTGAGGTGTGTGATTCTGTGCCACCATATTACGAACTGTTATGTCTGAAGCTTAATAAAAATGCACCTGACCCGAAGTTCAAGGAATGTGTAATAAAGCTTGAAGTGTCTCAAAAGCAAGGAGTTTCAGTTCATTATTCCCATCAATGCCCATTTTGTGAAAATTACATTGGCATGCTTAAAGAAGCTGCAAAAGAGGAAAACATACCACTTTTCATCAGAAAATATGAGACTTTGGAAGAAGCACAGCAAGCTCCAAGCGTATCAACTACATTCAGTTTGTTTTTGAATGGAAAATTCATTGCACATGAGATTTTGACCAAAGATAAGTTTAAGATACTGCTTTTGTGAACGACAGTATAAGAGGGCGGATAAATACTAGAAAACTATTTAAATTACTCAAACAAAAAAGGATTCTGAGGAAATATCAGAATCCCAAATCCTTGGTTATCACCCTATTGCTTTTTTCAGCGTATTAATAAAACTAACAGCTTCTTCAAGTGCCTTAAGTGTATCGCCTTTTTGTACATTTTCCTCAATCTTTTGTATAATAGCACTTCCCACAATAACCCCGTCTGCCTTATTAGCCATTTTACGTGCTGTATCAGGTCCAGAAACACCGAAGCCCACGGCAAGGGGCAATTTTGTCTGCAACCTCACTTGATCCAAAAAATCCTCCAACCCCCCAGAAGTACTTTGCCTGGTTCCTGTAACCCCAGTAACACTTACACAATAGATAAATCCTTTAGAAAGCTGGGCAATTCTCTTTATTCTTTCTGGAGAACTGGTAGGTGCCACCAATAATATCAGATTTATATTATTACTATCTGCAGCCTTCTTTAAGTAACCAGCTTCCTCTAATGGCAGGTCAGGAATTATCAAACCATCTATGCCCACAGACGCTGCCCTGGCAATAAAGTTTTCTACACCTGTTACATATACGGGGTTATAATATGTCATAATAATTAACGGCACTTGCGTTTTTTCTCTAAGTCGTTTTACTAAAGAAAATATCTTTTCCAAAGTTACTCCACCAGCCAGGGCCCTGCCTGACGCCCTTTGAATGATCGGCCCATCAGCAACTGGGTCAGAATAGGGAACACCCAGTTCGATTATATCTGCTCCGCTTTCTGCCAGTATTGTTGCCAACTGCTCGGTAAACTCAAGGCTTGGATCACCACAGCTAACATAGGGAATTAATGCTTTTTCATTTTTTTTGTGCAGCATGTCCAAAACATTATCAATTCTGTTCAATTTTGCTCACCACCTAAAATACTTAGTACTTCTGCCACGTCTTTATCTCCCCTGCCCGAAAGACAAATTACTAGTACTTTATCCTCATCTAAAAGAGGTGCCAGCTGACAAGCATATGCAACTGCATGGGCACTTTCTAGTGCTGGGATTATTCCTTCTAAATTGGATAGTAGCTTAAATGCTTCCATGGCATCTTTATCCGTTATAGCTTCATATTTGGCCCTGCCTATATCTTTGAAATAACTATGCTCAGGTCCTACTCCAGGATAATCCAACCCAGCGGAAATAGAATGGGCTGGAAGAATTTGTCCGTCAATATCCTGCAGCAGGTAGCTTAAAGCACCATGCAAGACCCCTTTACTTCCAGCAGTTAAGGTTGCTGCGTGCTTATCAGTATCTATACCACTACCTGCAGCCTCCACACCAATCATTTGTACCTTTTGTTCATCCTTAAAGGGGTAGAAAAATCCCATGGAATTGCTGCCACCTCCCACACAGGCAACCAGATAATCCGGCATACAATATTCAATTTCTCTTATTTGCTCCCTGGTTTCTTCACCAATTATCTTTTGAAAACCCCTTACCATTGTTGGATATGGATGAGGACCCACAACAGAGCCGATTACATAATGACTGTCCCGGACTGTGCCAACCCAATTACGTAAAGCTTCATTGGTGGCATCCTTTAGGGTTTTGGTGCCAGTTTCCACTTCATTAACCTTAGCACCAAGAAGCTTCATTCTAAATACATTTAAGGACTGGCGTCTGACATCCTCTGCCCCCATGAATATTTCACATTGAAAATCAAGTAGTGCTGCCGCTGTAGCAGTTGCCACTCCGTGCTGACCAGCACCTGTTTCGGCGATTATTCGCTTTTTCCCCATTCTCTTTGCTAAAAGAGCCTGTCCCAGACTATTATTTATTTTATGGGCACCTGTATGGTTTAAATCCTCTCTTTTAAGATAGATTTTTGCACCGCCTAAATATTTAGTCAATTTTTCTGCATAAAATAAAGGTGTAGGTCTTCCCACATATTGATTTAAATAATAAGCCAATTCCTCTTTAAACTCCTTATCATCCTTAAATCTTTCATAGGCCTCTTCCAGCTCATTTAATGCACACATCAATGTTTCTGGAACATATTGACCCCCAAATTCCCCAAAATATCCTGATCGTTTCATCATTTATTTACCTCCCGAAATAACTTGTAAAGCTTTTCGTGATCCTTCTTTCCGATCTCTCTTTCAACACCGCTGCCAACATCTACTCCAAAGGGATCTGCTTCCTTAATGGCTCGTACCACATTTGACGGGTTAATGCCACCTGCAATAATAACAGGTATGTTATCCCAATTGAAGTTTGCTGCCAATTCCCAGGGGAAAGTCCTGCCGGTACCCCCTGGCAATCCTTCTACATAAGTATCAAGCAAGACTTTGTCTATTGCACAACTCTGCACATAGGGTATTATTTCATCCCAACCCTTCCCGGCATTCACTCTAAAAGCCTTTATGACCTGCCTGTGCCCGTCTGTGTCCATAGGGGTAGATTGGTAAAACTCCCTAATTTCTTTGCAGTATTGCGGAGATTCGCTGCCATGAAACTGCAGCCCGGTCAAGCCACAATACTCAGCTATTCTCTTAACTTCATCTGCATCACTAATTAGGAAAACACCAATTTTCTCAATTTTTGGCGGTAAACTGGCAATAATTTCTCTAACCTTTTCGGGTTCAATCTGGCGCTTACTGGGAGCAAATATAAATCCCAAGGCATCAGCACCAAGTTCTACCGCCTTTTTTGCATCTGGAAGATTTGTTATGCCACAAATTTTTATCCAGGTCATAGAACTTCACCTAGAAGTTCCTGTATTTTCCCATCTATATCTAGACTGGTAACTAAAGCCTCTCCCACCAGGATAGCATCCACTCCAGCTTCTGCTAATTTTTTTACATTCTCACCTGTAGAAATACCGCTTTCGCTAACAAGTATACAATCATTTGGTATAAGCTCTACAAGCTTCAAAGTTGTAGCAATATCAGTTTTAAATGTTCTTAAATCACGGTTATTAATGCCTATAATCCTGGCACCACAGCCCATAGCTGTCTTCAGTTCCTCCCCAGAATGAACCTCTACCAAAGAATGAAGCCCTAGTTCCCCTGCAAGCTCAATAAAATATCTTAACTGACTTTCATCTAAAATGGCTGCAATCAAAAGCACTGCATCTGCTCCATTATAAGCTGCTTCATACACCTGATATGGATCTATAAGAAAATCCTTACGCAAGATAGGTAATTTTATTGCTTTCCTGACCCTTTGTAAATCCTGCAGACTGCCTTGAAAAAACTTGCTATCTGTAAGCACAGAAACTGCAACTGCTCCTGCCCTTTCATAAGCTAAAGCTATTTTTACAGGATCAAAATTCTCCATGAAAACTCCCTTTGAAGGAGAAGCCTTTTTAACCTCGGCTATTAGACTAATTCCAGGTTTTACAATTGACTCTTTAAAACTTATCCTTGCTTTTTGTGATAAATTCTTTTTGAGCTGTTCAAGAGGCATATTTGATTTACTATTGCTAACTTCAACTTTTTTATGCTCTACAATCTTATCCAAAATCATATTGTTACCTCCAAACTCAAATCAATATGGCTCATATATACCAACTCTTCCAGTTTTTTCATTGCCTTTCCTGAGTCAATTGTCTCAGCAGCAATTTTGACCCCTTCATGTAAATCCTTTGCAGCCCCAGCAGCAGAAATAGCAGCTGCTGCATTTAACAACACTATCTCACGGTGAGGGCCCTTTTCTCCAGACAGTACTCTTTTTATAATTTGCACATTACAGGAGGCATCATCTCCCTGCAAATCTGAAAGCTTTCTCCGAGGAATTCCAAAATCTTCCGGTCTAATCTCATATGTCTTTATGCTACCCTTATTCAAGTGGGTAATTTTTGTAGGCCCAAGCGTAGAAATTTCATCTAATCCCCCAGATCCGTGTACCACATAGGCACCTTCTACTCCTAATCTCTCCAGCACTTGTGCTATAACTTCCGTTAAGTTAGGATCATAGACACCTAGCACCTGAAACTTGGCCCGTGCTGGATTGGTAAGGGGCCCTAGAACATTAAAAACGCTGCGTATTCCAATCTCTTTTCTCGGCCCTATTGCATATTTCATAGCTTCATGAAAAACCGGTGCAAAAAGAAAACCCAGGCCAATTTCATCAAGGACCAATTCTACCTCCTGAGGTGAGAGGTCTATCTTTACTCCCATGGCTTCAAGTACATCTGCACTTCCACATTTACTTGACACCGAACGGTTACCATGCTTGGCAACGGCCAAACCTGCACCTGCCACCACAAAAATAGTCGTGGTTGAAATATTAAAGGTTCCCGTTCCATCTCCTCCAGTTCCACATGTGTCAACCAAAATAGAATGTTTGCTGTTTATGGGAAATGATTTGTCTCTCATTACCTGTGCACAGCCTAGAATTTCTTCGAGGGTTTCTCCCTTCATCCTTAGTCCTGTTAAAAAACTTCCAATTTGGGCAGAAGTTGCCCTTCCTTCCATCACCTTTAGCATTACTTCACTAGTTTCTTTAAATGAAAGATTTTCTCTTTGAATTACTCTGCTAATTGCCTCTCTAATCATCATCTCAGCTCCTCTCAACTTATTACGGAAAGGGGACACACCTCTATTTAATGTCTAGCTTTATGGAGGAGGAATGTCCCCAACCTAGTTGCAAAAAGTTCTGCAAAACATGGTGTCCGTACTGGCTTGCATATGATTCTGGGTGAAACTGTACTCCAAAAGTAGGGTGATTCTCATGCTGAACTGCCATGATAGTACCATCATCGGTTACGGCTGTTACATGAAGTGCTTTTGGAATACTATCTTTTTCAAGCACCAGGGAATGATAACGAGCAACTGTAATACCCTGGGGTATGCCTTCTAAAATTCCCGTATTCTCATGATAGACAACTGAAGTCTTCCCATGTAAGGGCTTTTCAGTTCGAACAACCCTGGCACCAAATACTGCTCCAATGCATTGATGGCCCAAGCAAACACCTAAAATAGGAACTTTACCCGAAAAGTGGTGTATTACCTCCATACAAATTCCTGCATTTTCAGGAGTACCGGGACCTGGGGAAATTACTATTTTCTCGGGAGACATCCCTTGCAAATCCTTTATAATAGTTTTATCATTTCTGACTACTTCAACATCTTCTCCTAACTCTCCAAAATACTGGACCAGGTTATATACAAAGGAGTCATAATTATCGATTACTAACAGCAAGAAGCTCCCCCCCTTTAGCTATCTCCACAGCAGTTAAAAGTGCCTGTGCTTTATTACAAGCTTCATGATACTCCATTAGTGGATTTGAATCTGCTACTATACCAGCTCCAGCTTGGATAAATCCTCTATCTTTTTTAGCAATCAAGGTTCTGATAGTAATACATGTATCCATATTTCCGGTATAACTGATGTATCCAACTGCACCTGCATACGGTCCTCTGCCATCAGTTTCCAACTCATCTATAATTTCCATTGCCCTTATCTTGGGTGCACCGGATACCGTACCTGCTGGGAAGGAAGCTCTTAATATATCAAAACAGGTATAGCCTTTTTTAAGAGTACCGGTTACATCTGAAACAATATGCATAACGTGTGAATAGTTCTCAATACACATGAAATCCTTTACTTTAATGGTTCCATACTCGCACACTCTGCCCAAATCATTGCGCCCCAAATCTACTAGCATTAAATGTTCTGCTTTTTCTTTTTCATCTGCCAGTAATTCATCTGCCAGCTGTTTGTCATCCTCTAATGTTTCACCCCTTGGTCTTGTTCCTGCTATAGGTTTTACTTTTGCAATCCCGTCTACCACTTTGACCATTATCTCCGGGGATGAGCCAATTAGATTTATATCATCGAAAGAAAGATAAAACATATATGGAGATGGATTTAAACAGCGTAGACTGCTATATATTGCTAAAGGGTCCGTTTCCAACTTTAATTTTATTTTTTGAGACAAAACTACCTGAAATATGTCTCCGGCAATTATATATTCCTTAGCCCTTCTTACCATTTCCTGAAATTCATCTGAGGTGCAATTATGCTCATAATCAGCACAGCTCTTCATATTTTGCATATTTTGTTCTTCTAAAGTAACTCTTGTTAGTTGTTTACTTAAAATGGAACTAATCTCTTTTATCCTCAAAACAGCCCTTTCATAATCTTTTTCAGGATTATCTCCTACTTTTGTATTAACTACAATTTTCATTGTTTGCTTAACATGGTCGAAAATGATTACTGTATTTGCAAACATTAAGAAACAATCTGGGTACTCAGTATTCTTACCTACAGGTTTGGGAAGCTTTTCCCAGTAACGTATCATATCATACCCAAAGTAACCAACTGCTCCTCCGCTAAAAGCTGGCAAACTGGGTATATTTAAAGTTGTATAACGGTTAAATATCTTCTCCAATTCTTTTAATGGATCCACACTATCATACTGAACTGTCTCTCCTTCTTCTGTTATAGCAACCTTTCCATCCTTTGCTTGAAAAAGTATCGAAGGTTCAACCCCTATAAAAGAATATCTACCTAATTGCTGGCCACCTTCTACGCTTTCCAGCAAAAAAGCATAGGATTCCTTTTTGAGCTTTATAAAAGCTGACAAAGGAGTCTCAAGAGCCGATGAAAGCTCGCTGTATACTGGAATTAAATTTGCTTGTGCAGCCAAGTTTTTGAACTCTTCTTTAGAATGAGGAAACACCATCTTCCACCCCCTCCATACATCGGTCTAGATACTGCTCTCCACACTCCTGAACCACTTTAGCTAACATCTAACCTCACCTCATCTCATCTCAAATTTTTCGCGGAACACACCTTGCTTGCCTCTTAAATGGTAAAATAAAAAAGCTTCTCGTCCTATAATAGGGACGAAAAGCTTACGTCACGCGGTACCACCCTCATTGGCTAATAAAAGCCCACTCTTTCAAGTACGGGACTATGGGTATTCATCAAGTCCGATACCTGCCTTTTTTTAACGGTAAAGGTTTCCGGTAGGCTGCTACTCTTGCATATGCGCAATTTCGACCTACAGCTTGTGGGTCCATTCACCATATCCGGTACACGCCGAAATTCCACTACCTCCGGCTCTCTGGAGTGCCTGCAAAATGCCTACTATTCCCACGCATTGCTTTTGTCTTTGATAGATATTATTAATATAATATTTCCCCATACTTGTTTTGTCAAGAGAAAGTTTTTAACTAATTCAATGGTCTCTGATCGATTTTTGACTAATTCAATGGTTCTATTCCACTCATAATAATTTCTGTCTTAGCTAACAGCTCTTTTGTTAAAGAGTCGCTTAATGGTTCTTCCAGCCATGAAAATAGTGTGAAAAAATAAATACCAACTAGAATATCAGATACATGCTCAGTATTTATATTAAAACGAAATTCTCCCTGTTGCTTCCCTTCCTCTATAATTGTCTATTGGTTAGGACTGGTATACCACCCATTGTGTTTCCACTTATCCTATTACAGTTCCCTTGTTCCTGTCATTCTAGCTTTACATAACAGTTTTAGCCCTACCCTTTAACCCGGCTGCCGTTTTCAACTAGTGTGATTGCATTATTGAAACCTTTCAACCTTTTTTGGTTTTCTGTTGAATTCCACCGAAGTATATGTAATTCAACGACAGCACCCCACATGGGAGCGAGTTGCTTCTATTCGCAACCCTATTAGTTACGAGCCGTACTTTCGGATATTCGTCATCCTATTAGACATTCTAAGCATGACTGCTTTTTAGCCTCCAGCGTACTTAATATCATCACAGATATCATTTTCCGCTACTTCACCAAGCTTCGTACATTAGACATGGCATTGCTTCATGCACGTCGGAGTATTAGAGATTTTGTTACCCCTCACACAGAGTCAGGCAGGTACTTCCCCTACCAATTCAAATGACTAGTTCTACTTGCTATTATTTTACTCGTAGTCCGATTTTATTGTATATTTCTATACAGTCTGTTCGGAAACAAGGCGCACACTTCGCCTAATAGACATAATACCTAAGTATTTTCTAATATGCCGCATCTAGTTACTTTTCATATTTCCTATTGGACAATTTCCCCATAAAATTTACATTCCTGCTGCATTATGGAAATATGTTAGTGCAAAGCACAAATGAAAAAGAGTGCATAGCGCGCACCCTTAAAAATAGAATTTTGGACATTTACCTTGTGACGTATTTTAGATACTATGAATTAAAAAAATCTTTTATTCCTTCACATTTTAAAGATTATGTGTCTTAACTCCAAACACAGATTATGCTCATAACAAGAAAATCTCATTCACTTGTTTTTTCTTCATATTTCAGGAATGATACCTTCAACAGATGTCGAACCAATTTCGGGATAATAAGAAACGTGATTTTTATAAAGAGTATAGATTTCGTTGGAAGTTGCAATGACAGTCCCGTCTGTAAACATCAAAGCCAACTGTGTCATTTCTTCGTTGATAAGGATTGTACCTATTACATCCATATCGGGAAAACTGGCATTTTGAAAATATAGCAGCCTCTGTATGTTTTGCTCATCACCCCACCGAATGCCTGCTTGCATATCTTTTCTGCCCGTTTTTTCATAGGATAGGATGTGAAATTTTCCACTAAATGAATCGTCATCACGAAAGAGATAGTTACTTTTTTCTCCATCTATGAAAACAGTTGTTTTGTCAGTTAAAACTCCATTTTCGTATATATTTGCAGATATTTCTTGCTTTATATTTTGGTTAAATGGAATTATAGAAAGTACCCAAAACCCAATAACTAAAGCCACAACCACTTTTCCAATCGTTTTATATTTCTGTTTCATCCTCTTATACCCCCAAATACTAATAATATTTGCCACGCATTTTCCATCCAATATGCCTATCATTTAGTAATATATAATCATGTTAATCTCACTAATGTACTATTCGTTAAGGTATTGTGATAAAGTGAACTAAATTACGGAAAGCTCCCACAGATATAATGATGCAATAGAGCCATATGGTGAATACCTTTTTCTATACCTATTAAATTTTTCCTTTGTTAGATCCTTAAGACCGTATAAATTCATCATTCCTCTACGGATAGCTAAATCTCCGTAACTCACTACATCAGGACGACAGAGTGAAAAAATCAACAACATCTCAGCGGTCCAAATACCAACTCCATTTAGTGCAGAAAGCTTTTTTATTATCTCCTCATCAGTCAAAGTATTAAGTTCTTCAAAATCTACCTCACCAGATATAGCGGCATTTGCAATTCCTTTTATATATCCAGCTTTTCTTACAGTCATACCACAACCTTGAATTTCAGCTAGGCTTACCTTTGCAATGCTTTCTGGTGTTATGCTTCCAAGAAGACTAGAAAACCTATTCTGCACAGTTTCCGCAGCTTTATTTGAAATCTGCTGGCTGATAACGCTTGAAACAAGTGCAGTAAACGGTTCAGGGGTAATCTCTCGTTTTAACATGCCTATTTTATCAATAGCTGCACCTAGCTTTCTGTCCCTACTTTTTAAATATTCAATTTCTCTTTGTTCGTACTTAAAAATTGGCATATTCTTATATTCTCCATTTCAAGCAATTCTTTCAATTACAGTACAATAGCGCGAGTCATCTATTCCATACAAAGGTAGTATGTAATAAATATCAGAATTAAATTATGCTTATTTACAAACCCTATAGTCCATATCATTAGGTTTAGGTAATTTATAAAGTTAACCCTTGTAGGTCCTATTTTACCATATAAAACTTCATTAAGTCTTGTCCTAATCTGTTCAATTAAGACTGTGTTAGCAGGTTTATGGACCAGGTGCTGCGGTTTTGACCTAGCGTTACTTTACCGACCGACCTTAGACATAACACCAAGTATGGGCGGTAAGGTATAAGCGGTTGAGCTAGAAATTCAAAATGACCTCGAAAGAATCCGTTAAAAAGCAAAGCATGAAATCATCTGTATTACAAATAAAATCCCTGTGAAATTACCAGGGATTGCATTTGATATTTTTTCATTTAGTGTTTTTGAGACGCATCTTATAGATAATGTGCAACAACTAATTTGTCATAGCTCAACTTAATTAATATATCTAACTACACTTACTTTAAGAAAAATAATTTTAATATTATCAAAAGCAATAAAACTGTACTACCATTTAAGATGCTTAAGATGTATACTTTTGACTCTTTTTCAAATTTCCATTCTATAAAAGCACGAAAACCAAATAATACAGTAAAAAATATAGGAAGATAATACTGCCTTAATTCACTGCTCTTACTAAAAAAAGTCATTGTTATTAATGCAATAATAATTACTACTTCTGACCATTTATGGACTTTATTAACATGCTTATATAATCCCTTTTTCTTTTTAATATTAAACTTGTTTATAATAATTTTTTCTGCAACTATAACTAATATTAAAAAAGCAATTAAAAAAATAAATATCATCTAATCCTCCTTCCCTAAGTCACTTTTTCCATAAAATGTGCCTTATCATATAGATTTTATGTAAAGTTAGAACTTCTAACCCACTAATTTTCATACTTCAAAGCTTCTCTTATTATATCTTTATATCGTAGACCACCTTCCCAAATCATTTCTTCTATTGCATCTTGCGATATGCCTGCATTCTCTAGGTTAGCAATTAGTTCTGTATTTGGAAAAATAAAATCTAATTCTTTTATAGTTAGTAAGCTATCTGTTGTGCCAAATCATACAGACTAGGTATCGAATAGTCCATGGGAGAAGTTCTGATAGTTTAATACATAACAATAGTATTGTACATTATCTATTCCTTATTTTTATCGAAGCAAAGTCATGTAAAGTAGCAGTTCGAAAATATTTCTTTCATTTTATTATTAGTACCAAAAGTTGTTATTTTGTTACACCTATAAATAAAAAAACTTCTTGGGGGTATATTAGTATTGGGTTTCTGCTACAGTAATTACCTTTTTACATAACTTAAAAGGCTCTCCGTAGAGAGCCTCAACTGAGTATTATTAACCGGCACTCTGGACCTGCGTAAAGCCAAATTCCATATAACCACATCCAGATGGTACCCCCAACTCTTTTTTCGTAGAATTTCCTTATGGGAGAAAACTTTATATCCTCCTGTTACTTCTATATTATTGTGCTTCAAAGAAAAGTTCTAGCGGTCATTACCACTTTCTACAATAGCTTCCACAGCGCGATTTTTTGTCACCATAGTGGAATAAACCACATCCAAATCGTGAGCTTCCACATCCTGCTCGTGTATTACTATCCTTAATTAAAGGACACTTGCTTGTTGACTCCATGTTTGACTACACTTTAAAGCTCTCACTAATAGATATTACTATTAGCTGTAGCACAAAAATTTGAAAACAAGGAAACACATAATAATTTTTTAGCCAATGAATATATATTTTTGAGCTATCCTTATACTTTCTGTTTTGGTTTCTGAGCATATAGCTTCGTTATAGTACTGCTCTGCAAGTTCTTTGCCCTTTTCGCTTTCTACCATATTCATTATCTTTCCAATGAAAGCAAAAATATCGTCGTGTGCTAGTTGGCATAAATAATTGTATCTTGTTAACATTCTTTTACCTCCTCTTAGACAAATTACTAACTACATCAGAATTTATCGCATTTTTTAAACTGTTAGCTTATAAAGCTACGTGCCTTTTCTAGGGCTGGAGTTATAGCTTCTGTTGCTTTAGCTATAAATGATTCTGCAATGAATTGAGTGTCTAGATTGTGCTATCTATATATGAAGTTTCTGAGCTAGAAAGCTAACTATCTTTTCATTCACATTTAACCATAACATCGCAGGCAATAGCAGCACTCGAAAAGAGTAGGATTACCATTAAAATCAAGTCCATCAACATTGTTCGTTCCATGAAGTCGTCTTTATATGCAAGGTCAAGAAGTGAAAAGGTATATATTAAAGTTGAAAATAAATGAGTTACTAAGCTATTTACCTTACAAGTTAAAACAAAAAATCTTCTTAAAAAATTCTGATAGGCTGAATTTTTTGGGCTTTGGGGTTATGCTAGTGCTTTGTATTATTTGATGTAAAAATTCCTTTTCTTCTCTACTTAAGAAATGTTTTAATTTAAGCACTATCTTTTCATCCTTTCTCTAATTTAATAACTATCTTAGCGAATACTTCCTAAAGAGTTTAGAAATACAAAAAAATAGGATTGCCAAACTGGCCACTCCTATTTAATAAAGCTTAAATAAGCTTCTAAGTCTGGTGGCTTGGCAGTCATAGTAATGCAAAAAAATTACCTCTGCACACTTTAGACCCATAGCTTTGCGTCACTATCTTTCGATAGCTTTGCCTTTTTCAGCTGTAATATAGTTTTTTTAATAAAAGTCCTATTATTTTAAGACTTTAGTCCTGTTTACATTCTATAAAAGTAATTGAATTCCTTCTGAGAGATTTAACTTTTATTATCACTATTGCTATTATTTGTGTTTTAATCAAAGATAAGTCGTTCTATTCTAAACATCAAAATAGACTTATAGTGAATTGATAACCTCTGAAATACCCTTTGATTTTATGCGTTTAAGTGGACTAATCACAGAGTAAATAGTAACTAATAGAGTAAGACTGAATATCATAATAATCTCAACTAAAGGAAATTCCCAAATCACATGAAAACTTGAAAGGTAGTTAGAAATCAATACTTTTTGCAGTAAAATTCCTAATGTGCATCCCATAAGGCAACCGGTCAGGCTGTATGCAGCAGCCTCTGATAAAATCATCTTCTCTAATTGGGTTCCAGACATTCCAACCGCCCGCATGACCCCTAGATACTTGGTTTTTGACGCAACGCTGGTGTTCATAGTGTTTATAAGATTCAAGATGCTTATCAAAGCAATTACCGCTACAAAACCATATACAAAGACAGCCATTGTTATATATATCTGATTGATCTCGGCGTTTTTTTGGCGCACGTCATGGAAGGATATGCTGTTATCCACCATGGCCTTTATAGCATCAACGGTTTGTTCATCCGCTTTTCTCCTAAGTTGAATGTCTACGGCTTTGAATGAAGCTTCACCAGTAAGCTCGGTAAATATTGCTTCTGTAGTAATAAATGTAGTTAAAGTCAATTCATTATCGCTAAAGGGTACAGAACGCAATATACCCATAACAGTTAACTCTTTTGTGCCGGTAGGGGTATCAATATAGACCTTATCCCCCGGTTGTAGATTGGCGGTATCTGCCGTAATGTTATTTCTTAAGTGACTGGCAACAGCAATAACCCCTTTCCCCTCATTCATCCTGACCTCTGAAAGTTCCCCAGCTATCAGGTCAGCTTTTGCCCAGTTCAGCTGATTTCTATCGTAGGAAATAAGCCCTGATTTTTCGGGAGGTACGAATAGACCGTTATCTTTTACTGTAACCCCATTCACGGCCTCTTTATATGTATCGGTCAGTTTTGACGCATCAAAGGTAGCGTTAACATAGCCGAACATCCTTCCATAGACTCTTTCCGCTCCATCAAGAGCCGACAGTTTTGCATATACCTCGTCGTCTATACCCTGTTCTGATACCAAGGAAATATCAGGAGTGTACGGTTTGGTAGTTTTAAGCGAGGAATGCATAAAATCGATAAACACATTAAAGCCCAGGAATAGAATTATACTTACAGCAATGGAGCACGACATGAGAAAAAGCGTTTTCTTTCGCATAAAGGCATTGTTTATTCCCATCGCTATTTCAGCACGCAAGATCTTTGATAAAAAACCAAGCTTTTTTCTTTTAGAGATCTTTATTTCGTTGCTTCCCGTTACGGCATTCACAGGAGAAACCCGTGCCGCCTTTTTTGCAGGCAGTAAAGAAGCAATAAATACAGTCAAAAAGCCGATAACTACTCCGGCCGCAATACCTATTATACTTATGCTAAACAGGGGGATATCTTTGAATATGCTATTGTTAAAAAACTTTAATATAGCACTGCAAACAAAGGCCATAAACATGCCTGCAAGAATACCCAGAGGAATTGCCCGCAGGGTTATGACCAGTCCTTCCCTTCGGATCAGCTTTTTTATCTGTGACTTGGATGCTCCGACACACCTTAAAAGGCCGAACTGCCGGACCCTTTCCATAACAGAAATGTTAAAAGTATTGTATATCATCACAACGCCTGCTACGAGGACGATACTAAACAAAATGGCACCGATGATATACATCCCGATGGCTGCTTTGTGTTTGCTTTGTCCCATTACTGCGAGCAGGTGATTATTAAGTTCAATTTTGTCATCGGCAATATTAAGACCATTCTTGATATCTGCTACCGCTTCATTGATCCTGACCCTTTCCTTAAATTCAACAAGATACAAAGTTGGTTTTTCAGACTCAATATTACTGACACCGACCGTTGATACAAATACGCCAGGCATGGCGGCAGCCTTCATATTTCCCAAATCGTTATAGATGCCGCTAATGACGTATTCCCTTTCAATATTATCCTCAAAAGAGAGCTTAACCGTGTCGCCAATATCCGCATCCAGATACAAGCCTTCAGTCGCCCATTGTTCCACCATAATCTCATTTTTACCAGTTGGATATCTCCCTGCCAGAACTTTTATGTTTAAATTCCCGGCAAAAGCTTCATCCATCGCTCCAAGCCGGCAGGAGATACCGTTTATAGTCCCACTTCCAAAGTCCTTCCATCTTCCCGAATTTTTAACGTCGATGCGGCTTTTTATGGAAGAAACCTCTTTATCACTTGCATCAATGACAGCAAGATGGTAATTCCCATAATCGTGAATTACCTGTAATTTTTCGAACCGCATAAAGACATCCAACATGGAAAATACTCCGGTAACAAGAGCAACCGAAATCGCCACGCTAACAATGGCCAACCTGGTCTTTCTCCTGTGCATGGAAAGGTACTTGGAAGCAAGTTCGGTGTAATGATTCATCTGCCTCCACCTCCTAGCTCAGTAACCACTCCATCCTCTACTTGGAATATTCTGTCTGCAACGGAAGCATAGTTTTCATTGTGCGTAATCATAATCAAAGTCTGTCTAAACCTTTCTACGGACAGCTTCATCAGATCAATTACATCTCGACTATTTTTACTATCAAGATTTCCTGTCGGCTCGTCGGCCAAAATAATTGCAGGCTTAGTTGCTAGAGCTCGCCCAATTGCCACGCGCTGTTGTTGTCCTCCTGAAAGCTGACTGGGAAGATGATATTTTCTTTCCTTCAGTCCCAATATCTCCAGCAGTTCATCAATATACTGCCGATCTGGTTTCTTATAATCCAACAGTAAGGGCAGGATTATGTTTTCCTCGACATTTAATTCAGGAACCAGATTGTAGGCTTGAAAAATGAAACCTATGTTACGCCTGCGAAAAACCGCCAGCGCCTCTTCCTCCATTGCATAAATATCCCTGCCATCTATAAAAACCCTTCCGGAAGTTGGCACATCCAAAGCCCCAAGCATATTAAGAAGTGTACTTTTTCCGGAACCCGATGGTCCTACGATAGCAATGAAATCACCCTTGGAAATAGAAATTGACACCTTAATTAAAGCCTTTACCATTGTTTCGCCCTGACTATAAGTTTTTGATAGATTTTCTGTTTTCAGTATTTCCAATTTTTCCACCTCGATCATTATTCTAATAGTTAATTTAAGAACAACAATAGAATAACCTATCCACCTTACTCTGACATGAATTAAACCTTACAATTTTGTAAGGTTTGGCAAATGGACGGTAAATTTTGTTCCTTTTTTAATTATACTTTCTACTGATATGTATCCCCCGTGCATTTCAATAATCGTTTTCGCCAGAGTTAATCCTACTCCAGTCCCTTGTTTTTCCTGCGAAAACCGGCTCCTATAAAATCTTTTAAAAATATGATTGATGTCATCAGGGTGAATTCCTTCCCCGTTATCTTCGACGGTTATTTTTGTTATCAACGGCGTTGTGCTAATTATAACTCTGATGTGGTTTCCGGCTCCTGTATGTTCCACAGCGTTTTTAAACAAGTTACTCAAGGCTTCAAACATCCATTCCTTGTCGCATGGATATGAAACTATACCATGGGATATTATCTCAAAGGTTTTTTGCTCCTTTAACAACCTGGTTTCAAAACTTTCGGCCACCTGTTCCATAATGTCGTTAAAAATATGTACTTTTTTATTAAGCTTTATGATTCCAGCATCCAACCTAGCCAACTTTAATAGATTGGCTATCAAGGTTTGCATCCGTCCCAGCTCATTTTCGCTTTTATTTAAGAAGCTTGTTATTACATCATTGTCTGTATTTTCATTTTTCATGATCTCATTATACATAGTAAGGGCAGATAAAGGGGTTTTAAGCTGATGGGATATATTTGTCAGATTTTCCTTTAAAAAGACCTTGTTATCTTTTTCTTTTTCGATATGGGTGTATAAGGATGAAGTCAACATATTAACAGATGACGCTAATTTTGATAAACTGCCCTCCTCATTATCATAAAGCCTGGTTGAAATTTCTCCGTTCATAATTTTATTAATATCAGTATTATACCGTTCTAGTTTCTTATAATGGTTTCTCAAAAAACAGTAACTAAAAAACAAGGTGGCAGATATAAACAAGATTGACAATATGAAATTTATTATCCCATTTGTTTCATAAAATCTACTGACTTGAGGAAGCAAGTGCAATTGAATACTATCCTTATAGCCCACCTGTTCTAACAAGGATTTTCCTGTTTCCTGGTGACTAGATGTCTTTTCCGCCGTGAAGGCTTCCCGAATTTCATGAGACAGCTCCGGATATTTTTGGCTTAAATAACCTGCAATCTCATAATCATGCTCAAGCATCTCTTTTCTAAAACTGATCGCATTTATGTAAGCTGCAATTTGAAAGAGTATAATTCCGGCAATAAAGACTAACATAAGCGATATAAATAATTTTTTGACTTCTTTATTAACTAGTAGATTCATAAAAACCCCTTATACAATATTCCACTTATATCCCATTCCTCTAGCTGTTACTAGAAATGATGGGTCCTTTGGACAATCTTCGATTTTTGCTCGCAACCTGCTGATATAAACTGCCAAGGTATTATCATCAACAAAACATTCACGGCAATCCCATAATTTTTGCATTATTTGTTCTTTTGATAATATGACCTTTGGATTCTGCATAAACAGGCATAATAATTTGTATTCTACTGATGTAAGTTCTAATTCCACTCCATTTTTCATTACTTTGCCTTCTAAAAGCTTTACTGTAATACCATTTGAATTTAATTCCGCTAATTGTTGCTTATCATGATTCGACCGCCTTAAGGCTGCATTTATCCTTGATAAAAGCTCATTTAGTTTAAATGGTTTTGTTATATAATCATCCCCACCAATATCCAAACCCATGACAATATTCACTTCTTCATCTGAAGCGGTCAAGAAAATTATTGGAATGTTTGATGTTTGCCTAACTGCTTTACACAAGTCAAAACCACTACCATCAGGAAGCATTAAATCCAATATAATTAGATTGTATTCAGGTAGCTTTAAACATGCTTTGGCTTCTCTTACAGTTCGAGCAATGGTTACATCAAAGTCATGTTTAGAAAGTGAAAATTTCAAGCCTTCAATGATGCTTAAATCATCTTCAACTAATAAAATATTTTTCATGAAATGCCTCCATCCTCCCTTTTTATATTATTATTCAAATGCCAATTTAGTTATTTTGTCCTGATCCTCTAGGCATCTGCTAGATTATCCAACCCTTCTTCAATGTACTTTCGGACACATTAGTACCGATGCCAACATATTCAAAATTCAGGTCCCCTTCATCTCCATTTAATAGCCAATCATCACCTTCTAGTATAAACCCTGGTGTTTCAGTTTTACTAGACCAAACTTTTAAACTTATGTAATCAAACATCATTTCGTATGAACATCCCTGGAATAAAATTAACTACTGCAGAATATTACTGTACACCTAAGCATTTAAGCTTTAAATTACCTACTACAGAAACCTAAAATTTTTACCCCATTATCCAACTACCTATTATTAGCCTTATCCGAAGTTAAGTTTTCCCCCCAGTATATGGATACTGGTAAGTAATATAGCTTTAAAATTCCTTCTTAATTAATTATCCTTCGAGACCGAATCAAGTGTTCACGAAGGTAGTACG